>Ga0172363_10005642_pt1 | contig 10117 bp, 7 predicted proteins | sample LakKivs2_kivu2a2_FD_114541 | JGI IMG/M metagenome (GOLD analysis project Ga0172363, IMG submission 114541) | Sediment microbial communities from Lake Kivu, Rwanda - Sediment s2_kivu2a2 | ecosystem: Environmental > Aquatic > Freshwater > Lake > Sediment | place: Rwanda: Western Province, Lake... | reverse complement strand
TTTAATAATAAAAGACGAGAAAATCAAACCAATAATTGTGACAGCCAAAGCCAAAATAATCATAAATTTAATATAAAACCTAAACGTCTGGAGAAATTTTTCTTTTGATTCCCGGAATAATTTGCTTAAAACCGGGAAAAAACTGGCTCCGATTAAAGAAGAAGGAATAATGAGGGCGCCGGCAATTTTGTAAGCGGCGCTGTACCAGCCGACTTCTGCAACTTGGCCTAAAAACCCCATTATCACCGAGTCAATCCGAATATAAACCATTCCAAAGGCGTAGGCCAAGCCTATGGGCCAGGAAATTTTCAAAAAATTTCTCCAAATGCTAAAATCCCAAGCGGCCCAAATCGGTTTGATAATAATTGAAAAAAAGATAACGGAAAGAAAAGCTATGGTTGAAGTAGCCGCTAAAAAAACCCAGCTTAGATTTATTGCCGAAGGAACCTGGACAAGCACTAAAAAACCAAACGCCGTTGTTAAAAACGCTTCTGATATTTTTATTAAGGCTTCGTATTCCATCTGCCGGCGGGCCCGGAAAAAAGAATAGACCACCATCAGAAAATTATGAGCTAAAACATATATTCCCAAAATCCAAATAATTTTTCTAATATATTCATCTTGGGTTATAAAGAAAGAAAAAATAAAAATAACAATAAAAGCCCCAATGCTTAAAACAATTCTTAATAAGAGAATATTTGGATAATGATTTGTTTCTTCCTTATCTCTGGCCAGTTCCCTGGTGGTAATATCAGAAAGGCCAAGATTGGAAAAGACCAAAAAAACCGAAGCAAAGGCCAAGGCAAAATTAAAAATCCCGAACCCTTCCGGCCCCAGAACCCGGGCGGCGTAAACAAAAAGGGAAAGTAAAAAAAGGCGCGAAAAAACTTCTCCTGCGCTTAGCCAAATTGTATTTTTAAGAATATTTTTTATGTCTTGAATATTCATAATAAGCCTGATTTTCCCCGTTTATAAAAATAGACGATCGTCGATTTTTATGGATGACCCTTAAAATAAGATATTGTTTTAAATAATCCTTGTTTTAAATCTGTTTTCGGCTTCCAATTAAAATCTTTTTTGGTTTTTCCAATATCCAATGCCTTGGCGCTGATATCTTTTTCCCCCTCATAACTTACTTTTATTTCTTCACTGCTTCGAAGCACTGAAGCAGTTAGGGTTTTTATTAAATCTATAATTTGGTTTAAAGTACGCTCCTCTTCCCCGTCAACATTATAAATTCCAGTTTTCTTTGTTTCAATCGCTAAAACAGCCGCTTCAACCACGTCATCAATATAAATAAAGCTTCTGGTCTGGCTTCCGTCGCCCTTGATTTTTAAATCCTTATTCAGAATTATTTGAGGAATAATCCCGCTTTTCCACTGGCCCGGGCCGTAAACATTGCCCAGCCGAAGAATAATCCAATTAGGAAGACCCGCCTCCTCTATAATTCTTTCTATTTCCAAATTAGCTTTGCCGTATTCGCTCTCGGGATTGAAATGAATCGCGGCTCCGCTGGAAAAAAATATTAATTTTCTAACATCATATTCTTTAGAGCATTGACAAATTATTTTGGCTCTTTCAATTCCTGAATCTTCTCCGCCTCTTTTTAAATCTATGGCTCCGGCTAAATGGTAGACAATCTCCGGTTTTTCTTTTTCAAAAATCTCCCGTATCACCTTTTCATTATCTGCGTCAATCCCCTCTTTTTTATCAACAACAACAACCTGATAACCTTTTTCCAAAAGCCTTTTAGCTAAATGGGTTCCGATAAATCCGGCTCCGCCAATTAGTAATATTTTTTTCGCCATAGTAATCTTTTTAAGGACTGAAGTTTTTTTAAAGTTTTACTCCAATGAACCACGCCCTGGCCGCCATGCTTTATTATCCCTTGATTATAAAAATCAAAATCGTGCCAAACCGAATCTGGATAATACATTCTTAAATATAAAGCATGAATCTCCAAATCGCCCCAGCGGTATTTATAAATTCCGCCGGAAAGGTTAACTTTATTCCACCAATTTCTCCAATTCTGGTTTTTGAAAATATCCATTGCCCAGATAGTCGGATCCCGGCTGATCCGGCTGTCCCAATTCCCCTGCTTATCCAATGACCGGCTCTGGGGCCAAAGATTATTTTCTCTTAGATATTCTTTAGCCAGCTCTCTTAATCCAATCTGGCATTCTCTTTGTCTTTCGGAATCGTTTTTTTCCACGCTGAAAGCGCCAAATTTATATTTATTATCGGCCATAAATTTAAATAAATCAAATCCGGGATTTTTAATAAAAAAATGGTCGTCATCCATTTTTAAAACATAATCATATTTGCTGATTTCGGGAAATTCCATGGCCAAACCGGCGACGAACTGATTAGTATGAAGAAAACCGATTCTTGATTTAGGAAATGATTTTTTGACATAGTTAATTTCCTTTCGGTTATAAAATAACTCTTCTTCTTTAATCTGGGCCGGGATTTTCGGCTTTGCTAATTCAAGAAATTTAATTTTAGGGTCTCTTTCTCTAATTTTTCTGATAAATCTTTGGCTGTATTGTTTGCCAAAAGTGGTAACCAAAACTGGATATTGATACTGATGGTTAAAATTCTTGTCCAAAAGCTCCAAAGCCAGCTTAAGGCAGGGCCGGCTGGCCATAATCCAGATTAGAGCGTTAGGTTTATTATCTAAGTTTTTCATAGACCTTATAAGCGGAGCTGATCATTTCTTTAATATCTTTTTTTGGCTCCCAACCCAATATTTCTTTGGCTTTTTGATAGGAAGCGACCAGGCTGTCCGGATCCCCGACCCTTCTTGGCCCGAATCTATAGTTAAGCTTTTGGCCGGTTGTTTCCTCGCTGATTTTAACTAATTCCAAAACAGTGTATCCCCGGGAAGTTCCCAAATTAACCGTAATGCTCTCTTTAATATTTAAAGCCAAGATATGGGCCCGGACCAGATCGCTTACATGGATATAGTCCCGCAGACAGGTTCCGTCCCGGGAATTATAATCAGTGCCAAAAATGACAAATTCTTTTCTTTTCCCGACTAAGGTTTCCATTATTATAGGCAGAACATTTTCCGGCATTGGATCAACGTAATTTAGGCCTCCGTCGCCAGCAACATTAAAATATCTTAAATTAGCGTAAATAATTCCTTTTTTTGGACAAAAATCTTTAATTTTTTCTTCGCATTGAAATTTGGTCTGGCCGTAAACATTAGCCGGCTTAAGCGAATCTTCCTCTTTTAAGGGTGAATCAGATGGTTTATAAACTGCGGCGCTGGAAGAAAATATTATTTTTTTCACCCCGTACTTATCCATCAAATCTAATAAATTCTCTGTTCCGATAACATTGTTCTTGTATTTTTCCGGATTTTTCATTGATTCTTCCACTGACTTATAAGCGGCGAAATGCATTACAGCGTCAAACTGGTTCTCTTTAAACATCTGCTCAAGCTTATCTCTTTCTTTGGCAATGTCTATTTTGTAAAACTTGGCCACTGAGTTAATATAACCAAGCAAAGAATCGCCCCGAAAAAGGCTGTCCACCACTGTTATTTTATAACCCTGTTCAACTAACTGTTTGACTGCAACACTGCCGATATAGCCGGCTCCGCCGGTCACTAAAATATCTTTATTCATAACTTTACCCTGTTAAATAATTTATTAATTTTTATCACTTCCAAGGAAATTCTAGTATTATCCGAAAAATAAATTTTTTCTTGGCAATGTCTGATAAAATCCTGACAAACTCCGGTTAACGGCTCTTCATCAAGATCTAATTTGGGAAAGGAAATTCGACCCGATTCGTCAATTAATTTTATTTTCTTTTCCGGTTCTAAATCGTCCCAGATTATCATTCCTTTAGTTCCGCCCAGATAATATTTTCTTTCTTTTTCATAATTAATCCAGGACAAATTAATATTAACGATTGCTCCTGATTTATATTTCAATAACAGCGCGGCGTAATCATTGGAATAACTCTGAAAATTTTTAGACCTAAGAGATAAAGCCTCAATTGGAGATTCTTTTAAAAGATAATATAAAATTGAAATATCATGAGAAACCAAATCGGCCACCACGTCATTGCCTTTTTGAAATTTACCCAAATTAAGCCGGCTGGCCCGGATAAAGCAGATTTGGCCGATTTGGCCAAATTCAATAATCTTTCTTATTTCTTCGAGAGCAGGAGAATAAAGAAAAGTATAATCAACAAACAAAACCAATCTCTTTTTTTGGGCTAAATCAATTAATTCTTGGGCCTGGTCCGGCTTCAGGGAAAGCATTTTTTCCACAAAAACGTTTTTCCCGGCTGATAAAGAGTCCTTAACTATTTGATAATGGCTCGGGATATCAGTCGCAATAACCACCGCCTTAATTGCCGGATCTTTTAGAATTTCCTGGTAATTATTAATAATTTGGGGCTCCTGATTTCTATTTTGCCGGGAATATTTTAAATCGCAGAGATATTTTATTTTAACCTCGGCTGAATCATTAAAAACCCTTAAAAGCTTCTCGCCCCAATAACCAATTCCAATTATGGCTAAGTTAATCATTTTTTATTGTTGCTTCTTTAATACTTTTAACAATGAATTCAATTTCTTCTCTTTGAAGTTCCGGAAACATCGGCAGAGAAAGAATTGTTTTAGAAAATTTTTCCGCTTCAGGGAAATCGCCCTCTTTATAGCCTAAATCCTGATAAGCGTCCTGTAGATGAATAGGAACCGGATAATGGATTCCGGTTGCTATTCCCTTCAGATTAAGCTTCTGAATTAATTTATCTCTTTGTTTGGTTCTGATGACGTATAAATGATAAACATGTTTCGCTTTATCTTTTTCTCCGGGGATTATTATCTCGCTTTCCTTATCCAGCAACTCATTATAAAATTCAGCGTTTTGCCTTCTCTTTGCGTTCCACTTATCAAGATATTTAAGCTTAACGTTCAGAACAGCGGCTTGAATTGAATCCAGGCGGCAGTTGCTTCCTTTTAAAACAGAATTATATTTCTCCTTTTGACCGCAATTTCTTAAAATTTTTATTTTTTCCGCCAATTCGGGATTATTAGTAGTTATTGCCCCCGCGTCTCCGTAAGCGCCCAAGTTTTTACCGGGGTAAAAACTGAAGCAACCGATTAAACCGATTCCGCCGACCCGCTTCCCCTGATATTCCGCTCCCTGAGCCTGGCAAGCGTCTTCAATAACAAAAAGATTATGTTTTTTGGCAATGGCCAATATCGAATCCATTTCCGCCGGCTGGCCGTAAAGATGAACCGGAATAATCGCTTTGGTTTTCTCGGTTATGACTGATTCTATTTTTTCCGGATTAAGATTATAATCTAATTTTTGGCAGTCTACTAAAACCGGTTTAGCTCCGACCTCGGATATGGCAAAAGCTGTGGCAACAAAAGTATTGGCTGCGGTAATTACTTCGTCTCCCGGGCTGATGCCCAAAGCTTTTAAAGATAATTTCAAAGCGTCAAAGCCGGAAGAAACTCCAACGCAGTATTTTACCCGGCAATAATCGGCAAAATTATTCTCAAACTCCTCAACTTCCGGGCCGAGAATAAAACAGGCTCGCTCCAGTGTTTTTAAAATAGCGCTGTTAATCTCCTTCTCTATCCCCTGATATTGCCTTTTCAAATCAACAAAATTTATCTTCATAATAAAATCTATTATTTTTTGTATCCAATATAATAAAAATTATAGTGGCTCAAATCTCGTTTTCCTCTAAAAGACGGAAAAAATTTTAATTTGCTTAATAGGGTAACGAAATTTTTTTCTAAAAAACCTAATAATAATTCTTTTCTAACTCTTAAAGGGTGGGCCGCGTCGTATTTGGTTGTAACTTCTAAAGATATCTCGTTAATATCAAAAAATTTATCGTGGAAAACAAATATGCAACCTTCTTCTAATAATTTTAAAATTTTGTCCATTATTATATTGAAATTATAACAATGTTCTAAAACATCTATCATAATAATCAAGTTAAACTTTTCAGACCAATCAAATTCCTCAATAGGACAAGAATGAAAAATAACTTTTCTTTTTCTCCCGAAAATAGTATTAAAAAAATTATTGTCGCCCAATACTAATCTTCCGCTTTTATAAGTGCAGTTGTTTTTTTTAAGATAATCACTTAGCAACGGATCTAAAAGATGAATATTTTTTGATTTTATTAATTTAAGAACATATCTCATATTTGTAAAAGGGCCGCAACCTAATTCAATCACATTCTTAAATTCCATGCCTTTTAAAATTTCGTAATTATCGAAATTTCTTTTTTTTATTTTATTTTGATCTTCGTTTAAGTTTTTAAAATTTTTTAACCACACGTTTTTTTCGGCCTCTTGGGCATCTAACCATCTTTTTTTATCAACAGAAATTATGCCGCTTTCGGAACTATAATATTTTTGATCATTACACTTTCTTATCATCTCTAAAGCTTTTTGGCCGAATATTTTTTCTCTGTTTTTAGAGATAAAAAACGGCTCGTATTTCTTTTCTTTAGATTTTTTATCTTCTAAAGATGTTCTATTCGCCTTATACCAGTCATTCATGCCGGCTTTAAAATCGTATCGGGGCTGATAACCAAGCAAATTTCTGGCTTTGGAAATATCGTAAACAAACCGGTTGGAATCAACCGTTCTTAAAGGCAGTTTTTCAAATTCTTTATTATAATTGAAAAACTCTTTCAACTGGTTAAAAACAGCTTCCATCGTAAGCTCCTGACCCGAACCAATATTATAAACCTCGTTCAACTTATCCGTTTCTAAAGCTAAAAGATTGGCCTGGACAATATCTTTAATATAAGTAAAATCAGCGCTTTGTTTTCCTCCGTATAAAATTGGCGCCAAACCCCTTTTCATCCTAAAAATAAACCCGTTAATCGCTCCGTTGTCCAGTTTCCCTTCTCCATACAAATGAGCGTATCTTAAAATAAGGTAAGAAATTCCCGCCCTTTTAAGCACTATTTCGCCTAAATATTTTGTGCAGCCGTAAAGCGAGTTTCCCCGAGCTTTAAAATCTTCCCGGATCGGCGGTTCCTGTTCGATCGGCATATAAACCGAACCAGTGGAGCTGTAAATAACCCTTTCCGCCCCTTTTTCTTTGGCTGCCCGGGCCACACAATCTGTCCCTTCCACGTTGGTGGTCCAGGCTTTTTCCGGGTCGTTATCCGCCTGGTCAAATCTGGCAATGGCAGCCAAATGAAGAATTTTATCTCCCGGCTCTATAACAGAACAAAGCTGACCGAAATTGCGGATATTATATCCTTGTTTAAGATCATAATTGAAAAAATTATATCCTTTTTCTTTTAACGCCTTGATAGTATGGGACCCGACAAATCCGGATCCCCCAGTAACAATTATCTTCATATTAATTTAATTTTTATGGTTAAAGTCGGGAACTAATTTTTTAAAATGAGAAAGGATTTCCTCTTTGTTTAGTTTGGGCTGAAAAACAGAGGCCTTAAGTTCTTTTAGTTGATTAAGAAAATCCTGGTGGTCAAACTCTTCTTCTTTTTGAACGACAAATATTTTAGGATGTTTGGTCTTAATTACTTTCTCTTTGCTTAAAACAATTTCTTCAAATAGCTTTTCTCCGGGCCGGAATCCGGTTATCTCAATTTTAATATCTTTTTCCGGAACATAGCCGTAAGCCATAATAAGGTCTTTGGCTAAATCCTTAATTTTTATCGGTTCGCCCATATCCAAAACAAATATTTCTCCGTTCTCACCTAAAGTCCAGGACTGAATTATCAACTGAACCGCTTCTTCAATGGTCATAAAATAGCGGACCATTTCCGGATCGGTAATAGTTATTGGCCCTCCCCCTCTAATCTGCTCTTCAAAAAGAGGAACAACGCTACCGTTGCTTGATAAAACATTGCCAAATCTCACTCCAGTAAACTTAGTGCTGTTTTTGTCCGCATAAATATACATAAGTTTTTCAGTTATTCTTTTCGTCGCTCCCATTACGCTGGAAGGATTAATCGCTTTATCGGAGGAAATTAAAACAAAATCTTTAACTCGATGCCTGATAGCCGCTTCGGCCAGATTTTCGGTTCCAACGACATTGTTTTTGACCGCCTCCCCGATATTCTCTTCCATTAAAGGAACATGTTTGTAAGCAGCTGCGTGAAATATTACATCCGGCCCGTAATCAGCGATGACCTGGTCTACTTTTATTTTGTCCTGAATATTGCCGATAACATATTTTATTTCAGAAAAATCGTATTGTTTTAATTTTTGCTTTAAACTAAAAACTCCATTTTCCCACCAGTCAAAACAAATAAGTTTTTGGGGCTTTAGAATAGCCATTTGCTTGGCTAATTCCGAACCGATTGAGCCGGCCGCTCCGGTAATTAAAATAACTTTATCTTTAACTTTTTCCGAAGCAATTGTTAAATCGTGCTTAACTACCGGCCGGCCCAATAAATCCTGAGGTTTGATTTCTCTAACCTGTTCAAATCTGACTAATCCCCTAATAATATCTACGGTCCGGGGAATTATTTTTGACTTCACATTTTCTTTTTGAGCGATTTCAACCACTTTTCTAATCAACTGACTTTGGGCCGAAGGAATAGCAATAAATAATTCCAGCACCTGGTATTCTTTAATTAATTTCGGCAAATTCGATATCGGACCCATTATTTTTATTCCTTCTATTTCTTTTCCGATTTTATTCTGATCATCATCAATAAAACCGGCTATTTGATAATTTGAATTCAAAGAACCGGTTTTTTTCAAAACTTTTAATAGTTTGTGAGCCGCGTCGCCCGCTCCAATGATGAAAATTTTAATTGGGTTGTCCATAATTTTTAAATCCCAAAGGGATCAAGCATAAAAAAGCGATAAAGGCCGGTATTCTGATTCTGGTGATAATCCCGAAATTATTGATAAAAATAGTTATTACTGCCAGGGCCAACAAACTGAAAATAATTATTGGTAAGGCAAATCTGTTGCGCTTTCTAACTAATTGATAAATTCCATTAATTATAAATAAAAATAATAAATACCAAGGTATTGTTTCTAATAAAGCGAAAAAATGGGCCGGCTTTTTTAATTGCCAAGGGAAAGGACCTAATAAAATATAACTAAAATATTTTGAATAATTTATTATAAATTTATAAGAATTTTCTTTAAAGCTTACAGTTTCTCTATCCCAGGTAGAAGTATATCCCTCTGGAATATTTAAGAATGTTGAAGATGTTGATGATGCTGAAGAAGATGTTGAATCTGGAATTTCTGGATAAACTTGCTCCGGCGGCGCATAAGCCTCTTGTTGATAATAATAAATATTTTCTCCACTAAAACTACCCCTGAAAAGATTTATTCCCAAAAAACCATGATTTAATAAAATTTCCGGCAAAAAACCCAAAAGAGGAATAATGATTATCGCATAAACCAATCTTCTTTTCAAATTAAGATTTGAAAGAATCAGCCAGCAAAAAATAAAATTAAAAAGCAAAGCATAACCAATATAAAACCGGAAATTAAATAAACCGGCTAAAATTAAATAGAAAATAATAAAGTTTTTCCAAGAAAATTTCTTAATTATTTTCAAAGAAAAAAATAGGCCGGCTAAGGCCAAAACCGTAACCAAACCATCTTTTAAAAGCAAACTGCCGTAGAAGAGATAGCTTGGATAAAAAACAACAATCAATCCGATTATAAAACCCCATCTTGATAAAGTTATCCGAGACCCGGGTCCCGAAGAATTCACCGAGACCCGGGTCTCGGATTCTTTCTTGAATTCTTTAATTGTTAAATAAACAAAAATTATTGACAAAACTGCAAGCCAGGCTTGAAATATCTGACCAATAATCATTTCCGGCACCGTAATAGTATACAAAACCCCAATAATTAAAGAATAAAAACGATAAGGATAACTTCCTCTCTCATAAAAGGGAACTCCTTGAAAAGAAAAATTTCCCTGTTTGAAATTTTCAGCTATCTTGGTTGCTATTAAATGACAAGTTTTATACCCTCCGGCTCCTCCGCTGAAAGGCTGAAAATTAAAATAGTAAATAAATAAAACCGCTCCCAAATGAATAATTAGAGCAATTATTAAGAGCTGAGTTAGGGTTTTACTCCTCAGACCTAATTTAGAAAGAACAAAAAAAGTAA
>Ga0172363_10005640_pt1 | contig 10117 bp, 9 predicted proteins | sample LakKivs2_kivu2a2_FD_114541 | JGI IMG/M metagenome (GOLD analysis project Ga0172363, IMG submission 114541) | Sediment microbial communities from Lake Kivu, Rwanda - Sediment s2_kivu2a2 | ecosystem: Environmental > Aquatic > Freshwater > Lake > Sediment | place: Rwanda: Western Province, Lake... | reverse complement strand
GCCTGTGAGGTTGGCGTTGTGGATGGGTGCCTTCAACAGATGCAAGACGTCGTCCGCGTTCTTGCGGTCCAGAATTTCTTTGTTCAACACGGCCGTTAAATCCGACAAGTGGGACACGACGTCCGAATTCGTTATCTTTCCAATGACGATATTGGTGATGAGGGTGCAATTGTAAAACGCCATGGCGCCAATGCTTTCAATGTTTTCGGGGATGGTAAGCGTGCCGACCAGCTTCACTGCCAAAAACGCCTTGTCCCCAATGTGAGTCAAATTGCTGGTCAAAAAAGTGGGCGTGAGTGTCGTGTTTGAAAACGCGGTTCTGGATTCAAATGCAGACGCGCCGATTGCGGTGATTTTGTATGCGTTGGCCGGATTTCCGGCACCGTTGTATGTGTTGTTTGACCCTGCATACGTGAGCGGAATCGTGGGGAAGGTTCCCCAATTAGCGAGTGTGGTTGGATATCTGGTGGTGTTCACTCCAACGATGGATAGCGTCTTGTTTTGATCCGACAACACCGCGTATCTGAAATGGGTGTCAGTGATGGTTGTCATGTGTGTTGTGTGATGTGTGATGTGTGATGAGCGATGGGTTGTTACTATATCATTTATTTATATAAAAATAAATGGAACAAATAAACGGACAAAAAGTAAACCGAACAAAATAAATGCCGACGAATGCCGAATGCTAAATGCTGCCCCCTTGGTTAAAGTACTCCTTGCGAAACTCCAGCATGTGGTGGTCGGGAATTCGGTCGCCGCGCATGAACTCTTCCGGGCTGCGCGTGCCTTCAATCAAGTTCACAATCATAAAGAGCGAGTACATGCCGCACTCCGTGTTGAGTTTCTGGTGCTGCTTTCGGTTTTCGTAGTGCTTGAACCGAATGCCGAGGGCGCGCCCCTGTGCCGTGACCGTGCTGATGAATTCGCGGATTTCTTTCTGCGGGCGGTAGCCCGTGCTGTCAAAAAAGAAGATGTAGTTATGATCCGGTGCAATGTTGATGAACAGTGACACCCAGTGCGACCCGTCTTCCGTGTGCGGGTCCGTGTTGAAAATGACGCCGATTTGGCGCGTGCCCGCATCCATGTACTTCTTCAGGCTGAAGTTGCAGAGCTCTTCCCACACGCACACGCCGGCCACTTTGCGCACGTTGTAATCGCTGGGCGACGGCCCCAAAAATTCAAACGCGGGGAACTTGTCCTCGTACTGCTTCATCACGTTATCAATGTCGTCGCTGGTGAGCCAGCGGTCGGGGTCCCGAGTCCACGAATCCGGAGCCTCGGGCGCAAACACGTTGAGCGTTTTGGGATCGGGTTCGGCGTCCATGATTTGCTTCATCCAGCACGCTTCATTGCGGCACATGCTTTTCATACGGTCCTTCAGCGTCGTCCATATTTCTTTGGGGTCGTTGGTCTCAATGCGCGCGTCGGGGTGCCGCACGTTCCACCCGTCCCTCAACTTGTGCAGCATGTCGTTGTCATAGCACGTGAAGTAGTTGTCCTGCACTGGGCCGCACTTCAGCCGTTCAAACTCCTTTTTCAACGGATGACGACGACCACTACGACCCTTACGACCCTTACGACCTGTTTGTTTTTTTGTCCTTGTCTTTGGCCCTGTCCTTGTCTTTTGTGTTTGGTTCTTCATTTGCATGCGGGCATGTTACTATGACACTACAAAAATAAAATTAAGTACACAAGCGCTTGCTCAATCATTTCATTTTTTTCGGCTTAATGTCCTTGGTTTTGAATTTAGGATCGTCCAGGTTTATCTCTCGTTGCTGGGGGATGGGCACAGGATTGCTGCGCTCAGGGGGCGTGGTTTTAATGACGTACGTGTCCAGCGTGGGGATTTTCTGCCCCTTGTGCTTGTCAAACGACATCAATATGTCCAGCTTTTTCTTGGACGACTCGTTCAGAACGCCGTCGCCGTCATCATTGTCCGCGTTTTCATTGTCCGCGTCATCATTGTCCGCGTCATCATTCCCCAAATTGACCGAGTCGGTTTCTGCAATGGGTGGCAAATACCCCACTGTAACGCACTCGGCGATGTAGTCCTCCTGCAGCGTGTCGTTCTTGTCCTTGTTCCTAAAATACGCGATGCACGCCTTGGCGTACGCTTCAAACGATTGCAGCACAAAAATGTCGTTCACCGTGTCCCCCTTCAGAAAGTCACGCGTCATTTCCATAATCCTCTTTTTGTAGAAGCGTTTGGCTTTTTCGTACTTCCCGTTCAAGTCGGCTTCTTTCGCGCGCAAATAGCGCTCGTACTGCGGCTGGTTCACCATGAGGTCCAGCGTGACGTGATCCACTGGGTCTAAATTCAAATTCATTTTACAACAACCAAACCAACCAAATCAATCAATAGCATATTATGTACACACACGTAAATGTGGGGCATTTAGCGCGATGAAATGAAATAAACAACATTGGTTCTCTGCTTAACCCTGGTTCTCAGCCACGTAGACATCCTTCAATAAGCGCGCCGACGGATCAAGAACGCCCTCACAAAACGGGTGCCTCCAAAAATACGGAATGGTCTCCGCGCGTCCTTTTCCAGGAAAGCATTGGGCAAACACGGTCCTATAGTAATAGCTCTCCTTGTCATAAGGCGCGTTGTGCTCATACTTGTTCAACTCGTTTGCAAGGCTCACTTCGGTGTCGCTGACGCGCGTGTCCACATATTCTTTGATGATCTGCACCCACGTGCGCTCGTGTCCACTCACGCCGTCGCTGAACGCCTCCTTGCGCCGCCACATCACGTCCTCCGGCAGCAGCCCCTCAAACGCCGTGCGCAGCAGGTGCTTTTCCACCGCATAGTCGGCGCCTTCCCCGAACCGCTTCATCCACGGCGGCAGGCTCATCACGCATTCCAAGAACGCCTTGTCGGCAAAGGGGACGCGCGCCTCCAGCCCGGCGCCACTGATGCTCTTGTCCGACCGCAGCAGGTCAAAGCAGCGCACGTCCCGCACCATGCGCACGTTCTCCTGGGCAAATGCGTGGTCGCTCGGCGCCTTCGTGAACCCGCGATACGACCCGAAAATCTCGTCGCTCATGTCGCCGCAGAAAATCACCACGTTGTCCGTGTTGTTGTAAATGTACTTGCTGACCAAGTAGTTGCCCACCGACGCGCGCACGGTGGTGGTGTCGTAGCTCTCAATCTGGTAAATGGTGGCGTCAATGGCGTCCAAAAACTGCTGCTCCGTGAGGCACACCTCGTGGTGCCGCGTGCCCAGGTACTCGGACACGCGCCGCGCCCACTTCAGGTCCACTGACCCTTCCAGGCCGACGGCGTACGTGTCCACTATCGTGCCCGGCGAATGCTTCACTACCAGCGCGGTGACAATGGAGCTGTCCAGACCGCCCGATAAGAGGCAGCCCACGGGGCGCTCGCTCATGAGTCGCTTGCACACCGCTGCCTCAAACAACTCGCGCACCAGGGCGCACGCGCGCATGGCTAATTGTTCGGGCGAAGCGTGGATGTCATCATCCAAAGACGCCGTGCCGAAAGTGTAGTTGAACGGCATTTCCTGCACCTCGTCCAGAATAAGCTTCGGATAATACGCCTGCAACTGCGTGTCAAACTTCTTATGTTTGAATTTGGACAGCGTGATGTAGCACCCGCCGGGAAACTGTTCCACGTGATCGCAGTGCTGGAGCGCTTTCATTTCGCTCGCAACCGAAAGGTCGTCCTCGTAGTCGCTGGAACTGCCGATGTAAAGCGACCGCACGCCGAACGGGTCGCGCGCAATGTGCACCAAGTCGTGCTCATGGTCAACGAGCACCAGCGAAAACACGCCGTCCAACTCGCGCAGCGTGGCGCGCAGGTCGCCATTGAATCGGCGGTACAAGTGCACTATCACTTCACAGTCGGAGCCGCTCATGCAGTTGAACCCGTGGGTTTCAATGAGCTGCCGGTGGTTGTAAATCTCGCCGTTGCAAACGAGCTCGCACCCAAAGAGCGAAAACGGCTGGTCGCCGGTGGAGGCCAGACCATTGATGGCCAGACGATGAAACCCGATGCAGCGCTGGCTTTCAACAACGGAGTGACTCGCAACGGAGTGACTCGCAACGGAGTGACTCACAACGAAGCGACTGTTGTCCGGCCCACGGTGAGAGATTTTAGCAAAATTCAGTTGCAACATGTTCAGCACGTGCATTGGAATGCGGGAAGATCCAACCGATTCGTAATAAAAAATGCCGCACATGGTTCACGAGAAGATACAAACAATGTGATAAACAATGTGATAAACAATGTGATAAACAATGTGATAACCTCTTTAAATTATTGTTCAAAAAATATAAATATTGTGCTATAACAATAATAATAGTCACAACCACAAACACAACCACAATCATAATGACACAACAACAACCTCAAGGGAACCGCTTGTTCATGCCGCAAGAGCCATTTTATGGGGTGGCGCGGGGGGTGGCACAGTGTCAGCAGGAACGCACGGAAGAATTGAGCCGCCGAATGCGCGACCGCAACGTTCCGTCGGCGCCGCTGCAGCCGCAAATGTGCGCGCGTCCGGTGCTGACCAAGTACGCCATCATGCCCATTCTGGACCAGCGGAAGGAGGCCACCGTGCCGCTCGCAACCTTCCCCGTGTACAACCCCGAACAGGTGTTCAACCCGGGAAGCGCGGTTGCACCGTGGTCCGGCTACGCCACGGCGGTCAACGTGGAATCCACGCTGCGCAACCAGTTTTTTGGGCTGCAGCGGTGCGATCAGTCCGAGTACGTGCCGTCGTCCAAGAGCGAACTGTACAACGTGCGCATTGAATCGCGTCAGATTCCGCAAACGCATCCTCTCTTATTCAGAACCGAGCGGTTTGCGCCCATGAACCCGGACTGCTTCAATTTAGCAAACCGCACATTCAACAATTCCACGCGCACTGAACTGAAAAATGTAGAATGAAATAACGTAGAATGAAATAACGTAGAATATCGTAACAAAACCATATCAAATTTAATATATGTGCATTACATATGCACATATCATACACGTAACACTCAATTTGTAAGGGTCAATTATGCCTAAAATCAGCGACATTCAGGGTAGAAACTACCGAGACTCGGAGTTGTTGGAATACCGATTAAATGAACAAAAGATAGATCACGTGATAGCGATACTATCCCCTTTGGTTGCATTGCTGATACAAATTAATGGGTTGGTCAATCCACCCCTCTCAATGTTATCCGGGTTGGATGTTGCGGATGTTGCGGATGTTTTTGATAACGTTAGTCCGAATGATTTTTTGACATATTTGGCAGTATTGGCACAAACCATCAAAAAAAAATATGGGATATCACAATCCATATTTAACCAGTTAACCAGTGACGATGTGTGGGTGCCATTTGGTGAGAATACTGACGTTTATGGAAACTTGCATTTTGACCCAACAAAATTTGCCACTGCGGTTGATGAAGCCATGCGTGCTGCACATCAAATTCTTGTTGCTCTTGCTTCTGCGCCGGCTGATGCTGCTCTTGCTTCTGCGCCGGCTGATGCTGCTCTTGCTTCTGCGCCGGCTGATGCTGCTTCCAATTATGTAGGTGAAATGCAACAAATGCAACAAATGCAACAAATGCAACAAATGCAACAAATGCAACAAATGCAATCACTGGTGCAACTGGACCGAGATTCTGCACAATACTTATATGTATATGATTGGACCGGCCAATACATGAAAGCACAACCGGGTAGCCAATTGTATAATTTGTCTGTGTTATTTTGCTTAACCCCGCATGGGATGGTGAATGATTTGGTGAGCGGGATTGATTTTGATATCAATGCGGAAGGCATGTTGACATTGAATCCAGCAAATAGTAAGCAACTATCGTTTTATCTTACGAGGGAGTCCAACGATCACCCCAGAGTGACAGTGACAATCGCAAATAATGCGTACACTATTCCATTCAACCGTGACAGTGGTGTTACGGATCCACTGCACGTGTACGTTCCCCAAAATCAGCAAAACGTCGTAATTCCAATTTCTTATCATTCGGATTATGTTGACGTGTCGCTGCCCAGCGTTACAGCATCACAATTGCATAACCGGGTTTCCATTGATCCAAACAGAATGATAGAATTGTTTGCAGAAGACATGCGGAATGTGCATTTGCATGCCAACTTGAACATTCCAGAATGTCCCATGGAACAACTTGTTTCCACTCGTGTTAATTTTGCACGCCTGACTGAACCCATTTGCTCATTTTTGGACACATTATTTCAATCAACTGAAACGTTGGACGCTCGCATGAAAAAAAAGTACGCCACAAAAATTCCTTACATTTATACAATTGACATGCGTGCCATGACATGCACCAAAAGGCAAATCATGCAGTATGAACTTCAAGAGCACATGCCTCTTGTGACTATAGAAGAATTTGAAGCATACAACCAACACTCGCACCTTGAAGAGCATTTGATCCGTTACACCATGTTTCAAATGATGCTCAGCTACCGGAAATTTACATTTGACGATTTTCTAACTTGTCCGGAACACAGCATCACATTTGATTTATATCTTAGAAGGGGCGCAGGGGATGTGGGATATCATTACGACTTAACCCCTGGCAACATGGTGTCTTCGGTTGGATTGTTATACAGCATGCCTCGTGGCCATGTGAAGGTGGGTCCGCAACTTATTCCGCGCAGATATCGCACAGATCGTATAATTTCTGATATCAATGTTATTCCAATTGCCCCAATGATCACGCGAAACACGGCCATCATGTTTAACAATGTAACGTATTCGCACTCAACGCCCAATGTAGACAATTTCATTTCAAGAATGCCGTATGATGTCGGTTATGAAGTCAAAAACGCCAAGCATGAAACCATTTATCATACAAAATTGCATGTCACTCACACCCCCATCACATTTCCTGAAAGCATTAAAGAAAAACTAAAGATATCCGCGTCTAATCCATCGCGAACATTTTTGCGGTCTTGGCACATTGTGTTCATTTCACAAGAACAAATGGCAAATCTGGCCCCCCCTCAACCCGTCACATTTTCAAATGGAATGCCATTTCATCAAATGGCAACAAACACCCTGAGGGAATGTTTTGAGTGGTTAAGAGGGTCGGAGTGCATGTGCATTGAAGTTGGCATGGATGTTGCCACCCGAGAAATAGTTCCTCCGACAAAAATGCCCGGACACATGGGGGGAAGGATCATGACGGCGGCTGTTCCGAAACCGCAACAATTGGAAGTTCAATTAACCCCGCAACAATTGGAAGTTCAATTAACCCCGCAACAATTGAAACAATTGAAACAATTGAAACAATTGAAACCATTAAAGCCACAATCAAAAACTCAGTATTCGCAACGTTCTAAAATAGCATCCCCCATTCGGGCATCCACTCTCTCCATCTCCCATCTGAAACAACAGATTGGTTCAAAATTGAAAAAGCTTCGGGCCGTTCTTAAAAATCCGAAAAAGAACTTTGTTGTCATGTCCGGACAACTTAATGCCACGCAGCGCCGGGCGCGTTCACACTCGTATACTCAATATGCACCGAAAAAACGCAGTCACACTCGCAAAGTTCGCTCAGCCGTTTGAATTGGGGTATTCAAATGCTTTGTAACTAAAAATTTATAAACCCGATATTGCATTGCGTTGCGCATTGCAAGGTTTATAAATTTTTATACTTTTTGGTTCTAATCTATAAAATAGTTTAATGATAGTAAATGGAAATTTAAAACGATCCGAGCATGGAGCCCACGTAGCCGGCGCTGTAGTAATACACTACGGCGAAAACGACGGCGTGCACAAGAGCAACCACGTGCTTGGAGCCGTTGGGAGGGATGCGCAGCAGCACATTAGGGGTAAGAACGTAGAAGAGGAAAACGAGGTAGAGCAAGCTGGAAATGTTGAGCATGGTTTACGGGACGGAGGTTATAATATATCCCAACAAAAAAATAGTGCTAAATACGATCGTGTTTTTTTTTCAGCGTTTTATTTGCACTGGGACTGGGATTGGAATTGTTTTTGTGGCCGTGGCGTATTTTCAGCGACATTTTTCGGGTATTGACAGCGGCGGCGACCTTCATGCGTTTCGCAAAAAACAATTTCAAGTGCTCCATGATTTTTTTGCTGATGATGGCGTCCACTTCTTGCTCCAACGGGGGTTTCGGCACATATTTTGCGCTAAAGCTGTGCATGAACCTCGCGACGCGGGCGTGCAATTCGGCGGGATTGACGCCGGCAGCAACGGTGGACCGGAGTGCGGGTGCCTGCATGAACCGGTCCAGCAGCGTGTCCACGCTGAGCTGGTGCACGTAGGGCTTGACGTTAATGTAGTACACGCGCGCGTGCTCCATTTTGGCGTGCAGCTGGTCGTCCAAAAAACACACCTCCACATTGGACGGCAGTTTGGTGCACCGCATCAGGTCCTCGTACGTCTTGTCGTTGGTGGTGCGGCCCACTTCAATGATTTCGCCGTTCACTTTGAACGCCGCCACGATTTGGTCAAACACGGGCTCGCCCAGCTTGGATTCCAAGTATTTGGTGATGTGCTCCACCCAAATGCGAGGGCCGCAGTTGTTCGTGTAGACCAGCACGCCGGCGCAGTCCCGTCTCGTTTTCAAAAACTGCAGCAGTTCTAAAATGTGGGGGCGCAGAAATTCGGGGTACGCGTCCATCAGCCGGTTGAAGTGCGCGTACTGCGCGTTCACGTCATTGTTCCATGCAAACCGGGTGAGCGCGTCGCAGAATATGCCAAGTTCCACAAAGTAACCCAATGTTTCGTCCACGTCAATTACTACGACTTTGCCCTTGGTTTCCAACCGGGTCAGAAATTCGGAAATGGTGGGAGATGACGCAGATGCCATCCGGATGTAACACGCAACTATAATAAATTTATATTAATTTTTATACAGTTTTTTCACTCAGTCCCTTAAAACTCCCTTCTCTCATTTACATTTTTTTATCATGGTTTATTAGGTGTTGATATATTCAGGATTTAGGATAATGCCGCCATCGGCGTCGTCGTCGTCGACACCCATGACAAAATCCGATTATCAGAAAATTCTCTCGTATTACAAAATGCCTTTTGATAAATTAAGCAGTCACGAGCTAAAGCAGCAAGCCGAAACCATTCTGGCAACCAAGTTGTGCAAGTGCATCAAATCCGTTCCCGGGGCCAGCAACACCATTGCGCTTTGCACCGCCAACGTGTTTGGCAAAAAAGGGTTGAAGTTTTACGACATGTCGTGCAAGGAGAAGGCGCGGCTGCTGCCTCGCAAGGGGTCTTCTCAACGGTTGGCAAAAACACGAAAACTCGCGGGTCGTAAATGAAATGCAATAAATGAAATGCAATCTACTCGTCAGTATCCGCATCGGTATCGGTATCGGTATCGGTGTCCTTAACCGTATCGTTGTCCTTGTCCATGTAGTCCATCGCAACCAATATTATACGTTCTTGCGGCGTCAACCGTTGGAAAATGAGGGATTCGTCCATGCTGACGTGAAACATGGCGGGGCTGGGGTGCGTTTTGCACAGCAGCAACACGCCGGTTTGACCGATTTTTATGTCGCAAATGATGGCCCCGCGCGCAAGCGTGAGCCGGTCTGGACGCTTCAAATCAATCCAGCGAATGTACGCCCCGTGCATCACGCCGTTCAAATCGTCAACGTGACGGTAGTCCCTCAACTTTTCCATGTAATCCTGCATTACAGAGTGGGACAATCCCAATTTATTCAAAAAATGGAGCTTTTCGGCGTTGATTTTTCGCGTGGTTAGCGTGGTTATTAAGGCGTTGTTTTCGTTTTCCAACGCCCGTTTAAACAGGCTGGATTGACATATGGACATCTGTGCATGTGCATGTATGTATAATACAATCTAGATTCATTTATATTTTTTACAAATTTAAACAATATAAACCGTAAACCACATTTACATTGAATTACATTACCTTGCAATGTTCAAACATATCAAGCACATTGCACATAACATTGTTCAAGCTGCAATCAAACGAATGGATGCGCGCAAAGTTGCAACTACTGCGACTGCGACTGCTTCTGACACGATAGTTGTCATCATTGATAATGATACTACTGAGACTTTGTCCAGTAATAAGCCCGCGGCAACGACTGCGGATGTGGTAACG
>Ga0172363_10005635_pt1 | contig 10120 bp, 8 predicted proteins | sample LakKivs2_kivu2a2_FD_114541 | JGI IMG/M metagenome (GOLD analysis project Ga0172363, IMG submission 114541) | Sediment microbial communities from Lake Kivu, Rwanda - Sediment s2_kivu2a2 | ecosystem: Environmental > Aquatic > Freshwater > Lake > Sediment | place: Rwanda: Western Province, Lake... | reverse complement strand
TCAACGAGCCTAAGTGCATCTTCATACTGTTTTTTGTCCATTAGCTGCAGAATCCTATTTTGTGCGTCGTCATCCAATTTTTCTTCACTTAATATTCCCCTTAGAATCCCAACATGCCCAACCTTGAAGGAGCATTTCTTTAGCCCAGCCATTTTCATTAAACTATCTGTTAGCATCAATATTTCAGCATCTGCTTCAGGCTTGTCTGAACCCATCAATTCATAATTTGACTGCCAAAACTCTCTATAACGCCCTTTCTGCGGCTCATCATAACGGTAGATATTGCCTATACAAAAAAGTCTGAGGGGCTTTGGTTCATTCTTGAATGTTGTTGCGACAAGTCTAGCTACTGAAGCCGTGAACTCTGGTCGCAAAGCAACATTTCTTCCGCCCAAATCTTTGAAAGTAAACATGCGCGACCGAACTTCTTCACCAGCCTTCGCTGATAGAAGTTCGTATGACTCTACGACTGGTGTTATGATTTCGTTATATCCATAAAGCTCAGCAACTCGCCTCGCTTTGCCTTCAATAAACTTCATAATTTTAGCTTCTTCGGGTAGAAAGTCCCTCATGCCACGAACGGTTTTGAATTCAGCCATTCCTCGATTCTCCATTATTTTAGTGTTAATTGCGAAACTGAATAGTAAACAGTTTCTCCTCTGCGGTTCATGGCGACCAAAATTAACTCTTTCTTCAGACTTTGACATTGCCTTAAAGCGTTTGTTAGGTCTTCCAGCGAAATCGGTTTTCCCTCTTGCAGGCTTAAGATTAGGTATTTGGCTGTGTCCTTTCCATATTCGCCTCTGTCATAAACTCTAAAGTCAACGCCTAAGCCGAAACCTTCTCGAATAACATATCCGCGGCTTCTTAAATCGCGGTAAGTCAAATATTTAGCCCAAGCGTTTTCATCAGCACGTTTGTAACATTGCAGAAGCCTTTGAAAATCCACTTTCTTGCCTTTCTCATCTTCAATTTCTAGCAGCCCTCTATCCAAAAGATAAAGCGCCTCGTAAAACGTGAGCAAAAGCTTATCATTTTCGCTGACGCCATATCCTTTCGAAGAAAGCTCATCAGCATTCTGTTTTTTAGAGATTCTAACATCTTTTTCTGAAAGTAAGCCCTTAATCTTGAGTTCCGAACGGCTAGATGTTTTGTCTTTACCCTTACTCATTCCATCATCAACCAGCATAAAGTTCTATTTTACTTATGGTAATTAGACTTTAAACTTAACAAGGTCCTTCTTATATAAAATGCCGCTTTCACAAATGATGGCTGACACATATTTCAGCGGGGTTATGTCAAAAGCTGGGTTGAAAGCATCTACGCCTTCAGCGGTAATCCGCTGCGAACCTATATGCGTGACTTCTTCGGGTTTTCTCTCTTCGATGGTGATGTCTGTTGATGTGTGCGTTAAGTCGAAGGTTGATTTGGGCGCTGCAACATAAAAGGGGATATTATGTTCTTTTGCTAAAACTGCAATGGTGAATGTTCCAATTTTGTTGATAGCGGCGTCTTGAACTATTCTGTCAGCTCCAACTATGACTTTGTTGACAATCTGCTTATACATAACGTATCCGACCATGCTGTCGGTAATCAAGGTAACTGGTATGCCGTCTCGTTTAAGCTCATAAGTTGTCAGCCTTGCTCCCTGCAATTTAGGGCGGGTTTCTGTGGCGATAACTCTGATTCTTTTTCTTTGTTCCCAAGAGGCTCTCATGATGCCCAAGGCGGTGCCATATTCAACAGTTGCCAAAGCCCCAGCGTTACAATGCGTCAAAATAACATCCCCATCATGGATAAGCTCAGCGCCATACTTACCAATCAAACGGTTTGCCTTTGCATCCTCGTTAGCTATTTTTTGCGCCTCTCTAACAACAAATGTAGCCAAGTCTTCAGCATTTCCAGAGAATCCTCTCGCCTTTTCGAGGATTCTGTCTATCGCCCAGAAAAGGTTAACGGCTGTCGGTCGTGTTCCTCTCAAAATTTCCGCTGCTCTTTCTAACTTCTTAACTAATTCCTTCGTATTTCTGATTTTTGAATGGTAAACTACTAAGGCTAATGCGAAGGCTGAAGCCGCTCCTAAAAGTGGTGCACCTCTTATTTTCATGGTTCTTATTGCTTCAGCCACCTCCTCGCAGGTTGTCATTTTTAGAAATACCGTTTCGTGTGGGAGCCTTGTCTGGTCTATTGTTATGACCGTTCCTTGACGCCATTCTATTGTTCGCATAGATAAGCCTCAATAAACCGTTTATGCCACGTTAGTATAAAATCTTATAGAAACAGGGAAAAACATGAAGCAGGAAAGCCTAAGAATTCTCGTTGAAAATCTCGGACAAAGATATTCAGAAATTTTAGGTATAAGCCTTTCAGAAGGAGAAGACGAAGAAGTTTTCAAATGGTTTTTAGCATCCGTACTTTTTGGCGCCCCTATAACAGAAAAATCCATCATTAAAACCTACAAGTGCTTCCAAAAACACAATGATTTAACACCCAAACGAATTCTCGAAACAGGATGGGATGGACTAGTCAGAATCCTAGATGAAGGCAGCTATACACGCTACGATTTCAAAACAGCAGACAAACTCCTAGAAGTCATGCAAAACCTCATAGAAAAATACAATGGAAGCCTAACCCTTCTCTACAATGAAGCCTCTGATACGCATGATTTGGAAAAGAGATTAAAGGATTTAGGAAAAGGCATAGGCGACGTGACAGTAAGCATCTTTCTAAGAGAGCTACGCGACATTTGGGAAAAAGCCAATCCAGACCCCACAACTCTGGTTGTGCTTGCCGCTAAAAAACTTGGAATAGTAAAGAAAGAGGCAGCTGAAAACCCTTTAAAACAGTTGAAGAAATTCTGGTTCAAAAACAAGGTTGAAGGAAAATCGTTCATTAATTTCGAAACCGCCCTACTTAGAATAGGCAAAGATTTTTGCAGAAAAAGAAAATGTATTGCTTGTCCAGTTAAGAATGAGTGCTTAAATCATAAAGGTGCCTTAACGTAAGTGATGACTTCTATTGGGCATTCACCAGAAAGCTTCATCTTCTTCTTCCACTCTTCTCCAACAGCTATTAACGAGAAAACCCCTGAAATTTCAGCCTTCGCTTTTCGAACTAAACTAACCAACGCGGCTTGCGTTTCCCCAGTTTTAATCATATCATCTACAATTAAGACGCTGTCCCGCTTCTTGATCGTGTCTTTCGGAATGTAAAGCGTCATAGTTACTCCTGAATCTTTGCCTAACACGTAAGTTTCTTCTAGAAAAGCCTTAACCCCAACCTCTTTGCCTCTCTTGGCAATTACTAAGTTGACTCCAAGGGCGTTTGCAACCATAGTCGCCAACGGAATTCCATCAACAGCTGCCGACAAAACCTTTGTTACACGTTTTCCAGCAAAATTCGCAAGCGCATGATTAGCTGCCTGCTGAAGAATGTTAAAATCACCAATAATATCAGTATTATCAAAATATCCGTCTTCATCAAACCTTATTCTGCTACGAAGCTCCGTCTCCAAACCAACAAGTTTCGTCAAAACCTTCCAAAGCTGCTTCGCCCTCGCAGTATTTGGCAAGACATGCCCCTTCGCGTACCTACTTAAGACAGTTACGGGCAAACCAGTTTTGGAGGCCAACTCACGGTATGTAATATTTCTCTTATATTTCGCGGTTCTAAGCAGTTCAATGGTCATTAACCGAAGTTTTAACTCATCCGCATGTGTGCTCATATCAATCCCTTATACATCGATAAGTTATTTTTTAAAGCGTTTACCATTTATTATTGCATTACTAATTTAAAATTTCCGTTCGCAAACCGAACAAAGTGGAGGGTCCGCGGGGGTTTGAACCCCGGACTTTCAGCTTTCTTTAACTCTTGTCTTAGAAGGCTGACGCGCTTTATGGCCTTATGCATATCCATGCTGCGCCACGGACCCTTTAAGATTTGATATAAAAAGTGTGGAATATAGTTTTATCTATCAAAGTTCGATTTTGCTTAAAATCAAAATAAGATGCTTCATTGGTAGAGAAATGTTCCTTAAACTTTTTAAGCTTCATTTAACCTTTAATAATTAAGGGGATAGACGATGTCTGAGATTAAGGGGAATGGTATCCCTATAGCAAATTACGTTGACCTCATAAGGAACCACAAGTCACCATATTATGATGTTGTCAGTTTTCTTTTGAAAGAGATGGAGATGCACTATAATAAAGGAGGACAAAACTCAGAGATTGTTTATACGGTTAACCCTCGAATCTTGCAAGAGGAGATTGAGAAGAAAATTAAAAATGAGAAGTTGACCACCGTAAATGTTTGTCGCACGATTCTAGCTCTCTTGTACGGCAGCAAACTTTCTGAAGAGAAAGACTTCTTCACTACGACAACCAGTAGTGGCCGAAGAAACTACCACATTAAGGTTAATAACCGCACGCTGAATTCGCTGTCGAAATTCTTGTGATCTATATTTTACTCGATGTAAATTGCTGGTCGACAAGGTAGAGACATTCCTGCTTTACATAATGGGTCATGACGTTCCTTGTCTTCTTCACTATAGACTTCTATCTGGGCTTTGAGTTTCCTTCTTAGAAAGTCTTTTGCATCTTCAATTACTTCTTTTTCATTAAAAGCCTTGATTGTCAACATGTTTTTTATGCTTTTTTCCGGTATCTTGCTTACTTCTGTTGCCATTTTTGAGGTAAATTTTGCGATTTCTTTAAGTTTTTCCTTTAGATCCTCTTGTGTACTTATCTCTCTCATAAGTTCGTTTAACTTCACTTCTTCGTGTCTTAATTTCTCTAATGCTTTAAGATAGACTTTCCATTTCCATGAGGCAGCTGTATAATAGTATATTTTCTTTGGTGTTATGCCCGTTGCTTTTATGATGTTCAGCGTGTCTTTTATAAGGTCCATGACTAGGATTTCATTCTCTTCGGCTTTGATGTCCACCTTTGATTCATCTGGTGTAGGCCAAGATTTCAGAGAGACAAAGCCTTTTTCGCCAATCATCTCCCACAGCTCTTCACATATATGAGGTGCGACGGGAGTTAACATTCGTATTTGGGCATCTATAACTTCCTCGAATACATACGCTATGGCGCTTTTTCTTTTCGCATTTTCTCTTTGGTTTGCTATGCGTCTTTGATACCATTGGAAGTCTTGATCCAGCTCGTACAGTATGCTGTGTATAGCCTTTCGCACAGCCAATTTGTCCATGGATTCGGTAGCCTTTTTGATATGCTCTTGCAGTCGGCTCAGCATCCACTTGTCTATGGTTGTCAACGATTTTTCTGAAACTTTTCTTCCGCGTTGAGTTTTAGCCGCTTTGTCAACGAATTTGTAAAAGCGTTCTAATCTGGCGCTCATTGATTTGGCTACTGCTGAGCTGAATTCTGCGTCTTGCAAAAGTTCAGCCGTTGCAAGAACACTTAATCGCAATGGATCTACTCCGAATATTCTCAGAGCTTCTCTCAAGGGAATTATGTTTCCGAAAGATTTGCTCATCTTCACCCCTTTCATCATTACGCTACCGTTGATTGCTATCTGGCGTGGCCACAGATCTTCTGAGAATATGGCTGTGTGGTTGAATATCATGAATGTTAGGTGATTGGGAACTAGGTCGCGTCCAGAGTGTCTGCTGTCCAATGGATAAAAGTACAGGAATTCCTTGCGCATCTGTTCCAACACTTTAACATCCAAATTAACTTTTTTCGCTATCTCAATAGCATTTCCAATCCCAAGAAAGATATGATCAAAGACATCATCCGTTAACTGACTCGACTGGATTTTGTATTCCTTAATATGTCTGATTATGGTGTAGTAAGCCATGTAAACTGTAGAGTCCGAAAGTGATTCAATGACCCACTCTGTGTCCCAAGGGAGTCGGGTGCCCATGCCTGACTTTCTGGCGCATGCTTTTTCATGTAACCAGTCTATGACGTAGTTGAATTCTACACGAAGTTCTTCTGGCAATATTTCCATTTTGTCTAGGTTTTTGTGGGCTAATGCTTTCCATTCAGGGTTTCCATAGTCAATGAACCATTGATCCTCAAAGATTTTCACGATACATTCTGTTCCGCAACGGCAGAAGACTGGCCTGTTGAGCAGTTCATACATGGTTGTAGCCTTGCCTTCTGAGATTAAATCTTGCTTAACCTTGTCTTTTGCTTCAGCCACGGATAGATCAAAGTATTTGCCAGTATTCTCTTTCATTTTGCCATTGTGAAACTCATGTCTATACACTTCTTTGGTGGCGTCTTCAAGCTTCACATCCGTCTGGTCTTGGATATTGAGTCTTTTTACTACGTCACGTGCAGGAACTTCTGAATATCCATGAACTTCGATTAAGGAGATTGGTTTGACAGCGGCTATGATTTCGGGCGTTAGTCCATATTCTTTCTGTTTCGCCAGTGTCTTTCTAAGGTTTTCTAAGGCAACATAATCGTATGGTGCATGACCCGGAACAGACATGACGACGCCCGTTGCGTTCTTCGGATCGGCGAAATCTGCTGGCAATATAGGAATTTTGGCAGTTGTAGCGGGGTTTTCAACATATTTTCCTAAAAATTCCTTTCCTAAGAAGCTTTCCAAAACCGTGACCTTTCGATTTAGATGAAGTAGTTTTTCTACGCTTTCTTTGCTAATAACCCATTTTTCATCATCCACAATGGCCTTTGCATATTTAGCCTTTGGATTTAACCAAATATTAGTCACGCCGAAAATTGTTTCTGGACGTAGGGTAGCTGTTGGAAAAACCCAGTCTTGGTGTTTGAATTTGATTACTGTGAACTCGCCTATTTCGGGTTCCACATCTCCTACCGTATCGTGTTGACCCACTGGGTTTCCGTCTTTGGGACACCAGCCTACGGGGTGGCTTCCACGTTTTATGTATCCTGCTTGACGGAGTTTTTGGAATTGCCATTCTATGAAGCGGTTGTAATGAGGATCTATTGTGGTGAATTCGCGTCTCCAATCGATGGAATATCCTATCTCCTTCATTCCACCCTTAATTTCTTGGTGGAAGTAGCGGGCCATGGCTAGTGGATCCGTGAATTCGCTTAGCCTTTCTTTTGGAATCTTGTAAACGTTGACGAAGTCATCGATTAGGTCTGTGTCTTTGTCTGCGAGGCGTTTGGACATAGCTAAAACTGGTGTGCCTGTGTAATGAAATGCCATGGGTAAAAGCACATTATAGCCGCGCATTCGCATGTACCGAGCGTGTACATCAGCCATGGTGTAAGTTCTTGCGTGGCCGATGTGTTGCGGAGAATTGGGGTATGGGTAAGCCACGGTTACAAAATACTTAGGCTTTGTTGGGTCTGGGTTTGCCTCGAAAATTTTTGCTTTTTCCCAGCGTTTCTGCCATTTTTCCTCGATTTTCTTCAAAATTTCCATAAAGGTTTCTGAATTGGTTTGAGGGGTATTAAAGGTTTTGTCTTCACGAACAGAGAACTTTATCCCTCATGTTTTGCACCGTAAGCTAATCTGTGCAAACATGCATTAATCTTTTACTCTTAATCGGGCGGATGGGGCTCGTTTTAGGTTCTTAAATGTGATTGTGAGATGGATCTGTCTGAGGCTAGCCCAGCCTCTCATATATACTATCTCCTAGGCTTTCTAGATGAACTTCTGGCGTGCGAGTGCTAACGAAGACATTTTTATATGGCGCAAAGCCTTTAGCAATGTTACTAGGTTACATATGTAAGAGGGTTGTTATGAGTAATCCAGAAGCAGGTTTTTGTGGGGATTATTGTGGAAAGTGCCCAAACTATCCTGACAAATGTAGTGGTTGCATTCCATCTCTTCATGAAGACTGCTACTTCGTCAAGTGCTGTTTAGAGAAAGGCATTGAACACTGTGGTTTTTGCAAAGATTTTCCGTGTAAGAAACTGAGTGAATTTGTTCCCGACGACCGATCTGAATGCCCTACGGGCTATCACGTTGAAAATTTGCGGGTTCGCAAGGTTGTCGGAACAGAAGAATGGTTAAAATCGCAAAGAGCCAAATGGAAAAACCAATAGCTAAATCTTCACGATGGTTGATGTCGATGCCCTATTATGTTTATATTATCCAGTGCAAGGGCGGTAGTTTCTACACTGGATACACTAGAGATTTGGATGCGCGGATGAGGCTTCACATGAACAGGAAAGGCGCTAGATACACGAGGCTACATAAACCGAAGAAGCTTGTCTACGTTGAGGAATTTGGCTCCAGATCAGAAGCCATGAAAAAGGAGAAAAAAGTGAAAAGGCTGAATCATCGTCAGAAACTCGAACTAATAAAATCCAAAACTGGTTTGAAGGCTTATTAATATTGTTGAAAACTGAACTTGTGGGAAATTTATGCCGAAAAAGAAGAGTTGGTCTGAAAAACTGAAGGACAGCAAGGATCTGCCGAAAGTGGAAAAAATCACTGGTAAAATGAGTAAAAGATGGGGCACTAGCACAGTAGTCATTCCAGCGCCGATGGAAGTTGATGAAATAATGAGAAAAATACCAGAAGGAAAAATTACGACCATTAACGAAATCCGTGCTGTTCTTGCCAAAAAACATGGAGCAAGCATTGGCTGTCCAATAACTACAGGCATTTTTGCATGGATCGCGGCTAATGCTGCAGAAGAAAAGAAGCAAAAGGGAGAAAGAAACATTACGCCTTACTGGCGCACCCTGAAAACTGGGGGTGTGATAAACGAGAAATACCCAGGCGGTGCTGAGGGGCAAAAGAAACTTTTAGAAAAAGAAGGTCACAAAGTAATTCCAAAAGGCAAAAAATACGTTGTTGTCAATTACGAAAAATCATTAGCAAACATATAGTGCATTATTATTTTTTGTGAGACTGCCTTAATATCGGAATGTTAGGCTAAACCACTCTGTCTGCGCTGTTGTGCTATATTTCACTGGGCTTCGGCGCAAATGTAATCCTTATTTTGTAGTTCTAGTGGGCATCCGCCGCCGCAAATTTGCATTTGCGGGCAATCTTTGCATTTTGGCTCTGCATATCCTCTGTTTCTTATCTTAACCGCAAGCGGATGATTCCAGATTTTTTGCCAATCGTCTTTTAGGATGTTGCCGAGGCTTTCAAAGTAGCTTTGGCATGGGTAGACATCTCCATTTGGGCCTACGCACATGTTGATCGTGGCGGCTGAGCATGATTTGACGCCTAAGCCTAGTTTAACAGGGTCGAGGCGACAGTATTGAGTTGGTGTATACCATAAGAACTTTAATTCTAGTTGATTGGCTTTGTCGCGAATCTTGGGTAGAATTTCGTTCAGTGTCTCAAGCGGCAAGGCAAATTCTTCGCGTACTTTGTTTGCCTTTCCAGAATAGATTAGGCTGTTACATCCAAAAGCAGCGACTCCAAGTTCTTTCAAAAAGTCTATGGTTTCCAAGAAGTCTGCGGCATTGTATCTGCTGAGCGTAGTGTTTGTAGTGACATAGATTTGTGTCTTAACAGCATTTTTGATTCCAGCAACTGTTTCTTTCCAGCTTCCTTTGGTCGCGGTCATACGATCATGGATTTTAGGCTTATGGGATTCAAGAGTTACCTGAACAAAGTCTAACCCCGTTTTCTCAAGAGTTTCAACATAAGCCTTGTCTTTTAATCTTCTGCCATTAGTAACTAGCCCTGTAACCATTCCGTTGTTTTGTGCATAAAGCAGCAGTTCTGGCAAGTCCTCTCGAAGGGTTGGTTCGCCGCCGGTGAAGGTTAATATGAATACTCCGATTTGTTTCAGGCGGTTTATGACTTCTTTCCATTGTTCTGCGCTGAGTTCGGGAGTCTCGTGTGGCCCACCGGCATAGCAGTGAACGCAGTTGTTTTGGCATCTGAAAGTTATCGCCATATCCATGCGTATTGGTGCTGAAGACTTTTGTGTGAAGGGTTCCACGCTTTGGACGTCGAGAAAAGATATGGGACATACTTTTTCAGTCTGCGATAAAGTGCTGATTGTGTAAACGAGTTTTTCGTAGTCGCTCTTTGCGGTTTTCTTGTTCACTCGGTAAATACGGCGAATCTTCTTTAATGTAGCATCTTCGGGCATTCCTTGCATGAAGAAATAAGCATAGGCTGTTGCCGTCTCGTTGAGATAGAGCACTGTATTAGCGTTGATGACCATGACTCCTTTTCTGTC
>Ga0172363_10005634_pt1 | contig 10120 bp, 10 predicted proteins | sample LakKivs2_kivu2a2_FD_114541 | JGI IMG/M metagenome (GOLD analysis project Ga0172363, IMG submission 114541) | Sediment microbial communities from Lake Kivu, Rwanda - Sediment s2_kivu2a2 | ecosystem: Environmental > Aquatic > Freshwater > Lake > Sediment | place: Rwanda: Western Province, Lake... | reverse complement strand
TAATTGAGGCGATGGAATATATCCGGCGGTTTCGCGGGCGAATCGTGGTTGTCAAGCTCGGCGGAAGCGTGCTGGACGATACGTCCCTGCAAAAAGAGATGCTGACCGATATCGCCTTTATGGCAACGGTAGGTATGCGGCCGGTCATCGTCCACGGCGGCGGCAAGGCCATAACCAGGGCGATGAACGAAGCCGGCCTGGAACCGGTCTGGGTACAGGGACGTAGATATACCGATGAGCGAACGCTGATGATTGCCGAACATACGCTCGTGCACAAAATCAATACGCCGATCTGCGAGACGCTGACCGAATTGGGATGCGAGCCTATGGGGCTGCATTCGCTCGGAAGCTGTGCCCTGTTTGCCGAGACGCTGCGTCTGGCCGGCGAAAACGGGCGAAAAATCGACGTGGGTCTGGTCGGACAAGTCACGGAAGTGAACGGACAACTGCTCAAGAAATTATGTGCCGAGGGGACTATTCCGGTCATCGCATCGGTGGCGAAAGACAAGACCGGCGGCAAATTAAACGTCAACGCCGACAGCGCCGCGGGCAAGGTCGCCGCCGAAGTCGTTGCCGAGAAGCTCGTCGTCGTCAGCGACACGCACGGAATCCGAACCAAAATCGACGATCCGAATAGCTGGGTGTCGAGCCTGAATGAAAAGCAGATTAAGGAGATGATCGACGCCGGCATTATCACCGAAGCGATGTTCCCGAAAGTCGAGGCCTGTATGACGGCACTGGAAGCAGGCGTCAGCAAGGCGCACATTATCGACGGCCGGATTCAACACTCGCTGCTGCTTGAAATCTATACCGATAAGGGAATCGGAACACAAATAGTTAAAAGTGCCTAGAATTGAAAGCGACCAAAGCCGAGAAGGGTAATGGTCTCAATAACTTTAGCTCATTTTAGGCATTGAAAAGGAAACAAATTATGAAAACACAGGAAACAATTGAATTGTTTGATAAGTACGTTATCGCCAATTACGGCCGGCTGCCGCGGGTAATCGTCAAAGGCGAGGGCTGCTATCTTTACGACGCGGACGGCAACAAGATACTTGACATGTTCCCCGGCTGGGCCGTCAGCGGCCTGGGCCACTGCCATCCCCGCGTCGTCGAGGCCCTGCGCAAGCAGGCCGGCGAGCTTTTACATATCGACAATACTTTTTATTCCGAGCCGCAGGGCATACTGGCGAAATTGCTGAGCGAGCGAGCGTTCGGCGGCAAGTGTTTCTTCTGCAACAGCGGCGCCGAGGCCAACGAGGCGGCGTTGAAGCTGGCGCGACTGCACACGGCACAGGAAAAATATAAATTCATCACCGCCGAGGGCAGCTTTCACGGCCGAACTTTTGCAACGGTCACTGCGACGGCCCAGCCGAAATATCACGAGGGTTTTCTGCCGTTGCTGCCGGGTTTTATTTATGTACCGTTCAACGACGTCGCGGCACTTGAATCGGCATTCAGCGACGAGGTTGCCGCCGTAATGGTCGAGCCTATCCAGGGCGAGGGCGGAATCAACGTCGCGACCGCCGAATATCTCGAGGCGATTCGCCGGTTATGCGACGAAAACGGGGCGATTATGATTTTAGACGAGGTCCAGACCGGAATCGGGCGGACCGGCAAATGGTTCGCGTACCAGCATTTCGACGTTGAGCCGGACATCATTACGATGGCCAAAGCACTCGGTGGCGGCGTCGCAATCGGGGCGATGATGGCCAAAGAGGAAATCGCCGCCTCACTCGTGCCGGGAAAACACGCATCGACGTTCGGCGGCAACTGCCTGGCCTGCGCCGCCGGCATTGCGGTAATTGAGGCGATCGAAGAAGACAGCCTGCTGGAAAACGCCGCCGAGCTGGGCCTGCACGCTAAAGAAAAGCTCGAACAGTTGAAGCATAAACATTCCATCATAGAGAGCGTTCGCGGCATCGGCCTGATGATCGGCGTTCAGCTTACCAGTCCCGGCAAGGACATCGTCGAAAAATGCTTGGAGAAAGGTTTGCGGACCAACTGCACCAGCAGCACGGTCCTGCGGTTCATGCCGGCCATGATTGCCACCAAAGACCAAATCGACCAGGCCGTCGAGATTCTTGACGCTGTTCTGAGCGACTCAGCTTAAATAACGCTTTGGCCACAGAGAAAGTCAATTTAATTTTTAGCCACAGAGGGCACATAGGTCTCAGAGATAAAAGAAAATGCCTGATGAGTTGACAGAGAAAATAATCGGGGCGGCCATCGAAGTTCATCGAGAACTTGGCCCGGGACTCCTCGAGTCGATTTATGAAGAAGCACTATGCTATGAATTTGAGCTCCAAGGAATAAAGTATCAAAGACAAGTGCCGGCGGACGTTATCTATAAGGGCAAAGTTATCAAAGGACAGAAAATCGACCTGCTTGTTGGAGATGAAGTCGTCGTGGAAATAAAATCGCTGTCGAAGATGCCGGAGGTTGCCTTGGCGCAGGCTCTTTCCTATCTCAAGGCAACAAATCTCAAAAGAGGCCTAATAGTCAACTTCGGGGAAAAGAGATTGATTGACGGCATCAAACGCGTCGCTCTGTGATAACCACAGAGGCCACTGAGATTTTTAGCCACAGAGGACACAGAGCACACAGAGAAAAAAATGGAAGAAGAAAATTTATCAAACATATGGCCTATCCTTTATTTTGAAGCGGATTGGCCGTCAGAAAGCTACAAATTTGACTTTAATGTTCGCCTTATAAAAGCTAATCAGGATATACTTTCCATATTAGAGAAAACTGAAAGTTACGATCATGGCGAGGCAATACTTAATTTCTCTGGTTATACAGAATGGTTTCTGGCATTGCCTCCTCCCAAACCAACGGAACATGTTTCCCCAAGCAAGATCGGCATATCATTTGAGGATCAACTCCAACAACTAATTGTGGATTCATTCTTATTATGCTTGAAACTAATACGACAAACTGCTGCAATTTGTCCCTTGAAAGTTAGAAATGTTGAATTTGAAGGGTCGAGCATTAATCCAGATTCCTTTGAGAATGCATTGGATGACTATTTCGGAGTAAATACCGATAAAGCCCCAGTATTTATGCCAGAATCATTTCATCTGGGAGATCTTCAACTGTTAACTGATTTATGGTCAGCCGTCATTAAACTACGAAAATTGGATCGTTGGTCGACCGTGGTTTACAAAGAGGAGTTTTTCGCAGCCTGTGATAAGGAAGCGGGAGAAGATGCTGTCAAAAGGGTCGTTGACGCGATCATGTCGAGCCCTGATTACTTGGAATGTTCAGAAAAAGAGCAAAGACAGCATAGAGAAAAGTGGACTGCTTCGTTGAGAGAAATGTTGGGCAAGGGAGGTTTGCACGACTTTTACAGAGATAGCTTTGAAGAGAATTACTTAAAGAAGCAAGAGGAGATGCTTTCTAATCGCACGCGAATAGGCAGAGCATTGCATCTATTTTACGAGGGCATTAGTCTGCCATTATTACATAGCTTTTTATCAATGTGCCTGGTTCTGGAAACGGTGTTCACTGTTGAGGAAACCGAGATTACATATCAGTTTGCGACAAGGCTGGCGAATATTACTGGCAAGACCTTTGAACAGCGAAAAGACATCTTTGAAAGAGCAAGAAAAGTTTATAAGGAAAGAAGTAATATTGTTCATGGGAAAAAGTCTATTGAAACCGTGGAGCCAAATGTTTTAAGAGATGCCTTTTATTTTGCTCGTCAAAGTTTGCAGTGTATTTTGCTCAATGATGAACTTCTGAAGTTATATTCCGATCCGATAACATCAGATAAAACAAAAGATCTCAACAGAGCGATCAAAGCAATAAAGGAGCATTTCAGAGATTTAGATTTACGGGGCGATTAATGGTATATAACGGCAAAAGGCAGTTTAGTTTATTGGAGAGACTTGACTTTCTCTGTGTGCTCTGTGTCCTCTGTGGCTAAACAAAAAAATAAACTCTGTGGCCAAAGATAAAGATGCAGGCAATGTATTTGAATTTGGAGTGAAAGACAAATGAAAGATTTCATTTCGATAATTAATTATCCGACGGAGCTTCTCAAAGAATTGCTGCGGCTCAGCACCCGGCTAAAGAGTCTTTACACCGTCGGCGGCAAGGACCTGTGCCTCGCCGGCAAAACTCTTGCCATGCTGTTCGAAAAGCCGAGCCTTCGGACGCGAATCAGCTTTCAGGTCGCCATGACGGACCTGGGCGGCTATCCGATCTACGTCAAGCCGGAAGATATAGGCGGCATCGGAAAGCGCGAGCCGGTAAAAGACATCGCGAGGGTCCTGAGCCGGTACGTCGATGGTATCATGGCGCGGACCTTCGAGCACAGCACCATCACGGATTTGGCCAAATATGCAACGGTGCCCGTCATCAACGCCCTGACGGACTGGTCTCATCCATGTCAGGCAATGGCCGATGTGCTTACGATACAGGAACATTTCAAGGACTACGAGGGGGTGAAGATAGCGTTTATCGGCGACGGCAACAACGTCGCCCGCTCGCTGGCGCACGCCTGCGCGAAGCTGAATATGAAAATGGCGATTGCATCACCGCCCGGCTACGAGCTCGACGCGGAGACAATTAAGGAAGTGAATGAAATATTGCCCGGCTGCGTCCGGCAGACGAACGACCCGGGCGCCGCCGTGCTCGACGCCGACGTAATTTACACCGACACGTGGGTCAGCATGGGCCAGGAGACAGAAAAGCAGAAGCGTCTCGCTGCTTTTGCAGGCTTCCAGGTCAACGCCGAACTGGTGAAATCCGCGCCGGCCAAAGTCAAGATTATGCACTGCCTGCCGGCTCATCGCGGCCTGGAAATAACCGATGAGGTCGCCGAATCGCCCAAATCGATTATGTTCGACCAGGCCGAGAACCGCCTGCACTTCCAGCGGGCGCTGCTGAAAAAACTTATGAGCAGAGAATGACTCATCATAAAATAATTATCGGTGATTCGAGAAATATGACGGAGGTGGCTGACGAGTCGGTCCATCTTGTTATTACATCACCTCCGTATTGGCAGCTCAAGGATTACGGAAACGGCAGTCAAATAGGTTTTGATGACAGTTACGAAGATTACATAAACGGTCTTAATATAGTCTGGAACCAATGCCACAGAGTTTTGAAAAAAGGCTGCCGTTTATGCGTGAACATCGGCGACCAGTTCGCCCGCTCGGTTTATTACGGAAGATACAAGGTTATTCCCATAAGGACCGAGATCATAAAGTTCTGCGAAACCATTGGCTTCGATTACATGGGGGCGATTATCTGGCAGAAGGTTACGACCTGCAATACGACTGGCGGGGCGACTATAATGGGTTCTTTTCCCTTTCCGAGGAACGGAATTCTCAAGATAGATTATGAGTTTATCCTGATTTTCAAAAAACACGGCACGGCACCCAGAGTCAGCAAGGAAATCAAAGAGCAATCGAGAATGACGATAGAGGAATGGAACCAGTTCTTTGCCGGCCATTGGAATATCCCCGGCGAAAAACAGGACAAGCACCTGGCGATGTTTCCGGAAGAAGTACCCAGGCGTTTAATCAAAATGTTCAGTTTCATAAATGATACAGTGCTCGATCCTTTTCTCGGTAGCGGCACAACTTCTCTGGCAGCCAAAAAACTCGGCAGGAATTCAATCGGTTACGAAATAAACCCCGACTTCTTGCCATTCATAAAAGAAAAGCTGGGTATACGCCAGAAGATGATGTTTGAAGACGCTGAGTTTGAAATAGTTCGGCAGAATAATGCACATGTAAACTATAAAGAAACGGTCATGCAGTTGCCTTATGTTTTCAAAGATCCCGTCGAATTCGACAAGAAAGTCGATCCAAGGAAACTCCAGTTCGGCTCAAAGATCAGCAATCATACTAAAAAGAGAGAAGAATACTATGTTGTGAAAGATATTATTTCACCTGAACGGTTGGTTATCGGAGATGGACTGAAAGTAAGGTTGCTGGGCGTAAAAGAAAAACCCGAGATGAGCAGTCAAGCGATTCGATTTCTAAGAGATAAGACTCGCGGACAAAAAGTTTTTATGAAGTTTGATGCTGTTAAACATGACCGTGACAACAATTTGCTTTGTTATGTATATTTACAAAACAAGACCTTTATAAATGCTCACTTGGTCAAAGAGAATTTAGTATCAGTAGACACCGAAACGGATTTCAAATTCAAAAAGAAGTTTATGCATCTGGCGCAAATTGGAGCATTTTCAAAGTGAAAATACATTCGCAGAATTTCGGCAAGAAAGAAAAAGTGTTGAATTATGCCAACCAAACGTATCAATTATCACGGCCGAAAAAAGTCGGGGCCGTTATGGCTTTAATAAGAGAGTGCCAGCCAAAGTCTATAAAAGAGTGGGAAGAATGGTATTTCGAAAAAGCATATACAAATGGAAAGAATCCTGCAAAAATCACAAAGGATACGCTCGTAGAACTCGGCGAGAGATTATATGTCAAAATCACAGAGATTGTTATACCTGAGTGGAGAGAGGCATTCAATCAGCTAACGCTACAGGACTGTATCGACTACATATACAACCTGACCATAAATCGAACCTTTGATGGGTTTTACAGAGAAAAATCTGTCGTAACGGGAACTTTAGAGAAAAAGTTTTTGGATGTTAAATTCGTTGAGTCTGAGCCAGAACTTGATCACGCGGGAGACATCGATTATCTGGGGTACGTAGGTGATCAAGCATTTGGCATACAGATAAAACCGGTAACCGCTCAAGCGAGCTTCGGCAATTATTCTCCTTCCGAAAGGATGAGGGCAAGCTTCCGAGAGTTTGAGCTTAAATACGGAGGCAAGGTATTTATTATTTTCAGCGTTGATGATGAGATAAAGAATATAGAGGTCCTCAAAGAGATAGAAAAAGAAATTGAGCGGTTGCAAAATTGAGGATCGAAGTTGCAGAATTTATATTGGAAGGGTATAATAAATGTTGTTTATCACTTTTGAATTTTGCCGGGGTTGATGTGAAATGGGTAAAGACAAGCAAATAGAAACAAATCCGCTTGAGATAATCGAGCCGATAGGCAAGCGGGTCCTGATTCGCAAGGATGAGGACAAGAAGCAGACCAAAGGCGGCATTCAGTTGCCTGACAATATCGAGATTCCCACTATCACCGGCCGAGTTGTGTCTATTTCGGCCGAGATTGAAAATTCGCCGGACATCCCATTGCGGCAGTACGACAAAGTGCTGTTCAATCCAAAAGGCGCCATTCCCGTCGATTTCGAAGGCGACAATCGCCTGTTCGTGGTAGAGATCGAGAATGTGGTCGCGGTCTTCAGGAAATCATAAAATCTCTCTTAAGATGCAAAATAATAAACATTCAAATTACAGGAGAATCTCATGGCAGAGGAAACATAGGCTCCCGTAGCACCGGTAGGACCCCAGTACTCCACGCAACAGACGCTCAGACCTCATCGCGGCGGCCTCATTTTGGCTCTCGGGATAGTGGGTCTTGTTTGCTGCTTCATCTGCGGCATTATCGCATGGGTAATGGGGAGCAATGACCTGAAGGAAATGGCTGCCGGACGAATGGATCCAGCCGGGCATGGAATAACCCAGGCCGGCAAGATTTGCGGAATGGTCAGTGTAATATTACAAATTGTCGGATTTATCATCTGGATGCTGCTCATGTCCTTGGGTATCGTTTCTTCGTTTACGCAAGGATAAAACTAACTTACTAAAAATGAAGATTGAAATAGTCCACATTTCCCGGCGACCTCGATGGCCGCTCTGGGCCGTGTTATTGGTGTTGGTCTGGTCAACCTTAGGTTCGGCACTGGTTTGGCTCAGCGCACACTTCCACCGGCCGGTACAGCTTTGCTTAATCAAGCACTTGACGGGTCTGCCATGTCCAACGTGTGGTTTCACGAGGGGGGCATTATCTTTACTGAGCGGCCATGTTGCCCAGGCATGGCTGTACAATCCCCTTGTATATTCGGCGCTTGCGTTATTTTTTGCCGCCACCGCTGTTAGGGTTATTTGGGCCCGCAGTATTCGAATCAATCTGACGGGCAAAGAACGCTCGACAGCCTGGATTTTGGCCGGCATGCTTCTTTTGGCCAACTGGCTTTATGTCATTTTCTTTGTGGAGTAAGACTTGCCTAATAAAAACACCTGGCTTGCCAAAATAAACAGGACCTTCACGGCGGTTTTGCCCGTCTCTGAAAATCGTACGGGTAAGTGCGTCAATTGCGGTGCGTGCTGCAAGCTGCCGAACGTTTGCCCTTTCCTGAAGTTCACGCCGGATAATAAGGCACTCTGCTCCATTTACCCGATTCGCCCGTTAAACTGCAGGAAATATCCGAGAACAGAATCGGAACATATTACCCAGGAGACATGCGGCTATAGATTCGAATAAGACGAGCCTTGCTTTATACGATCTGTAGATATTTACGCGGCAAGATTTTTCGGCTGCGCCGTTTAAGGGTGAACAGGCTTCCCATTATCAGCAGCAGTCCGGTCGCGGGTTCCGGCACTTCCGGCACTTTCGGCTTTGGTTTTGTGTCTTCTACATAATATACGATCTTTTCCGGTTTTGCACCACCGCCGCCGCCAAAGCCGCCCGGTCGGCTAAGATTTAAAGCTGTAGGAAACAGGCCGCCCGGAGCTCCGCCGCCGCCGGCAGGCAAAGTACCACCGTCAGCCGAAACACCATGCTCGGCCTGCTCGAACACCGCGATAATGACCTTGGGCTTATCGAGATAAACAACGGTCTTGTTTGCCGTGGCGTCACTTACCTCGCCCAGCCAGTGAATGAATTTATAGCCGGGCTTGGGAACAGCCGTCAGAAGAACCTCCGTTCCCGGTTTAAAATGATGAACGCCGGCAGCAGGAGTTATCTCGCCGCCTTTAATGGGCGTCTGCTCGATAAGCAGCACAATGTCCTGTGTCTGGCTATACGCCGGCACAATTAGCCCGAGTGACATAATTGCAACGACTAATGTAATTCGTCCGCGTACAAGGATTTTTGGAAATCCCCATTTCATCACTTCCACCCCATTGCGACAAAGCTTCGCTGTCCATATAGACCGCTGCGCGGCTATGGACTCTATAGTAATATTAAACCAGATTAAGCCCGAAAAGTCAAGTATTTTCTTTGATTTACGCCTTGTTATCGGCGGTTGGAAGCCATAAATCAGGCTTTGGAGGTTTGGGCGATTATATTATGGGTCTTCTGCCGGCGCGAATGAGCAGGCTTTTTCACCGAAATTTCCGTTTGATATTGATTATTGATTGTCGATCTTACAATCGGAAATCGAAAATCTTAGGTCAAAATTTAAACTACTGGTTTTTGCGTACGTATCTGCCGATGTTTCGAATCGCCTGCCGGAGACGCTGCTCGTTTTCAACAAGGGCGATACGCATATAATCTTCGCCGCCCTCGCCGAACGCTCTGCCGGGGGCGATTGCGACTTCGGCGTGCTCCATCAGGTCCATTGCGTAGTCGATGCTGCCCTTGCCCTGTAAATGCTCCTTCGGGACCTTCGCCCAGACGAACATCGACGCGCGGGGCTTTTCCACCTCCCAGCCGATCCTTCTAAGGCCGTCGCAGACGACGTCCCGCCGGGACTGGTATCTCTTGTTTTGCTCGACCATGTCCTGCTCGCAGTGCCGCAGCGCGATTATGCCTGCGATCTGGATGGCCTGGAAGATGCCGTAATCGTAATAGCCTTTTATCGTGGCCAGATAATCCACCATGTCCCTGTTGCCCGCGACGAAGCCGATGCGGAAGCCCGCCATATTGTATGGCTTGCTCATCGTGATAAATTCGACGCCAATGTCTTTCGCCCCTTTGACAGAAAGGAAGCTCGGGGCTTTATAATCGTCGAAGCAGGTCTCGCCGTATGCGAAGTCGTGAATCACGGCCACGCCGTACTTCTTTGCAAGTTCGACGACCGGCTCGAAAAAGCCCTCATCGACGGTCATTGCCGTCGGGTTGTGCGGAAAATTGAGAATCAGCAGCTTGGGCTTGGGGTACAGGTTCTCCATGACCATCTTGACGTTGCTGATGAACTTGTCGTCGGTGCCGAGCGGCACCGATACCACGTTTCCGCCGGCCAGGGCCACGGCGTAGTTGTGTATCGGAAACGCCGGGTCGGGAACTATCGCCGTATC
>Ga0172363_10005633_pt1 | contig 10121 bp, 9 predicted proteins | sample LakKivs2_kivu2a2_FD_114541 | JGI IMG/M metagenome (GOLD analysis project Ga0172363, IMG submission 114541) | Sediment microbial communities from Lake Kivu, Rwanda - Sediment s2_kivu2a2 | ecosystem: Environmental > Aquatic > Freshwater > Lake > Sediment | place: Rwanda: Western Province, Lake... | reverse complement strand
TGTTGATTCTAAGATAGCGGTGAATAGCGGCAAGGCAACAGAAATACTGGGTTGGTTTAATCCCAAAACAAATCAATTTGAATTAAAAAAAGAAAGAATTCTTTATTGGCTCAATCAAGGAGCTCAAGTTTCTGATTCTTGCTATAACTTTTTAATTAAAGCTAAAATTATTGAAGGCCAAAAACGACCGATTAAAATCAGAAAAAAGAAAGCTAAAAAAGAAAAGCCAGCTGAAGAACTAAAAACAGAGGAAAAACCCTCCTCCGCTAAAGCTACGGAGGGCAAGGAAGAAGAACCTATGGAAGAAAAGAAACCAGAGCCAGAAACTAAAGAAGAAAAAAAAGAAGTATTGGTTGAAAAACAAAAGGAAGAATCAAAAAAGGAAGCCGAAGAAAAATCTGATTTTAAAAAACCGGAAAAATGAGGATTATGAGTTATCCACATTTAAATCTTGACTTTTAAAAACTTTATTGATAAAATATAAAAAGGATATAAATAGACGGTGGGTAATAAGGATCTTTTTATAGGGTCCTGGGAAGTTTCACCCCACCGTTTTTGCTTTTCAGGGCCCTATAAAAGGATCTTTATCTTAATAAAAATGAATAAAATAATTTCTCAAATTAAAAAATTGCGACAGTGGAAATTTTTATTCTTTTTTTTAATTTTTATATTTTTAATATTAGGAATTTTAATAAGATTTTGGTATTTAAATCCAGAAATACAAACGGCTAAAAAATATAAGAGAGAAATAGAAATTTTAAACGAAAAAATTCAGGAGGAAAAAATTAAGTATTTAAATGATAATTATGGAGCGGAAACTCCAGAATTAACATATCAAATGTTTTTGGAGGCATTAAAAAATAAAGACGTTAATTTAGCGATTAAATACTTTATTTATGATAAACAAGAATTATACAAAAGCTTTTTTCTTGATATAAAAAGTAATAATCAGTGGGAAAATATGATGGAGGATTTATTGAATCCGGAAAATCAAAAAGGGGAAATAACAAGTAATGGCTCTTATGTTATTCGAGTTTATAGCGAAGATAATTATTTAATCGCCCAGGTTACATTAAGACAACCAGTTTTTACAGAAGAAGAGAAAATAAATAATATTTGGAAAATTATAGAATTTTAACTTTTTTAAACATTTAAACTTTTAAACATTTACACTTTTAATTCTTTAAACATTTAGTTTTTTATTGATTATGTCCATATGAAAAGAAGCCCCACTGTTTTTTTAATTATCCTTTTGGTTTTTCTGCCTCTTGTATTCGTTTTTGCCTATGATGCGAAAACAACACATCCTAATTTGTCAGAGATTACGGTTAATCTTTATAATCAAAAGTCATCACAATATTTAATAAATAATTTGGAAAAACAATGGATAATAGAAGGCAGTATTGAAGAAGACCAAGGGATAAGAAGTATTAATCATTTTTACGACCCGATTTTTAACGAAACTTGGGAATTTGGAGGAATTGATTATTTGTTTCCATCATTAACGGCTAAAGAATGGGGGCAAAATCCATTTGCTCAAGCTGTTTATGATCCTTTATATTTAGCCCTTATTGGCCCAATAATTAAAAGTCCGGTATTTTCAAGGACTAATTTTACTTGGCAGAGAGCCATTTATGAATATATAAAAGGCAATAAGGAAATGGCTTTTAAATCCTTAGGCCATATTTTGCATTTAATTCAAGATATGAGCGTCCCCGAACATACAAGAGGGAATACGCACATTTTCTTTATTAATAGCGCTAACAGTCCTTATGAATTATATACCGCTCAAAATACCAAAAGTTTTTATGCGTCAGTAGGAGAAAAATTACAAGGATCGCAATTTATAGAAAGAAAGAACTTAGATGAGTATTTTGATGTGATGGCTTTTTACTCAAATAATTATTTTTATAGTCCGGATACAATTTTAGATTCAAAATACAAATTACCCCAACCTATTTTTTCTGAATTTCCTGAAATTCAAAACGGGAAACAAGTTTTTTATGCGATGGGTAAAGACGAAAATAATAATTTATTTCATTTAGCTTTAATATTGAAAAATAATATTGGTTGGCGATTAACTTCAGGGCCCACTATTTTTTCTCTTGAAGATGAGAGAGTTCTAAGCGATTATTGGGAAAGACTATCTAAAAAAGTTGTTTTAAATGGCGTTGGAGTAATAGATTTATTTTTTAAAGAAATTACAAAAGCAAAACTGGATCCTAAATTTGTTTCTAAAAATGAAAGTAATTTTTTGCTTGCCGCCATTGGAGGAATTACTAAATTTATTAATGATATATTTCAGAAGGATTCGGAATTTATATTAATTGAGGAATCTTCGCCAGATTCTTTTAATAATGAGTCAAATATTAGTTCAGTTTCTCCTTCTTCGCCTGCTGTTTCGCAAAAGACAACAACGACCACTAAAGGATCAATTAGTACTACGACAACGACAACAATTAAATTGACATCAACGACTACAACTCTTAAGACAACTACTACTACTAAACCGAAAACCACGACAACTACCACACAAAAACAAATTATTTTTTGTGACTTTACAACTTCTCAATTACCAAAGCAAGATAAAATAATTATTAATGAGGTTGCCTGGATGGGAGCGCAGAATAACGCGAATAGTGAGTGGATTGAATTAAAAAATATTTCTTCCCAAGAGGTAGATATAAGTAATTGGCAATTATTAGATCAAGATAAACAAATAAAGATTGTTTTTGAACAAGGCAGTAAAATTCCTGCCTATGGATTTTATTTATTGGAAAGAACTAATGATGATTCAGTTCCTTTTATTGCCGCTGATTATATTTATACAGGGGTTCTTAATAATACTAATGAAGGTCTGCGTTTATTTAATAATAATTGCTATCTTCAAGATGAAGTTTTTGCAGATCCAGATTGGCCGGCAGGAGATAATCAGGAAAAAAGGACAATGGAAAGAAGACCTGATTTAAGTTGGCAAACCAGCGCTATGATTAATGGCACCCCGAAAAGAGAAAACAGCATTGGATATATTACTCCTTCTAACGGGGGTGGTTCTTCTTCTGTCACTACGACAACAACTACGACAACAACTACGACAACAACTACAACAACAACTCCTCCCCCTAATTATCCGAAGATCTTGATTACTGAAATTAAAGTTTCTGGTTTATCTTCTGATGGAAAAACAAATGTTTATGATGAGTTTATTGAACTTTTTAATCCAAATGAATATGAAGTTGATTTAACAGGGTGGTATTTACAAAAGAAAACAAGTGAAGGAGAACAGTTCTCCTCTTTGGTACCAGCTGTTTTGTTAGAAAACAAAACAATAGCTGCTATGGATTATTTTTTAATTAGCCATTCTTCAAGCACTTATACCCAAATTGCAGATATTTTAATTTCAAATTATTCTGTTACGGATAACAACACTATCATCTTGAAAAATCCTAACGGAGAAATTGTTGATAAAGTTGGGTTTGGTGAGGCTAATGATTGTGAAGGAACTTGTGTTTCAAATCCTGAGCCAGGTCAAAGCATTCAAAGAAAGTATTTAGTTGGTAATTTTGTGGATTCTGATAATAATGCCAATGATTTTGAAATCCAAAATTGCCCCAGCCCTAAAGATTTTTCTTCTAATAATTGTTTAACTTTACCAACGGAGAGTTCTTCTCCAATGCCAAAAATACCTTATATTACCGAGTTTTCCTGGCATCCTTTTGAAAAAGATTCTCCTAAAATAATAATTGATTTTAGGACTAATTCCTATCCTTTTATTCCTTCAACAAGTTATACAAGTAATATTTTTACGGCGATGGCATTCTATCTTCACTCAGATTTTGATGACCCTTCAGATAATTTTGGTATTCCTTGGAATTATCTGGGCGATAAATATAATTGGGAACTTAATAGTAATGTTTCCGGCTTAATTTTAACTTATCTAACTTATGTCAGCGGCACTCGGAAAGTAGGGAGTATTATCTTTACCACTAATGCAAATATGGCTGCTAATTCTGCTGTGCCGAGAAAATTATCCTATAGAATTGATAAATTACCTAACGATAATCATTTTGTTATTGATGTTGTAGGAACTACTCAGGGCCAGGGTTTAAATTTTACCCCAGACCAATATATAACCATTGGATATTATGGTTATGCTAATAGCCCGCCATCTTATTTACAATTAATAGCTTATGATAATACTAAATTTTATTTTGATGCTTCTAATTACTATCACCCGCCGACTAATGTTAAAAATTTTAATGTTGAGTGTGGCAATGAGGATTGTGATGGTTTAATTTTTACCTGGACCCCGTCTTCTGATGAAGATACAAACGATGTTTTAAAATATGTTATTCATTATGTTTTTGCTAAACAAGGTGATGATCTAAATAATAACGATTTAGTAAGGCAGTCCTGGGAGTGGTCTTCTTCTCAAAATATTTCCGGAGAACCAGTTTTTAATGCTCAAACAAATAAATTTCAGCTTCAGGTGCCAATCAAGGATATCTATTATATTAATGCGAAAAGATTGCCCGGGGTTCCGCTTGATGTCTTTTTTGGCATTAAGGCTCAAGATAGTGTCGGCTTAAAATCAGAGATTCCTAAAATAGTTTTTCTCCATATTCCGCCGATTGTTCAAGAAACAACCACCACTACTACGGTTGAACCCTGATAAGCAGATTTTTAGTTATTAACAATTTTCTTCGTGACAAGCATATCATATATGATATATGATAATAAGAAAAATATGGGTAAAAAGCGAAATAGAAAATTATATAAAGGTACTGATTTTCAAGAATATCTCAAAGAACAATTAAAAGACCCTAAGTTTAAGAAATATTTTAATAAGTATAGTATACAGTTAGATATTGGTTATCAAATTTTATTATTACGTAAGAAAAAGAAAATGTCTCAAGCGGTATTAGCAAAGAAAATTGGGACAAAGCAGAGCAATATTGCGAGAATGGAAGCTGGGGAACAAAATTTTAGCATTGAGACGCTTCAAAAAATCGCCCAAGTTTTTAATCGGGAATTAAAAGTTTCTTTTGGAAAGTAAATTGTCAATTGACCTCTACGATTAAATATGTTATATTTATAATACCTTGTAATAGAGTATTTTTAGTTCTTTGAAAAATTATACTTCCTAATAGACAGAGAGAAAGTGGTTATTAATTTATTTTAGTAGCTACTTTCTCTTTGTCTAAATATTTTTAAATATAAAAAGGAGGTAGAAGCGGATGAAAAGAAAGATAAAGACAATGGCTTCTTTACAAATGATGATGAAATTGCATTGGCTTTTTCCAGAAGAAATATGTGTTATTCCTCTTTGCGGAAGGAAAACGGGAGTGCTTAAAAAGACTCCAATCGATGAACGCGAATGTTACGTAGAAGGATGCGGGCAGTTATGCCAAGCCTGTTGGGAAGATATTTACAAAGAAAACCAGTGAATTGCATGACAACTATTGTGTTTCTTTTTAAGGCGAGGAGGGTATAGAAGATCCTATATCCTCTTTTTTATTTTTTATTTTAATTTAAATTTCTTATCTTTTTATTATTATTTTTTCAGCAGAGTAATGGTGTTGCACATTTGTATGTTTAGGTGGCGGAGCAGTACCATAAGTAGTCCAATATCTTCCTTCTACAATTACATTATCGCCTATTTTTAAGTCAGAAAAATTAGCTTTTTCATAATCATTATTTATTTTGATTAGAAATTCAGTATCATCATCATTCGCCGAAATAGAGAATGTGCGCTTTGTTTTTTCTGAAATTCTTAAAATCTGCAACAATTGTTCAAATATCCTTTGATACCAGGGAGTATATTCTCTGATAACAAGATTCCCTGCTGGCATTCTATTTCCTCCTTGGTCAAAAAGATTTAAGAAAGGACGAATTTCAGTTATTGTCCCTGTTTTAGTGAAGAACTCATTGACAGCAGCAGCTAAAATAGAAGAAGGAGCTGAAGATGCTAAAAGAATACTAATTAAAACCATATTTAATAGAATTCTTCTCATATTTGCTGTAAATTAATCTTTTCTATTTCTGTTATTATAACATAATGTATTAGTGGGGAGATATTTTAGAAGTCTCTGTATTTGAATTTTATGTTCTTGACAGATTTATGTTCAGTTGATATAACTAATATGTAGTTCTACTTAGACTACTTGTTATTTTAAAACTTAAAAAGGAGGGTGTAATGATGTTATCATATGAAGAGTATGATGAATTAAGTATGCTAAGCTTAGCGCTTTTAGCCTCCAGATTGAGTAGGTTGATATGGAAGGCTAAAACTGGAAGATTGAAAACTGTCTCTAAGGAGGAAATTAAAATTCTCCGAGAAGGTAAGAAGTTTATATCAAGAGTCAAAGACGGATCGATGATGAACCAGACTAGGGGGAAGGAGGGATATTTACCAGACCTTAAATCACTTAAGGCCTATAATTATGCTAGAGAGGCATGGTCACCTAATGGAAGTTTTCTTGATAAATTAGATAATCATGAAAAGATTCTTAATTACATAGAAGAAAACAAGGGGCTACCCGATGCAGAAGATTCAAATAAAATGAGGGAGGAGTTAGATGAAGCTCAATTTTCTTTTATAAAATTAAGTGACAAGCTTAGAGATTTGGTAGAGGAAGGTGAAAAATCATGAATATGAAAAAGCTAACATTGACCTTATTAATTTTGGCAGGGGTTGTTCTGTTGGCTGGTTGTTTAACACTTATTATACTTGCTTAGTTTAAGAATCTAGTGGTGGTGATTAAGGGCTATAAGAATAAAAATTTTATTAATCAGGAGTTATTTTCCCCATAGATTAGGAGGATATAGAAATGTCTGTGTCCTCCTTTTTATTTTAATTTGAATTTTATATTTTGGTATAGTATTATAAAGCTATACCATTTTTTATGGATATTTTGGATGATTTAAAATATAGAGGGTTAATATATCAAGCAAGCAATTTAGAAGGATTAAGAAAAGAGCTTAAAAAAGGAAGGCTTGTTTTGTATTGCGGTTTTGATCCGACTGCTGAGAGCTTGCATATCGGCAACCTCTTGCATCTTATTACTCTTAAGAGATTTCAAATGGTTAATCACCAGCCGATTATTTTGATTGGCGGCGGCACTGGATTAATTGGAGACCCGAGCGGTAAAAAAACAGAAAGACCTCTTAATTCTTTAGCTACAGTGAAAAAATGGAAAAAAGAAATTACCGAACAAGTAAAGAATATTTTTAGTGCTTCCAAAAATTCTGTTATTTTTCTTGATAATTACGAATGGTTAGGGAAAGAAAAAACGATTGATTTTTTAAGGGACATTGGCAAACATTTTACTGTTCCTTATATGTTAGCCAAAGAATCTATTAAAAGCAGATTAGAAAGCGGGATTTCCTTTACGGAGTTCAGTTATATGATTCTTCAGGCCTTTGATTTTTATCATTTATATCAGAACTACAACTGTGAATTACAAATTGGCGGTAGTGATCAATGGGGTAATATCACGGCTGGAGTGGAGCTTGTGAAAAAGAAATTAAATAAAGAAGTATTTGGTTTATCCACTCCTTTAGTAACTAAGGCCAGTGGTGCTAAATTTGGCAAAACAGAAGGAGAAACAATTTGGTTAAGTCCTCAACTGACTACTCCCTACCAGTTTTATCAGTTTTGGATAAAAACCGATGATAGGGATGTAGTTCAATATTTAAAGTATTTTACATTTTTGTCCAAACAAGAGATTGGAAATTTGGAAAAAGAAGTTCAAAAAAATCCGGAAAAAAGAGAGCCGCAAAAAGTCTTAGCCAAAGAGGTCACCGCTTTAGTTCATGGGAAAGAAATATCTTTAATGGCTGAAAAAATATCTCAAAAACTGTTTTATGACGATGTTCAGAATTTTGCTGAAAAAGAATTGGCAATGATTTTTGAAAATATCCCAGCAACTTCAATCCAAAAAGTTAAAAAGATTGAATTGGCGGAGCTTTTAATGAAGGCAGGGGCCTGTTCTTCAAAAAGACAGGCAAGAGAGGATATTGAAAACAGAATAATATTTATTAATGGCAAGCTTTTTGAAGATAGCGAAGCAATAATTAAACAAACCGATTGTTTTTATGGAAAATATTTATTAATCAAGAAAGGTAAAAAAAATTATTACTTTGCCTTGTGGAAATGATAGATATTTGTTAAACTCTTCTTATTGGTTTAAGTTTAGATAAGTCAAATAAAATAAATAATAAATACAAATATGAAGAAAATAAATACTTCTTTTATCTTGATTATTTTAATGATTGCCGCTTTTTTGATTGGTTATGGCAGTAAAAATGGGATTTCAATGGGGCTATTTAACAATAAAAAAACTGAAGAATTGGCGCAAAAAGCAGTTGATTTCATAAATCAAAATTATTTGGCATTAAGCGAGGAAGGGGCAACTTTGAATTCTGTGTCTGAAGAGAGCGGGGTTTATAAATTTACGATGTTAATTGGGGATATGGAGTATACTTCTTATATAACTAAAGATGGAAAAATTCTTTTTCCTGACGGAGTGCCGATGGAAACAGAGTCAAGAGAAACTACTCAGGTAGAACCAAAGACTTGCGAAGATTTAGACAAGAAAGATGAGCCGATTTTAGAAGCTTTTGTTGTCAGCCAATGTCCTTTTGGCACTCAGATGCAAAGGGTTTTAAACGAAATAGTTAAAAATATTCCTGAATTAAACAATTATATTAAAGTTAAATATATGGGAGAAATTCAGAGTGGGAAAATTACCGCGATGCACGGAGATGAAGAGGCTCAGGAAAATTTGAAACAGATTTGTATTAGAGAAGAACAAAAAGATAAATATTGGAAATATATTGATTGTTATCTTAAGGAAGGTAAGTCAGAAGAATGTTTATCGTCGGCTTCAATTGTAATGGTTGCCTTAGAGCAATGTATGCAAGATGAATCAAGGGGGTTAAAATACGCTCAAGCAGATTTTGATGCTCAAAATGAGTATAGCGTAACCGGTTCCCCAACTTTAATTCTCAATAAAACTAATGTTAGTGAATTTGATTTTGGCGGCAGAACTGCAGAAGCGGTTAAAACTGTAATTTGTTGCGGGTTTAATGCGGCGCCAGAAGTTTGTTCTCAAAAATTAACAGAGGAACAAGCGGCAGCAGGATTTTCTCCGTCTTATGGCACAGAAAATACAAGTGGAGGCAATGCAAGCTGCGGTTAATGGAAAGTAAAATAAAAGTGTGACCATCAAAATTTATTCAACTCCAATATGCCCTTGGTGCAATGCAGCAAAAGATTTCTTTAATTCAATAGAATTGCCTTTTGAAGAAATTGATGTAAGCGCTGACGAAAAAGCGGCGCAATTAATGATAGAGAAAAGCGGTCAAACAGGAGTCCCGGTAATAGAAATTGATGGGAAAATTATTGTTGGTTTTAATAAACCGCTTATTGAAGAAATTTTAGGGCTTAATAAGCCAGAAAATAAAAAAGACAACGCTTAATCCGGCGCTGTTTTTTGATGGCTACATTCCTTTGTGTTATAATTAAGTAGATGGCAAAGAGAACTCTTTATTCTATAATTTTAATTTTCGTAATCGCGGGATTACTTATCTGGAGCATTCCTTTATCTCTTATTGCTCCCAAAAAAAATTTAGAAGATTCTTCATTTAAAGAATCTTCTAAAAATAATTCATTAGAAACAATGGGAGAAAAAAAGAAAATTTTAATGGTGGTATCTTTTAATGATTTTCGAGATGAGGAATATTTTATTCCCAAAGAGATTTTTGAACAGACTGGTTTTGAAGTAGAAACAACGAGTTTGCAAAAAGGGATAGCTCAAGGTGTTTCTGGCGGCGAAGCAATTATTGATATAGTCATCAAAGAAATTCAGGTGGCAGAATATGAGGCCGTAGTTTTTTGCGGAGGTTCTGGAATGGCAGAGAAATTAGAAAATGAAATATTTCACAAATTAGCCAGAGATTTCAATAAAGAAAACAAATTAGTGACGGCAATTTGCGTTGCTCCGGCTCTTCTAGCCAAGGCAGGAATTCTTGAGGGCAAGGAGGCAACTGTTTGGTCATCCGCTTTAAGCAAAGATTATATTAAAATTTTACAAGAGGAAGGGGCGATTTATAAAGAC
>Ga0172363_10005627_pt1 | contig 10126 bp, 9 predicted proteins | sample LakKivs2_kivu2a2_FD_114541 | JGI IMG/M metagenome (GOLD analysis project Ga0172363, IMG submission 114541) | Sediment microbial communities from Lake Kivu, Rwanda - Sediment s2_kivu2a2 | ecosystem: Environmental > Aquatic > Freshwater > Lake > Sediment | place: Rwanda: Western Province, Lake... | reverse complement strand
TGCCTTCGTTTTTTTGTCCACGATACATGGATGAGAGCATAAGCGAATAGCCTATGTACGTTAATAATGCTGGCAGCAGTGAAACGAACATCATTATTTGTACATCTCTATGTTTTAGATGTCCGAGCTCGTGTCCAATAACAGCTTCGACTTCATCGTTTTCTAGTGTTTTCTGCAGACCGCTTGTAATTGCTATGCGATTTCCAGCTATGGGCGAGCCGTAAGCAAATGCGTTTGGAATTGGAATTTGTGCAAGCATCAGCCTAGGCTTTTTTATTCCACTTTTTCTGCTGAGATTTTCAACTATTTCATGTAGTTTTGGGTTTTCATTTTCAGGCAATTCACGTGTGCGATAAAGGGCGTCAATTATGTAAGGTGATATTAACCATTGACCAATGTTGAAGGCAACCACTAAAACACCTAGCGTCATTATGTCCAAGGCGCCTGCATACATCAGAATTGCTGTGAAAACTAGCGTGGATAGGCCTATTATTATGGCTAGTGTGCCCAACATGGACATGCGAAGTTTCCAAATATTCATATAAACCTCGACCAAAGCTCACGAAGCATGGAGTAACTTATATCTTTTACTCTAAAAAACAAGATTTATAGCATCAAAATCTTAGCAGTAAAAGTTAGTTTTAAATGGTGTAGCGACCAACGTTTCTGTATGGACGCTCTTGTTGATGACGTTGGAAGTTTCCCACTGCCACACCACATAGACAGGGAATCATTCGATAGAGCATATGCTCTTGCCAAAGGGGCACTTATCAGAGAAAAAGACATCAGAAAAGACGATTTCTTGCTAAACAACTTTTATCGAGTAATAGTCGATTCCTTTAGGAAAAAGTGTCAAACTGGTTTGGACGTGATTAGTTATCCACAACATTACGACATGCATAGACAGCTCATGGATACAATTCACGAGGTCATGGATGAAGGCACGTACTTAGTTGATGAAAAACAAGCAATTATACCTGAAATAACAGTGATTGATCAAGAAGCCAAGCAGCTTTGCGAAGAAACTGGAAAAAAAGTTTTGCTTCGCGCATGCGTTGTAGGACCCATGGAATTGTATCTAAAAGAAGTTGGCACCACGGCTTACAGGGACATTCTCTTGATGTTTGCAGAAACTGTAAAACGATTTGCCAAAAATGCAGTTTTAAATTCTAAATACGTTAAAACAGAAGTGGTGTCACTGGACGAGCCGAGCTTTGGATTTCAAGACACATCTGCCGATAAAGACACGATTTTAGACACCCTTGAAAAAGCCTTCGACTTCAGCGGTGTTACAAAACAGATTCACCTACACTCTTCATCAAGGATTGCAAATATATTGGACATTAAAAACCTTGACGTAGTATCGTTTGAATATGCAGCATCTCCCAAAAACATCGAAGCAGTTTCAAGAAAAATGCTGGATCAAGCGGACAAGCAAATAAGAATTGGCGTATCACGAACAGACATAAACTCGATTATGGCAGAACTGTATGAGAAGGACATAACAAAACCGCATGCAGAACAGTTTGTTGAAAGCGAAGCAATCATAAGAAAAAGATTTGTAACCGCCAAAGAAAAATACGGAGATAAAATGACTTTTACCGGTCCTGACTGCGGCTTAGGCGGATGGCCGACACAAGAGGCAGCCCAACTTCTTTTGAAAAGAACGGTAAGTGCTGTAAAATCTGCAAAAGCTAACCCTTAAATCATTCAAAATTTATCAAACATGACCCGATTAATGAAAAGTTTCATAAAGGATTTCAGCATAAACGTTATTTATGAAACAAGAAAAACTAATCAAACTATTTTTTGAATTGATTAAAAATTCAAAGCGAAGCGACAGAGACCTAGCAAAGATATTAAGCATTTCCCAGCCTACTGTAACTCGGTTAAGAAAAGTCCTAGAAAGGGAAGCGATAACGCAGTACACTATAATTCCAAATCCTTCCTATCTTGGCTTTGATATAGTGGCCTTTACGCTTTTCCGTTCAAAGGAGCTTGTACACCCTCTTTGGGATAAAGGAAAGGAATGGGCGAAGGACCAGCCGAACGTGGTGTTTTTAAGCACTGGTCAAGGGATAGATTCAGATGGTATGCTAGTTTCAGCGCATAAGGATTATGCTGATTTCGTAAAATTCTACCAAGTTTTTAGGAGAGATTGGGGCAAATATCTCCAAGACTTCAAAGTCTTTCTTATAAGTATATCCGGAAGCGTGGTAATGAAACCCTTCACATTCAATTACTTAATCGACGCATACCTGAAAGGATCAGGCGGATAACGATTTATCTCTCCTTCCCTAGATGCTTTAGCACTCTTAAAGCAATCAACCATGCGTAGGTGTCCTTTTTTTAATTTGGAAAAGTTTCGATGATGGCGGGCCCGACGGGATTTGAACCCGCGACACCCGGATGTCTGTGTGAACCTTTTCACTTAAGAGTCCGGTGCTCTAGCCTTACTGAGCTACGGGCCCATTCATGCTTTTCTCAGTTATGCAATATGCCACGCTTTAATAAATTTAGCTTTGCATGAGGCTGATTTGCTTGAGAATTGCGTCAGGCTGCCAAAACCGCGAGGTTTGTGATAGCTGAAACAAAGTTGCATAAACCTTAAATGGCAGCATGAGGCTAACCACTAGTGAATGGAGAGGCACATTTATTACAACTTGATTGGCTTCTGGAGAGTATCCAAGAAGTCGATGGATCGCATTCTCAGATGATTCAGAACCTCTCCTCTAAAAATGTGAAAAGGGAGAAAAGGAGAAAAATCGAGAAGATGAAAAGGAGAATAATTTCTGGAATAATGCTTGCACTGCTTTTTGGAAGCATACTTTTTCCAGCGATTATGTTTGTCGAAGGCGAAGAGGAAAAGCATGACCTTGAAGTTTCTTTGAAAGACAATTTGAATACCCCACATCACCTTTCTTCTGGACATTCGGCTGCCCTCAACGCCACAGTTGTTAACAAGGGCAACATTGCGGAATACGACGTCACTTTGCAGCTTTGGATCAACGACACCAGAGTTTTTGACTCAATAACACCCAAGTTGACGCCTGGCCAAACCTTTTGGGCTGCCTACTCGTGGACCCCTGAAAATGGAATCTGGAACCTGACTGCTTACTCGCTACCAGTAAGTGGAGAAGACAACGTTTCGAATAATGTCGCTACGAAGTTGGTAAAAGTGTGCGCTGATGAAGTTCCTATAGCTTGTTTCACGTATTCGCCGCCTCCTCCCCCTCCAGGATGGATTAAGGATGAAATTATAACCTTCAACGCCTCGTGTAGCTATGATCCTGATTGGGGAAAGATCACTACCTACTATTGGTACTTCAATAGTACAGTGCCAACAGTGACGACCAATCCTGTTACAACATATGCGTTTACGAAGCACGGACAAGCGAAGGTGACCCTCATTGTGAGGGATACTGAGAACTTGCCTAGCGAGTCTACGTTCACCCCGATGTTAAGAGTTTATGCGCGTCCTATAGCGAATTTTACTGTCTCCGGTTCACGTTACGTCAATTATACCTTAACCTTCGATGCTTCATCAAGCTATGACCTTGATGGCTCCATCACCCCTCCATATGTGTGGGATTTCGGCGATGGCAATGTTACTTCTGTTTCGAAAACAGGCATAACTCACACCTACACTAAGAATGAAACGTACACAGTCAGGTTAAACATCACAGATAATGACAACTTAAACGTTTCTAAGACCCAACCCATAACTATTGGCCTAGGTTATCCTAAGGCTGATTTCATAGTAACTGGACCCGGACCCAAGCCAGGACAATACTACTTCAACGAAAACTTGACTTTCGACGCGTCAATTTCAACTCCAAATGGAGGGAACATCACTAAATATTCATGGAACTTTGACGATGGTGCCACTGGCACCAACTGCAGCATAAACCACGCTTTCACAGACCCAGGAACATATAATGTGAGCTTGACTGTGACCGATGAAAAAGGTTTAACAGGCAACAAAACTAAGGCAGTGAAAGTCGTTTGGCGAGTTAATATGACGGTGGAGCCAAAACGAAATCAAAGTGACCCTGGCGAGTTTTTCAGTGTAAACATAACTATTGCCAATGTCGAAGACCTTAAATCATTTAAGTTTAAACTCAGTTGGCCTCGCGATTGGCTGTTTCCATACAATCGTCTTTTGCAATACGACACTGCAGTCGAGGGCAATTTCCTTGGACCCAAGACGTACCCAAATACGACCATAAGATGGGATAAAAACTATTTAACCGTTGGCAACGGCTACGTTTACATTAACTACACATTCAGGCCGGTGGTTCCAATAGCTGAGCGCAGCGGCAAAGGCACTTTGATGACCATAAGATTCAAGGTTTTGTCCTCTGGCAACGCTACTTTAGATCTTAGTGAAACGAGGTTGAGTGACTCTAATAGAAATCTCATTGAGCACTCAGTGGAAGATGGTTACTTCTACACTAAAAAACCAGTGGCCAACTTCACATATTTGCCAGACCCCGCCATTGTTAACATCACGGTGACCTTCAATGCTTCCTTGAGCTATGATCCTGATAATGGAACAATCACAGAATTCTTGTGGAACTTCGGCGATGGCAATGTTACTCCTACTCCGAACCAAACCATAACTCACACCTACACAAACGTAGGAATATTCAACGTGAACCTAACAGTGACTGACAATCAAACTGAAAGATGGTGGATCGTAAAACCGGTGAATGTTATCTCATGTCGTGATGTGGCTGTCATCAGTATTAAGCCTTGGGCGAACATTTCAGGAGGAATACTGAACATAAACGTGGCTGTCAAGAATGAAGGGAGCTGGAATGAAACCTTTGGCGTTAAACTCTATTACAGCAATGTTACGGGCTTCTATTTCATCAATGAAACCATAGCAAACTTGGCCCCTAATAATGAGAAAACCTTAGAGTTCAGATGGCACGTATCTTGTGTGGTCATGGGCGATTACAACATAACCGCTGTGGCAGATATGGTTCCGTTCGACAAAGATCCAGCGAACAATAATTGCACAAATGGTTTAGTGACAGTTACGTGGTTAGGCGACTTAGACGCAGATGGTGACGTTGACGAAGATGATCTATGGTACTTCTGTGCCGCATTCATCAACTACTACAACATCCACGTAAAAGATCCACTCTGCGACATTGACTGCGACTGCGACATTGACGAAGGGGATCTATGGACATTCTGTGAGGGCTTCATCAATTACCAAAAGAGAATACGGTGCTGAAAATGTTCAATAGCAAATATCTCCCCATTTTTATGTGTGAGTTATTGCCTGTTCCTATTTTAGGACAATGTGCATGCAAACTCAACAGTTTTAAGCTTAATCCAATTCTAAATTTTGATTGTGAGACTGAAAATGGTGGGTGATATAGTTTTCGTTGGGCTTGGTTTAAATGACGAGAAGGGAATAAGTTTACGTGGTTTAGAAGAAGCCAAAACCGCAAAAACCGCCTTTATAGAGCTTTACACAAGTTTTATGCCAGATTTCTCAATAAAACGCTTTGAGAAGATTTCTGGAAAAAAGCTTAACATTGTTTCGAGAAGAGAGCTTGAAGAGAAAAATGGAGAAACTATTCTCAAGGCTGCAGAAAATGGTAAGGCTGTTCTGCTTGTTCCAGGCGACCCGCTAATTGCTACAACGCATATCACGTTAAGAATAGAGGCTGAAAAGCGCGGAATAAAAACTCGCATAGTTCACGGAGCCTCTATACTTTCTGCTGTTATCGGTTTATCTGGCTTACATAACTATAAATTTGGGAAAAGCGTGACAATACCTTTCCCAGACGAAACCCTTTCTGAAACTCCATACAACGTTATAGCACAGAACAAAAAGCGTGGGCTTCACACCCTTTGTCTACTAGATATCAAGGCAGAAGAGAAACGTTACTTAAGCATTCATGAAAGCCTAGGCTTGCTTTTGAAAATCGAAGAGAAAAGGAAAAAGCGAGTAGTCAGTATGGATTCGCTTGTTGTGGGAATAGCTAGGGCTGGAAGCGATAGCCCAACGGTGAAGGCTGATTCCGTAAGGAAATTGTTGGATTATGATTTTGGAGAACCGCCGTACTGCATCGTTTTTCCGGGCAAGCTTCATTTTATGGAAGCTGAAGCCCTGATAATATTGGCTGGCGGTTCAGAAACGTTGAGGAATGATGTTGAATGAGTTTGGAGGAGCTTGTTTCAAAGTACATAGGCTCTGCTGGTCGCGTGTTTTGTGAAATGAAGATTGCTAAAGCTTGCGCGAATATTGATGTGCTTGGCGTTAATAAAGTGGTAGAACTTGCCAGAGCCTATTTAGAGGACGCCAAATATTATACGGATAAAAGGAAATTTGAGGTAAGCTTGGCTTCTGTTGCCTATTGCGAAGGCTTACTAGATGCGTTAAGACTGTTGGGAGTCGTGAAATTTGAATGGCCAGTAAAGAGGAAAGGAAAAAGCGAAGGATAGTTTTGGCTTCAGGCGTATTTGATTTGCTGCATCTCGGACATGTGAAGTTTTTAGAAGAAGCAAAAAAGGCTGGTGGACGAAACGCCGAACTTGTAGTAATAGTAGCCAGAGACAGCACCGTGGAAAAGAGGAAGGGTAACAAACCCATCATGCCCGAGAATCAGCGGCGAGCTCTCGTTGAATCTTTAAAGGTTGTTGATGAAGCAATTCTTGGATATGAAGAATTTGACATTGGAAAAGTCATTGAAAAAATAAAGCCGGACGTAATTGTTTTTGGGTATGATCAAAACGGCATGGAAAAAACTGTGAAGGAATGCATAAGAATAAAGGGATTAAAAGTGAAGGTCGTGAAAATTGGCAGGTTTAGAGAGGACGAGCTGGACAGTTCCTCAAAGATTAAACAGAGAATCATTGAAGATTTCAAAAGATGAAAGCCATGTCTAAAAATTCTAAAAAATACATGCCAACCTACATAATCATCGCATTAAACATAATTGTTTACATTTATACGTCGGTACTTAGCGGAGACTTTATGGAAACCAGTTATGAGGTGATTTTGCAATATGGTCAAGTGAATTTTTATGTTCTGTATCATGGTTGGTATTGGCAACTTTTCACATCCATGTTTGTCCATTCTGGCATTGTACACTTATTAGGGAATATGTTATTTCTGCTTATTTTTGGGCTTAGAGCGGAAGAAATGTTTAGCATCCGAGAATACCTTCTCATATACTTTTTAAGCGGTTTGGCTGGAAACTTGCTGTCATTAGCATTTGGACCATACAGTGCTTCTGGTATTCCTTTTGTTTCTGTTGGAGCTTCTGGAGCTATTTTCGGAGTGTTCGGGGCATGCATTATTTATATTCGACGTGCAGTAGGTCAGTCGATAATAACTGCGTTGATGTATGCCTTCTTTTTGTTCATGATTAACATTGGTCCACAGGTTAACTTTCTAGCTCATTTGGGCGGTTTGGTCGTTGGATTATTAATCGGTTATGCGCTGGCTGCAACACGCAGGCGCAGAGTAACACCCAACTATGAGTATCGCTATTCTTTTTAGAGTAAGGATTAGGATTTTATGGAAGTGTTAAAACTTCCACCTTCACTTTGTGTCCATCTTTCAATTTAAGATGTTTCCGCAGAAAAACAGGAGCAACAACCTCGATGACTGAAGCGTCATAGTGGCTTCTTAAAGCTAAAATCAAGGCACCCTTCACTTTATTGTCAATAGTAACAGGAAAGCATTTTACCGATCCGAAAGTGCGGTCTTCGTTTCTAAAACCTTCAATTTCAATTGCTGGGTAAGCCTCAAGTTCTGAACGGGTCTTAACATCATAATCTGTTGCAAGTTTCAAGTTAAGCGTGCCAGGGTAAGGTTCAAAGCCTAATTTCTCGATAAACTGTTTTCTATATGGTTCTTTTGATATATAGTAGGCGCCCTCACCTAATCCCGTAAAAACCACGCCTTCCAAAGTTATTGAGGGGGGATATGCAGCTTCCATCAAAATACGCAGGTTTGAATAAAGCTTTTTCAATTCTTTAATGCCTACATCAGTGATTTTTATGAGGCAGCCTTCAAGCGTAATAGTTCGTTCAATCCACCCATTTTTGTCCAATTCGATTAGGTAACGTGAAGCCGTCTGTTGAGAAGCCCCCAACTTTTCGGCTAAATATTCCGTAGAAATCTTGGCTGTTCTTCGATGGGCTCCCATCTCAGCTAGTTTTAAGAGTGTAAAAATATGGCGCCAATCATGCTTTTCAGTCATTACAGAACCTCATTCTCGCTCATTTAGAAATGGAAAGCTGTATATTTAAACGACTCGAAAAAATCGGATAAGGACTAGACTTTGGGGCATATTGTGTTTAATGTTTAGGTCCTTCGACTCGATACGCCATACCTCCCTCTGTCTTCTAAAAGCTACCTCTTCTGTTCCTGTTTTTCTCGCATTAATCAGTGTCAGTAACCGATTGATCATATCACCCAAAACCGATGGGATCTTCTCGCTTCTGTGAGGGAACAATGATAAGTATCCACGGGTAAACATTCATTCGTGACGTGATTTGTGAGGGCATTATGCGTGGTTTTTGACGCTGAACAGAGCCTAAAACAAGCTTTTTTCGCAAAACACAGCCTTCTCCTAGCTTGATTCCGGAAAAATTTTTTCAGCATTTAAAACTTCAATCGTCGCGAGGATCCTTGGAAGAAGGCTCTGCCCGGAATTTGTATCATTCGGGGAAAGCATGGAAAGTTTATACATGTTTAAACAATTCATAGAAAACTCTTATTTAGAAAGCATGCATTGACAAAACTCTTGGCAAAAACGAGGAAGGCATTAGAAATGAAAGCACAAGATGTTGCAATGTTAGGAATTTGTGCCGCCCTTTATGCTGTAGTAGGACGTTTAACAGACTTTGGTGTTACAGTAGGCGGAGTTGCATTTTGGCCTGCAGCAGTAATACCCGCCATTTTTGCTGTTTTGTTTGGACCTTGGACTGGAGGAATAGGAGCAGCTATCGGCATATTCATTAGGGACATGCTATTTCATGGAGATCCATTGCTCAGCCTATCTGCCGGTGTTACAGCTAATTTTGTGGGGTTCTTTCTCATCGGTTACATTTCTCGCACAAATCTTGGTTGGAAAAAAATAGGCATAAGCGCAATTATAGGCGGTATAATCATTGCTATTGGTCTCCTGTTGCCCACGATTTTGCTACCAGCTGAATCCGTAGCTTACTTCTCGTCTGAGTTGTCGTCTTTAGAAATTATTCTTTTGTTTGTTTTGACAGTTGTTGTAAGTTCTGTTGTTATGATAATTGTTGCTAGATTCTGGACTGAATGGAGAAATTACGCTGTTGGATCCATAATAGGATTAGGACTCGGGAGTACAATTATAGCTATCGTGGTGTGGGCCTACAGCCAAGTTTTCTTTTCTGCAACAAGTTATTTCAAGGCTCCCATATCATCTCTGTATATCCCTATCATATTTGTCTGGACGTTCGCCACAGAAATTCCCTTCATTCTTCTTCTTGGCCCTCCCATAATAAAGGCTTGCTACAAAGCCTATCCGTCACTAAAAGTTTCCCAGAAAATCCAACCTAGGAAAGAGTAATTTTGAGGAAGGCTTCGAAGGCTTTCTCTCCAGCAGGTATTTCAAGTTTTTTCGAGATCTGTGACACAACGGCCGATGGAAAACCTATACTTAATCTTGAACAAGTAGGTGCCCGAGGTGGAGGCTTCGGAATTGAGAAAGGAGTTTTAACAAAAGTCAGTGTAACGGAAGCGAAAAAGAATTCTGTAAAAGTTAGTATTAATAGGAAGTCTTTACCCGAAGCTGAAACGACAAAAACCGTAGTGCAAATGCTGCTAAACAAGGTCAGCGAAACCTACAATGTCGTAGTTAAGCATAAGGTGGAAATTCCAATTGGTGCGGGTTTTGGTTCAAGTGCTGCCGGAGCCTTAACCACGGCTTTAGCATTATCAAAGGCGTTGGGTCTAAACTTGACTTATAATCAGATAGGCAGATTGGCGCATGTTGCAGAAGTAAAATGTAAAACAGGTTTAGGCACAGTTGGTCCATTAATGCTTGGCGGATGCATACTCACTATCGAACCTGGCGCTCCTGGAATAGCCATAATAGACCGCATACCCATATCCACAGAT
>Ga0172363_10005622_pt1 | contig 10129 bp, 11 predicted proteins | sample LakKivs2_kivu2a2_FD_114541 | JGI IMG/M metagenome (GOLD analysis project Ga0172363, IMG submission 114541) | Sediment microbial communities from Lake Kivu, Rwanda - Sediment s2_kivu2a2 | ecosystem: Environmental > Aquatic > Freshwater > Lake > Sediment | place: Rwanda: Western Province, Lake... | reverse complement strand
TTTACTTGGTTGGCGAAGACTATCTTCCTTGAACCTTTCCAGCCTTTTGTATATGAAAGCATTTTGGGAAGAACCAGCCCCACCTTCCCATCTGATTTTGCCAACTTGATTGCTTGATCGATGAACATCATAGCTGCGTTTACTGGACCAGTTTTCACGGTCTCGAAGCTTCGCGAAGTCCGTATTGGGTTTGTCTTTCTGACTTTGTAGTAGGGGGGATTTCCGATTACTACGTCAAATCCGCCACGAGCGAGGATATCTTGGAACTCTTGTTCCCAAACTAACGGTCTTAGTCCTTTTCTTGCTTCTGATGGTAAACAGCTGAATCCTTCTTCACTACCATTTACCAAAGAATTGCCCACTCTGATATTTTGACCTAAAATCTGAGGAAGTTTTTGTCCCAGTTTGATCGCTTTTAGCATGAGATTGACGGTAGCGATTTCTGCTGCTTCGGGGTCTATATCTATGCCAAAGATGTTGTCCGCGAGTATCCTACATTCTACGTCTGTTATTTTCTTGAAATGACCAACGAGGCTTTCGCCTTTTGCATTCAGTTTTGAGTTGTAATTGTCGTACCATTCTTTGATTACATCGAATGCTTTTATTAAGAAACTGCCTGATCCGCAGGCAGGATCTAGTATCTTTATCTTTGCCACATCGTCTGGAGATTCGCACTTTTGCAGTATTTCTCCAAGTGTTTCTTTGACAACGTATTCCACTAAGTGGGTCGGTGTATAATAGATGCCCTCTTTCTTGCGGGCTTCGCCGCTCTCAATAATCTGCACACCGCCTGATGTTGTCTCTTGAAGGACATGGCCAAGATAATCTTCATATATTGCACCTAGAACATCAGCGCTGATCAAGTCAAAATTGTATTGGCAGAGAATATTGACGATGGTCTCCAACACCTTATTCTCTATTGACAGATCCTCGCACTTATGCGGTTCGAAAAGCTTCGTGTTGTAAATATCATCAAAGTCTCTGAAAAGACTCTTCAAGCTTCTCATGAACGGAGTGGGAAGCCCTCTGTTCTTCCAAGACTCAAGCTCCTTTCTCAGACTATCGAAACCTATCAGGCCCTTGTCTTCGGCGACTCTAATAACGATCAAGCGATCCATTATTTTCTGAACGTATTCTCTGACAATTCCAATTGGCAATGCAGTGTTGCTTGACGATATACTGTCGCTCAAAAGTCGTCGTATCTCCAGAAGATCTTCCAATACAGCTTCATCAATATTCTTTCTCTCCGCTTTTTTCTCAATCTTGTCGAGTTCTCCTGCTTGCACGCTCGCAAAAGATAATATCCACAGTCTGTCCAGCTCGCTCATAAACTGGGGAAAATGCAATTGAAGTCTCAAACCATCGGCCGGTTTGCGGTAGTAGGAGTTGTATAACCTGATTTCCTTGAAGTTGGTGAGAACGACCCATTCAACTTTCAGATGCCAAGCATAGCGAGTTGCTTGTTCAGGAAATGTCTCCTTGCGTCCATGCACCTCTCTATATCCATCCAGTTGCTCATCGAATTTCTTTAGCTCCAATAGCAAGCGGGGTTTCCGATTCACGGACAACGTATAGTCTACTGGTCCAGAGAGCGTCCTTCTCTGCTCCTTAACTTGATCTATGTCTTTAATATCCCAACCTAACGCATCGAGAAAAGGCAAGATAAACTTGGAGCTAACGTCGGCTTCGCTGAAAGTTGCTTCTCTGCCGCTCTTGATGACCTGCTCAAATCTTTTCACCAGGTCGGCGATATCTGTTTTAGCTTTTTCTTTGTCTGTTGTGGTCATTCTCTGCGCCTTATCCTTGTCAAACCGAGTGTAAGATATGTGTTGTAGAGTTCATAAAATTTCCTAGAGAACAAAACAAAGTGCAGTAAGATATCCATCAACGTATCTATTTCAAGAGGTGCATGTGTTCTTCTCAGGTAAGATATTGACTAGATCTGGAAGTGGAAGTGTGTGAGTCAGGGATGTATAACATAGCTCCCGTTTAGTTGCTCACATATCTGGGCGAGCGCGCTATAAACTAATGATTCAACTTTTGATTAATGATTCAGTGTAAACAACTCTTAAATTTCTGGGGATTTCTTTCTTAATCGAGGAAAAATGAGCAGTCAAGATATAGAAAAAAGGCTCAAGAGAATAGAGAAAAAAATCGCTCAGCTATTTGGAATCCTGAAAAGAATCGAACGTGAAATAAACAAACACTGAACTGAGTCAATATGGAGAAATATGCTGTGAACAACGATGTTGTGGAACACACAGTTTGGCGCCACCGAAACAACGGCAACTACGAACTCTCAGTAGTAGCTCGGCTCCAAGGTCCTCGTGTCTCTAATGTTCAGTATATAGTGAGGCTGAGAGACCCTAAGGACACTGAAATTGATTATATGGCTAATTTGGGAGGTTTCAAAGAACTTGGAGAACTATTCCTAGCCCTTCACAACTTCTGCAGACTGCCAATTTACGCAGATCAAAAAGACATGGAAAAACTGAAAGAACTACTTACCGTTGAGAACATAAAGAAATTCTCAAGAATAATAGTAAACACAAGATTGTGACATGAGACTTTGCCCCCCTGGATGAACCTAGTTAGGGTTGATTCTCGAAGTGATTGACTCGATAAACTTTTCCCCAATCGACCAAATTTGTAGTGATTGGGCGTTGCGGAAAAGTTATAGCTGAACTGGTTGACTTCTCATTGAACAGAAAAGGTATCTGGAATGGTTGATGCCCAGACAAAAAACATGTACTACGTCTTGATCTACAATCCAAATTTCGACAAGAAAACCGAAGAAAACATCAAAACCTTCCGCAGAAAATACGACCAATACGCAGACTATTGGAAACCTCACATAACGTTCCTGTTCCCAATTCCATGCAGCAAAATCGAAGAAACAAAATTAGCCGCACACATTAAATCAGTGCTGAACCGCTGGAAATCTTTTCCTATTCACATAGAAGGTTTCACAAAATCTTGGGATCACTGGTTGCTGCTTCTGCTGAAGGAAGGAAACGAAAAAGCCATCTCTCTGCATGGCGAACTTTACACAGGAGTCTTGTCGCCTTATCTGAGAAGAGACATTGAGTATATTCCACACATAGGTCTGGCACTGTTTGCCAAAAAAGACGCTGGATACAACGCCTTAGACCCGAAAAAAGTTGATTTTGACGAGAAACTCTACCGCCAAGCGTTAGCCGAAGCAGAATCCCTCAACATAGACAGCTCCGACACAGTCAACAGACTATTCCTGAACAGAGTAATCTTGAAGGCTGAGAAGAACGAGTTATCCTACAAATTCGTGGACAGAACAGTCTTCAAACTATAGAAATACGGACAGGCAGACAGGAAAAAACAAAAGCCTAATCAACCCAAGACATAAGAATAGGGACAATTCTTGAAATTTGAAGTTGGCTGCAACTACGAAAAATTCAGAGAATATCGGAAAAGAAGCGGCTACGACGGAAACATTAACCATCTAATGAACGTCGTAATCAAAGACCCATCCCAACTCATCGTCATGAAAGAAAATAACAAAATCGTTGGTCACGCAGTCTGGCACGAAAGCAACACTGAAGAACACAGAAAAGGCGACCCCAGAGACAAAGAAGACACAGAAGCGTTAGAGAAGCTTCTTGGCGGAAAGAAGAGAGACTTTGTTGAGCTTCACGAAGTCTGGCTGATAGAGGAATACAGGGGAAAGGGCTACGGAGAACTCTTCCACGCCTTCTTCGAAAAACTCATGAAAAACAAAGGCTACCACGACATTATTTTCTATGCTCATCATCCAGCCGCAGTTGCAATATGCCGCAAACACGGCTATAAGGAAGGCGGATACTTGAAAGAACTCAAAGAATACGTCTTCTACCTCTCACTCAAATAAAACCAGCCACACAGATCAAACATTCTCAGCTTTTTCCTGCAACACGCTTCTTACTAGGCATAGGCTTCACTGCAATGAAGAACAGACGCAGCAAATCCGTCAACGGAACATCTCCCTGCTGCCGCCCAAAACCAGAACAAACCGCCCTGAACTTCCAACCTGTCTTCTCGAAAAGGTCAATAAGCTCGTGGACGCTCCAAAGACGAGTATCAAGCGTAAATTGCTTCTCCAAGACAAAATTCCTCTCATCCTTCTGCACTAAGTACGTCCAAGTCGTCACCGCCCGCGAAGTCTCCGCATCGAAACTCCTGTCTTCCAACAGTATCAGGTTTTCTTGGCGAGAAAACCCCTGAGGCTGAAAGTTCTTAACAATGTAATCCCTGTTCGCAATTTCCAAAGCAAAAAATCCTCCCGATCGAACAAGGTTGCAGCACTGACGCAGAATGTCCGCGTCAGTCTCATCATCATAGTATCCGAAAGAAGTCAACAAGTTAATGACACCGTCAAATTTCTCTCCAGCAAGCACTTTGCCGATCTTGCGCATGTCCGCCACTTTGAAATGCACTTTGTCAGAAACACGCTTGTTTCTGGCACGTTTCTCCGCAATTCGAATGTAGTAAGGCGAAATGTCAGTTCCCACAACACTTATGCCTCTTCTCCCAAGCTCAACCGAATGCCTGCCAATACCGCAGTTAAGATCCAAAATCCTCCGAGGCTTGAATCCTTTCTCACCAAGATATTTCAGAAGAAGATCAACCTCGCCGCCCGCGACCGAAACTCGTTCCTCCAGAGCTTTAGCAAAAAGCTCAGGATGATTCACGAAAAGATTTTTCGTCCAATGAGGCACTCGCATCACTTCCCTAGCATTGTAGAATAGGTGCTCTGCATATTTCAGAATTGCCATGAGTTTCTATGAGAAGACAGATTTCAAAATGTTTTCACTGAACAATGGAAAAGAACTAGTCCAACTCCGACCGTTCAGTCTTGCTTCTCACGGGCAGAATTCACACTTCCCGTTTTTCTCCTGCTCAGCAATCCACGCATCACGCCCAACCTCTCTCATCCTCTTCAAATTCTCAACAGTTTTCTTGTGATGTGCAGCCCCGTCAGAAGCAAACTTGTTCAAAACGCTGCATGGAAAATCATCGCATTCAAAACAGTACTGAACGTCCTTCTCTTTTGCGCAAAGCATCATCTTGCAGTCCGCACTCCAATGAACGTCAAGCGGTCCCTTGCATCCTTCACACCGTACCTGTTCCGGCTTGAGGGTTCGGTTGCGTTTCTCCTTGAACCACGCAATTATCTCGTCTCTCAGCTTCTCGTCGCCATGACCCGCCTTATACATGTCACATTTCGCACAGTTCAAACCGCAAAACGCCAACGCCCAACCCTTAGGATTTTCATCCATCCCCCCTTCAACTCCTTAACGATAATTCCATCCGTGACAACTATAAGCTTTTTTCCAGTCTACACCCATCTCGAAACACGAACAATCTTCACATGGAGAAACCAGTTCGGCTCTGTCTACGTTAACAACGTTTTCAAAGCCCCGAAAGACACTGTCTCCGAGATCTCTTCAACGAACCTAATGTTCTCCGCGCTGCGAGACGCAAGAGAACCCTTCAGCATTATAGGAGTGAAGTCAAAGTCATATGCACCCCTGTAAGTGGACAAAACACAGTGTTCCGCACAGAAACCCGTCACAACAACCGTGTCAACCCCAAGCTCCCTCAATTTCTCCGCAAGCCCAGTCTTCGTGAAAGAGTTGCTATAGGTCTTCACTATGCGCAGGTCTTGAGGCTCAAGCTTGACACTCTCATGCACGTCAAAACCTAGTTTGCCAGGAACAACATTATGCTCTTCACTCCTGTGTTGTATGACGACAATCGGGAGGTGTTTCTCTCTGAAAAGCTCTATTGCAGCATTTATGTACTCGACAGCCGACTTCAAAGACTCCAAAGACTTGTCCTCCTTGAAGAACTCCTTCTGCATGTCAATCACAAGCAAAGCCGCCTTCATACCATCATTCCCCTCTTCTGCAAGATTCCTATTCGATTTATTTAATGACTCTTGTCGAACCAAGAGCCACCACAACATAAAAATCTGCCGATTCTTGAACATTGAAAAAAGGAAATGTCTTTAAGGCAGTATTAATGCCATGTTGACAACATCATGGTATTTTACATTCCTGACCGTAAAACGCATCTTTGCTTACTCCTTCAATCTGGAAACCAAACTTCTGTTCTATCCCCAGAAAATACAAGCCGTCAACTCTCCACAGATTCCGAATTTGCAGAAAGAAAAGGTCAAACAACATCTGATCAGGCATTCTAGCCATTATTTCTCTGTCCTCAACACTTCCAGACAGATAATCAGCCATACAGATCACCAACATGCAAATTAACAAGTTGCATGAATTGATTTTTAAACCAAATCCAGAATAGAACAGGAAAAGGAGACGCTGACGTTTGGACCAGCTGATACAGACAGTGATCCTCAGCATAATACAAGGCTTGACAGAGTGGCTGCCCATCTCAAGCACTGGACACCTCGAAATCTTCAGACACTTACTCAACTCATCGATTCCAGCTCTCTTCGAAATCATCCTGCACATTGGAACACTCAGTGCAGTCTTGTTGTTTTTCAGAAAAGACATCAAAAACCTGCTCGTAGCCTTGGCACGTTTGGATTTCAAAACAGAAGACGGACAACTAATCCCCATGATTGTGGTTGCAACATTACCCACCGCCATCTTGGGCGTGGCTTATTTTGAACTTGCAGAAAGCCTCTTCCAAAACATTTTGCCAGTCGCCATAGCCTTCATACTGTGCGGAACACTGCTCTACTCCTCCAAAGCTAGCAAGGAAAAAACAGACAACATAACCTACCTCACGGCGATAGCGATTGGCATCGCTCAAGGCATAGCAACAGTGCCCGGCATCTCAAGAAGCGGAGCCACAATTACAGTCGCATTACTGCTTGGGATAAGACGTGAAAAAGCCTTCACGTTCTCATTCCTACTCTCCATCCCAGCCATACTTGGCGCATTACTCTTCACGTTCTACAAGCAGCATGACCAACTCTCTGCTTCTGGAATCGGCTGGGCTGACATTCTCGTAGGACTGACAGTGACAATGATTGTGGGCTATCTTGCTTTGAAACTGCTTCGGAAGATCGTGCTGAACAGGAAATTCTATCTCTTTGCGTTTTACTGCTGGCTGCTCGGAGCGCTGATATTAGTTTTCAGCCTTAACACTTTCTAGCCATCTTGGCTTGCCAGCAATAAACTGAGTCAGAAACTCTGCAAACACATCGTTCTCACCGTAAACCTTCGATATCTCGTCATCAGCCAAAACCCTGAATCCTCTGCGAATCGACTCTGAAAGTTTCTCCGCCACGCCTGAGCCTTTTCCTCCGTTCTTCAGACTCTCACTGAACAAATCAACAGCGTCCACGTGTTTTCTCCGAATCTGGACCACCCACCTTCCTCCATCAACATATGGTCCCACAAGAGTGCCATCGCCATTCAGATGCTTTGCCAGAAATTTCTCGCATTCCTGCTTCCTTTCAAGCGGTGGTCCAACATGTCTCTTGACAGGCGAAATAGTGCGCTGTTCAAGCTCAAAGATAAACACGCTGAGATGCTTTTCGTCGCTCCATGCAGCGTCCCTCAGAACGTTGAAATCGTTGAGTTGAACAAGTCTGCGCAGTGAACGTTGAGACTTGTAGAGCTGTCCCCATAGAACGTCTGGAACAGCATTGACTTTTCCGAAAACCAGAAATAAGATTGAAGAGCCGTGGTTCTCCAGTTTTCGCTTCAATTCTTTCAAGCTCAGCTTGCTTGTCGGTGGAGGATAGAAAAAGTCTAGGCTGGGCTCCTTCAGGAAGGCTCTAGAAGCAGCTGAAAAAGTGTCAAGTTTCTGCTGTTGGACGGCTGACGCCACGTTTCTTCCCTTGTCAACAGGATCAATGACTGCCAGAGGTTCTTTGAACAGAAGCCGCAGCTCCCTTTCTCTTCCGCTGTAGTGGTCTGCAATGTCCACGACTAATCTCTGTTTATGCTCGGCGAAGGCTTCAAGCGTGTTCCTGAAGGACTTGTAGTGCATTATCAAGAGTTCGCAGAGGTACCCGCTGAAACCGCCAACTTTGATTTCCGCCCCATAAACACCTATGCCCTTCATGTACTTTTTCAGCAAGCGCACTTCACCGCGTAACTTGTCATTCAAGCTTTTGTTGACGTAGTCGGTGTGAAATGGGGTTCTGTCTGTTGCGCTCAGCCATTCTCCGCGTTTGACATCGTAGCAGGGAACGATGTTCACTCTGGTCTCATCAACCTTCGCCTCAAGATACGGGTGTTCCGCAAACCGTTCAATCTGCTCTGAGCCTTCAGTAGCCTTCCTCGCTATTTGTAAACTGACTTCTCCGAGAGATTTTCGAGGTATGCTTGCTGGCACCCGCATGAAGACGTCAATGTCTGGTTCGCGGCTGAGCCACGTGTCCTTGGCAACAGAACCCTCAACCCTCACCTTAGTCTCGACACCGAATTCTGCAGATGCGGAAGACACTCGCCTCTCCAACTTCCTAGCAAGACCTTCGATTTCTTCGCGTTCTCTCTTATCTGGCGTAACCCGTTGCAAAACGGTTCTGCATATTCCTTCAATATTTCCTCGCATGTGCACCTGTCATCCTTCATTCTATCTTTGCGGACAAAACTCTCTCAGGGTTGAGTAAATAGGACCCTTCGGCGTCAAATCACTCTTCTTCAGCCGCAAGCAATCAGCCTTCACAATTCCAAACGTGTACTCCGCATTCTCAGAAACAGACCTTGCGATTTCAGCCTTGTTCCTTCCAGACCTGACACGTGCAATCGTCAAATGTGGGTTGAAACCCTTCGAATCTGGAGCAAAACCCAAGCTTCTCAAGCGAGGTTCCAACTGTTCGAAGATGCCTCTCAACTGTTCGGCACCATCAGTTATCCCCACCCAGAGCACCTTTGGATAATGCACGTTCGGAAAAACGCCGACTCCGTGAAGGTTGGCATTGAAAGGCGTGAACTGAACTTTCTTCATTTCCTCAAAGACTCTGTCAATCATGTTTGGAGTGATGTTTCCGAGAAATCTGAGGGTGATATGTATGTTCTTGGGTTCAACCAGCTTCAAGTCTGCGCCCGTCTTGGCTAATGAAAGCTTCAAGTCAGTTATCTTTTTCAAAACCGACTCGTTATCCAAGTCAAACGCTATGAAACTTCTAATAGTCTCCGACACAGATATTGCCCTGCATAATTTTCTGCTTCCTTTCATAAATGCTTTTAACAAAAAAGTCTATCTTCTAACAATAAGATATGTTGACAAAGCGATGCAAAATGACGGCAGAGAAACTTGTTGTCGGCTTGACTGGTATGCCCGGTGCGGGGAAATCCGTAGTTGTCAGCGTTGCCAAATTGATGGGCTACGGCATCGTTGTTATGGGCGACGTTGTTAGGGAGGAAACAACGAAGAGAGGTTTGGAGCCCACGCCTGAAAACATTGGAAAGATCATGCTTGAACTCAGACGAAATGAAGGAAAAAGTGTCATGGCTCAGAGAAGTGTCTCAAAGATAGAGCAGGCAGAAGAGCGGAAAATCATTGTTGACGGGATAAGAAGCCTCAGCGAGGTTGAGGAGTTCAAGAAGCGTTTCCGCAACTTCATCCTCATGGCTGTGTATGCTTCTCCAGAAACAAGATTCAAACGGCTCTTTAGCAGGCGAAGAAGTGATGACGCTGAAGATTGGGAAGTATTCCATGAGAGAGACATGAGGGAGCTGAGTGTTGGGCTGGGAGAAGCAATCGCCATGGCAGAACACGTTATAGTTAATGAGGAAGAAATGCAGGTTGTGAAGGAGAAGATTGAAACGGTTTTGAGGAAAGCTGAGGAAGGATGGAAGAAATAAGCGTTCACGTAGAAGTCGAGGTTAATCCTACAGAATCTGATGAGAAAGTGAAGAGGGCAGTTGAAAACATTTTTCTCGACATGAAGATGCAGACAAAACCACTAGCCAGAGGAAACATGCTGATCGGTGAAGCAAGAAGCAGAGAAGCATTCACTAGATTTCACAACATGCTGCGACGAGACAGAATACGTGCTGCCGCCAGAAAAGTTCTTCTTGAAGGAGTCAGCGGAAAAACCGTCAGCTTCTGCCTGAACAAACAAGTCGCATATGCGGGACACGTTTCCTTTTCAAAAGAAGAGGCAGAGTCACCGTTAGGT
>Ga0172363_10005621_pt1 | contig 10130 bp, 6 predicted proteins | sample LakKivs2_kivu2a2_FD_114541 | JGI IMG/M metagenome (GOLD analysis project Ga0172363, IMG submission 114541) | Sediment microbial communities from Lake Kivu, Rwanda - Sediment s2_kivu2a2 | ecosystem: Environmental > Aquatic > Freshwater > Lake > Sediment | place: Rwanda: Western Province, Lake... | reverse complement strand
TATCCAGTTGCCCAGGGGGTCATAGACTTGATTCCAGGGCATAAGAGTTTTTATTTTACCGGAGTCGCTCCTGTTCGCTCTTTATCGATAATGCTCTGCAGGTTAATTTCCTCGACCTTTCCGAAATTTTCAAGAGGCTTTTCGAACCTCTTCTTATCTCCGACAACGACAATCATCATCCTTCCCGTATCCATGTATCTCTTAGCGACATTCAGCACATCATCTTTAGTCACCTTTTTGATGTTGTCGATATATTTCTCCAGATAGTCTTCAGGATAACCCAGGAGGCTTAAGTAGATTTTCTGGGAGAGGATAGCAGCTTTTGATTCGAAATTGAAGACGAAGCTATTGATCATGTAGTTTTTCGCCTCTTCCATCTCTTCATCTTTTATCAAATCAGCCTGCATGCTTTTGACGATATCCTCGATTAAGGAAATTGATTCCCCAATCGACTCTGCCCTTAAGGTTGAGCCGATGGCAAATTGTCCCCTGTCTCTTCCCTCATAGACTCCGCCGTAAATTCCGTAGGTCAGGCCTCGGTTTGAGCGCAGCTCTCGCATCAACCTCGAGCCAAACCCGCCCCCTCCGAGCACATAGTTCATGACTTCGAGCTTAAACTCGTCAGGATTGTTGCGCCGAACTCCAAGATGGCCGAGAAAGATATTGGCCTGGGGCGTATCCTTGGAAACATAATAGACTAACCTTTTTACTTCATCCTTGACTGCAGGGACTGGAGGGAATTCAATTTTTTTCGGATTCCAGTCTTTAAAAACTGTATTCAACAAATTCTTTACTTCAGAGCTTGAAATATCGCCGGTGATTCCGATGATCAGGTTATTAGGGGCAAGATATTTTTTATGGAAGGCAACTAGGTCTTCGCGGGTGATCTTATCCAGAGAACTGAAAGATGTGCGTCTGGCATAGGGGCTTTCAGCGCCGTAGAGCTTTTCATTGAAGATGAGGTTGGCGACCGACATGGGCATGTCCCATCTTCTTCTGATGCTTTCTTTCAACTGATTTTTGGCCAGGTCAATCTTATCTTGGCTGAAAACTGGGGAAGTGACGATGTCGGCATAGATCTCCAGGACCCTGCTTAAGTCTTTTTTCAAGCAGGAAAGGCTGGCCGTCCCGAATTCGGAGCCAAGGCCCGTCTCAATCCTGGCTGCCAGGAATTCGAGTTCTTCATCGATCTGGTCGCCCGTCATTTTTGAGGTTCCGCCTGTTCTCATCACTGTTCCGGTTAGGCTGGCAAGGCCGGTTTTATCTGGCGCCTCATAAAGTGAGCCTGATTTGAAATATCCGCTCATGCTGACCAGCGGCAGCTCCTTGTCCTCTAAGTAATAAACGAGAATGCCTTTTCCAACATTAAATTTTTGTATCGAAGGCGGCGTGAATTTGATCGGCTCAGGCTTCTTCAGCTCTGAGGGATGCCTTTGGGCATAGACCGCGATTACAGAAGCGCAAAGAATTGCCGAAATTAAGAGACTTGAAAAAATTTTAAATTTATTTTTCGCCATTTTTGCACTCCTATTTCTTGATGTCTTTTTGTTTTTTTAGGAGGAAAGCCACTGTTCTGTTCTGGTCGGTGAAATATTCTTTGGCAGCTTCGATGATATCCTCGGGCTTGACCTTAATAATCTCATCCTTATATCTCATCATGTTCTTCCAGTCTCCGTAGAAAAGCTGCTCTCTCATCAGTCGAAACGCCATGCCAAAATTTGAGCTGAGGCTCCGAATGTAGGAAGCCTCAATCTGGTTTTTAATCTTCTCCAGCTCTTTGGCCTCGACCGGCTCAACCTTGAGCTTTTCAAGGTGTTCGTAGATGGCTTTCTCCAATTCTTCATTGGTATGAGGAAACCTGGGTGTGGCTGAGATTATGAAAAGATTGTCGTATCTCACACCTGGGCCAGAGTAAGCCGAGATGCTCACCGCCAGTTGCTTTGCTTTCACAAGGTCCTTGTACAGTCGAGAGCTTCTGCCGGATGTCAGGATCGAGGCCACAACATCCATGACATAGGCATGTTTATGAGGGAAAGTCGGCTTGTGAAAGCCGATCAAAATCTGTGGCTCTGCGTCGAACTCAATCTTGACGCGTCTTTCGCCGAGCTGTTTGGGCTCTGTCGTCCTGAGAATGGGCGGCTCGGGGCCCGGCGGGAAATCAGCGAAGTATTTCTCGATGAGCGGGATGGCTTTCTCTGGATAGATGTCTCCGGCTATACCCACCACACAGTTGTTTGGAGTGTAGTATTTGCTTTTGAATGCCGCTGCTTCTTCCAGAGTTACAGAGTTGATATCTGATGCCCAGCCGACAACCGGGTGTCCGTAGGGATGAGCAATAAAGGCGGCAGCCGTGAAAACTTCAGAGAGCTGTCTCATTGGTACGGCTTCGGTTGTCTGTTTTCTTTCCTCCTGGACCACACCTCTTTCGGTATAAAATTCCCTCAGGACTGCATTCTTCATTCTTTCCGATTCCATCAAGCAGAAGAGCTCAAACTGGTTGGAGGGAAGGCTGATGAGGTAAGATGTGACATCTGTGCCTGTCCCGGCATTCAAGCCGACTCCTCCTGCGTTGGAATAGATTTTGTCAATTTCATCCTTGACGATATATTTCTTCTGCTCTTTTTCAAGCTCTGCCATCTCTTTTTTCATCTTTTCTATCTTCTCCTTGTTAGCCAAATCTCCTTTGACGAGCTCTTTTGAGATTTCGGCTCCGAGCTTATCAACCTTTTCCATAACGATCTTCTCCTTCTCGTAATCGCTTGTTCCGATTCGAGGGGTTCCCTTGAAAGCCATGTGTTCGAAAAGATGTGCTAAGCCTGTGATTCCAGGAACTTCATCGACGCTTCCGACTTTGAAGCCATAAACGGCGCTGAAGACAGGAACTTCATGCCTTTCCATGAAGATAAACGTCAATCCGTTGCCGAGCTTGTGAATTTTTACCTTGGATTCGATGTCCTGGGAAAAGAGAAGACTGACAGAGAAAAAGAGAAGGAACAGGAAGAAAGAATAAACGCCGAGTTTTTTGGACATTCTGATTGATTTTTTCATCTCACTCTCCTTTCCTTGATTTTTGCTCTTTATTTTTAATCTATGCAAGTTATTATATCAAGATTCCTTTTGGCTCTCCTGGATTGTTCATTGAACGGGAAAATAAGTTTAAAGAGGCCGCAAAACTTTTTTTTATGATTTTTTTCATTATTTTGACTGACGTCTAAAATATATATCCGAAGAAAAATGAATGTCAAGAAAAAAGGAAATTGCATCTTTTTTCCATGATGAAAACCTTTATTAAGGATCAGGCTGGGTGTCTTGAAAACACGCCGCTTTTGACCCAGCGATTACTCGGAGGGGGAACAGCTTCGCTTTCCCCCTTCCGACGGTCGCCTCGATTCCATCAAGGCTCCCTGCCTCCCCTTCTCGGGCTTGCGCCCTGCGACCGAGGGGACATACCCCCTCGGCTCCCCCAACTGATTTGTGGCAAGCCACAAATCAGCAAAGCCGGCTCGGTTTCAGGCTTCGCTCTCCTCTCCCTTCGGTCGAGGAACCATGCCCGCTCAGCCTTCAAATGGTTTTCTCAACACCCAGCCTGATCCTCTTGATATCAACGGATGCTTCTAAAAAGGAAACATAAGGGATAATTCGATGATAATCAAATACTTGTCTCAATTTATTCGAGGCAAAAGCGACTAAACTATCGCTCATCGATAAATAAAGGATAAACCAATAAAATGGCAGATGAAAGAAGAAAGTTTTTAAGATTTGATTGTTCAATCCCTTCTGAAGTCCTCAAGTTGAATGGAAATCATAATTTGGTTGAAAGCGCCAAGGTTATCAATTTTTCCAGCGATGGTTTGAGACTGAGAGTCAGTTTTGAGACTCCCAAATTGGGCTCTTCTTCAGAATTGAAACTCTATCTCCCAGAAAAACAATTAGTCGCCTTTTTATCCGGAGAGGTTGTCTGGTGCAAGTTCACAAATAACAAGCTGGAAGTCGGCTTGAAAATAAAGGATATGAAAAGAGAGGCAAGGGGAGAAGTTCTCAATTGGGTCTTCCCTAAATGGCTTGAAAGAGAGAAAAAGAGGCAAGAAGACCTCTACGGTGATATTTTTATCAAGTCATAGCTTTTAATCCCGCCTTCACGATATTAGCTCATCATTCTCGCCCAAGCTCATTGCCAGCATTCAAAAATGATTATTGTTGAATTTTTCTCACGGCTTGAATCGACAGCTTGTCTTTTAAGGGAAGATTCTTATCCGGAGCTTTGGCAGGCGAGGAATAGGCTTTTTCAACAGCCGGCCACAGCTTTTTCCCGGAAATGAGACTCGCGGCAAAGATGACAATCCCCTCAGACTGAGCTTTTCTAACGGAATCGATTGTCCTTATAAGCTTCTCTTCAGGAAAGAAGCCGGAGGGTGGATCGGAAAGAACTTTGTTGATCTCGGTCACAAAGCTATCCTTCTGGATTTTCCCCTTGAGAAAAGAGGAAAAAGCGTCATCGAGATTTTTGGCTCTCTGCGCAGAAAAATTTCTGAGATAAGCGATGTTTTTTTCCATCAATTGTTTCAATTCTTCCTTCTGTGAATCGGCGCCCTGGCCTTTCTTTAAAATTGTCAGAGCCTTTTCCCACGGCTCTCTCTCCTCTTTAAAAATATAATGGGCGTCGATTCCGGCGTAGAGATGGCTCTTGCCTTTGCACCATTCGGCTTGAGCCTGAACAGTCTCGCCGAGATAATCCAGATAATCATCGAAGCTTCCCTGAAAGTGGCTGCGGTAGTTCATGGGCATGATGATATCCACCCAAGGCGCAAAGTCTGTCCAGCGCTGGCCGATAAACCTGCCGCTCAGCATAGGGTTGATGAAGACAGCAGCCGAGAATTCAATCCCAGGCTTAATTTTGAAAGCCCTCTCCCAGGCTTCGCGCACAAAGTCGGTGATGGCGTCGCAGCGGGCTTCGTAGAAGAAGTAATCGAGGTCGCTGCGGTTTATGGATTTTCCGCTCAAGAGGAATTCTGCTTTTTCCTCCCTGCTCATCTGAGGCCAGTTCGGGGGATTGACGGTAAAGTCAGAGTCCCAGTTCGCTTCCTCTCTGACCCGCTCTTTTTTCAAGGGAATGCGGTCCTGGGGCCGGTTGAAGTAGTAGAAATGGTTGTATTTGAAGAAATGTTCCAGGCAGTAATCGCAAAAGCAATAAGTATCAGGAGCGACATCTCCGGGGTAGCGGACATAGTCATGATGGATGCCGTCGACATCGTAATCCATGACGATCTCTTCAATCATCGGCAGCAGCCACTGGTCGGTGTAGCCCGGCCTTCGCGCCGGACACATCCAGACACTGCCATAGACGACATCCGGCGTCACTTTTTCCTCAGAGGTGAGGCCGCCCTGAGGGTTGACCATGGCCCATTCAGGATGGAGCTTGAGAACTGCGGATTCTTTTCCCTCAGGAAAATCGCAGAGCCAGGCATGGACTCTTATCTTGTAGAGGCGGCCGTATTTGGTGATGGCTTGCAGCAGGTCGAAATCTTTGTAGTTGGGGTGGATGGCCTGGGGAAATTTTTTGCTGTGCCAGAAAATATTTCCTGCCGTGTCCTTGACCAGCGGGACCAACAACTCGATGTTCGATTTTTTCAAAATCTTGAAGAATTCTTCCACGTCTTTTTCGCTCTTCCCGAAGTCTCCGGGATGAGCCCAGACGGCTCTCCCTTCGTATTCCTTTGGCTGGGCATTCAACAAAGTAGCAAGAATCAGAGCCACGAAAAGCCATAAAAACTTTTTCATCTTTCCCTCCTAATTATGGGGATACAATACTCAATTCGATAATTTTTGGAGTAGTTCTGAAGGCATCATACTTTATTCTAGCCAAGCTATGCAAATTAAGTACTAATTCAGTATTGTGTCCATCTCATTCAAAGCTTGAAATTTTTATGATGAACCTATAAGATATGTCTATTATTTTTTGTGCTCTTCAAGTTGAGCGGCTTAATGACTGCGACGAAGAAATTATGGAAGCTCAACTTCCCCCTCATCATTCTCCTCGTCTGCTGCAGCACGATAATCATTTTGCATGAAGGCCACTGTCACGATGGCTGGGGGAGTTTATGCACACCTTTGCATCATATGTTCAATATTTCTGCGGGGGGGAATGAAATAAATTTCAATCACGAATTTGGATTATTCCTGTGTTTCACTGCTAATAAAATTGCCCTTCCTGAGTTTGTAAAAAATATCTTTCATCCACCGAATTAAGCTCTTCCCACCTTAAAGAACTCTTCATTTTCGATTCATTTCATTTGATGGAGGCCAAATTGAAGTCCAAAATCTATTTATTGATCTTCGTTTTGCTTCTTTTCGCTTATCTGGCTATAGGAGAGGAAGGCCTTACCCTGGAGCAAGCGCTTGAAATGGCCGCAAGACAGAATCCAGAAATTCTCACGGCAAAGAAGGAGCTCGATGTCTCATCAGGCAAAAGATTGCAGATGGAAGCCGCAGCCGAGCCGGAGATAGTTTTCAACGCTGAAGGTTTATCTGCAGACATTAACGGCAGCGGCGCTGGCGAGAAAGAAATAAGTTTCGGAGTAGAGCAGCGTCTTGAGTTTCCAAAGAAAAGGTCTCTTAGAGGAAAGATTGGCAGCTACGAAGAAGGGATAGCCCGCCTTGAACTGGAAAGAGCAATGATTCGCATAAGAGCCAGAGTCAAGAGGGCCTATTACAAAGCTGTTTTTTCTCGAAAAACCATTGCTGCTCTTGAATCGAGCGCGAAGCAGCTCGAAGAATTTATCGAGATGGCAAGCATAAAATATCAACTTGGGGCTGTTCCCTATCTTGATGTTCTAAGGGCGAGAGTGGAAAAGGCAAGGCTGCAAAATCAGTTGATCGAAGCCAGGAAGGAAGGGAACCTGGATAAATCCTCATTGAACCTTGTTCTTGGAAGAAGGGGAGAGGAGGAATTGGAGTTGTCAACAGATATTTCTTTTCTTCCCTTTAGTCAGAACCTGACCGAGCTTAGAGAGCAGGCCAAGCAGACTAAGCCCTCGCTGTCGATTGCTTCCTTGAGGCTTGAACAGGCCGGCGCCGGATTGAGGCTTTCGAGAATGAGCTACTTTCCTGATTTTTCATTTGGACTTTACTTCCCCAGCCTGAGGAGCGGGGCCTGGGGCGTGGCCTTAGGATTTTCTGTCCCCCTCTACTGGTGGAAGAAACAGAAGGGTGAAATCCTTGAGGCGCAGGCTGTCGAAGAGTTAAACCTCATCTCTTCGGCTTCAACCGAGAGAAGAATCATGGCTGAGATAGAAAATGCCTATTCTGGAGTAAAGGCTGCTGAAGACCAGGTCAAAGTCTTCGAGGAAATGCTGCTGCGGGAAGTCGAAGAGCAGCTTAAGGCTGGCGTCAACAGTTATCAGTATGGGAAGATCGATTCTCTCAATCTCCTCGACCTCTACCGGACCTATACCTTGACAAAACTTGAATATTTGAAATCTCTCTACCTCTATCTTGTTTCCATAGCCGACCTTGAAGCTGCCGGTGAAGAAGGAGAGTGACCAAGGAGGAAAGCATGAAGAAAAAACTTCATTTTGCGTCTTTTTTGCCGCTCATCATATCCATCCCGCTACTGTTCTTTTTGACAGGATGCAGCCAGAAGCAGCATGAAGAGCCAGAAGCCAAAGTCAAAGAAGCGAGCGCTGCTCCAACAATAGTTCTTTCCGCTGAAGCTCAAAAGATTGCCGGGATAAAGATAGAGACAGCGAGATTTAGAAAAGTCCCTTTGAAGATTCGAGCCATAGGAGAAGTCTCCTACAACCAGAGGAAGTTTTCTAACATCAGCTCCCGTGTCTCGGGAAGAATAGAAGAGGTCTTTGCCTTCATTGGCGATAAGGTCAAGAAAGGCCAATCGCTTCTTTCAGTCTACAGCCCGGATTTCCTTTCTTCTCAGGCAGAGTTCATTCAGGCTAAAGAAAGGTTGAACAGAGCAAAAAAGCAAAGCAATGAGGAGGAAAAGCAATCCGCTCAGTCCTTGTTCGATTCTGCAAGGAACAAACTGCTTCTGCTCGATGTCACAGAAAAGGAGTTGGCAGAGCTTGAAGAAAGCCGCTCCCCAAAATTCCTTCTCCCTGTCCGGGCACCCTTTGACGGAAGCATCATCGAAAGCAGCGTCGTTTCCGGAGATTTTATTGAATTTGGACAGAGCCTCTTCAAGATTTCTGACCTCTCCTTTCTCTGGATCAACGTGAATATTTACGAGAAAGACCTGCTTCGAGTCAGGCCTGGATGTGAAGTTTCAATCAAGGTCGCTGCTTTTCCTGATGAAGAGTTTAGGGGAGAGCTTGCCCTTCTCAGTGATGTGGTCGAAGAAAAGACCCGAACGGTCAAAGGAAGAGTTGAAGTCTCGAATGAGCGAGGAAAGCTCCGGCCTGGAATGTTCGCCGAGGTTGACCTTGTTTCTTTTTTAGAATCCAAGGCTCTCTTCATTCCCGAATGGGCTATTCACAAGATAAAAGAGAAGAAGGTTGTTTTCGTTCCGGCAGGCGAAAATTCTTTCAGCCTAAAAGAGATCGCAACAGGCTCAAAAGTGAATGGCTTTATCGAGGTTGTCGAAGGATTGAAAGAAGGAGATTCTTTTGTCACTGAGGGAAGCTTCCTTCTCAAGTCAGAGCTTCTGAAGAAGACCCTGGAGGTCGATTAAATGATTGAAAGAATAATCTCGTTTTCTTTAGAGCAGAAAGCCTTGGTCATCGTGTGTGTCATCATTTTAGTTGCACTCGGGATTTACTCTTTCCTCAGATTGCCGGTCGATGCCTTTCCCGATGTCACAAACATCCAGGTCGAGATTCTGAGCTCTGCACCAGGCCGCTCTCCGCTTGAGGTGGAGAAATTTGTGACCTATCCCATCGAGATGACGATGCGAGGCCTGCCAGGGCTGAGGCAATTGCGCTCTGTCTCGAAATTTGGCTTGTCGGTCATCACCGCTGTCTTCGAGGATAATGTCGATATTTATTTTGCCAGGCAGCTTGTCTTAGAAAGGCTGATAGAGGCCAAAGAGAATGTTCCTGAAGATGTGGATATCTCCTTGGGGCCGGTGGCGACGGCCATGGGTGAAATCTATCAATACACCTTGGAAGGAAATGAGCCTTCGGATGAAAGAGGAATGGTCGATTATTTGACCGAATTGCGAACCATTCAGGATTGGATCGTAAGCCCTATCTTAAAAGCTATTCCCGGAGTCAATGAGGTCAATTCTTTCGGCGGCTACATAAAGCAGTATCAAGTCTTTGCCGACCCGGATAAATTGACCAGGTATGCGCTTTCCCTGAATGATGTGGTCGAGGCCCTAAAGAGAAATAATAAGAATGTCGGAGGGAATGTGCTCGAGGAGCATTCCCAGCAGTATCTGATTCGTGGGGTGGGGCTCCTCGAATCCGTCGAAGAGATAAAAAGCATCGTCCTCAAGTCTCAGGCTGGGATTCCGGTCTTTATCCGAGACGTAGCCGATGTTGAAACAGGGCATGCTGTGCGGCAGGGTGCTTCTGTGAAAAATGGAGAGAAAGAAGTCGTGGGTGGAATCGTGATGATGCTTCGCGGCTCAAACAGCCGGGAGGTTGTCAGGAGAATCGAGAGAGAAGTCGAAGAAATCAACGGAGGCAGCCTGCTTCCTAAAGGCCTGAAGATCAAACCTTTTTATAAAAGATCGGACATTATCAGGGAAAGCATCGAGACTGTGAGCCGCGCGCTCACAGGAGGGGCTTTCTTTGTCATCATTGTCCTCTATCTTTTCTTGAGGAGCTTCAGGGGATCTCTGATTGTTATTTTTGCCCTGCCCCTCTCAGCCCTCTCGACATTCATCATTATGAAACAGGTGGGCCTGACAGCTAACCTTATGTCACTTGGCGGGCTGGCCATCTCGATTGGAATGATCATCGATGCCACAATCATCCAGGTTGAGAACGTCCAGAGGCATCTTTCAAGATCAGACAACTCAAAGCTCAAGTTCGCTAATGTGCTCAGAGCTGTCCTGGAGGTAAGGAAACCGACCATCTTCGGAGAGTTAATTATCGCTTTAACCTTCATTCCGATTATGACTCTTCAAGGAATCGAAGGAAAGATGTTTTCTCCGCTGGCCTTCACCATCACCATCG
>Ga0172363_10005620_pt1 | contig 10130 bp, 19 predicted proteins | sample LakKivs2_kivu2a2_FD_114541 | JGI IMG/M metagenome (GOLD analysis project Ga0172363, IMG submission 114541) | Sediment microbial communities from Lake Kivu, Rwanda - Sediment s2_kivu2a2 | ecosystem: Environmental > Aquatic > Freshwater > Lake > Sediment | place: Rwanda: Western Province, Lake... | reverse complement strand
ACATGAAGATAAGATTCCCATTCTGGGTGTTTCGTCCGCAGGAATTCCTTCAGTGTCTCATCCGCGAAATGGACCATCTCCGACAACAGGGTGTACCGGCCGGCCGTCTCGCGAGGATCCGCCTCCAATAACGAACGATCCTTCTGCTCGCGGACGATGACGTGGTCCTCGGACGATCTTAAACTTACCGTACCCCGGCGATATCGGACCCTGCCTGGAGCAGGGTCCGATACCATATAGGCGATCGGTCGTGGAAGGTCCTTGGTGTCATCAACGTACGTGCTGATGACCGGCATCCCAACATCCGAGTCTTCCTCGATGGTTGCCGCGTGATACTCCGCTGGTTTGGACGCCATCAGCACGCGTCAGCCCATCTCTTCAAATCCGCAAGCCCATCACCGGAGGAAAGGACCACGGCGAAAGAGTCCTTTCCCTTTCGTCCCACGAGGAGTGTGTCCTGGGTCTCTCCCTCTATCATGACGACGCCGTCTGACCGAGCCAGAGTCGACTGTGCCTCCGTGAGAGCCTTTTTGAGGTCTGACATAGGCATCTTGAACTTCCTGCTTGCCGAATCATCGTGCAGGTGGACCTTACCATCTGAGCCTACATGTACCCTCAGTCCACCTATCTTAGTCTCGTTTGTCCCACCCATAACTCACCCCCTTGCCGTCGCCGGCACCATGAGAATCTCCTCGGCTTCCACGTCGAACTCCTCGATGCGCCTGTTCTTGCGTCCCTTGGTGTCTACGCTGTAAGCCTTGTATCCTTTCCCGATAAGGTCAAGGAACTTCTGCTTGGCCTCTTTGGCCTGCTGACCGTCGTTCTTGTTCCAGACGACGCGCTCGTCGCCCTTCTCCGACAAAATCTTCAGCACGCGGTTACCCTCATGGACAGGCTCAACCATGGCCACGAGTTCCTCGTAGTGTGGGCGGAAGAATTCCACTGGCATGCCATGCTCGTCTTGTATCGGAACGCCCTTGCGCTTGTACGAGGTGAACCACCGTTTCGCCTCTTCAACCTGCCACTTGTTCTGGCTGTCCCAACAAAACCGTCGGTTTATCACCAATTCTTGCTGTCCGTCCATGGTCCTACGCCTCCTTGGTTTTTGGTGTGCACTTCTGGATCTTGCCCTTGGTCACCAGTTCCCTCAACTTCTCTACGATCATGTGGCCGCTCTTCTCGACATGGGCGACATACTCGCCGTCCACTTGAGTGATGACGAGATTGTCGTTGTCTCCGGACCCTTTGATGACATGCCGTAGCGCATTGTCAGGCACCTCATCGAGTTCCTTCTCGAATAAGTCACAATCTTTCTTGAAGACTCGACCGTTCTGCATGATGTGTATCGTGCCGTACGAATACACTTCCTAGTTGAGGTCACCGATCGTTCCCGACTCGACGATTGTTCCTTCCGCAGTATCCTTGGCCGGGTTCAGCTTGCCGCCTCTGAATGGAAGAAGCTTTCCGATCTTTCCCTTCATGACGCGTCCCCTTTCCGTTGTGATGATTCCTTGGCTTCCCGCATCCTCTCCTTGGCGTTGTAGTACTCGCGTAGGCAGTTGCCGCAGGCGGAGCACTTCGAACTGCCGTGCCGCCCGCAGAGGTAGACGTTGTCCTTGTCCGAGAAAACCCGCTCGATGCTGTCGACCCGTTCCCGCTTGATGACCCAATACGGGTTGATGGTCCTCGTGCGCCACTCGTAGTCGTTCTCGCTACCTTCGTGGACCTTAGACGCGTAATATGCCATGAATGTGAGCACGACAGGCACGCCGAGGTCGACCGCATAATGCTGCACAGCCGGCTTGACCACGGTGTAGAGGTTCCACATGTTGGTGCGCACCCGCGCGAACATCATGTTCGGCGGGGCCTGGGGGATCTTGTGAAAGTCCCTGTCGGTCATCGTCCCCGGATTCACGGTGAGAACGACAGGACCAGGGAAGTCTCCAAGGCGCTCCGGTATGGCCGTGTTGAAGAAGAAATCTTCGAATTTGATCGCGACAGCCTCCACGAGCGGTCTATCTACGTTGGAGTCGTTTCCGTCGTTCACTCTCACTATGCGACCTTGTGCCATCTCCGCTGTTGGGATGTGAGGAAGATGTTCTCCAAGCGGGGCCAAATACGATCTTCCACTTTGAAAAAAACAGTCCTCGCACTTGTTCGGGCACTCCCCCGTCTGCGGTATACATTCGATGATGCCGCTTCCCTTCACCTTTGGGTTCCAGACCCAGGGAATCTTCCAAGAGAACTCACAAGCTTTTTCAGCGCGGATCACGTCAGACTCAAGAAGCGTCTTAAGTCCGGCCTCTTCAAGTTCTTCTTTGGTACAGCGTTGCACGGTGTAAGACCTGCCCAAAGGACAAACGGATTGATCGCAAGCGGACACACAGCGCCCATCTTCATCAATAACTACTGTCTTATTTGCCATCTTTTTTCTCCCCATCGGGTGCAGTGTCAGTACCGCTCGTCCCCGTCAATCCAGCGACCTCATCGGACACCTTCGTTTTGAAATCTTCGCGAGCCTTGAACTCCACTTCGATATCCCGAAGGAAAGCCATGAACATGAACCGATAGGCTTCGAGTTCGTCGTCGGTTTGCCACTGGAAGTTGCCTGGCTTGGGAGTAGCTTGCTCTTCCCGATCTACAAGTTTCGACATCATGTACATGACACACCTATGGGGTTGCCCCAGGATGATCTGGTCTCTATCCATGGACGCATAAATCGTAAGAGCCCTAGGAAGGGCATACAGGTCCTTTATCTTGGCATCTTCTCCGAGAATCGTCCTATACGTGAGCTCATGCACCAGTGGCCTCTTTCCAAAGACGGTGTAAGAATCCCTCCGGCTTGTTTGTCGCGTCGAGTTCGGTTTCCCTGCTAAAGGTCCTGCAGGAGGACTTCATGGGAATGATATCCTCGTAGAGGATGACGCTATCATTGTCGGGGAACCTCGTGTCGGTGATGGTGCCGTCCTTAACCGCACGGTAATGCACATGCCCACAGTCCGGGCAGTGTATCCGATAGTTTCCGTTGAGAGAGACATTCATCATCACGTCGTAGTATTTCAAGCAGACGGTACACATGAACTCGGTCTTGACCCTCGGCATCTTCTCACTCCCGTTGACTGCTCATATCGAATAAGACTCTGCTCCGACCTTGCATTCATTCCTGTCGCTGCAGTACCTCACGTCGATGAACATCGTGCCAGGAGGCACCCCATGCTTCTCGGAGACGTCCTTCTTGACCACGGCGATCTTGTCCTCCGGACGCAGTTCACCACAGACCATGCAGATATGGGTACCCTGTTCTTTCTTCATGCCACCGACGTCCTCGTCGCCCATGGCGCTCAGAACGTCAAAGGCTGGGACGGCTTGCCCGTCCCAAGCGCCTGCGATGTCGACGAAATGCTTCTGCTGATGAAGTCTGCCAGCTTGGCCAACTTCGACGGCGTCGCGTTTCCCATCTCCACGAACTGGTCGATGCCGGCACGGTCCTTGAAGTCCTTGAGGGCAACGACGACAGCCTTGTCATCGCCTACCCCAATCAACACGCTCCGGAAGGATTCGAGCGTCTCGTTGGTGAGAATGCGCTTGATGGCCTCCTTGATGACGTCAGGAGTCTTCGCGACTTTGGACACATTCTCCATGCCGTCCGTGACGATAAAGAGGATGGCGTTGCAGGCGTAGTCCTTATCGACCAAGGTCTTGCCGTACTGCTCGGTCGCCTCGACGCAATCGGCCGTGGCGTCATAGAGGGAGGTACCGCCTCCGCAGACCAGGATATCGTCGTACTCCTTCGGGTCGATGTTCCTCAATTCACGGAAACCATGTATCTCCCCGACGTCTTCATTGAACTCGACAAGGCGTAGGAGGAGATTCTCGGACCGCGGGGACTTCTTGCAGGCTTCGAGTATCTGAGCCAGTGTCTTCTCCATGTCATCCTTGAAGGACGTCACGGACCCGGACGTGTCCTGTACGATCGTGACGATCGTGTACTCACTCGCCCCCAAGGACTTGACATCGACGGCGCTGAACTGAAAGCGCGAGAGCGTCTTGTGTGTCTGCATCGGATTCTTGTCGAGAAGTAGTGGCATGGCACTCTCCTTGTTTATCGATTTGGGACCTGCATCGATCCCCAGCCATCCTTGAGCATCTCAGGCTTGAATCGACGCCCCCACTCGAGCACGGACTTGTACTTCCTGGCCAACGCGGCCTTGTTATCACCAAATGCCTTCGGGTCGAAGTATACATCGGTTCCGAGGGCCACCTTAACGTACTCGCCGTAAAGCTTCTCCAGGTGCTCCTGCAGGAATCCCGTGATAACGGTCGTTCTCACGTCATATCCTGCGCGACGCAGATCTTCCTTGAGGACACTATTCACGTACCCACTGCAGATCTCTACCCTGTTTAGATCCGGTGTAGAGGAAAAATGCTCCTGCATCGTTTCCCTAGCCAATTTCGAGTATTCTCGCAGGTAGGCCTTGCTTTCGAAGGTACCCTTCTTGAACCAACGGACATCGACGACGGCAGTCATGATTTCCTTGCCATTGGATATGCCGACCATTACTCCGCACAACGGAAATCCCCAACCTGCATCGTCGATCTGCAAAAGCTTCAACCTGCTGTTGGGTTCCTTGAGAGACCCGTTCACCATGGACATGAGCGTTTGCTCGTCCGTTGTCACCACGGCCCCGCTGGAGTAAATCTTTACGTTCCAGGTGACGGGGACCAAACCTCCGGCGCCTTTGTAGGACGCCTTGAGATATTGGTTGTTCTCGGTCCGCGGCGCTATGAGGCCCTTGGCTACATGGGCGACGAGCGCCGTTTCCATTGCCTGCGTCGACTGCATCGGCTACCTCAAGAACTTGTCCGTCGTACTCACCTTCATGCCACGCCTTGTCATCTCGTCCAAGAACGCCTTCTCTTTGTCCTCGAAACCCGTAACCGGAGAGCAGGCATCCTTGAGATAAACGAACTTCTTCACGTTGTCCTCACCGAAGTTGTCGGCGACGTCCTTGATTGTGGAGGCCACGCAATGACTGCTCGCCTCTCCTCCGATTGCGATCACGTCCATCGTCTGCAGAAGTTTGATAAACTCGGTGTTAAGACCTGTGCTTGGATCCTCCGGATCGAACACGTCTGCTTGTGCGGCGCTGTAATGCTCTGTGAAGGGATTGCTGCCCTTGGTGACGTAGTTGACCACGGCAAACCGTTGTTCCCATTCTTGGAATGCCTTAAACAAAACAGGGTGGACTGTGGCACCAACCGACGCAATCAAGCAATGTGGCGGCCATATGCACAGGACGTACCGTCCGTTTGCTTTCAATTTTTGGACGTATTCGATGGCCCGCTCTTTGTACGCAAGATTAGTGGATCTCCATTTCGGATCCGACCCTGTAACGTCCGGAACTTCGATGAGCGTGAATGGGTTCGGGTGCTTACCGTTTTTGTCACACCAAAAAATAGGGTGTGCTATGTGTATGGCGCGGTGTTGGTCCATAGTACAACATATCTCATCGATATCATCCTTCGCCCTGTGGATCATCGCCGCTAGGCGCTCCATGTCCTTGTCGGCTCCCTTTACTGGAAGACTGCCGGCAGGGTCACAGAAATCCACCTGCGGGTCGACGATGAGAAGGCACACTTTCTTACCCATATAGGCCCCTTTCTGGAGGTCAAAGCCTCAAAACGACTTCTGTATCTTACCTTGACACGCTCTTTGCGGCCTGTTTAGCCTGTTCAAATGCCTGCATAGCTTTGTCGTATGCCTGCTTGGCGCTCTCTGCAGCTTGCGACGCCCTCTGCAGGGCCGTCGTGTCCGATTGCAGGGTCAAATTATGTAGACCGATACCGACCTCAGGCGAGACAGGCACGGCGCGCGTGGTATCAGAGAGATCCTTCTCGATATCTTGCGCCCACTTTACCATGACCTTGTTGAGATAAAGCTTGGCCACTTTCACGACATCCTGCGGGAGTTCCATCAAGTCCTTGTTCTGGGCCGCCGCCGTGATGACCTTCGGGATCACGTAGATAGCTATGGCTTGTTTCGTGCTTGGAAGCGCAAGCTTGAACGCCAAGGACACGCAGAAGATCGGTATGAGGACCCTTCTCCACCAGCGCCAGATGCCAGGCCAAGCATCTTTCCATCTTTGGACACGCGCTCGGATTTGGCCCTCTGGTTCATTATAATAATTCCGTGTACCCAGAGTGAGTATTCCAATGGAGAATACCAAGAGACCCACGACCAGAGCAAAGACCGTGATGGTGAGGAACGTCGTCGAGGCAACCTTGAGACCATCAAGAATGAAGAACAAGTAAAGTGCCCAACCACTCATGCTGTGCCGTCCTTTCTCGTTTCGGGCCAATCATCGGCCTCGGATGGAAGTGTGTATACGTACGTGTCCACCTTCATGGTAGCCATGATGACGTCCTTAATAACCGCCCAATCGCCGCCTGCCCTTTTGGCTCCTATGCGCGGCATGTGCACGGTACACCCTTTGGCTAGGGCCTTCTCTTGGGCTTCCTCAAGGCACTTGTGTAGGGCACTGTACCGTAACGGGGGACCTTGCTTTGAGGGATGGATGCCCTTCTGGGCGATCATGTTGGCGATGATGATGTCGCCTTTTTCCACGAACTGCGTGTGACCGAGTTTACGGTCGTTCGGAGGTATCGCGTGGAATTCTTGTTCGGCCTTCGGATAGGCCTTCCCGAGGGCTACGACAAAGCCGCTGCCCCATCGGTCTTCGTCGTTGCAACAGTGACAGATCATCGCCGGCTTCTTCACCGGCTGCGTGGCGTCTCCTACGACGTGGTAGAGTTGCATGTTCCGCCCATCTATATGTCGATCTAGACCCAATATACTTTCTTACCGAGGCGATATCGTCGCCTTTTTCTTCAAGAACATGGCCTCGGCAATCAAGAGTCCTGCCATGAGAATACCCGTCCATATCAGCCATCCGTAGAAGTGTGCCTGGCAAACGGGTACTCCAGACGTGAACCAAAAACATCCTTGGAGTATGTCCTCACTAATGGCCACGCCGATGACGAGCCACAGAGGGAGATTTATCGGCATGCCTTTGGTAAGCCGCATGATATCACGCCTTGTCGAAAATGATGTCGTTCTTGGACGTGAGCATCACCTTGACCGGATTCGTGCCCCACGCCACCGCCCCGCGCGGGATGCTCACGCGGTAATCCTTCGACACGATCACCCCCAACGGAAGGGAGTTGTGTGTCTTGATGTGCTTCATGTCTGCCGGCTGTCCTGGCGCCCATCCGAGTTGCCGGATCATGCCTCCAGGTATCTTGATCCTCTCCTTGGTCTTGATGACCTTCGTCATCACGATGTCCGTGTCCAGCAAGTCCGCCACGTCGGCTTGGTCCGACTTCTGCGTGGTCATGGCGCGCGGTACACGCTTCAGATTCGACGACGGCGGCATTGACCTGGTCTGTGTGCCCGAAGACGACTTTCCTGCAGCCGACGGGCTGGCGATCTTGGTCGCTGACTGGGTCGCCGACTTGGTCGGTGCCAAGGCATCCTGGTTCCTGTCGAGATAACTGTCGGGGTCATCCCCTTCGACCAGGTAGAGCGTCGCAGACTTCGAGCCGCCGCGGACGGGGATGGCCATCTTATCGTAGCCGTCAAAGGCCGGGTCTCCTCCCTGGAACATAGCGCGCAGTTCGGCGGCGACCTCCCTGTTGCGCATCCATGTGCCAGACTTTTTCACCTCGTTGGCGACGTCCACGGACGTGAACATCTTCTTGGCCCTCGTGAGTTTCTCCACCACCGGTCTGATGTCAGCCACGGCTCCTCCTTTTTGGGGTCCTTTTCTTATCGTCCCTTAATTGTTTTCTTGCCATGTCGATCGCAGGTTTCATGTCGTCGGCCAACCACCTCTCGAGTTCCGCCCCGGAATATAAAGAATCCCCGGGCAGCGTTTCCCAAGCCTTCACGACCCTCTTCATAATATCTGTTGCGTTTGCCATGCTCTACTTCTCAATCCCTAACTTCATCCTCGGGTCCTGTCGGTTCCGCCGGCACGGGGACAGGGACGGCGCTCTTCCGTCTTCCTTGTATGTATCTCCGTGCCCTTGCACTCGAGCGGATCCTCTCCTCAAGGACGTCCGCCTCGGCTTTGTGCTTCGCCGTGTGCTCCGGCTTCGCATCCTTCTCCTTCTTCATGTGGTCACGGACGTTCTCCAAGGCGACCTCTCTGCGACGCTTCACGCTCGGAACGTCGTTCCTCGATTTGCTCATCCTGTCCTCCTTCGTACCCTAATATACTGAAGTGTAATTCGGTTGTTCATCACAAGAAGACTGATTCCTTGCTCCCGGACTCCAAATAAGAAGGGATGACGAATGGTTTCCCAGGGCCATTCGGGAAGAGAACGAAAAGACAAATCATGCCACCCTTGATGATATTGAGAGGTATCGTAACTGACGGAGGCAGAGAATCTATGGTCACTATGTCCTCAAGTGGAGCCTTGATGTTCTCGAGTACGCCAAGAAGTGTCTCTTTGTCTTTTGGCAACTGTCTCTTGGCCTGCTCGTATAATTCCTCGTGCCTTCGGATGATATCGACATATTTGTCGACGAACTCGTCACGGGATATAGGAGGTACATCGAGGCGAAGGCAAAGGTCATGATACAGATCGTAGACCTTAGTCTTCTCGATGAAATCCTCGACGTATTCCTTATTGTCCCACTGCTCCATGGCCCGGCCTACCTCGTGTACTCTACCACAACCACCGGACCCGATCGGAAATCATCAGAAACCATGATGCCCTTGAGTCTCGGATACGACTTGACGGAGATGTTGTGCCACTTGCCCACTGTCCACCCCTCCGCAGCCAATGCGATGGGATTTTTGGAGTCCAACTCACCACACGAGTATCCACGTTTCTTGGCAAAACTGCTCGCCACTTTAAGAGACTCGAAATCGCCATTTCCGTCGAACGCATAGTATGCCTGCGGTTTCCCACAACCAAAAGAGCATGCTTTGAGGACGAGGTCGGCAACCTTTACGTCCGGTCTTTCTGCCATCTGTGCCTCCTATCTCTTGTGGCCTTGAGAATCCTGTTGCTGCGAAGAGCGTCTGGCGGGGAAGGAAGAGTGCCATTTTTCAATTCCTTCGCCACCTGTTGGACCTGCGCCAACGTGTACTTCGGAAGCATCTCGGTCAGCTTCTGAGACTTGACACCGTGGCTCAAGTGCCATGCGATACGCACCTTATCGTGCACGGTCATCTTGCCAGGCACCGGTGGGGGACAACTCTCGAGGACCAGTTGAAGAGTTCTGGCTTGAAGAAGGTGAAGGTTACCGAAGATGAAATCCTTCTCAAGCAGGCGCGCCTCTTGTCCGGCCGTTTCCTTGTTGATGTCGAGGAGTCTACGGTTCAAAGGATGCTTGAGCGGCTTGTTACCAGCCTTGATGTCTTTTCGTATGTCATCCTCGTTCTTGCTGGCCCTTCTGACAAGTCTCAACGTCTTCTGAAGTGCATAGTTGAGGGGCTCCTGCGCAAACGGTTTCCGCAACTGTTTGCCGACTTCGTCGATGATACCGCGTACGAACTGACTATGGTGCCTGCTGCACATACCCTTCGAAGAGGCGAACTCCAAACAACCAGGTATTTTGCACAGGATTGGAAACATCGGTTTCTTTTTACTCATTTCGTCTCCTTCGTTTCCGTCACTACAGACTCTCCCAAGGAGATTTGGTCTATCTCCTTCCGGAGTTTTTTAAGCGCCCTGTTACGAAGCTGCCTCACGCGCTCACGGCTGATACCCAGCCTCACTCCTACATCATTCAATGTATGCTCATGCCCTCCATCGAGACCGAAGCATTGGACAAGGACTTTGCGTTCGACCAGACTCAAAACCTCGAACGCTTTGACTAAGTCGTCTGAGAATGTGCGGTCCACGAGTTCCTCAAGAGCGTCCTTATCGTTATATGTGAGAGACTCACCGATGCTGTGAACCGTACCTGATATCTTGGACTCGAGTGAAACTGGAGGTTCGGAGGCAAAAAGCATCATCCAAACTTTGGACTTTCTCATACCGGTACGTATCGATATCTCTTCTGTTGATGGTGTCCTGCCCATTTTCTGGCTGAGCACGTCGACAGCTTTACGTATCTT
>Ga0172363_10005619_pt1 | contig 10131 bp, 12 predicted proteins | sample LakKivs2_kivu2a2_FD_114541 | JGI IMG/M metagenome (GOLD analysis project Ga0172363, IMG submission 114541) | Sediment microbial communities from Lake Kivu, Rwanda - Sediment s2_kivu2a2 | ecosystem: Environmental > Aquatic > Freshwater > Lake > Sediment | place: Rwanda: Western Province, Lake... | reverse complement strand
TAAACCCCCCTCTATCTCCTTTGTGTGTGTCTTATTCTGGTTTCTTCTCTTAGGAGAAGAGTCTTAGGAGAAGAGTCTTAAGAGTCTTCTCCTAAGAATCTTAAGAGTCTTAAGAGTCTTAAGAGTCTTAAGAGGGGCCTGGTCGGTCGCGCGGCCCGGTCGGCACCTGGCAATTTTGAGCGGGGGCGCCTGGTCGGGCGCGGGGGGTCGGGGGGTCGGCCAGGTGGTCAGCTCCGCGGAGGCGGGCGGGTGGCTCGGACGCTCCATCCTCGCTCCATCCTCGCTCCATCCTCGCTCCATCCTCGCTCCATCCTCGGCGCTCGCTCCTCGCGGCGCGGGGGATCGCGGGCCGGCGGCTCATCGCGGGCGCGGGAGATCGCGGCGGGCCGGCGGGCCGGCGGGTCGGCGGGTCGGCGGGTCGGCGGGCTGGAGCGGAGGCGCGCGGGCGCGGGCGCGCGGGCGCGAGCGGGAGGCGGGAGGGCGCGGGCGCGCGAGCGGGAGTGGGAGTGGGAGGCGGGCGCGGGGCAGGCGCGGGCGGGGGGCGGGCCTCGCAGGCGCAGGCGCGCGGGGCGGGAGGGGATGGGACAGGGCCGGATCGCGCTGGCAGGCGCTGATCGTAGATTTCTCCACACATTTTTGGTATTTTTTGCTATACAGGGCCGGGATTTTTTGCTTGACAGGGGGCTCGGATCGTTTTATGCTTTCTCATGAGGTGTTCAGATGGCGTGTCTCGGATGCGCGGAGGCGAAGCGTGAGGGCTAAGGCTTCGAGGTTTTTGGTGGCTGAGGCGCGGGAGGCGTTTCGGAAATGGAACTGGAGTTTGGTGACTGGGGCTGAGGGGCTTGGGCGGGAGAAGCTGAGGCTTTTGGAGCGGGCGGGGATCGTCGAACATACGCTCGCGAAGCTGCCGTCGGGGTCGATCGTCAGCCGGTGGCGGTGGAAGGGGGAGCGATGATCGAAAGGCGGATCCGTCGTGGCTTCGATGGGCTGTGATCAGGACTTTCGGAACTGCGCCTGGGCCTCGACGGCAAAAAACGAGGCTCTGAAATGGCGCTGCAAGCGGAAAAAGCTCGATTTTTCGATCGCCGACCTCGGGATCGAGGTCTGTCCGTGCCGGGATTGGATCCGCCGGTCGACGAGGCCCGAAAAAACCGAAAAAAAGGCCGAAAAAGGGTCCCAAAAGTCATTATTTTGAGGAGGATACCATGAAAGAGCTGATTTCGAGGGTCTGGGGCGCCCTGAAGCGCCTGCCGTGGCTTCTCGTCGCCATTTCCTGGGCCGTTTCGACCCTCATCCTGGTCTTTCTCGTCGAGGGAGAGCTCTTCTGGACCGATTACCTGGTCGCGTATCTCTTCTCCGGGGCGCTGGTCGTCTTCGCCTGGTGGCAGACCAAGAAATGAACCTGGAAGAGGAGCTCCGAGAGGGTCCGGAGCAGTATCTGGACCCGCCTCTGTTCTACGGGATCACTCGACGAAAATACATGACGGCCTCATGGTCGTCCGAGGAGAGTCTGATGTCTCAGTCGAACTCGAGAGCGCTCGGCGTCTACGAGATCTTCGCCATCTACGCGGAGAACCCGAAGAGCCCCATCGTCTTCCGCCCCAAGATCCGCTACGCGACCGGATTCGACGAGGAGGAGGCCAAGATCGCCTCCGGGATCTATGTCGTCATCGCCGCGGCCAAGAAAGAGCCGACGACGGACCCGCTCGACCCCGCCTACCTCACCGTCGTCTGCCGCAAGATCGCCGAGACGACCAAGTTCAAAAACGACGCCTAGAGGTCCGTTGCGGCCGACTCTCGCCGGCCGTAGGGCGGGGGGATAAGCCATGGGCGGGCCGCGCCGCTTCGCGCTCCCAAACATGCGCTCCCCGCCCCCTCTTTTTTTCCCCTTGACAAACGATTTTTTTAGGCCTATATCTTGTGCCGGACGCTTAGGAGGTGCACCATGCCTTGGGACATCGAGAAGCGCGGCTCGAAATGGGCCGTCGTCTCCAAGAGCGGACGGGTGCTCGGCACCCACGACTCCAAGCGAAAAGCCCGCGAACAGCAGAAGGCCCTCTACGCGTCGGAGGGCCGCAAGAAAGGCGGTAAATGGTGAACGAGATACGGATGACCATCCAGGAGTATCTCTCCAAGATCGGCGCCCCGATCGGCATGACCGTCGAAATGGTCGACCGCAGCTGCCGCGATAAACTCAAAAACGGCGACGACCTCACCATCTTCGGCCCCGCACCCAAGAACGACAAATACATCATCTCGAACGAGTCCATCCGCGAATACTACGCCATCCGCGACAGGCCCGCTTCCCAGCCGGCCGCGCCCACCCCCAAGGTCGCACCCGAGTTCACCGACAACTTCGAGCTCTCCCAGCCGGAGAAAAAGACCCGTGGCGGAAAGTAAGCCGATCTCCAAGGACGCCAGGTTCGTCCAGCTATGGGCCGACGCTAACTTCGACCCCCAAGCCAAAGCCGATTGCGCCCGCACCGCCGGATTCTCACCAACCACCGTCAACCGCCAGACCGGCAAGATCATCAACTCCCTCATCCAGAACAAGAAAATGCAGAAGGAGCTCCGCCGCGCCGGCGTCGACATGAAGCGCCTGGCCGAGAAGATCGGCCAGCTGCTCGACGCCAAACACCCCCTCGCCAAGGGAGACAAGCCCGATAACTTCGTCCAGCTCAAGGCCGCGGAGCTGGGCATCCGCCTGCACGACGCCTTCGCCCCGACAAGGCTTGACATCGACAAGAGGGAAACGAAACAGATCGTCCTCTCCGCCGAGGTCATCCATCGGCTCGAACGGTTCGACCAGCAGACAAAGCTCATGAAGACTGGCGAAACCTTCGATGTCGAGCCCATCCGAGATCAGCAAGGATAAACTCTCCGATCCGAACTGGTGGCGGATCAACGGGCTTAGGTCCCTGTCCTGGTTCAACGCCAACATCATGCCCCACGGCTGGTCCGATAAGTTCCAGGACTTCGGCTACATGCACCGCCTCATCTGCGACCACCTCGACCCCAACATCAATCCCAGCTCGCAGATCTACCTGAGCGCCTTCCGCGGATCCCACAAGACGACCCAGCTCCTGGGATTCATCTGCTGGTTCTTCGTCCAGAACCTCGTCCGAAAGACCTCGAACGCCCTGGTCTACAACACCGCGACCAAGGACAATACCTACAACATGTCCGCCGATGTCCGCCATTCGCTCCTCCAGAACGACGTCCTGCATTGGGCCTACCCCGAGGTCCCGACCGAGGAAAAAGCCTTCGACGACATGACCAAGCCCCGCATCCAGCACAAACAGGTCAAGCTGGATTTCACATCGCTGGAGACGACCCTGGTCTCCCGCCATTACCCCGTCTGGATCAACGACGACTTGGAGAACGACGAGAACGCCAAGACGGAATACATGCGCGAGGACCTGAAGCGGAAATGGAAATACCAGAAGGCCATTCTGACCAAGATCAAGTCGCGCGGCATCGGCCTGGAGATCGAGGTCGGCACACCCTACTCCATCAACGGCCTGACCTGGATGATCCGAAACCTCCCCCGCTACTCGAAGCTGGAGATCCCCTGCTACCGCAACCGCGACAGGGCCCAGGGCGTCTGGTTCCCCGAGCTCTACTCCGCCGAGGACTTCGAAGCCAAGCGCGAGGAAATGGGCGCCACCGTCTTCTCCGGCCAGTATCTCCTCCAGCCCCTCAGCGAAGAGGACGCCCTCTGCCCCGAAAGCTGGATCCGGCGCTGGTCGCAGCTCCCCGACCTCCGCTGGCGCTCCATGGTCATCGACCCCGGAGGCGCCGTGGCCAACATGTCCGACGCTACCGGGATCACGATCTGCGACACCGACGAGAACGGCACGATCTATGTCGTCTACGCCGACGAGTTCTTCCTCACCCCAAACCAGCTCATCGAGACCATCGTCAAGCTCAAGCGGATCTACGACCCCGACGACATCCGCATCGAGAAGGTCGCCTACTCCACCACCATCGCCGATACCTGGGTCCACCGCTACCCCGAGCTCAATATCTCGTTCGTCGAGCACAAGGGCCGCTCCAAGGGATCCAAGCAGAACCGCGATGTCATAAACACACGCATCTGGCGCCTCAAGCAATGGTTCGAGACGCGGCGCATCCTCATCGGGACCAACATGCCCGTCTTCGAGCAGCAGCTCCTCGAATACCCCGACAGCCGGCGCGACGACATGCTCGACTCGCTGGCCTACCAGCTCGACATCCGCCGCGTCCCCAAACGGAAAGGCAAGATGATCCTGCCGTCCGGCCGCGAGTTCGAGCCCCAGGTCGAGGCCTCGTTCGAGAAAGAGATCGACGACATCATGCGCCGCAAGCGCGACCGCGAGGAGGGATACTACGATGCGGTTTTTTAAGCCCGTCGACGAGGCCGTCGTCAGGGAGCTCATCGTCGAGCTCCAGTGCTCTCGCTCCTCCTGGGACCAGAACCTCCATGAGATCAAGGGGATCATGCACGACCTCCACCAGGATCTTAACGCCCTGGCCAAGAGCCAGGGCGAGTTCGTCGAGGTGATCCGCCATTTCTTCGCCGTCGAGAGAACGCTCCGCGATATGGAGGAAAAGCGGCGGCGCGAAGAACTGGACAACATGAAGCCCGGATTGCACGACGACAAGTTCTGAGGCTGAAATGGACTACAAAGACCCCGAGATCCTGGCCCTCATCGAAGAAGGCCCCTACCTCGACTGGATCCAGAAACAGATCCTCCAGCACCCCGTCGTCAAGGCCCACCACGGCAAATGGAAAGAGCTCATCGAATGGGAGTCCGAGGGCAACCAGTTCTCCGTCTGGGACGACCAGGCCGCGACCATGATGCCCGTCCAGCTCAAGCGCCGCAAAAAGCGCGTCGTCATCAACATCATGAAGCCGCTCGCAGAGACGATCGACGGCAAGATCAACTTCCAGGCCAAGTTCGAGGGCGTCCCCAATTCGGCCGAGCTCGCCGACATAAACGGCGCCCAGGTCGCCACCAAGTTCCTGGCCCACAACGACTATGTCAACGACATCGAGGCCCTCAACGAGGACATCAAATACGACCTCATCCGCACCGGCAACGCCTTCCGGAAATGGGTCTGGGAGTCCGGCAAGGCCGCCAAGGTCAAGGACGCCGCCGGCAAGGTCCTCGACTCCGACGGCGAGCTCGTCGGATCGGTGCCCTCCGTCTTCAACATCCGCCTCGACCCGACCGCGAAAGGCATGGAAGACGCCCGCTGGATCATCGAGATCGGAGAGGTCACGGAAGACGCCGTCGTCGAGACATTCGGCATCGATCGCGAGTCGATCCGCTCCGCCACCGAGGCCCGACGATCGGGCGCCAGAGGCTCGATCGGAGAACAGCAGAAATACCAGGGCATGAACGAGAAGCCGCTCGAAAAGGACCGCGACGAGCCGACCTACATCATGGCCTGGTTTTGGGAGAAGGCGAACTCGCGCTACCCGGAAGGCCGGCACATCATATCGATCCCCGGTATGGTCCTCTGGGCCAAGAAGAACCCCGCCCTGGGGATGCTCCCGTATTTCAAATACGGCTACAAGCGCAACGGCAGCTCACCCTATTTCACCGGCCCCATGCACCATGTCCAGGACATCCAGCGCGACTTCAACCGCATGATCTCCATCATCAGCGAGCATGTCGAGGGCTGGCGGGCCAAGATCGTCATCGACAAGAACGCCGGCCTCAAAGAGGGCGCCTTCACCACCGACTCCTTCGAGATCCTGGAGGTCGACCGCTCCAAGGGCGACCCCATCCCCGTCAACATGCCCCAGCTCTCGCCCGAGGTCCTGCACCACCGCGACTTCCTCCTGGCCGCGAAAGACCTGGTCTCCAATGTCCATGAGGTCTCATACTCGCAGCTCCCCCAATACGCCACTCGAGCCCCGGCCTCGCTCTACGCCATGATGGTCGAACAGGAGAACCTCAAGCTCGACCCCATGATCCGGCAGATCAACCGGAACCTGCGCCGCGAGTCCACCTTCCGGCTGCAGATGATGGGCAAATACTACGACAAGAAGCGCCAGATCAAGATCATCGGCGTCAACGAGCGCTCCTCGCTCGAATACTACTCGGGCACGGACCTTCACGGCAATTACGATGTCAAGCTCGTCGTCGGCGTCTCCATCCACCAGTCCAAGACCGTCCAACAGCGGATGCTCCTCGACCTCAAGACCGCCGGGGCGCCGATCGAATGGTCCACGATCTTCAAGCTCCTCTGGGAAGGCGATGTGAGCGAGAAGATCCGCGGCGACATCGCCGACGAGCGCCGCGCCAGCCGCGAGAACCAGCTCTTCCTCGAAGGCGGCTTCGACCGCGACTTCGCCAAGGGCGGGGTCCAGATCCTCCTCTTCGACGACCACAAGATCCACCTCGACGCCCATACCAAGCTCATCAAGACCGAAGAGGCCCAGCGCTGGGACGAGAGGACCTGGTCGGCTATGAACCAGCATATCTTCCAGCACATGGCCCTCATGGCCCAGGTCATGAACCGCGTCGCAGCGGCCGGCGGACCCGACCCCGGCGCCATGGCCGCGGGCCAGCCTCAGCAGGCCGGCCCGCAACAGGCTTCTCCGAGCGTTGGGGACTCGACCCAAGCCGTAGAGGATAATCTCGCGTTCTAGGAGGAAATCAATGTCACCTCAGGACCAAGTTCCAGCCGCAGCGCCGGAACAGTCTGAAAAGCCCCTGACCATGGACGAGCAGTTCGACCGTGGCTGGGAGCAAGTCGAGCTCATCACGGAACAAGAGCGGAAGGCCACGGCCAAACCGGCCACCCCGGCGCCGTCGGCCCCGCCAAAAGACGAAGGGGATTCGACCTCGAAACCCTACAGGGTCTTGAAGGTCGGAGGCAAGGAGATCTCCGTGGGCTCCGAAGAGGAGCTCATCGCTCTTGCCCAGAAAGGCGCCGATTATACCAAAAAGACGCAGGCGCTCGCCGACGAACGGCGGGACGCAGAAGCGAAGCTCAAAACGGAGACGGACACGCTGGCCAGCCAAGCCGCCCGTATGAACGAGCTTCTCGACAAGTTGGTCGCAGCCGGCATCGTGCCGGAAAAGATCGGCGCGGCCCATAAGCAAGAGCCCGGAGCGGCGACTCCTTCGGAGGACAAGGCGGCGGACGAGGATGCGGCCATCTACCAGGAGTTCCAGATGGACCCCTTGAACGCCTACCCCCACGAAAAGAAGATCGTCCAGACCATCGCCTCCATGCGGAAGGAACTCGATTCCTTCAAGATCGCCAGGGCCACGGATATTGTCGACGCGGCAATAGCCGAGGAACGAGAGAACTTCCCCTACGACGACATCGTCGACGACCACGGCCAAGAGGTCACGAAAAGACAGCTTTCGACGATCATCCTCGGCAAGAAACAGATGTCCGGCATCGATAGGCCCGACATCGGCCAGATCGAGAAATGGGCCAGAGAAGCGGTCCGCGAGCTCCACCAGAGCCAGAGCCTGAAAAGCTCTGCGTCCATCACGGACGACATGGACCCCGCAGACTTCGCCAAGAAGTTCCCCAGCCTGGCCTCGAAGATCAAAGGCCTCGGCGCCGAGGACGCCCAAGCGACTCGCGAATCTGTCCCGCCCTCGATCAGGCCGGCCCAGAGGCCGACCGACCTGAGGGCCAAACCGAAGACCGTCACCGGAGGCAAGTCGCTCGACGATTTTCTCAACGAGGGGTTCTCGGACCCCGACATCATCAAAGCATTTACCCGTGGAGGATAATCCATGTCAGTCGCACAACTTTCAACCACCGGCCTGAATAAACTCTTCTTGGAGTATATCAAGCCGGGGCTGGAGGTCGCGCTCTACCAGAACACCACCGTCTACGACCGGTTCAAGACCAACACCGACGATGTGAAGGGCAAGTATGGGATCACGAAGGTCCTCACAAGCTCCCCCAAGAGCTTCCGGGCCTCGTCCAACTCGACCTTCCCCACGGCCGATCAGGGCTACTACCAGGAGTTCGTCTACTACATGAAGCGCGGCGGATACGGAACGCTTCAGTTCGACGGCCTGGCCATGGCCTGCGGTCGCGGCGCCGGCGCGGTCAAGGAGCTGGTCCGGTCGGAGATCGACGCGCTCATGATCTATGTGCCCCACAAGCTCAATAAGCAGTTCTGGGGCGACGGATCCGGGCGCCTCGCGATCACCAGCGCGGCATCCACGTCATCGACCACAGTCACAGTCGACGGCGACACGGCCAACTGGGGCCGGTTCGGGATCGACTCGAACGACTACACCAACCCCAGCCAGTATCTCTTCGACGGCATGTCCGTCGACATCTACACCTCGGCCGGCGTTCTCGAAGTCTCCGATGTCAAGATCTCCTCGATCTCGCTCGGCGGCGCCGGGACGGACACGCTCACCATGGCCTCGGCCGTGTCGTGTTCCGACAACGCCCTCATCTTCGACCACGACACCTACGCCGCGACCGAAGCCGCCGGCACGGGCGTCCCCATGGGCCTCTACGGGATCTGCGAGAGCGCCAATCCCTACATTGGGATCACGGCCTCCTCGGCGTTCCAGGGCGTCAACCGGAGCTCCTACACCTGGGCCTGCGCCCAGATGTTCAACATGGGGTCCGCGATCGGGTCGCCGGCCGTCGTCACCGACAAGCAGATCCTCAAGGTCATCCAGAAGGTCGAGCGCTACGGCGCCGTCGAGGTCATCATGACCAACGACCCGATCTGGAGAGCGCTCTTCGAGATCCTCAAGGCCGACAAGACCATGCCCAACGACCCCGGCTACTGGGGCGGCCTCACGGGCATCAAGTTCTACGCCGGAAAGGCCAAGAGCGTCCCGATCATCTACGACGAGGACTGCCCCGACGGGAGGATGTATTTCTGGGGGCGCGACGCCGTCCAGATCTCTTCCCCCGACCGCATGGGCCTCGACTGGCTTCCCGGCGACTCCGGGAACATCCTGTCCCGCGTCCAGGGCAAGGACGAATACTCCGCCAACATGCGGTGGTATTACAACATGACGACCAAGAACCCGCTCAACATCGGCGTTCTTCGGTATGTCAAGCACAGCTCGATCTAAGGAGACGATCATGTTCGAAGCTGCGAATCTTCTCCTCACCAAGCTCGTCACCCAGGAGCTCGGTGGCGTCCCCGTCGAATACGACGACACCACCGGAACGATCGGCAACGAGCTCGTCTCCTTCATCGACTCCACCACGGGCGCCCAGGCCCTCGGCATGGCCAACGCCCGCGAGGGGCAGCTCAAGCTGATCTACATGCTCACCGACGGTGGCGATTCGGTCGTCACCCCGAGCGCCTTCATCTCGACGACGATCACCTTCGACACCGTGGCCGACCTGTGGCTCGGCGTTTTCCTCAACGGAGAATGGAAGACCATCTACGCCACGGCGACAGTCGCCTAGTCCAAGGGCGAAAAGAATGGACAACCGGGGGCGGGGCCTCATCCTAGAGGGCCCCGCCCCTATCTCTCGCGCAATAGGAGAGCGCACATGGCAATTTTGACAGGAAATGTCCGCAACGGCTTCTTCCAGCCGCGCTACAAGGTCGACTTCGGCTACTCGCCGATCCCGGCCACCCTCTACGATTCCGCCCAACTCAAGATCACCCAATCCAACCAGGGGCTCACGGTCGCCCAGCGTTCGGGCGCCGTCCAGATCATGGCCGCAAGAACGGCCGGCTACGCCATGACCTCCTGGGACGGCAACGCGGACACGGCCCTGAAGGTCCAGGCCCTGAATTACGCCGCCAACAGCTCGGCCCGCGGCGGGCTCCTCGGCCTCTATGTCTATGTCCGCCAGTATTCGGGCGGGAACATCTGCAACCTCTACGGCGCCCAGATCTCGGTCGACGACCGCGGATCCGGCTCGCCAGCATCGGCCAACGCCGTCAGCCTCACCGTCCAGATGAGGGTCAACGGGACCAACACGGCCTCCAATGTGGCGATCTTCGAGGACAACTCCCAGGGCACGATCACGGCAGCCACCTGCACCGGGACCGCTATGGTCAAGATCCGCTCGACGCAGCCGATCGCCAGCGGCGCCCGCCTCTCGGGGATCCATTTCGAAACGAGCGGGTCCGGGTCCGGGTGGACCAACGCCTTCTCGTTCCAGACAGCAGCCGGC
>Ga0172363_10005618_pt1 | contig 10131 bp, 11 predicted proteins | sample LakKivs2_kivu2a2_FD_114541 | JGI IMG/M metagenome (GOLD analysis project Ga0172363, IMG submission 114541) | Sediment microbial communities from Lake Kivu, Rwanda - Sediment s2_kivu2a2 | ecosystem: Environmental > Aquatic > Freshwater > Lake > Sediment | place: Rwanda: Western Province, Lake... | reverse complement strand
TATTTAAAGGAGCGTATAATAGAGATGTTGTATATGTAAAAAATAAAACAAGAAAGCGAAAATTAAAAAATATAAGGAGTAAAATAATCGGCGTTTTTAATGTCTAAAGGTGTAAAAGAATATATTCCACCTGACCTTAACATTTAAGAAATCGGAGGACATTGTGGAACATCAACAATTGTATATGCATCATTTTTAAATAAAGCACAAAAAATATATGTTTATGAACCACAACGAAATATGTATAAATTATTAACTAAAAATATTAGCCAAAATTATTTACAAGATAAGATTATTCCCGTTAATATGGGGGTTTTTTGTTATGAAGGATTTGGAATTATGAATGATTTTGATATTGATGGTGGAGGAGGCAGCATATCAAAGAGATACAACGAAGAAAGTCATCTCGAATGCAATTTTGGAGGTGTATGCTTAGGAAAAGATGGTGAAAAAGTTTATTTAACAACAATTGATAGTATGATATTAGATAATATCGGTTTTATTCATTGCGATGCACAGGGTTCTGAAAATTTTATATTCTCAAAAGGAAAAGAAACTGTAAAAAAAAATAGACCAGTAATACTTTACGAGAACAATGAACTCTACGCTACATAATTATACAATAACGTATGCCAATCCTACCCTAATTTTAAAGAAGAAAGTAAATTTGACTTAAAAAAATATTGTATGGAAGAATTAAAGTATTCAAAATTTATCGATAAATTTAACGGTGGAATAGATACCCTTTTAATCCCTTAAATTATTATATATTTGTTATATAATAATTTATTTTTTAATTATAAAAATGTCAATTATAAACTTACCTCGTACAAAAAACCCTGTCCTCCCAACAACTTTCGATTAACACTCGTACTCTGTATAAAAATTCTATACTTCGGTAAATCACCAGGCTTTATCTTCGCCCTCTCATCATTCTTCCCAATTCCAGCAATCTTTCTCGCCACATCACCCTCATATAAATCTCCAGTCTCCCTATTCATCAACACAATCTCCTTCTGCGGCTGAACAATCTCCGGCTTTATAAACTCATAAAATCCCCTTCCCTTCGCAAACCTAATACTCATCACCTCACAAAACTCCTTTATCCCAATATCCGACTCCACATTAAACACCTGAAACTTCGTCGGAGGACACGGATGTAAATCAGACTCTCCATCCAAAGTAGGCGCCGCAGACGCCGAACCTCCACTATGTGTAGCCACCCTACTCCTATGATACCTCTCACTAAATCTATCAGGATGCATTTCAGCCTCAACCTCATCTCTCGTCTTCTTTCCTAACATCGTATCAAACATCAATCTTAACGACGAATTCATACCTCCCTCTCTTTTCTGTATCTCCTGCTCAAAATTTACCAACTGTTCCTGATCATACTGCTTAAAACAAATCGCTTGTATCATATCAACAATATATGAGAATTGATTTAAAAATAAATGATAACCGTTAGTAATACGTGCAATTGTTGAATAAAATTTAAATGCTTCTCTTCCTCCACTATTTAAACATTGCACTGAGAAAATTTGAATATTTCTATTTGCCAATCTCTCTGCCTCTTCTCTCCAATCCAATTTCATCGGATTCTCATTCCTCCCATGTGGCGGTGCATCTCCTATCATCACCAAACTCTTCATTGTCGCATCAGTTCTCCATGATAATTCAACTGCATTATGTAAAACTAACTCATAACATTCCGGATAATCTCCTCCATATGTATCCGGTGCATCATTGATAAATTTCTTTATTTTCTCTCTATCATCTGTAAAATCCAATGTTGTAATTGTCTTCTCATCATCACAATAATCTCCATGCGCTATAATAGCCAACCTTAATCCAGGTATTTCATCAAACAATTTTGTCGATATTTTTCCAATATTTCTTCTAACATCCGCAATACAAGAACTCATTGAACCAGTTGTATCAAACGAAAATACAATATCAGTCTTTGTCTCCTTTACTTCTTCCACAGTCAATAAATTTACTTCAACTTTTTCATCAGTAATTTCCTCATTAATTTCTACCCATTCTGAACGACATAATGGACAAGTATTATGGTCAGATTCAAGCCATAATTTAATACATTCTTTATGAAATGTATTCTTGCAGGTAAGAGAACATTTTGTAAATTCCTCTCCTTCTTTCATTTCCTCAAAACAAATCGGACAATCTCCCTCAACCTTCTCCAACACTTTCTCCTTACTTATCCTATTTTTTAAACGATTCAACCAAGAAGTTACACAAGCATTAAATGCACTTTCCTTCCAATTAGCTTTACTCTGCTGAATTTTTGAAGCCAATTCCATCTGAATAGCAACACGAGCCACCAAAAATAATAAATGTTTACAAAATGTTGAACGTGTTTTGTGGTCAGGACAAGAACATACAAATGACGTGGGGGTAAGTGTTTGTTCATAAATATTTTTACTTTGTCCGCGAACTTTGAATGACCATTGTTGGTCAGAAATTTGGTTAGCGGATAGTAGGTATATTTTTTCAGATAATGATTTTTTAAGACGTAGCATTTTTAATAATTTATAAAATTATTTTTAACTTGATTTTTTTCAGGTTAGAAATATTAGGTTCATATTACTTGAGGGATGTCATCTTGAGATAAAATGTAGGCTCCTTGAGTATTATGTAGGTATTCTTCTTGATTCATCAAGCGAAATAATATTACATTCTCAGTGAGGTAATCTTCAAATTCATCGATTTGATTTTGAGATTGGAAGGCAAGAGCGATACGAAAGTCGTAGGAATCCTCATATTCTTCTTCAAGTCCAGCCCTAAAATATCCATCCATATCAAGTCCTGATATTAATTGTGTTCCTTCTGGGAGATTAAAGATAATTTCCCAGAAGTCTTCAGCTATGCTTATAGACAGCAGGTAATATCTATTAATTTGATTATTGTAAAAAGTTTGAATCTGTCTTCTTTCCGAAACCATTTTCGTTAATTATTAGGTATATAAGTATAATTTACTATCAATTTTTTTATTTTAATTTGTGATATAGGCTCCAGAAGACGAGAAAGTCTTCATGTTTGAGGGTAATAAAAGATTGGGAGTTATCGTTCATAATTAGTGTGAATGAGTGGTAGTTATTATGAAAAAAATAATCTTTTATTTTTTTAATTTTATAAAAATTAATTTTAACAAATGTAATCATTTTATTAAATTTGTGTTATTTTTTTAAGCTTGATATTTATCTATTTCCTCAGATACGTAAAATCGCAGAAATCGCAGATTGCGATTTTACTTATCTGTGTAGTTCGTTTATACTGGCGTGACTAAGTTTATCTTGAATTATAATGCTGCTTTTTTTGAAGGCATTTATAATTGATTCCATATTTTCTTTATTTTGTTTTTATTAGAGAACGAGATATTCATTTATTTTTTTATAGTCAATATTGATATTTACAAAATCGCGTTCATTTAAAAAGCGTAGGTTAAATGGTATCAAATTATAATATTTATAAAAATCTTCAAGATAAATTGAAAATATTTTTTCTTTTATATCGATAGGTAATGGTAGAAGAAAAATTGTTTCTTTGGCTTGAAATAATTTTAGTTTATATCTTGGAATAAGCATATTTATAAAAATTGATTAATTTTTATATAAATACGTGTAACAATAAAATGTTATCTTACAAAGTTATCTTAACTTTAATATCATTATATTTGTGTTATTTGGTTAGTGAACATGAATATTTTCAGATACAGGATGTTAAATGGTTGAAGAAAAAATGTTCAGCAATTGAGGATGGATATGAGTATAAAAATATTGTAATTGATAAGAAAGGTGTTAATTATGGGGATCCGGATGTGGAATGTTGGCACACATGTGAGTATGGAGAAAAGTGTATGTTGAGATTATATCATCCAACTACGTATAGTTTTTGGGTTAGGATAATTACAGCGTTTATTATGTCAATTAATTTCTATATATTATTTGATTTTAGTTATTATAAAAAATTGATAGAAAATATTAGAGATTGTAAGAGGTATTAGTTACGAAATGGGTGTAAGTAACTTGCGTACTTCAGCTAAAAAATTTACTTCACGTAAAAGTGAAGAACGGTTTATCCATAGTGCCTTTCAGAGGGTTATGGATCATGGTTTTGAGTATTTATATATCGATTTTATTAGGATGCATCATCATATTATTGGTAATAAATTTTCTGAATTAGTTGGGCATTGTATGACTGATATTGAGGAAGAGGAGTACAATGATTTTTTTAGGCAGATTAAGCCGAGAATGATTGAAATAAGGAAGAGGCTTTTGATAAAGGAGATAGATGATAACTTAATTCCGATTGTTTTGTTTAAGATGTTTAAATATATTGAGTTTATTGTTAATAATATTGGTTCTGAAAGCTTGAAAGAGATATTTATATGTTATGAGGGAATCAGATCCTTTATGAGATTTAATATGGAGAGGCTTAAGAATTATAGAGATAAGATGCATCGTCATATTAGAAATTTTAGGATTGATTTTATGAGTAACAATAGTCATTTATTTGAGGATATAGTTATTGAGGAAAATGATGATTGCAAGAAAACATCTCATGTTTTATTTGAAGCAGATTATGATTTTAATGGAAATGTTCTTGGGCATAATGTATTTTATGATTTGCTTGAGGAGTTTTTAGGATTATTATTAAGAGAGCGTTTTTCTGGAGTAATTGTTAATTTTTCTTTAAAGAAAGAGAGAGGAGAAGGTGAAATAAAAATTTTTAAAAAAATTAGAAGTATCCCTGAACCCTCTACTATATGTATCTATGGAAATGATAGCGATATTATGGCTTTATCATTGTTATATTTTCATCATCGTATTTTTATGATGGATTTATCAAAGGAATTTGATATGACTGATAGGGATTATGATGAGTATGGAAATTGTTTGAAGAATGATAAATTTATTTTTTTCGATGTTAGTATTTTTGGAGGTAAGATATTAAAATATTTGGGTGTGATTGATAATTATCAGTTATATTTGAATGATTTTGTGGTATTATTATTTTTGATGGGTAATGATTATTTGCCTGGATTGTATTCATTTAATAATTTTAAAATTTTTTTGAATTTTTATGAGAGTATTTATGTTAATTTTAATAATAATTTGGTTCATTTGATTAATAATTTGGATGGAGAGTGGGTGATTAATGTTTCAAAATTTTTTTATATTTTGAGAAAAATCGAGAATCGATTTAGAGGTGTTTCTAATTTGGAAATTGGAAATCAGTATCAAAATATTAAAAGATTGTGGTCTAATATTCATTCAAGTCCTTTTTTTACAGATTGTCAGATTGATTGGAATGTAGATTATCAGAAGTTTAAAGGAAAATTTGAATTATTTGATGGAAGAAAATCCTACAATAATCTTTATTTTGGTAATAATGTTGATGATGCAGTTGAGAACTATTTCAAGGGAATAAAAATTTTGGTTAAATTTTATTTTGATCTTGATGAGAATTTCGGTTGGTATTATCCTTATGTTGCTGCACCTTTAACTTATGATATATGTAGAATCTTAAAAGATAAGAGATATTTTTATACTCTTGTTTTACCTCTTAAGCCAGAATATGATTATTTTGAGAGATATTTGATATATAATGATAGAAGTTATGATCGAAAATTTCCTAAAATAATGATAGATAAATTGGATGAAAAAATTCAGTCTGATATTAGATATAAAAATTATTATTTGAATATACTTGATGCAGATTGGATTATAGGAGATTGTGATACAATACATAATATTAATCCCAGATTACCCCCAATTAATATAGAATTGATAAGAGAATTTATTGATTCTGTAAGGGATGATTTAAGTGATGATGATAAGTTAAAAATTGGAATTCCTTATTTTTATAATTTTTCTAATACAATTACTGGTTGTATATGAGCTTCGATTGTTAAATGTCTATTGAGTATTTCTTCTTTATTATATCCAATCCATTCTTTTTCTTGAAAGCCTTTGAATATAATTGGAAGTCTTTTACGTCCATAGATACGATGCACATTCCAAACTAATGTATCAGTTCCTACAGGAATTCCAAGAATTAATAGTCCATTTTCTTTAAGGTTTTTATGAATATCTTCCATTGCTTTAATATCTCCTTCTGGATCTAATGGGTCTCCATATCTACCTAACCCACTATGTTCAATTGATGAGAATGAAACTATAACATCATAAATTTTCGGATTTTGTTGAAAATCATTGTAGCTAATCGCCGATAATTTATCATGATTTATTGTAGGAACGTTATATTCTACTGTGATAACTGTATTATCTAAATTTAGAAGCATTGCTTCTATCCATGGGTCGAGTGATCCGATTACAGCTACTTTTTTTTGTTTAATATCATATCTAAAGAATGCTTCAATAAGAAGTCTTGATGCGCCGGGATAATCTTCTATTCCGATATTATTGTTAAAAACATTGCTTATTGTAAATCTATTTAAAAAAACTTGTATTGATTCATTCCAATTTGAAGAGTTATTGAATGTTTTGGAGTCATCTTTAAAGAAATTAAGGATAGGTATTTGGTCATTTAAGGTAAATTGGGAAATAATTTCAGTTGGTATTTCCTTATAGGGAGAGTCAGTATATTTATACATTTTATAAAGAAATATATATTAATTTTTTAAATTTTACGATTTAGCTATTTCTGAGAATTTATTGATTCTGTAAGGGATGATTTAAGTGATGATGATAAGTTAAAAATTGGAATTCCTTATTTTTAGTTTATCACGATTAATTTGATATTTAAAATTATATTGATATTTTATGAAGATTTGTATTAAGCAAAGAATAAATTATGGTTTTAATGGACCAATGTCTTTAGTGTTTTTGCCTGAAAATATATTAAGAGTATTTAGAGAAAACTATGAATTAGATGGTATTGAATTTTATAGGGATGATAGTAGTGGAAATGGTTCATATAAACAAGTTCCACAAGTTTTTTGGTCTTATTTATTTAAATCATTAAGTGATATATGGGTGCCTGTATGGAGTAATAATTTGATTGAAAGAGGTTTAGAAATTATGAGAAATAATGAGATTGAATCATTAAGTCCAGAAGATTACCCAAAATCATCTTTACAGATATATGATGCATTGAAATTTGTAGATATTAAAGATAAAAATGTAGCGGTTTTAGGTTCTATAAGTCCATGGATAGAGGTAATTTGTTTATTTTTAGGTGCTAAAAATGTTTATACGATTGATTATAATAGAATTATTATTGAACATCAAGATGATGAAAGTAAGAGAATTAAGTTTATAAATATGAAAGATCTAAATAATTATGATAAATTTGATGTTATTATTACTTTTTCATCAATAGAACACGATGGATTAGGAAGATATGGTGATCCTATAAATCCATATGGAGAGATAGATGCGTTGAATGAAGCATATGATATGTTAGTGGATGATGGGTATTTAATATGTGGTATTCCAGTTGGAAGTAAAAATTGTTTAATTTGTAATTGGCATCGTATTTTTAGTAAGGAGCATTTGAATAAGATGTTTAGTAAATTTGAAAAGATTGGAGAAATACCTTTTCCATATGGTTCAAATGAGATTTTTTATGGTGATGATTATGAATGGCAAAATCAACCGGTGTTTGTATTAAAGAAATAAAATTTAAAGAAAATAGAATATTACTAAAATAAATGTCTCTTAAAAAATTAAACTATATCGGTTCTAAGCATTCGTTATTATCTTTTATTGAAGAAACAATAAGAGATGAGACAAATACAGTAGATTTTTCTAAAAAAAAGATAGTAGATGTTTTTTCTGGCACAAGTAGTGTTGGATTTCATTTTCGTAATTTAGGATGCAATGTTATATCAAATGATATAGAGTATTATTCATTTGTTATTTGTAAAGCATCAGTTTGTTGTAGTTATACAAAAAAATTAAGAGGATTGATTAATGAAATTAATTCAGTTGAACCAGTAATTGGGATAATATCTAAAAATTATTCTGAAGATGGTGAGAATAAACGTATGTATTTTACTGTAGAAAATGCTCGTAAAATTGACGCTATGCGATTAAAATTAGAACAATTAAAGCCATCAATAACAGAAGAAGAATATTATTTTATTTTAGCTTCAATTTTAGTTTCAGCAGATTCTCATGCAAATGTTGCTTCAATGTATGGAGCATACTTGAAGAATTATAAGAAGGTTGCATTAAAGGAGATAGAATTGAAGCCTATACATGAGTTAAGTTTAAAAAATAGTAATAAGGCATATAATGAGGATTGTTTAGATTTAATAGATAAAATTGGGAATATTGATTATGTATATTTGGACCCACCTTATAATGAGAGACAGTATGGTAAGAATTATCATGTATTGAATTATATAGGGCGATATGATTCTGAAATGGAAATATATGGGAAGACGGGATTGATTAGAGAGACGGTTTTAAGTGATTGGTGTTCAAGAGGGAAGGCGGAGGGGATGTTGGAAAGATTTATGGAGAAGATTGGAATGAAAACAGATTGGGTATTTATGTCTTATAATAATGAGGGGATAATAGAAAGTGATAGGATAAAGGAAATATTTACGAAAAATTGTGATATGGAGTTGGTTAGTATGGAGTATAAGAGATTTAAGAATTTTAGTTATAATGATTCTGGAATGACAAATGAGAATATTTGGGTGGGACGATATTGATATAAAAATATTTTAGATATTATGGTTAGCTTATTATGTCAATATGATAAATCAGTAAAACATAATTTGAAATTATTTCATGATGATCATTACAGTAATCATATGTTTGATGGTTATTCCTTATCTCATATATATTTTGGGATATTTTATGGATTTATATTTAGAAAATGGTGGTTGGTGTTGATTATTGCGATAATTTTTGAGGTAATAGAGAATTCAGGTTTTGTAGCGAAGAGATTTAGACAAATAGGATATGAAATAACTTATGATTCCGTTGTTAATATTATTGGGGATTTAATATGTAATATGATTGGATTTTTGATATATTATTATGTGCCATTTGGATATAAATGGATATTGTTGGTTATATTTGTGTTGAATGAGATAATATTTTTCGCAATACCAAGAATGAGGGAGTATACTGTTGTATTTTTAATTTATAATTTTTTTGCTTAATCAATTATCATAATTTCGTCTGTTATTTTAGAATAAATACTATTATGTATACCGTATATTTCTAGGTAATTTTTAAGAACAATATATTTGTTACATTGTCTTATATATTCAGTTTTGTTTATATAAGGGGGCATTTTGTCGTAATTTTGAAATATATTGGATATTTCTTGATCGATTAGTTCCATTATTTTGTCTTCTATAACTGTAGATGATTCGAAATGAGAGTAATCTATCCACGAATTATTGTTTAATAAAAAAAGTTTAAATTTTCCGTTTACATAGATAAACTTTATTATTTTGCTAAGTTGGAATGAGAAATATTTGATTAGAAAGTTTATGTTAAATTCATTTTCCTCAATTAAGCATTGCATTTTATTGAAATAAGTTTTTATAAAAAAATAAATCATTTTTTTTAGATGAAATTAAATAGCAATAGACTAAAGCAGAATAGTGAAAAAAATATATAATTTGTGTAATTATTGCTTTCTCTGGATGTTATTATTTCAAGATTTGGAAAATTCTTTCTAAGTTCTGATAGATATAAGTAATCTTCGCTGATGAATATACTTTTTAGATTTTTTGGTATTTTATTGATTTTTTTATTGAAAATGCAGTTCCAGTTATTGTAATTTTTCAAAATTAATATTTCTATAGAATCCGGAAGATTATCCAATGTATTATTAAACAAGTATCCGACAATTAATTTTTTTAAATTTGTGGGTAAGTTATTTATTGGTTGATTAAAAGAGAACCCTAAATCTAAATATTCGATTGATTGTGGTAGATTGTCAACCTGTTTATCAAAGAATGCACCAAATATTAGTTTTTTTGTAGTATTGGGAATAAAATCAACATATTGATTAAATTTTGTTCCAAATGTTATTTCTTCAATACCTATAGGAAGATTATCAACTTGTTGGTCAAAATGACAACCAAAAATAATTTTTTTAATAGAATTTGGCAAATTA
>Ga0172363_10005616_pt1 | contig 10132 bp, 11 predicted proteins | sample LakKivs2_kivu2a2_FD_114541 | JGI IMG/M metagenome (GOLD analysis project Ga0172363, IMG submission 114541) | Sediment microbial communities from Lake Kivu, Rwanda - Sediment s2_kivu2a2 | ecosystem: Environmental > Aquatic > Freshwater > Lake > Sediment | place: Rwanda: Western Province, Lake... | reverse complement strand
TCTCCGAAAAATAGAGCCAGATAGATTCCTAAAATTAGGAAGGGGCCGAAAGGCATTTCGCTTTTAATTGTCTTTTTCTTCAGTATTATCAGTCCTAATCCTATTATAGCACCGATTAAAAAAGCAAAGAACAAAGCCAGCAAGGTATTGGGCCAGCCAAGCAGGAGTCCGATTAAAAAAGCGAGCTTGACATCGCCCACGCCCATCCATTTGCCTCGGGATATAAGAACGATCGCCAAGAAAAAAACACCTCCACCCAAAGCAGGGCCGAAATAATTAAATAAAGTTTCCCAATTCCTAATTCCTAATTCCCAATTCCTAAATAAATCCCAAATTCTAAATACCAAAGTCAATAAAATTGCCGGGTATATAATTTTATCCGGGATAATATAGTGCTTGAAATCGTAAACAAAAATAATAATTAAGAAGCAAGATATTAAAATCCAAAATGCCAAATTCCAAATTCCGAATAAATTACAAATCTCAAAATCCAAAATCCAAAAAATAAATAAAAATAATATTCCAGTGGTTAGTTCTATTAAAGGATACTGAATGGAGATTTTTTTATGGCAATAATGGCATTTGCCGCCTAAAATAAAGAAGCTAAAAACAGGAATCAAATCCTGCCAAGATAAAGGATGTTTACAATGAGGACAATAGGATCTGCCCCATACAAAAGAAAAGGAACTTAGTTCCTTTGGCTTTAATCTATAGATAACGCAGTTTAAAAAACTCCCTACCGCTAAACCGAAAATAAAAATGAATATGTAAAACATTATTTGGAATTTATGGGCATTCGGTTGTTGTCAACTTGCTCTGGCAGGTTTCCGAACCCGACAAAGTAATTATCCGGGCCGCGCCTAAAGAATCAATGCACCAGCAATCGCCCCGGTTTAAAGTAGAAATAGTTGCATAAGCAGTAAGGTCTTCTCTGCAAAAAACCGCTCCGCCTTGAGCTTCAATATAATCCTCTATCCGGCCGAAATCTCCGGATTCGGATAAGGTGTTGTCAGCCAAATTGCAAACTCCAAGATAATTGGAATTAGAATCATAAAGAAATTCAGCCGCTTTTCTGATTTCTCCCAAAGACGTTTTAATCGCCGCATCTCTGGCTTCTTTTCTGCTTTCTCCCATCGCAACCAAAACAATAGCCGCTATTAAAACGGTTATAGCAGCCACCACCATAATTTCAACCAAAGTGAACCCAGCCCTCAATTGAGGGCTGGGTAAGCGCTTTTTTTTATTTTCGTTAAACGATTGCTCCAACATTAGATAAATCTAAATCTTTATGGACAGGCAGTGCCAGTCCAACCGGCAACGCAGGTCGCTCTGGTCATAGCTTTTGCGTTCCCTTGGCTATCTACGCAAAAAGCACCATTAGTGCCGGTATCTCCAACTAATTGAGCACAGGCCGCCCAAGCATCAGCCGTAGCCGATACATTACAATCTGAAACCGGACCTCCGGGAAGAGCGGTCAAAACTCTTTGTGCCCCAGTAGCTCCAGTATCTGTACAGAAACCAGTATAAGTATCAACTGGGATAGCATTAGTGGCAAATAATTCAGCTGCCGATCTCAAACCTGATAAATCGGCTTTGATGGCGGCGTCACGGGCTTTGTTCCGGGCAGTGCCTAAAGACACCAGGACAATTGAAGCCAAAATACCGATAATCGCGATTACGACCAATAATTCAATCAAAGTAAAACCTTTATTCTTTTTCATTTTATTTAGTTTACTCTGTTAAATAATTTCGCCTTCGGCGAAATTGCCGCGAAGCGGCATTTAACAGGGTGGATTTAAAACTCGACTCGACCTTTTGAATATTTGTAAGCTTCTTTCCGATGTTATGATTATTTTAATTATAGCATAAGAGGTCAATCAAGGGGTGTGGAAAACCAAAGTTATCATTACATCAGTCCAGTGCTATATAACGGCATTAACACCGCTCCCATCAAACCGGCCACAACGCCTCCCAAGATGACAATGAAAATTGGCTCTAAAAGCCGGATAAACGACTCTAAACTCCGGTCAATATCCTGCTGGTAAAAATCCACTACGTTCAGCAATGATTCATCAACAGAACCGGTTCTTTCTCCGGCAACTATCATCTGGTAAAAAAGAGGAGAGATAAAAGAAGGATGTTTTTCCAAAATCAAACTCATAGCGTCGCCTCTTTTCACTCCTTCTTTTGTTTCTTCAATAATCTCCTTATAAACAACGTTGCCCACTACTTCTCCGGTAATGTGCAAGGCCTGAGCAATGGGCAGGCCTCCGGAAATCAAAGTGGAAAGATTCAAAGCAAACCGAGAAAGATAAAACTTTTTTAAAAAACCGCTAATCAGAGGAATTTTAAAAAATAAATGGCCGAAGAAGACCTTGCCGTAATCAGTCCGGCGAAAATAAACAAGACCGCCTATTAAACCAACGAAAACAAAAAAAACAACCAAGATGTTATTTTTTAAAAAATTAGAAACGGTTATGACCGCTATCGTAATAAAAGGAAGCTCCTGGCCGGTTGACTCCAAAACTTCGGCTAATTGAGGAATGACATAAACCATTATGATTGCCACAACGCCCACAAAAACAACTATCACGAAAATAGGATAAACCATAGCCGCTTTTATTTTGCTCCGGAAATTTTCCTCTCTTTCCAGATAATCGGCCAAATAAAGAAAAATCTTGCTTAATTTTCCTGAAGCCTCGCCCGATTTAACCATATTGATATAAAAAGGAGAAAAAAGTCTGGGAAAAAGAGAAAAAGCTCGGGAAAGAGGAGAACCGCCTTCTATTTCTTCAGCGATTTTGAGAATTTTTTCCTTAAAAGAAACTTTTCTCATCTGTTTGGCAATCGTTCTCAGGGTTTCAACTATCGGCACTTTTGATTTAAGCATGATGGAAAGCTGACGGGAAAAAACAACGACATCTTTTCTAGTAATTCTTTCCAAAAACTTTACTTTTTGAGCGTAAAAAGGGATTTCCACTTCTTCTAAAACCGTAACAAAAAAACCGTAGGATTTAAGAACGGTAAAAGCGGCTTCCCGGTTAGAAGCCTCAACCTCTCCGGTTTTGATTTCTCCTTCTTTTGTCCTCGCCTGATAATTAAACTTCATGAAATATAATCCTAATCTACGAATGATATCCGAATTTACGAATATTTGGATTTGCGTTTTTATAGTACGCTTTCGGATACTATCTTTTAACAAGGCTTCTTAATTCGGCCGGATTCATCGAATGGCTTAAGGCTGCATCTAAGCTTACTTCTTTGGCTCTGACTAAATTAGCCAGATATCTGTTTAAAGAAATCATACCTATCTCAGCCGAAGTCTCAATAACCATGGGGATTTCATGAATTTTATTTTCTCTAATCAGATTAGCCACGGCCGGCGTATTAAGCATAATTTCACAAGCCGGAATTAATCCGCCTTTTATTCTGGGCAGCAACCGCTGGGTTACTATGCCGAGCAAAGAGCCGGAAAGCTGAGCTCGGATTTGGTTTTGCTGGACGCCGGGAAAAGTATCAACGATCCGGTAAATGCTCTGGGCCGCGGAATTAGTATGCAAGGTAGCAAAAACCAAGTGTCCGGTTTCGGCCGCGGTAATTGCCGTCGCCACTGTTTCCGGATCTCTCATTTCTCCTACCATAATCACATCCGGGTCTTGACGAAAAGTAGCCTTCAGGGCCCGGGCAAAACTCAAAGTATCTTTAGAAACTTCTCTTTGGTCAATAATTGCCCGGTCATCCTGAAAAAGATACTCAATTGGATCTTCGATGGTAATAATATGGACCGCTTCGGTATGATTTATCTCGTCAATTAAAGCGGCCAAAGTGGTGGACTTCCCCTGGCTGGAGGCTCCGGTTACCAAGAAAAAACCCTGGGAAGGACGGACAAATTCATGAAGAAGAAAAGGTAAATTTAATTCTTCGATAGTCGGAACTTTAGTGGGAACCAAACGGAGAACGCAGGAAACCTGTCCATTCTGGAAAAAAGCGTTAACTCTGAATCGGGCTTTATTTTCAAAATTATAAGAAAAATCAAAATCCCGCTCTTTCAAGAATCTTTCGTGATACTCTTTGGGCAGTAACTCCAAAGCCAAAGCCTTGGTATCCTCCGGACTAAATTCTCTTTTTCTAACCAGAGGAATCAGCCTGCCGCTGATTCTTAGAATAGCGGGGTGGTTGGCTGAAATATGGAGATCCGAAGCTTTTTGGTCTAAAGTTGTGTCTAAAAGTTCTTTTAAAATGGTGGCGTAGCTCATGAAAATATAATCCTAATCTACGAATGATATCCGAATACTACGAATAAATTATTTGGGTCATTCGGACACAATCCGGGTCGTTCGGATTACTTTAATATTTTTTTAATTTCTTTAATCACTTCCGTGGGCGTATAATGGGCCTTTACCAAATATTTTGCGGCGCCTAAATTCAACCCTTTCTCAACTTCTTCTTTTTCTCCTAAATTAGAAAGAATAACTACTTTTAGGTCTTTCAAATCATCAGTTCTTTTAATCTTTCTTAGAATCTCCCATCCGTTAAAACTGGGCAGAACCACATCTAAGAGAAGCAGGTCGGGTTTTTTCTGTCTGAGCATTCTTAAACCCTCTTCCCCGTCTTCGGCCACGTCAACAGCATAGCCCTCTTCTTTTAATTTGGTGGTGTAAATATCAATTAAAAACGGATCGTCTTCTATTAGCAAAATCTGTTTCATAAAATTATTTTTCCTCCGCCACTCTTAATACTTCTTCTAATGATGTAATCCCGGCTAAAACTTTTTTAATTCCGTCCTGTTTCATGGTAGTCATGCCTTGACGTTTGGCTTCTTTTTCAATTTCGTCTTCCCCGGGCTTAGTTAAAATTAGTTTAGAGAGCGCTTCGGTTATTTCTAAAAACTCAAAAATTCCTATTCTTCCGGAATAACCGGCGTTATTGCACCTTTTACAACCAACCGGCGCATAGATATATTTAGCTCTCTTTATCGTCTTTTTTTCTTCTAAAGACATTTCGCTTGTTGTTTTGTCAATTATTTTTTCCGCTTCTTTGTTCAAAGCGATTTTTTTCTTGCAGTAAGGGCAAAGTTTTCTCACTAATCTCTGCGCCATAATTAAACTTAAAGTCGGAGGCAGTAAAAAAGGCTCTATGCCCATATCAATCAATCTTGGGATTGCTCCTAAAGTATTGGAGGTGTGCAAAGTAGAAAGTAAAACATGGCCGGTCAAAGCGGCGTGAATGGCTAAAGAAGCCGTCTCTTCATCTCTAATTTCTCCAACCATAATAATATCCGGGTCCTGTCTTAAAATAGAACGAAGACCGTTGGCAAAACTATAACCGATTTCTGGCCGAACCTGGGATTGATTGATTCCTTCCATATAATATTCAATCGGGTCTTCTAAAGTAATAATATTAACCCCTTCTTCGTTTAAAATATTCAAAATAGCGTAAAGAGTGGTAGATTTACCGGAGCCCGTAGGCCCGGTGGAAAGAATCATTCCATAAGTTTTCTTGAATGATTCTTTTAAAACCCTAAGATTTCTTCCGTCTATGCCTAAATCCTCAAAAGTGGTTGATTTCCGGCCCGGGTCTAAAATTCTCAGCACTGACTTTTCCCCCAAACTGGTAGGAAGAGTAGAAACTCTGAAATCAATATTCCGGCCCTCAAGTTGAGCAGAAAACCGGCCGTCTTGAGGAACTCTCATTTCGTCTATTTTTAAATTAGAAAGGATTTTTATTCTCGCTATTATGGCCGGCAAAATTCTAACAGGCATAAAAATGCTGGCGTGAAGGATGCCGTCCAATCGGAAACGGACTCTTAATTTTTCTCTGCCCGGTTCAATATGGATATCCGAAGCTCCACCTTCAACCGCGTGCCTCAAAATAACCGCCACCACTTTTGAAATCGGCGCTTCTTCCACTATTCTCTCTAATTCGCTTTTTTTATCCTTTACTCTTTCTTCTTTCTTTTTAAGTTCAACTTCCAATTCCTCCAAAGCCCTGGTCACTTCTTTTTTTAAGGTTCGGTATTTCTTTAAAAGCTCCCGGAAGTTTGAAATTGTTATTAAATGAACTTTATAAGTAAATCTGTTCTGACGGGCTAAAAATTCCAAAGCCTCTCGGGCTTTTAAATCTTCCGGATAAACCATTCCTATTTCCAGATGATTTTCTTTTTTGCTTAAAGGTATGACATTATAATATTTGGCTGACGGTTCAGGAATTGTTTCCAAAGCATTTAATTTAATCTCTTCGGTGGAAACAATTCTAAGAGGAATTTTTAAAAGCTGACTTTTCAGACCGAATAAAAAATCCTCGGAAACAATTCTCTTTTCTAAAATAATCTCTTCCTCTTTTTTTGTCGAGGTCTTTACTTCGTATTCTAAAGAAGTGGCTTTTGATTTTTCTATTATTCCTTTTTTAACTAATTCCTGTAATAACATATATAATCCCAATCTACGAATGATATCCGAATACTACGAATAATTCGCGGCATTCGCATTTAATTCGTAGCATTCGCATTATTAATATGGCAAGAAAGGGTTTTCTCTTCCTGTTTCGTCTTCAAAAGGCGTTATTTTTTCAAAAGGATTAAGGTCTTTTAAAAAGGGATTTTTCAAAAATTCAAAATTTATATTTATATCCTTAATAAAACCGGTGGTTGTTGCCGGCGGATTAAAAACCTCTTCGGGCTGTCTAAAATAACCAAACCATAAAATAAGAATAGTAACTACAAACACCGCTCCCCCTAATATCAGGAGTTGTTTTTGCCTTTTCTTTTGTTGGACAAAACTAATTGCCATATGATATATAATTAAATTACAATAACTCTTCTCCGCCCGTTTGTTCTATCGGTTGAGGAGGCGTATAAGACGGATTGTAGCTTTGAGTTTCTATTTCTAAATTAAAGTCAAATAAATCTTTTACTGTTGGACTTTTCTCCGTTTCTTCGGTTTTAGCGATAAATTTAATTGATTTTATTTCAATTAATCTGCTATTCCTGTAAACAGCTAAAACAAAATTCTTAAAAGAATTATAAGATCCGCTTACAATTAAAGATAAAGGTATTTTTGGAACTTTGGCCGCGGCCGCTTCTTGGGAGAAAAAATCAGAAATGTCTATCTGTTTTAAAATCAAGCCGTTTTGAGAGCTTTCTTTTTGGAAATAATTCAAAAGGGTAGCTATTGAAGAATCAGAAGGAAGGGCGGAATCAATTTTAGAAATTTCTTCGCTATATTTAGAAAGCTCTTTTAAATTATTCTCAATATTTAAAAGATATTCTTCTTTTACCCTAAATTCTTCATCGGTAAATTCAACTTCTTGTCTTTTGACATTAAATTCCTGATACTTGGGCCAAATTAAAAAATAACTTGCGGCGATTAGACCGATAATAATAACAGCAAAAATAATTGGGGTGTATTTTCTAATCGGCATTTTCTTCTTTAATTAAACTTGGTTTAAGCGCTTGGGATTTAAAAATTAACTCCATTTCAAAATTAATTCCCGTTTTTTCGTTTATTTCAACATTGTTTAATTTTATTGATTCTAAAAAATCTTCCTGATTATTTTTTAAAACGCTCACCTGCTGCTCTAAAGTAACAAAACTGTCAGCCCGGCCGGAAACAATAACTTTTTTCTCTTCTAAACTAAAATCAAAACTGGAAAACCAAATTTTAGGAAGACAATTTCTTTCTAAAAATCCGTAAAGTTCCGCTGAGGTTTGGTGCTGATTGATTAAAATCCCAAAATTATCTATCTTCTCTTTTATCGGTATTAACTCTTGTTCTTTTTCAGTAATAGATTTTTCAATCGGTCCGAACTGAAGTTCTTTTTGGCGGATTCTTTCATCCATTTTATTAATGTTTAATTCAAAATAAAAATAAGCGCTGGTTAAAAAAGCGGCCAAGAAAAGACAAATAATTCCTCCGATAATCACGAAGATTGATATTTTTACTTTTTCTTTTGGACCAATTTGAATTACCATATTTTTATTCCAATCCTTTTAAGGCTAACCCTAAAGCTATCCCGTAATAAGGCCCTATCTCTTTTAAAACATCCGCTAAAATGGACGGCGAAACAATATTTAAAAAAGAATCGGCAATGGTTATCGGTTTCTTAAACTCGACTGAAAAAAATTCTTTCAATCCGGGCATCAAAGAAATCCCTCCGGCTAAAACAATTTTTTCCACTTCTTTTCCTTCTTCAAGATAATAATTATAAAATGCTTTTTTTGCTTCCTGAAGAATTGAGCCTATTAAAGGGATTAAAAGTTTTCTGATATTCTGGGAATTTTTTAATTCTTCACTGGGAGTCAATCCGTATTTTCTTTTTAACTCCTCAGCTTTATTATAATCTATATTTAAAGATCTGGCTATAACTTTCGTCAAATCGTTGCCCGCGATATTAAAACTGTGACTGGTTTTCAAAATATTTTTTTCCAAAATACTACAGGTAGTGCTCCAAGCTCCGATATCTATTAAAGCAATTACTCTCTCATCTCTCCCGTTTTTAATTGAGGCCCGGGCTAAAGAAAATACTTCCGGCTCTAAAAATTTTAAATCCAAATCAGAACGTTTAGCAATTTCCCGATAATGATCAATTATATTATTAGGAATAGCAACCACTAAAACTTTAATCGGAGTTTTAGCGGGCTGGCCTTCAATAATAGACCAATCTAAAACAACATCGTCAAGCGGAAGAGGAATATAGGGCCTAACTTGATATTTTACTGCCTGGGGAATCTCATCTTTGTCCATCTCCGGGAGTTCTATTTTAGTAAAAAAACTGCCAAAATCAGGGATAGAAAAAGCCGCTTCTCTGGTCTGAAACCCGGCCTGCTTAATAAGGGCCTTGATAGCTTCAGAAGTTTCTTTAGTGGAAATATTGTTTTTAGCCGGAAGATTAGAGGACCGGTTGTTAAATTCTGTTAATTTTAATTCCGCATAATTATTGAGCCGGATAGTCTGTCCTTTTCTCCCTAATTCAACTATTCTAATAAAAGAAGCCCCCACATCCACGCCCAAAAATCTTTTGCGTCTGATTCTAAAAAAATCCTTGAATTTAGACAGTTCGGTTTCTATTCTTTTTGTTATCATTATTTAAATTTTACCACATCTCGGATTCCCCGACAATGTCTAAACCTCAAGTCATAATAATGGCGGTGTGTATTTGAAAAAATCCGAACTGATTTTGCGGCCGATTGGCTCGGCGAGCAGAAGGGCAAAGACCGAACCCCTTTTCCGCCCGCCTTGCTCTGAACCGGAGCGGAAAGGACGATTTCAAGTTTTTCTAAATGTTGCTAATGCAACAGCTATACCAATAGTAATAGCAAGTCCCAATGTTAATCCCCAGTCAAATGCGCCTTTACCATAAGAAATAAAATTCCAAAGATAAACTACAATTGCATTAGAAACAAAAACCACAATAAAAATAACTATAAACTCCTTGAAAAATTGTTTGATCATATTTGGCTATTGGTTATATTTATTTTGTTCTTTGGCGGTAAATTCTAAATAAATCAGCTCTTATCATTTTATAAAAAACTGGAATCGCCATCAACTCAATCACCGCGAACGAGGCAACTAAAATAATAATTGAGTAGTCATAAAGCAAGCCAGCAAGAGAACTGCCGATAAAGAATGCCAATCCGAAAGAAACATTAAATATTCCGTATGCGATTGACCGTTTCTTTATTGGCGTCATATCCGCGACCGCAGCTTTCAAAATAGTTTCCTGCACTCCTATCACAAGGCCAAACAACACTACCCCGGAGATAATCAACATTAATGTTGATGAAAAAACAAACCACGGAATAAAAGCGGCCAATATCGGTATCGCAAGCAGAACAAAGAGTCCGGAATTATTGTTTTTTGAACTCGTTTTCAGGTGGTCATACATCTTCCCCGCGGCTAATCCAAAAACCGCGTCTATGGCCATCGCGACAGCGTACAAAAGAGCAATAGACGCGTCGCTCATAATCCCCAGTTTCTTTAAATGAAACCCCACGAGAGCGAAACTCATAAATCCGGCAGTAGTGATAAATACAAATAAAACATAAAACCAAAAAGATTTTGATAAATGATTATCGTTCGCATTTTCTGAAAGTTGTGCCTCAAGTTCCTCTGGTTTTTTGAATCTTGCATAAGTG
>Ga0172363_10005615_pt1 | contig 10134 bp, 4 predicted proteins | sample LakKivs2_kivu2a2_FD_114541 | JGI IMG/M metagenome (GOLD analysis project Ga0172363, IMG submission 114541) | Sediment microbial communities from Lake Kivu, Rwanda - Sediment s2_kivu2a2 | ecosystem: Environmental > Aquatic > Freshwater > Lake > Sediment | place: Rwanda: Western Province, Lake... | reverse complement strand
GCGAATGCTACGCTTTAGGGGGTTAAGAGCCGGAAAAAGGGTGCGTATAGACCCTCCGGAGCCTATAGCGTTGGTAGAGACTCCGCGCCCGCCGTACACAGATGCCCGTTTAGTGACCGAACATGAACCAAACCTTATGACTGTTGACGAATGCGCTAGGAGATACCCTGAACGTGCAGATGCAATCAGAGAAATTGCGCAAAAAACAAGGTTGCTTCTGTCCATGAGAAATGGAATCTCTGCTTCGATGGATGATGTGGGGGAGGCGCATACAAATATGTTCGTAAAGGCATTCAAACCCTCGCAAGGGGAACTACACCTATTCCTGACCGATCTTAAATATAAGCATGAGCCATACCTAAGCCCAGTGGATATTCGTGAGGCAAAACGCCTAACAAGAGAGATTGACAAACAGTCTCGAGAATTGATAATGCCAGGCGTTCAGGAGCGACCACCGCCCCCAGCCCCACTCCCTCCTTCAAGACCCTTTAGAGACTTAACTTATAACGAAGAAGCACTCTTGTTACAAAGACATCATCTAGCATATAGAGACAAACCAATTGAGGAGATACTTAGGGATATTCGCAGGGGCGAAGCAGATGACGCTCTTAGCGCTATGGAACGTCAGTGGAAGGCTCGGGAAATAAGCCTGCCGGAAGATACTCACAAAAAATCGCCCGGCGAAACGAAGTAGTAATATCGGCCGGCGAAAGAGTTTCATCCCGTAGCGTAAACCTGCTTTTTATTTATCCTCACATTAACCTACGGGAGTAGTCAAAATGTCCTCAATAAGAAGACCGTGGACTGAAGACTGCAGACAATTGGTTTCCCGACCAGTCCACTACAACCTTTTTAACAAAAAGGTTGATCAAAAAGGTCCGATTGTCCTTCGGACAATCGAACAGTCTTTGCTTATACTATAAGGTGTTGAAAAATGGGGATAAAACACTTTGCGGTTCTCCTGTTTGCGATTGCCTTTCTTGCGCCGGCAGTTTCGGCGCAGTATGAACAGCTGGCGCAGACTTATGCGCCGGTTTTGAAGTACAACAGCGGCGAGCTGTTCTACTCCTGCCCTGCGGAATACGGAGTGCAGAACTCCAATTTGATGCAGTACAACGGCGGCCCCTCGCTCGTAGAGTCGAATCCGAACCCCACTTCGATAGCGAGTTATACAGCAGAGACTTACTATCTCGACAACAAACTGGGTTGGTTCAACGAGATAGCCGCGGGCTACCAGGGCCAGATGTCATCGCTACGACCAACCATATACTATCACGTCGTGCAGGGCTCGCAGTACACCGCAATACAATACTGGTTTTACTACGCCTTCAACAACGGCCCGATAAACAACCACGAGGGAGACTGGGAGAACATAGTAATACTTGTCAATGGCGCGGGCGTGCCGGAGTGGGCGGTATATTCCCAGCACCAAGGCGGCTCGAGGGTGGCATGGAACGAGGTGGAAAAAGTCGCCGAGACGCACCCCGTTGTCTACCCAGGCCGCGCGTCGCACGCCAACTACTTCCGCTCGTATGAAGGGAAGTTCGGCTTGCAGAACGACGAGGTTGGCGGAAACGGTATTACAATAACTCCAGACCAAGCCTCGCTGGTTTCGCTGGACACAAACCCCTCCTGGCTCTCATTTGGAGGCAGGTGGGGCGACTGGGGGACGGCGATGTCCGAGATAACTGGCGCCAGAGGCCCATTCGGGCCGAGCGCGGGAAACCACGCGCAGCAGTGGGCGGATCCCATAAGCTGGGCCATAGGCCAGCCGCAGAAGAGCGGTGGAGCGTTCATGGTAGACTGGCTAGTTTACAACTTCGTCCTGCTGTACATAATAGTCTTCCTGGTGTTAGTCGGGTTTAAGATGATTGGCATAGTGAGGAAGGCCCAAAAAGGTGAGCTGCAAGTGGGCAAGCTTCTCAGTTCGCTGTTCTCAGTCTGGCTGTTCCTTGGCATAATCGGCACGCTGATTCTGTTCCTCGGGATGTTCCTGCCGTGGTACTCAGTCAGCGGGGTCGTGCAGGCCGAAGGCCTGCAGACGAACGGCGTCGCTGATCTGGTGAAAATAGACGGCAACGGCCTGCAGGTCAACACGCTTGAGAGGGGGGCGGGCATGAGCACGATATTCGCGGCCATGATACCACTAGGCCTGTTGCTCTTAGCAAGTGTGGTGATGACAGTACTCGACCTGATGAACGCCAAGAGCGGGAAGAGCCTCGGGTTGAAATACCTGCTGGGCGGGATAATGCCTGTGATTTATTTCATAGTGTTGATAGTCGTGGTCAGCATGCTTGGGTCGGTGATAAACGGCGTGAGGCCGATGCTAGGGCAGGAGGGGATACCGGCGGAGACCGAGGGCCTGCTGAATAGCGTCGCAGGCGCGCCTTTCTCCGGCGGCTACCAGGGGGGCTTCGGCGGATACGCGTACATAAACATCACGTGGGGGATGGGGATGGGAATCTACCTGATATTCATCGGCGGCATAATCAAGATAATAGCGGGCATAGCGATGATCGCAAGCGCTCCGAAGGTGGAAAAGAAGCAGCCGAGTAAGCCGCTGCCGCAGGTCGTAGTCTACCAGCAGCCTTCAGTCCAGTACCCGCAGATCCAGTACTACCAGCCGGCCCAGCAAATCCCGCAACAGCCGCAGTATACGCAAGTCGGCAAACAGACTATGCTGGTCTGCAAGAAGTGCGGCACGCCGTCTGACGGGCACAGCAACTTCTGCGACAAGTGCGGGTACAGGGTGAAGTAGGGAGCCAATGCGGACCTCCGGAGAAGCCAGGCTGGAATCAAACCCTTTTTAAAGCGAAACGACAAATATAGCGCGTTTTCAGCTTACGGTCGCCTTTCCGAAGACCGCAGACCGAAAACAGCCAAGATTCCTTTATCTTGGGCCCATAGCTCAGTCTGGTTAGAGCACCTGACTTTTAATCAGGGTGTCGCGGGTTCGAATCCCGTTGGGCCCGCCTCATTTTACTTGGACTGACCACGGCGTGCCCAACTTACGCCAAGGTCATATGCCTAGAGGGGGCGTCCACCTTGTCGTCCCGTTGGGCCCGCCTCATTTTACTTTGATTAGCCACGGCGGTCCCAACTTATGTTGTGGTCATGTGCATAGAAGTTGTGTCCACCACAACATCCCATTAGGCCTGCCAAATCAGTCTACAGTCCACGGTCTACAGTCTTGTCTGGGAAGACCGAAGACTGAAGACCGAAAACCGTTTTCCCGTTGGGCCTGATGTTTTTATTTTCCCAGCCTTTAGAAGTCCTGATATGGATGGTCAGGATCAGGGACCGGATATGGGAGGATTGTTGGGGATATCAGGTATAATATGCATTATCCTAGCTGTATTTTTGATATATCGCCTTTTGAAAAAGAGGAGCAGAACAAAGGGCGACGCCGATAAACTTGAACTGAGAACCCAAGAACTCAAAGATCTGATCAAGAGTACGCGGGCGGATTTCTACAAGAGGAAGATTGAGGGGGACAGGGCCGACAAACTCATCAGGGAATACGAGGAGGAGCTTAAGCTGGCGACCAAACAGATAGGGGAGTTGAGGGTGCGCTATGGTAAGGCAGAGGAGAAGTTCAACCTGCTGAAGCCTGTCAACATTGCCAGTCTGTTGGGTGCGGTCGCACTGGTAGTGCTAGGACTGCTTTTGCTTTCAATGAGCGACTCTTCGAGCGGCGGGTTTTCAGAGGAAGGCAAAGGGTTTTCTGACGGATCCCCGGGGGACTGTGGAGCGATTGAAAATTCGGAAGAGCGCGATAGGTGTTACCAAAACCTGGCCAACGGATTAGCAAATGATGACCCAGCCGAAGCAACCGAGTACTGCGAGCTTATAGAGGATACCCAAATAGGGGAGGAGTGTTATTCAAATCTAGCAAAGGCTATAATTGACTCCAACACTTCGGCCGCGGTAGAGATCTGCAGATTGGTCGAAGATGAAGACAAGCGCAGGGACTGCTATTACAACATCATCCTAAATGATGAAAAAGCTATAAAGGCGAATCCGGAACTCGCGCTGGAAGTATGTCTGAATATCAGCGACGACGACTGCCTTTATAGCATTGCACGCGCTGTGAAAAGGGAATCACCGTATCTAGCGGCGAATGCTTGCGCAAGCATCGAGAGCGCGGATAGGCGCGACAGCTGTATAGTGGATGAGATAGTTGGATCTCTCAGCAATGCAACGATCGCGCTGGAGATCTGTTACAATGCAAGTGAATCGAGGCGATACGAGTGTATCAGAAGGGTGTGCGAGCGCCAGGTTAATGCATCGGCGCAGTTCATCGTGGAAAGCTGCTGTGCAAGGCTTGACGGCAACAATGCCTTTGAGTGTTATAAGACAGCTGCGACCAATGCAGCTGGGGATGACACCGATTTCGCGCTCGCGGCGTGCCAGTCAGCTACAAGCCTCGGACCAGCATATAAGAATAGGGCCAGGGAATGCTATGAAGCGCTGATGGCAGGACTTGGGAACATCAACAAGGCGATTGCGGTCTGCAAAAAAGTCCCGGATCCGGCCAACTGCAATGATGCAATCTGGAATGTGTTCAGTCCCACGCTGGAGATGTGTAAGAGCATAACATCAAAGGACATGCGGGAGGATTGTCTGGAACGGCTTGTCTGGAATGCCGGCTCCTGCGACGATATTGTTGAGATATGCGAAGCTGCAGAGTACCCCGAGAGCTGCTATCAACAGGGTCTGTTTAACAGGAACAGCATGACGGAGTCATGCCCGCAGAAAGCTATTGAGATCTGCCTTGAGGAGTTCAGGAACGTCGATAACTGTTTGTGGGGGGTAGCAAACGCGCTTAAGTACTCAAATCCCAACATGGCTAAGAACGCTTGCAATGAGATGTTGGATGAAAACCAACAGCGCAACTGCAGGGATAATATATAATGCCAGATGCTGGCCTGTGGAGGGCAATAATTAAGCGTGGGAGATTATATCCAACGCGTTGGACGCAATCCGGAAGGTTTTTATAGGCCGAACTTCTAGATATACACTCAACCCAAGAGAAATAGCATTCTAAAGCCGGTTGAAATCGATTTGCGCCCCCGTGGCGTCGCTCCTCGTGTGGATGTTAAGAAAATAGCTTGGGCAGGATAAAATTAATTTCATCCAACTGACAAAAAGTCCATCCAACTCGCAAACATCAGGGTAAGAGCGGCACATAATTAGAGTAAGAACTTCTAACGCTTAGCATAATGAGCCCTTCAGGCCAGCGATGACAATCTAACCTGGCGGCACCTTGACATACAGGTTGTCTCTCCTCAGGGCGAAGGGGGCGGCAACACAAACAAAAGACAGCGGTACCAGGGCTAACCGGGCCGGACTTTTGGTCATTAACTAATTAAAAGCCAGGCAATAAAAAGGCATTTATGCCGGAAAAACCGAAAACGATAGATTTTAAAACCCCGCACCTTAAACTAAGCCTAAGCAAATATTTCTAGATTTCTTAAAAGGGTGTTAAGATGGAGACGAAATTCTTGCTGGATGAAAACCAGATACCGAAAAAGTGGTGTAACCTGCTGCCAGACCTGCCGAAGCCTATGGACCCGCCGCTGAACCCGGCTACAGGGAAGCCCGCGGGGCCGCAGGACCTGGCACCGATATTCCCGATGGAGCTGATAAAGCAGGAGGTCAGCATGGACAGGGAGATAGCAATCCCCGACGAGGTCCGGGACATCTACTGCATGTGGAGGCCGTCGCCATTATATCGCGCATGGAGGCTCGAGAAGTTCCTTAAGACGCCTGCCAAGATATTCTATAAGTGGGAAGGGGTCTCTCCGCCCGGCAGCCACAAGCCGAACACATCAGTGCCGCAGGCGTACTACAATATGAAGGAGGGCACCGAAAGGATAGCGACCGAGACGGGCGCCGGCCAGTGGGGCTCTGCGCTTTCCTTCGCCTGCAAGATGTTCGACTTGAAGTGCAAGGTCTACATGGTGCGCTGCAGCTACGACCAGAAGCCGTATAGAAGGCTCATGATGCAGGCATGGGGCGCCGAGTGCGTCGCCTCGCCAAGCAAGGACACCAAGTTCGGCCAGGAGATGCTGAAGAAAGACCCCAACAGCCCGGGTTCTCTGGGTATAGCGATTAGTGAGGCCTTGGAAGACACGGTCACTCACCTGAAGACCCACTATGCTCTTGGCTCTGTCTTGAACCATGTACTCCTGCACCAGACAGTGATCGGTCTGGAAGCCAAGGAACAATTGAAGATGGCAGGCGTCGAGAAGCCGGACATAGTCGTCGGCTGCGTCGGGGGCGGGTCGAACTTCGCCGGTCTGGCCATACCGTTCGTGCGTGACAAGATAAAGAAGAAAGAGGACATTAAATGCATAGGTGTGGAGCCGGCATCGTGTCCTTCGATAACCAAGGGGCCGTTTGCATACGACCATGGCGACACTGCCAAGATGACGCCGCTGCTCAAGATGTACACCCTCGGCCACGTCTTCATACCCCCAGGGATACATGCCGGAGGGTTAAGGTACCACGGGATGGCACCGCTCGTCAGTGCGATGGTCGACCAGAAGCTGGCCGAGGCGCGCGCCGAGCACCAGGTCGCCTGTTTCAAGTCCGCGATCGACTTCGCGCGGACCGAAGGCATAATAATCGCGCCGGAGACCTCACACGCGGTGAAGGTCGTCATAGACGAAGCCCTTAAGGCAAAGAAGGAGAACAAGGAGAAGACGATAATCTTCAACTGCTCAGGCCACGGCCATTTTGACATGGCAGCATACGACGCGTACTTCTCAGGCAAGCTGAAGGACTACGAATTCTCCGAGGCCGAACTTAAGAGCTCGCTGAAGTGCCTGCCGAACGTGAGTGGCTTGTGCTCTGGGGAATAAGGGGGCTACTGTCTTCGGTTTTCGGCCTGCGGTTCACGAAGTGAACCGTGGCACAGGTTCGCTTTTGCGAACCTCGTGTCTTCGGTCTTGTCTAGGGGAGACTGAAGACTGTAGACCGAAAACAGCAATGCTGCGCCTAAAAACGGATTAAACCCCTATTTATATTTCCCCACCCTTAATAATCCTGAATGGACCCGAAGAGTCTAGCAGCCCTAGCATTGCTGGCATCTATTGTGACTCCGCTAGTAGTTGCTACATCATATTGTCCGGCCAACGCACCTAATATAGGCCCCTACAACCGGGTGACCATATTGAACGACCAGCGACAGGAGGCAGGTTACAAACTGGTCAACAAAACGTTTTATGTCAAGGGCGTCCGCGTGAACACTGACAAAACGGAAAGTCCGCTAAATGGCTACAGCGTCAACATATACTTCTGCAAGACTGCTGAATGCATGGGCAGCAACAAGCAGCATTTGATCTCTGGGACACTAGACCGCAACGGTGAGTATCCCTACAAGCCGATGCTCCTCGGCAAATACAAGATAGAATGTGCGAACAAGGGGATATTCCTAGAGACCAAAATGTTGCTCAACCAGCCTAGCCAGTTTGGGGCTGTGTGCGGGGACGGTAAGTGCGAGGCTGACAAGCTGGAGACCGTAACAAACTGTCCAGAGGACTGTGCCGTGTGTGGCGACGCCAAGTGTGAGGGTCTTGAAAACAAGGAGAACTGTCCGGACGACTGCGTGATATGCGGGGATGACGTGTGCGACGACCTGGAGGTCGGCGCTGCGGAAATATACTGCGCCGCTGATTGTCTGAAATGCGGCGACGGCATGTGCCGGGCTGAATATGGCGAAGTCTGCCCTGAGGACTGCATAAGCCAGAGGGAGGAGCCCGAGAAGGACATAGTGACAAGCTACTGGTGGGTGGGGGCGATAATAGGCGGGGGTGCGGCTGCCCTGATAATATTTCTGACCTGGAGGAACAGGCGCAGGATAGCTGAGGAGGAAGAAGAGGGATACGGAACAAAGCCGGGTAAATCCTACAATCGTGTATGGGAGACCCCCTTCCCAAAGAAGAAAAAAAGCGTCGAAGACGATGAGGATGTAAAGGACATAGTCAAAGAGCTAATGGATTCGGGGGTCAGCGAGAAGAGGATAGCGGAGAAGATGGAAGATTTTGGCCTTGATGAAGACGAAGCGGCCAAAGTCATCAAAAAAGCCAAGAAGGAGAGGTAGTGAGCAATAGTAAACGATAAAGTGATGAAGAGGCGAGAACAGCAAAGGATATAAAGGAGCTAACGTAATAAGAAGAATTCGAAAAAACGTTGAAAATGAGACGAAACGCGATTATCATGGCCGTGCTGGCCGCAATTCTTGCAGGCTCTTTTCTCCTGAGTCCCGCCACAGCAGTGAAGTGTCCGTACACTGGCGCGCTGCTGCCGACTGATTACGCCGATGTCAGGACATCACCAGTGGAGAAATATGTGGGCAAGTCGATAATGTTCACGATAACTGACGTCTGGAAGGACGGCTCAAAGACTCCCGCAGACAACCGTCTGATAATAATCTACTATATAATAGACGAGGAAGTGGTTTCTGAGTACGATATTTACACGGACAGTAGTGGGGTTGCGAGATTTGCCCCGGGGGACAGCGGCCGATACGCTGTGGCCACTTCAAACAGGTACATATTCTTTGATGTCCTTGCAAGATGCGGGGACGATCTGTGTACATATGGGGAGACAAGGATAGGCTGCCCTGTTGACTGCTCGAAATGTGGCGACGACGTGTGCGACGTCGGCGAGACCAAGGAGAACTGCCCAAAGGACTGTGTAGTGTGCGGCGATGACTCTTGTGACGTGGGCGAGAACCGGATGAGCTGTCCGGCTGACTGTGCGCGATGCGGAGACGGGGTGTGCGACATAAACGAGAACAAAATAGGCTGCCCCGAGGACTGCGTCATATGCGGTGATGACGTATGCGACTATCTGGAGCTCGTATCGTTACATGAGACTACATGCCCGCAGGACTGCAACGACTGCGGCGACGGTTATTGTGATGTGCCTGAGAATGCGGAAAATTGCCCCGAAGATTGCATAGCCTGCGGCGATAACAAGTGCGAGGGCGGCGAAAACGAGACATGCCCTGAAGACTGCAACGTCTGCGGCGATGAGAAGTGCGACTATGACGAAAACAAGACCACATGCCCCGACGACTGCGTGATATGCGGCGATGACATATGCGACGCCCCAGAGCTGACTGCGCTGCACGAAAGCAGTTGTCCGCAGGACTGCGCGACCTGCGGCGACGGCTACTGCGATGCGGGCGAGTCCAGCTTCTGCGACTCCGATTGTAAAGACAAGATACAGGGGCTTTTCGCGGGCTACTTCCTTATACCGCTCATAATAGTCATAGTCGTGATAATATTTGAGGTGGCCCACCACTTCGCGACCAGCAGGCACCCGAGCGCGAAGGAGGCGGCCGCTGCAGCAAAATCAGCCAAGAAGGCCAGGGCCATAGAGCTGAAGAAGCTCGAGCCGACGACTGTCCTGCCTTACCTCTTCGTCTTCGCATTCGGGCTGATACTGACGAGCATCCTTATAGCCTTCCTCGGGCTTGATTATGGGAAGAACCTGGCGATACTCGATATGGGGAACTACCTGCTGGGCAGCGGGCCGATAATCTCGCTGATGGTCATATCGCTGGCAGCCGGCATGGGGCTGCTTGCGAGGGCTACTTATTACATGGAGCGGGCCCAGGCGCTGTCGCTGACCATCGGCTTCTCGGTAATGGGGCTTGTGCCGGGGTTGTTCATCTTCCTCAATCTTGAGTACCTGGTGTTGATGATAGGCATGCTTGTCGGCATAATGGCGGCCACGCTCACAATCAAGAAGGAGGAGACCGAGTATGTCGTGGTCAAGTCCTTCAGGATAGGCTCTGATGCGGCCGACAAGACGCTCACAATCGCAGCAATCTTTGCCTGCGTATTGGTCTTCATGCAGCTCTATCTGGGCGCCGACACGAGCGACCAGCTGAGTGCCTCCATATGGAACAGCCAGGTCAGCAAGGCTGCTGTAAAAGAAAGCTTCGGGCCTCAAGCTGATGAAGCCGCGCTCAAGGACAATGTCGTCGAGCCGCTGCTGAGCTCGAGGATGGGCGGCTTTGAGGGCAGGCTCATCTTCGCCATGACAGTGGCTGTGATACTTTTCATCGTGCTGAAGCTGTTCATAATAATAACGAAGCTGCTGGCCGGGTTCTTCTCG
>Ga0172363_10005611_pt1 | contig 10137 bp, 11 predicted proteins | sample LakKivs2_kivu2a2_FD_114541 | JGI IMG/M metagenome (GOLD analysis project Ga0172363, IMG submission 114541) | Sediment microbial communities from Lake Kivu, Rwanda - Sediment s2_kivu2a2 | ecosystem: Environmental > Aquatic > Freshwater > Lake > Sediment | place: Rwanda: Western Province, Lake... | reverse complement strand
CGACGATCGGGATGACCGAACGATGTGCAGTGCACTTGAGTACAGGAGCGCGAGCGGGATTACCTCGGTTACGTGAACGAGCTCACTAGAGCACCGCTCATAAACCCCCCCGGCCTTATCTCAGAGGATGTTGATTCACTACAAATATGTGCCGTACAAAATTCGGCAATCCTAAAATTTTTTTAGCAATTCCCTTGTTTTATTCACGCCTCTTCGGCCGGTTTCAAAAGGATCTCTAGGACCCCAAACCTCTGCGACCCATATCCCATCGTATCTGATATCCTTCAGCGCTCGAACTATCGGCTTGAAATCGATGCTGCCCTCACCAGGTGGAAGATGCTCGTCGAAGGTGCCCCTGTTATCGTGGATGTGGAGATGTGTGAGGCAATCCCCGACGTCTCGTATTGCGGCAGCGATTTCTCGCTCTGGAGAATTTGTGCCAGCTTGTTTCTCTCCGACGTAGGCGTGGCCGATGTCCAACGTGAAACCGAGCCCGTCTAGCTCCTGTGCGAGTGCCTTGATTTCGCCAGCGGTGGAGTAAGGATAGCGGATCCCTCCGTTGAGATTTTCCAAGGTTAGCGTGATGCCCCTTTCATTCGCGTGTCGCAGGCATTCCTCTATGGATTCGCGATACCAGCTCTTGCCCATCTCGACTAGGGGCGCGAACTCCGTGACTGGGCAGCGCCCCGGGTGTGTTACGACGATTTTTCCTCCGAGGATGTCGCAAATGTCGATGCTTTTTTTGATGTATGTCGTCGCGAGCTTTCTGATCTCATGATAGTGGCTGGCGGGGTTGAGATCCCAAAAGGTCGAGTGGACGGAGACCCCGAGGCCGCAGGAATCCAACAATTCTTTCAATTTTTTCAGCTCTGCCATATCGAAATCTGGCATGAAGTGTGGCAGGTCGCAGATTATCTCGATGTAGTCCGCGCCGACATCCGCGATTCCTTTTATGGCATCCTCCAACGGCGCTTTCACAAAGAGCAGGCTGGACAGACCAACTTTCATTTCGATCGCCTATGGTTTGAGCACGTATGGATTCAAAACTTTTTGTGAAACAAGCTTTTTGTCGACTTTCCTCTCCATCGAGAAACCGTGCAATATTTGAATTGCTACCTCGCAGAAGACGGTCACCACGCCCTTGATGAGATGCCCAGCTTTCAGGCCCTTCTCGTTTCCGCCAGCAATGTGCAGGTGGATTTTGACCTTTCCGTCCACCTTGCTTATGTTGCCGTTGCCGATGATTTCGAGGTGCTCGTGAAAATCGCCCTGGCAGCCGCGCCTGTAGATCAATGTGCCTTCTTTGAGGGCTCCAACCGCCGATAGGATGACTCCGCTCATCACTTTTTCCTTCGAGCAGACCTTCTCCAAGTTTTCGATTATCCGCTCGTTCTCGTCGAGGCGGATGACGATGAAGTCGCCTGCCCGTTTGTATTTCAATCGATCACCACTTCACACGTGTGCACTCCAGCCTAAAACTTAACTCCGCATCGCCTTCGACGCTAGATCGTGCGCCACGCGGAGCGGCTCGGGTAGGCGATTTTTGCGGACGGTTTCGAGCGTGATTTTGATTGCTGTTTTTAACGATAGCTTGTGGCCGATGCTCACGTATACAGGTTTCGCGTCCTTTTGAGTCCTGAGCACCGCGCCGATCACCTCTTTACCATCTTTGAGCAGGGAATAGGCTCCCCGCTCGTTTGGAGGTTCTTCAGCCTCTCCACACAGGCGCCCCTTGGCCACGCCCACGGTCGGTTTATTGACAAGAACCCCGAAGTGGCTTGCCAGTCCAGCGCGCCGTGGGTGGGCAACACCTTGGGCCCCTATCATGAAAACATCTGCATCAATATCTCGAGCGACCTTCGACATGGGGTCGAACTCCCTGAAGGCTAGGAAAGTTGGGATGTAAGGGAACTCGACCTTGACCTTGGCGATTTTTTTATTGATCAACTGTAAGCTTTTGTAGTTGAGGAGAGCACAAGCAGCATATGCCTCATCTCCGCTGGCGAAGGAGAGGTCGCAGCCGGCTATGGTCTTGAGTTTTTTAAAGCGATCCTCTCGGACGACATTTTTTGCGATTTTTCCTTGGATGCGAGCCAGCTCATTCAAATCAAACTTGGGCGGTTTCAGGATTGGGAGCATGTTCTCGAAACCAGTCTGCACGGAAGCTATTAATTTTGATTACCTAGTTATTTTTGATGAACATGAAGGCGAAAGGACCAAAATGCAAAATCTGCGGAAAGGGGATCCAGATCATGAGCTATGATGCCGCATACGTCAAGGTCGTGAAGCCCGGCGAGGCGAAGGCGAGCTTCATCTGCTGGAAGTGCGCTGAGGAGCTATTTGGCGATAAGCTCGGGCAGATTGCGTGAGTCCATGGCCAAGGCGACGCCAGAGGATCACATCTTAATGACGCTGGCGATAAAGCGGCGAGGAAAATTCGTCGAGCTGGAGCACATCAGGGAGAAGTTGACCCGTGATGCTGGCAAACGTTTCTCCGAGCAGGATATCCAAGAACTGCTCGATGAATTGTCGAAGAAAAAATTGGTTGAAGCAAAAACAGGAGAGTACTCGATTACAGATGCCGGGCGCGAGCACTTCGAAAAACGGTGGCGGGAAATTCGAGATCAGCTCAACCAAGACTATCTCAAGGTGTACAGGGCGAAGCGGTACTATCCCCATGTTGTTGACGCTCTCCTCGAGTTCTGCCGTGATAGATGGGTCTCGGTGTTCAGACTTTTCACCGAACGCGCATGGCTGCAGCGAAAGCTCGGGCCGAAATACATCACGATAAAGAGCGCTAAAGATGTTGAGAAGTGGCTCGATGTGCACGGCATAGACTTTATCCCATACATCCACCGCATCAACAGCGACCTCCCCGATTGGTTGGTGATCGATTTCGACGCGGGTAAACAGGTGCCGATGAAGAAGACAAAGCAGGTCGTTCGAGCGGCGCACGGGATACTCTCCAGCTACGGTGCAGAACCTACAATAAAATTTTCTGGGTCACGAGGTTTTCAGATCTGGGCACGATTTAAACCACACGAGCTCCCTAAAGATTATCAGCCAAAACAACTTCGGACGGAAAGACGCAAGCGAAACATGTTCAATTTTTACGCTGATATCGTGCGATTCATCGAGTCTCGGGTGGCGGAGAAGCTGCCCGGCTTGACCACGGCAGAAACTGCGAAAAAGGAGGAGAGGATTGACAAGGTATTGCTCGACGCTTCGATCATCAAGCCCATGGGTGACGTTCGAGCGCCATACAGCATGCACTACAAAACTGGATTGATATCCATGCCTCTCGCGCTGAAGGAACTTGAGCGATTCGAGCCGGAGCAGGCGGACCCAGAATTCGTGGTCAAGCGGTACAAGAAGCGCGGCAACGAGTTCACGCTTAAACCCACCAGCGGTGAAAAGCTCTTTAAAAATGTCGTCGAGTGGTGCAAAAGCTAATTTTTGAAGTTGTTTTTGCTTTATAAACTCCCTTCGACCAAAGCATCGGCGGGAGGAATGAGCCTACTGCACTACCAAACGCTCGAAGCCGTGGAATCCGGTGAGCTCGAATTTCTCAAGTGGATAGCCCGCGAGTACAATGCCCTGCGAAGTTCGAAAAAGTGTATAAAGCTGTGGCGAAAGGGGGATATCCTCAGCTGCCTTGAGCCAAAGGAGGCACGATGGGGTTTCACGGAGGTGCAGAGCGACGACCAGAGATGGCACATCATGAAAACTTTGGAGAAGATGTCGCTGGCGGCGCCTCGCTTGAGTTGGGTGATATACGAGGAAGGCAACGGCGGCGAGCTCGTGCTTCGAGGCGGAGAACTCGTAACGTGATGTCCTAAATAGGACAGTCAGCATTACCATGTTTTTTAAGGATGATGTCCGAAGAGATTTCGGGAGCTGGATGATTGTTACATTCGAGCAAGAAAAAGCGATAGTTTATGCTCTACTCAAAAACCTTGGCGCTACCGATGATGAAGCGAACGCCACCTCTGAAGTTCTGGCTGAAGGTGATGTTCGGGGCTTCGCTTCACATGGCATAATGAGGCTGCCGTACATCTTGCGCGCGATCAAACGCGGCACGATTTTGGTTAAAGCAGATATCAAAGTGGTGAAAGAAACCTCCGCGACGGCGTTGATAGACGGCGGCCACGGACTGGGCCATTATGTCGCAACTCGAGCGATGAAACTTGCGATAGAAAAAGCGAAAAAGCAAGGCATCGCAACCGTCGGCGTCTTCAACTCCAACCACTTCGGCATCGCTGGTTACTACGCTGAGCTAGCGATGCGCGATGGGATGATAGGTATAGTCACGACGACGACGGATGCCCTCGTGCATCCATGGGGAGGCGTCGAGCCACTGCTTGGCACCAACGCTCTCGCGATAGGGTTCCCGACGGAGCCGCCAGTGCTCCTCGACATGGCGATGAGCATAGCCGCTCGTGGAAAACTAGTCGATGCGATGAAGAAAGGACAGAAGATACCGGAGGAATGGGCTATAGACAGCGACGGTAGGCCGACGACAGACCCAGCGAAAGGTCTCAAGGGTGCGTTGAGCCCCTTCGGTGGTCCCAAGGGCTATGCTCTGGCATTTGTCCTTGAGTTGTTGGCAGGTCCGCTCGTGCGCGCTGGGGTCGGCAAAGGCGTTGACGGAACGCTTGAGCCGGTGAAAGATTTCTGTACGAAAGGAGATTTCATGATAGCGATTGACCCATCAGCGTTTGTTTCGCCGAAGGAATTCAAGGCGCGGGTCAAGGATTACGTGACGGAGATCAAAGCCTCCAAAAGAGCCCCTGGCGTGCAGGAGATAATGATACCTGGCGAACCCGAGCGAAAGGCGCGCGAAAAACGTTTGAGAGAGGGCATCGCCATCTCCGACGAAGTTTGGAAAGAACTCGAGCAATTCGCCAGTGAGTTGAAAGTGGATCTCAAAGGGCTAAAAGGATAATAATCGGTTACAAGTTTACGTTAGTTTTGAAGCACAATGAGAACAATATTTTTCAGATAAAACCAAGAATTTCTTCTTTAAAATTACATGTTCTCTGCATACTATTTTTCCACACATTTTACACAGAAAACCATCTTTGTTACAAGTTATCCTGCCACAGTCATTACAAACAAATTTCTGTTGTTGTATTTTTTTAAAACAAATCATGCACTCATCTGGGTATAATTTAACATCTGATTCTGCCGGAACACTAACCAAGTGCCTTGGGAGAATATGTAATTGAGATGGAGTGTCAAGCCCCACAACAGCATATTTATTCTTTATGATGGAGAACACGACACGCCAGAGGGGAATGTAAACTTTTTTTATATCATGTAAAATAATGTCTCGTTTATTTGGAACACACACTTTAGTATATTTTACATTATTTGCACCATAATAGGACACTTTTCTAGTGTATATCCTTGCAAGGAAATCCTTTGTTGGTTCCTCAATCTCTTTGTGAGTCTTGAGGAAGTCTATTCTTTTTATTTGAGTATCTTTTAGACCTTGTTGGCTTATCTCCGAAATACTACTTGTAAATGGCAGCAGTTGGCTCGTGATAATCGGATCAATAGGTCTCCCAGAATCGCCCGCGAGGAAAATAGATGAACTTTCATTTATTGAGTGGATTATCCCCGCCGAGGTTGAAAACGTGGCATTTATCGAATAATCAACTATGTACGCCGAAATTAATACGAGACTTGTGTCACTTATTTTGGCCAAGTTCTCATCAAAACCTTTCAAATCGTCCCGTAGAAAGCCCAGTAATTTTTCTTCAATTTTTGTTTTACTCGAAACTGGAAAGCAGTTTTCGACTAGAGATAAAGCCCCAGTAATGATGGTTAATCCGCCCTTTCTTGCCAACTGCTTTAGTTTTTCTCCATCTATTAGTTCAATGCCCACTTCCTCTGCATATCTCACTGCTTCATTACTAAAATGTCCTGAAGTAACGATTATTCCTTTATCTAGAGCAGGTGTTGATACAACTGCTGAATGTAGTTTTTGAACAACGGGGCGACCTATGGCACTTTCAGGATGATGTTTACACTCGACAAGATATCTATTTGTTATGCCGACACTGCTCTTTTGCTCCATGGTAATATCTATTCCCATGTCTGCCCCACGAGGGCCCAACTTCACGTTCGAAAAGCCGAGTTGCTTGAATAAGTTTGCTACAAACTCTTGGAACTGATAACCATCCATAGTATCTAATGAGAGTTGCTTTGATTTTGGTCTTTTCATAGCGCACCCTAACTTCTATTTTCGCTAAAGCTATTAATAATTATGAAACTACTTTTTGGAGAGCTATCCTAAAACGATTTAGAGCTTTCGTAGCACGGCTTCCGCAGCGACTACGAGTGGCTCGATGCAATCGCACACCGGCGGGGCGTAGCAGTACTCCACGCGCGCGAGGTCATCGACGGTTACGCCGTGCGTTATCGCGAGCGCCAGCATGTTTGCGCGTTCAGCTGAACCGTCCCCTATCATCTGGCCGCCGAGTATCTTGTGCTTGCCCGGTTCGACCAGCAACTTTACGATCACCGGCTCAGCGCCCGGATAGTAACTGGGTCTGCTTAGGGTTCGAATTCGCCCGACCACCGGTTCCATGCCGACCGTCTTTGCCGTATTCATAGTCAGACCAGTTGATGCGATCTCCAGTCCGTAAGCTGAAGTCACGACGGTGTTGAGCACACCTGGAAATATTTCATCGCCCCCAGCTGCGTTTGTCCCGGCTACCTTCCCCATGCGAATGGCAGTCGTGGCGAGTTGGCTGAGCATCGGTCGCTTGGTTATGAAGCACTTCGATTCGGTGCAGTCACCTGCGGCATAGACATCTGGGGCACTCGTGCGCAAGTGGTCATCGACTTCGATCGCCCCTGTAGGACCGACCTTTATACCAGCCGCTTTTGCCAGCTCTATATCCGGCCTGACTCCAGTGGCTATCGCGACCAAGTCAGCCTGTATCTCTGCGCCATCTACGATGACCGAACTCACCTTATCCTGCCCACATATTTCCTCGACGCGTTTGCCGCAGAGTGTATCGATATCGTGTGCCTTTAGTTGTTCGATCACAGAATCTGACATATCTGGATCGAGCATCCCCGGCAACACGTTGGATTGCATCTCGACTAATGTAACCGCAAGCCCTCGCTTGCGCAGCGCCACAGCGGTTTCGATACCTATCGGCCCAGCTCCGATCACGACAGCGTTCGTCGCCCTCGGCAAGGCGGCTATGATCTCTTCCCCATCGCGCATCGTCCTGACGGTGTGCACGTTACCCAAGTTCACCCCGAGGATAGGTGGTTTAGGCGCCAAGCTGCCGGTCGCGAGAACCAACGCATCATATTCAATCATTTCACGTTTGGCTGTGTGGCGGCTGACAACCTCTACAGTTCGCCTGCTCGTGTCTAGAGAGATAGCTTCGGTAGCAGTTCTCACATTTACGTTCGGCAGTCTAGGCGCAGGTTCTACCAAATTTTTGATGTGGGGAATGTCTCCGCCTATTGCGAATGGGATGCCACATGGGTGATAGATGGCATACAAGCGGCGCTCGATGACTGTGACGTTCACCTCTCGATTCGCCACCCGCGCAGTGGATGCCGCGGTCAAGCCAGCCGACTCAAAGCCTATGACAACTATATGTTTCAAGTTAACGCCCCGCGTTTGGCATGCATCAACATTTCGACTACAGGAAGCTTTTCCCCTGAAAGGAAACTTATGCATGCGCCACCGCCCGTACTGACATGCTTGATTTTGGAGGTCACGCCAGCTGCATTGGCCGCAGCGACGATGTGTCCGCCGCCTACAATAGTAAAGGCAGGAGAGCGCGCCATCGCCTTCAACACCTCGAAACTCCCCCTTGCAAAATTTGCATTTTCAAACCTTCCAAGGGGCCCATTCGCCACGATGGTCTTCGCACCCTCGATGATGCGCGAGTACTCCACCACCGTTTTGCTGCCTATATCGGACATCATGCGATCTACTGGAAGTTGTTCGAGCTGAACCTCCACCGCGCGCCCATCGTCATCCACCACAACATCGAGCGGCATCTTTATCTTGCTGCCATATTTAGCAAGCAACCCTTTGGCCTTTGTAAGCAGTTGCTCGTACCCTACAGCTTTGTCGAGAATGGAATGTAAAACACGCAGATTTACATCTCCCAAGTTCAGACCCGAGGCGGCGAGGAAAGTTTGCCCAACCAGTCCGCCCGTGAGGACTTGGTTCGCCAAGTTTTTGCTCAGCACATTTTCTGTTATCACCAGCGAATCGTCAACTTTTGCCCCGCCAAGGACATAGACGCAAGGCCGCTCTGGGGAAAGCGCTTTGCTCAGCCCGCGGAGTTCGTGCTCCATGAGCCTACCGGCGAAAGTCGGCAACACATGACCGAATCCTACCAGCGATGGGCTTGAGCGATGAATCGCTCCAAAGGCGTCATTTACATAAATATCTGCTAAGGCAGCGAGTTTGCGCACGAGGTGAGTGTTGACCAAGTCGCCTTTGCTCAAGCTCTCCTCAGCGCAGAATCGGATGTTCTCAAGCAACAGAATTTCACATGGCCTCATTGTTTTTATCGCACTTCTGGCGGATGGCCCAAAAATGTCATCGATGTATTCGACGCGCATCCCGAGCACGTGACTCAGCCGCGCAGCGTGCTTTTCGAGCGTCGTAAAATCTGCATCGCCCGGGCGCCCTTGGTGGGCGAGCAGTACGATGCGCGCGCCCTTGTGGACTAGCTCGCTGATGGTGGGAGCGCATTCGCGTATCCTCGTATCATCTGAAATTTCTCCCGTCTTGGAATCGATAGGTGAGTTTATGTCGATGCGTAGGATGACTATTCTGCCTTTGACGTTTGCTTCGTCGAGAGTTGGGAACTCCAACTTATCCTCCTCACTACATGTCCTCGGCGATTTTGTTTGCCATGTCTACGAGCCTACAAGAATAGCCCCATTCGTTATCGTACCAAGCGACGACCTTGACCAAGTTTCCGCCGATAACCGTGGTGAGGGGACAGTCGACGATGGCGGAGTGCGGGTCGCCAATAAAATCGACTGAAACGAGCGGCTCGTCCACACACCGTAGGATGCCTTTTAGTTTGCCATCGGCTGCGTTCCTGAAAGCTGAGTTTACCTCCTCGGATGTTGTGTTTTTTTTCAAAAGGGCAACCAAGTCCACTGCGGAAACGTCGGGCACCGGAACCCTGAGAGCTACGCCGTGCATCTTGCCATTTGTTGCGGGCAGGACTTCACCAATAGCCTTGGCGGCCCCGGTTGTGGTTGGGATTATGGATAGAGCGGCGGCTCTAGCCCGCCTGAGGTCCTTATGCATGAGATCGAGCAGCCTCTGGTCATTAGTGTAGGCGTGAGTCGTGGTCATGAGTGCTTTCTCGATACCAAATTCTTTTTCAAGTACATCCACCATCGGCGCGAGACAATTCGTGGTGCAAGAGCCAAGTGATATCACGTGGTGTCTTTTGGGATCGTAATCTCCATCGTTGACGCCTGGGACAATTGTTATATCCGGATTTTTTGCTGGCGCTGTTATCAAAACCTTTTTTGCTCCAGCCTGGATGTGTTTGGATGCGTTTTCTCTATCCGTAAAAACGCCAGTAGACTCGATTACCAAGTCGACGCTTAGCTCTTTCCACGGGAGTTTGGCGGGATCCTTTTCCGAAACATGCTCCAGCCTTCCCTGCCCCGCGGTTATCACTCCATCTCCGGCTTTCACATCGATGTCTAGTTTTCGAAAAATTGAGTCATATTTCAGCAAGTGTGCGAGAGTTTGAGCGTCTGTCAGATCATTTACAGCAACACATTCAAATTTTCTTGATCTCTTCAAGCTTGCTCGGTAGAAAACCCTACCAATCCGACCAAAACCATTTATTGCGACACGCATTCATCCACCCCATCATTTTACCCTCAACTTCTTTGATTAGTGGAAACTGGTTTAATAAAAACTTTTTTAATCAAATCCGAAAGTCTTTAATATATCAAAATTGAGTAGCTAATCGATTTTGAGAAGGTATGAGGTATGCACGATATAGCCATCTTACTTGAGCTCGCGCAGGTTGGAGCGTGTACAGCTCCCCATAGGATATCTTCGCGAGAGCTTGCTAGTCGGCTCGGCACATCCCAGCAAACCGCCGCACGTTG
>Ga0172363_10005608_pt1 | contig 10139 bp, 11 predicted proteins | sample LakKivs2_kivu2a2_FD_114541 | JGI IMG/M metagenome (GOLD analysis project Ga0172363, IMG submission 114541) | Sediment microbial communities from Lake Kivu, Rwanda - Sediment s2_kivu2a2 | ecosystem: Environmental > Aquatic > Freshwater > Lake > Sediment | place: Rwanda: Western Province, Lake... | reverse complement strand
CACCAACATCACTGATCTTTCCCTTATAGAAAATCTCATCGGTGCTTTAACGGTGGCCTTAACTTTAAATCTGCCGGTTGAGTCCTTAAGAAATATAATAAGAAACTTACCAGAAATTCCTTCAGGAATCAAAATCCAAAAAAATTCCCCAAACGTCACTCTAATTGATGATTCATTTAATAGTAATCCCGTGGGTTTTGAGGCAGCTTTAAATACTCTCTCAAAACTTAAGGGATTTAAAGTGATAATTACCGAAGGAATTCAAGAATTAGGAGGCAAAAGTAATCTTACTCATGTAGAATTAGGAAAGCAAATGAAAATGGCTGATTTGATTTTGACTCCTTCAATTTCTTTGATTAAACCTCTTCAAGAAGGCTCAGGTCAAGACAAGCAAAAAATTATTCTTATCAAACCTTCTATTAAATTAGAAAAACTAAGAAAACTAATCAAAATACCAGCCGTAATTCTTTTGGAAGGCCGATTACCTTTAATGTTAGTTAAGACAATTAACCTGATGTGCACCTGGTAAAAAATGGTTTAAAATGATTCATATTTCACTTTCACCTAATTTAGAAAAAGATGATGTTTGGTTGGCTTTAAAATGGCTGGTTAATCCATTTAAGTGGTCAGGCCAAAAAAATCAGGAAAAATTAAAAGAAAAACTTTATTCCCTATTTCCTCAAGCCAAAGCAATTTTTCTTTTTAATTCCGGCCGGTCTGCTCTAATGTTAGGATTAAAGGCCCTAGATCTTCCTCAAAATTCAAAAGTTATTTTACAAGCTTTCACTTGTAGCGCTGTTCCTAATTCTATAATTTGGAATCATTTGGTCCCTGAATTTATTGACATTTCCAAAGAAGATTACAATTTAAATTTTGAAAATCTTCCCAAAAATCCAAAAGCAAAAGCCCTAATTGTTCAACATACTTTTGGCCAGCCAGTGGAATTAGACAAAATTGTTGAATATTGTCAAAAAAACAAACTCTACTTGATTGAGGATTGCGCTCACAGTTTGGGCTCTAAATTTAAAGGAAAAATTGTTGGCAGTTTTGGTGACATGGCCATTTTAAGTTTTGGCCGAGACAAAGTAATTTCTTCTGTTTTTGGCGGAGCATTGATTATAAATAATAAAAAATTAGTTGAATCAGCGGAAAATCTTTACAAAAGCTTATCATATCCTTCCTTTTTTTGGACAATTCAACAATTATTCCATCCCCCAATCACCTATCTGGCAAGAATAACTTATTCTTTTTATTTAGGTAAAGCGATATTGGCAATGTGCCAAAAAATAAAATTAATTTCTAAGGCTATTTATCCTGAAGAATGCAATCATCAAGTCCCCTTAATTTTTCCAACTCTTATTCCTGAACCGCTGGCAGACTTAGCCAATCATCAACTTGAAAAACTTAATCGTTTTAATCTCCATCGGCAACGAATTGCCTTCTATTATGATAAAAATATTTCTCAACCTTCAATTTCTAAACCTATTTTTAATCCTGAGGGAATTTATTTACGCTACACTATATTATTGGATCAGCCGGAGAAGCTAAAAATTTATCTTAAAAAAAATGGGTTTGTGATTGAGAGAAATCATTGGTATGTCAAACCAATAACACCTTCTAATAATCTATTAGCTGTTGGTTATCGAGAGGGCCAGTGTCCCATTACAGAAGAAGTCAACCGAAGATGTTTTAATTTACCAACCCATCCTTTATTAACTTTTGAAGATGCCAAAAAATTAGTTAAGATATTAAATCAATGGTTACCTTAAAGGAGATCACTGACCCAAAGCAATGGGAGAAATTTGTTACTTCACGGCCAGAAAGCAATTTTCTTCAATCCTATTATCATGGAAAAACCTATGAAAATTTGGGCAAAAAGGTTTTTTACTTGGGAATCTTTGAAGGAAAAAAATTGGTGGGGATCTGTTTAGGAATTGTTGAAAATGCTAAGAGAGGTCGATATTTATCAATTCCTGGCGGACCATTGATAGACTGGGAAAACCAAACCCTTATCAGGTCTTTCTTTAATAAAATTAAGGAAATTGCCAAAAATGAAAATTGTATTTTCATTCGTCTTCGAGCTCAAATTGAGGACACTGAAGACAACCGGAAACTAATGAAAAAGCACAGTTTAAAACCTTCACCAATGCATTTAATGGCGGAACATACTTTACAGCTAAATCTTAATCAACCGGAAGAAGCCATTTTAGCTCAAATGCGTAAAACCACCAGATATGAGATTAAAAAAGCCCAAAATTTAGGAATTAAAGTTATAACCAGCACAGAAATTAAGGATGTTGATGAGTTTTATGCTGTTCAGTTAGAAACCGCTAAAAGACAAAAATTTGTCCCTTTCTCTTTGCCCTTGATTCGCTCTGAGTTTTTGGAATTCGCCGACCAAAACCAAGCCGTACTTTACAAAGCAGTTTTAAATGGAAAAAATTTAGCTTACGCCTTGATTATTCATTATCCTACCGAGTCCTCCTACCATTTCGGAGCCAGCACTGAAGAAGGAAGAAGCTTCCCGGGAGCTTATCTGATTCAATGGCAAGCGATTAAAGATAGCCAAAAAAGAGGAATTCCCCGCTATAATTTTTGGGGTATTGTTGGAGAAAATCAAACAAAGCACCGCTTTTATGGAGTTTCTGTTTTTAAAAGAGGGTTTAGGGGTCAAGAGGTAAAATATCTTCCTGCTCATGATTTAGTCATTAATCCATTAAAATATCTGCCAACTTATCTTTTTGAAACTCTCAGGAAAAAACTACGCCACCTTTAATTTGATTTTTTTCTCGCAGCTAAAAATTGCTCTCTTCTTAATCTTCTTTCTTCATTTATTTCTCTTCTTAACTTCTCAATTTGTTCTTCAATTTTATCCTCAATCCCTAAATCACCAATGGCCCATTGCTTTAAAGGAGAAGGATAACCAGCTAAAAAAGCTTCAGCACAAATTTTCGCTAATTCTTGCTTAGCCTTATCACAACCTCCTGACTTAGCTTGGACAAAGACTCTTTCAAATGCTTTAACTTTTCCTCCTTTCATACTTAAAAAAATAGAATTTCTCATGACTTTATAAGCTTCCCCGCTCTGAAAGAGCGGGGTTTTCTCTTCTAAGCTTTCAACCGCTTTGCCATTTTTGGGCGGGGAAGCTTGCAATCGATTAGATTTAGCTTTGCTCAACCTTGCTTTGCCTACATCCCCGTTTTGAGAAAACGTGGTTTTGGCAAAGCGGTTATAAGTTTCTTCATCAGGAAATAACAATTTCTTAAATTTCTCAAGATGACCTAAGAGTCGCTGCTGCCATCCCAAAAAATAAAATGAACGGGCAATTAGGGCTTGAAAACCCTCTAAGCTCCCAAAAACTCTTGTCATGGAAGTATCAGTATAAGGCAGTAAAACCTCAACACTATCTCTGGCAAAGGCAGTAAGAAGTTGCTCTGTTAAAAGCCACATCATCCAAAAACCAGACATGTCAGGAACCTGGTTTTCAAAAAGATCCCTATAGGCTCGGAAACCCCAATCCTCTTTATGACGAACATATAAAAGAGGCCACACCTCGCAAAAATACATATGGGCCGGCAAAGAAGAAGGTAAATTTTCATCAATCATGCTTAGTTCCCTCACTTTTAAATCATCAAGAGAGCCCCTCAATCCTCTTAACGGTCTTTTTTGAAAAAAACGAAAGTGGGGCCAATCAGATGAAAGAGGATTTTTGCCCTCAAGACCTAAAGTGAAAAGATCTCTAATTTGATCGCCGTCTAAAATTCTTTCAGTACTAAAATCAGTTATGGGACGCTGACCAATAGACAAATTTGAAGAACTAAAAATTCTAGCTAAAATTAAAGGAAAAAACGCGGAAGATCCCATTTCTCCACACTTCCATAACTCCATTTCTTTAGCAAAATCATATCCGCTATGGCGAAATTTCTCTATTTCTCCAAAGCAGTTTTTAAGAAGTTCAGGGGTTTTAACCTGAGAATGGCCTTCAACATAGCCTCCTTGACTATCCCCTTCTCGTTCTGTTCTAAAACCCATAGTCTGATTATAACACACTATACAATTAAATTTGGTATAATCTTGGAGTTATGGAAAGAATTAAAAATCCAATAGTCTTTAATGCTTTAGAAGAAGGGCAGTTAGTTGATCTGTATTCACTTGAATCCTTTTCCAGCAGGAAAGATCAAATACTTGAAGAGTTAAGAAGAAGAGCTAAAAATACCAATCTTTCACCAAGAGCTTTTATAATTGTTTTCCCTGATTATAGAGAAATAAAAACCGGGATGGGCATCGGTGGCTTTATTGATGCTGACGGTAACCAAAGAGTTGTCCCCTTACGTCGACTGGTTGCTTTTAATGAAGAAGACCACGAAGTCCGAAGCACAGACTATATCTAAAACTCTTGGAATACTCTCTTTCCTCTTCTCTCGCCCATATAAAGCAGGACCTTTTTATTCTCATTTATGTGTGAAGCGATAATTTTACCAATAAAAAGAATATGGTCAGCGCAATCAACTTCTTTCTCTAATTTGCACTCGAAGTTTATAGTTGCCTCGAATAGAAGTGGCACTTTTACAAACTTTGCTTTAGTGCATGCCACTTTTGAAACTTTAAACTTATCGATTTTGTCGCCATGTTGCTCCCCAAAAACCTCAATTGCTTTTTCTAGGCTTTTATTTGGAATGGCGACAACAAATTCTTTAGTATCACGAATTAGTTTATGGGTGTACCCTCCTTTCCAAATCGCCACAGCAATCATATAAGGATCAAAAGAACAAATAGTATTCCAGCCAGCAACCATACCTGACGGTCTATTGTTCTCCCTATCAAAAGAAAGCACAAAAACAACATTTTCAGGTTTATATTTTTCTAAAGCCTTAGAGGTAGCAACAAGTTTCATTACTTTAATTCTAATTCACTAGTAGCCAAGAAACAACTACCTATGCAACAAGCCTTGTCTAAAACTATTTTAATTCTTCTTGAATTTCATGCCTTCGGCCAATTTTTCGAAAAGGATTCTCTTGTCTCCTTCAATTGTTTATCTGAAAGTTTAATTTTAGAACTTAAAGACCTCCCTAAAGACCAAAAATATTTTTGTTGATTGCCAACAACTTTTATATTATTTGTTACCATTATTTTCACCATATTTAAATTATATCAGAGGAATTAAGGAATGAACCGAAAACTTTAATCGATGGGGGGTTGAAGACAGTATCACACCACGAGTGTGAACTTTAATCTTGCGTTTGGTCTTCCTTTAGCATGCTTTATTGCAACTACTTGTGACTAATTTCGTCATGCACGTGCATCACGAAATTTGCCAATTTCACCAGTTGTAAAAGTTACCGTTTTCTCTTTTTAATCAAATTTTTAAGGTGGGAAGAGTGCTCAAGAACCCACTTTGTTGCATCCCCTCGTGGATCAGCACCTGAAGACTGTTGGATAACATACTGAACACTTGCCTCAAGCTGTTCTGGACTTCCTCGCTACCAGCCGCGGGGAAATTTACAAGGAACTCTAACTCTTACAAATCTCCTTTCTCCTAAACTAACCGTCAATTGATAAGAATGTCGAGAGACTATTTCTGGGTCTCTAAAGATTATTTCTTTTGAACTCATTTTTTATTTAATATATTATACCCCTTCTTATTAATCCCACAAATCAGGTGACAACCATTCTTTTTCTCCCGATTGAACCAATTTAATAACTCTCTGATATAAAGCATTCCACCTTTTCAGCATTTCTTCTCGCTCTTCCGCGGATTTGTTTAAATATTCTCCATTAGTCATCATTCCTAACTCCCAATCTGCAATTGCTCTCATTAAAACTAAAATAGTGGCTCTTTCTTGAGTCATTTCCTTTCCTGATTCTTCACTTTCCTGAGGAACAGAACTATCTTTTCTTAAGAGTAAGTCTAAACCTGGCAATTTCTTCCTAATTTGGGAAGCTAATTCTGGATTCTTTTGTAAGGCATAACCACCTGCTCCAAAAGCTGCCAAAATTGCCGCTACTGCTCCTCCTTTTAATCCAAGTTCTAAAATTTTTCTTCGATCAATTGGTTCTCCTTCTTTCATTTTTTTTCCTTTCCACACCCTTTAATAACTTTAGCTTGACACCTCGAAGGTGTAAGGCTAAAAATTAGGGAATCGAAAATTAAAAACCCACTGGTTAGCTGGCATCGCCTTTCCACCAATACTACCAGCTCCCACTTTATAATAAATCTTGGCTTCTCCTTCAACCAACTCGGTGGATGGGGGTAAGGAAAAACGGAGCAATTTTCCAGAAACAACTTCTCCTTGATAGTTCGTTAAAGGAACAATCTCTTCTCCACCAGCTTTTCCAAACTGTAAATAAGCAGTGTATTTAGTTCCTTTTCCCAGATAAGCTCCAGTATGGCGAATCTCAATAATTCCTTCTCTCACTTCTGCTAAAGGTTCTTCGGTTTTTTCCGCTGCTTTAGCTGGATCATAAGGACTCAAATTTATTACAGTGGCACCTTCAAATTCTTTAGCTAATTGCTCTGGTGTTGGTAAAGTCTCTTTTGGTTTCAAACGTCTAAAAAATTCTCCCAATGGACTCATTTTTCTCACCTCCTTTCTCGTGGGACAAAACCTATGGTTTTTTCCCAACGATTTTCCAAATTTGTATCTTGCGAGATCTTCAAACAGATCGCCTCGCAAGATAATTTATATTCTTTTCTAAAAATGTATCTTGCTCTCCAAGTCTACTTATTTGTTTCTCATGGGACATCCGCCAATCGGCGGATTTCCCACCTTCGTGGGCCGAAGCCCACTCTGGCGGGCGAAGGCCCAACGATTTTCTTTCTTAGAAGTTTCCTTAGGCAGAAGAATGTTTAAGGAACTTATTTTTCCTATACATCATTATCAATCTAAAGTCAAGCAACGCTTCCATATTGCTGACGAGCCACTTTTAAATCTGGTAAAGACCACAAAAAAATTCCCCTTTCAGCTTGACACCTCGAAGGTGTAAAGCTAAATCTTACTTAATGAGCTTGAGCTTAAAAGGAATTTAGGTTATAATCCCTGACCTATTATATAATAATTAAATGACCAAAAAAATTTTGAAGCCTCCCCTTTTTGTTTATGAAAAATTTATTAAAAGACAAAAAGAAGGAATTTCTTTTGTGGTTTTTTTCTTTTTCTTTATCACTTTTATTCTTTCTCGACTTTGGGTTTGGTTGTCCATAAAAAATATTATTCCTGAATCTTTAACCCAAAATGTTAAAGGAGTCCACGTTCATCATTTTGCCTATGGAATTTTAATAAATACCATCATTGGTTACCTCATTTTAACTTTACCAAGACCAATTTTTGAAAAATGGAAAATTAAATTGGCTGCCTTTTTTGGCATTGGTTTGGGGTGGACTTTTGATGAATTTGGCATGTGGCTTAGATTAAAGGATGAATATTGGGTTCGTCTAAGTTATGACGCTATCATTGTTCTAACAATTATTTTTATCAATATTATTTATTTTGGGAATTTTTGGAAAAGATTTGGAAGGAAGATTTACAATGAACTCAAAGGGTAATTTTCAACTTGGCATCTTTAAAATAACCTTCTATTCCATTTAAGGTCTTCGCCTGAAGCCGATAAAGATTATTCCCCTGCCAAATTACCAAATCTGAAGAGCGTTGCAACTCAAATGATTCTGAGCTGGAAGAAAGATCTGAAAAATCAACTGCTCTTTTGTTCGTGGCATCATAAAGTCTAAGATAAATTCTGCCTGCTTGATGTTTTGATTTTAAATAGACTTCAAATCTGGCACTTTTTACTCCCGGATAGTCAGTTAAATTAAAATAAAAGTCCGAAGGGGTTATGTCGGTCCAAGAAGTTTCGCTGGTTGAACCATCGCTCACCAAAGGAATATAAGTTACTTTTGAAGAAGGTTGAACGGTTGGCATCGAGGATGAAATTTTAGATGGTTTTTGGGTGGGAATTTTTGCTACCGCCTCGGCCACCTTTTCCTCGACAATTTTTTGACAATTTTGGTCACATTCAAAAACCAGAGTTTCTTGGACGCCGCTAGCTGGTTGACTGGCTTCTCTGCTTAAATCTGTTTTTCCCAATTCTGCTTTAAATCTGTTTTTAATAAACCACCAGTCCAAAAAAACCAAATTTCCTAAAATTAAGATCCCCAATAAAACCAAAAGAGTTTTTTCTATCTTCATTTTTTCTTTCTTTTTCTTCTAATACTTTTGATACTTTTATCCCCTTACTATCTCTATCCTCGGTCCTTCCTTCGTATCTTCAATTATATAACCTTTTTCTTCTACCCGTCTTCTTATTTTATCTGCCTCGTCCCATTTTCCTTCCCTTCTCAATTCCTCTCTTTCTTTTACCAAATTCTCAATTTCCTTTGATACTTTTGATACTTTTTCTTCCTTTCTTCCCTCATCCAATCTCAATCCTAACACCCGATCCCAATCCAATAATAAGCTATATTTTGTCGCCTCACCAATATTGCTTTTCAACATTTCCCAAACTACAGCTATTGCTTGTGGCATATTCAAATCATCAGAAATCGCCCTAACAAACTTCTCATGCCACTCTCCCTCACTGACAAGGTTAATCCTTGTCATAGGGCTTAACATAGCCATATTTTCATAAAGCCGATCTAAAGACCTTTGGGCTCCTTCCAAGGCCTCCCAAGTAAAATTTAATCTTTGACGATAATGAGCGGTGGCAAAAAGATAGCGAACCGCCAGGGGATTAAAACCTTTTTTGGTAACATCTTCTAAAGTATAGAAATTCCCCAAGGATTTACTCATTTTTTGGCCTTCAATCATCAAAAAACGGTTATGAAACCAATATTTAACAAATTGCTTATTCATTGAGGCTTCAGATTGAGCAATTTCATTTGGATGATGAACTGAAAGATGGTCCTCTCCACCAGTATGTAAATCTATTGTTTCAAATTTTTCAGGCTGGTATCTACCGCCAGCAAAAGCATTTGTCAAAAATTTCATAGACATTACTGAACATTCAATGTGCCATCCAGGAAATCCCATTTTGGACCAAGGACTTTCCCACTCCATATCGCGTTTCTGATTTGGTGGAGAAAATTTCCACAAAGCAAAATCTGTAGGATTTTTTTTACCGGCTACCATTTCAATCCTTGCTCCAGCTTTTAAACCAGCCTTATTGATTTTGGCTAACTTACCATATTCGGGAAACTTTGAAGTATCAAAATAAACACCATCTTCAGGAATAATATAAGTAAAACCTTTCTTTTCCAAATCTTCTATTAATTGAATCATTTCTGAAATATTTTCGGTGGCGCGACTGATTATCGTGGGTCTTAAGACATTAACTTTATTTAGGGTTTGATAAAATTCTTTTTCATAAATTTTGGCAATCTCCCAAGCAGTTTTTCTTTCTTTTTGAGCCTTTTTTTCTAACTTGTCTTCGCCGGTATCGGCGTCGGAAGTCAAATGACCCACATCGGTCACATTCTCAACCATCTTTACTTTGAAACCAAAATATTCTAAAGTTCTTCTTAGAAAATCAGTACTGATATAGGTCCTCATGTGACCAATAGTTGTGTGGTCATAAACCGTCATTCCACAGGTGTACATAGATACTTCTGGTGGATGAACTGGTTTAAATTCTTCAATTTTTCTGGTTAAAGTATTATAGAGTTTCATTAATGGAGATTCGCTTTCATTTTCTGCCGTTAGTTAAAATTATATATTTTTTATCCAGAAAGTTGAAGTTTTTCAATAAGCCATGTCCTGGCTAATGTGGAAACGTTTAACCCCTTGCTTGCCGCAATTTTTTCCAGCCTCTCTTTCACGCCTTTTTGCAATCGTAGAATTAAGGTCTCTTCTTTTGGTTTCTTTAAATCAAAAACAACTCTAACGTCCTCCAATTCACCCTCAAATTCAGTAAACTCGTGATTATCCCAAAATTCTGCCTCTTCTTTAAGGCTCTTGAATTTGGGAATTTCACTTATTTTCTTTTTCATAAACGATTCTCCTTTCTTTTTTGCCAGCATCTCTGGCTGTTATCAAATAATATTTGCCAATATCAAGTCTTTTTAATACCATTGCAATTAATCTCTTTCCGCTTCTTCCGATTATTAAGTACCTACCTTTATATGTCCTTTTATGATAAATAATTTTCTT
>Ga0172363_10005604_pt1 | contig 10143 bp, 4 predicted proteins | sample LakKivs2_kivu2a2_FD_114541 | JGI IMG/M metagenome (GOLD analysis project Ga0172363, IMG submission 114541) | Sediment microbial communities from Lake Kivu, Rwanda - Sediment s2_kivu2a2 | ecosystem: Environmental > Aquatic > Freshwater > Lake > Sediment | place: Rwanda: Western Province, Lake... | reverse complement strand
TTTGCCACCAGCACGAAGGCCGCCTCGGCCACGTCGAAGCTGCGATGGTGCGAACGGCAGCGCGAGCTGATTATCCCGCCCAAGCCCAGCTCGTTCCACAAATGGCGGGCCAGCAGCACCGGCCCCCACGGCACGCAGGCGAGCGCACGGATCGTGTTGGCCGACACCAGCCGTTCTTCGGAGAAGCGGGCGAGATCCTTGGCCAGGTCGCCCAGCTTGTGGGCGATGCGATCGAGCCGGCCGAGGTTGGCAACGACGCGCTGCTTGTGGCGGTGCTGCTCGTCGTAATAGGTTTCGAGGATGCGCAGGTATTCGTGTTCGCCGGACTTGTTGACGTGCAGGAACATGGAGCGCTCCTGAATCGGGAGAAGGGGGCGCCGACAAAGCTGTCATCTTTTTCCCGCTGCCTATTATGCACTTGCGCACGTCGATGTCAAGAGAAAAACGTGCTTTCCGAAAAAAGATGGACAGCAAGTCATGTCACCTATTTGGGCCTTTTTTCGAGTTGTCAGAGAGCAAAGTCCAGCAAATATGCGGCTTTCCTGGAAAGCTGGAACGGCTAACTGTCAAACATGAGCTAGTTTCCCAGCACGTCAACCAGCGGCCCGTCCAGCGGGCAATGACGCGCCGCAATCGGCAGTGCGCGGTCCTTGAGGTCGGGGCTTTCCGCGGGATCGACCAGTCGCTCGGCCAGAAACCGCCCGAATGCGGGAGTGATATCTCGCGGCTGGAACCGCATCGCCCACAGTGCCGGAAAGCGAAGGTTGCCCGGCACCGCCCCGGCGATCAGCCGCCTCTGCAGCTCGGCCGAGGCCTCCGTGGGGAACGCCTCGGCGGCGGGGTCCGGCGGGAAATCGGGCCGCGCCATGACCATCCCGCACAACAGCAGTGCCTGATCGGCCGGACGATCGCTCGCCATGATCCTCCGGCGGGCGTCGTCCATCGCCGCGAGCAGTCCGGCATCGTTCTTGAGGGCGTACCTCGCCTGGTAGCAGGAACCGAGAAGGATGGCGATCTTCGGGCCGAGCGTCCTGTGGCCGGCGTGTGCGAGCACCCATGCGGTCGCATCGCGGATGCCGGGCAACGTGCGCGTGAGGACGCCCGACGTTGCGTGGCCATACTGCTGGCCGAAATACGCGTTCAGCAGTTGCACCGCGGCCCCGAGCGCGCCGTCGCCGGCGCCGCCCGCCGTGCAGGCCGTGAGCATCGCCCCGCACAGAACGACGATCGGGTGCGGAGTCAGGTCCCAGTTCCCGACGACATTCCCGACGGCATTTGGAAACGGACGAGAGCTCCCTCTGTTGATGCCGTGGAACGTCCCATCCGGATGATCCATAAACAGGGCAAGGGCACGCACGGAGCTGAAGTCGCCCGGCGCGCGGTTCTCGAACAGCGACCTGAATCGCTCGAGGATGGCCTGCACCGCGAAGTCCCGCCGGCTCAGCTCGTATGCCCAGTTCTCACTCGCTGCCAAATCGAAGAACGCTTCCGGCTCCATCTCGCAGATCATGGTGAGAAGCATCGGCTGGCTGGGGAACCAGAACGCGCTCCGCAAGGCGAGGCTCTGCAGGCCGGCGTCTCCCGAGTCGAGCAGAGCGTCGAGGAGCATCATCCGGCGCTGATCTCGCATCTCCTGCGCAATCGCGGCCATGTGCGGGAAGGCCGCTATCATCGCCTCGCCGCCGCCACTGCGCGGCTCGCGGCGGAGATCGTCCTGAAAGACGGCCATCGCATCGTCGAACTGCATCCTGCTGAAAATGGCGACGGCGGCGGCGGCCCGCTCGGAATAGCGAGGCGAGCGGAGCGCCTTGACGAGCGCGGCCCTGGGCGCGGCTGCGATCGCCGGCAGCTCCGCGCCTTCCCGCTCGGGCGCGCGGGGCGCCGTCAGCCCCGCCAGCGCGGCCAGGCGGTCCAGATCGTCGGGCGAATCGAGGGCCTGCAGCAGGCGGGCCTCGGCGGCATCGCCGCGGCACGCCCCGCTGGCCGCGATTCCCGCGAGGCGCGCCCACAGGCAGTCGGAATCGGCAAACGCCGCGAGCGGCGAGAAGTCGGGCCGCGCACTCCCGCCCTCGCCCAGCCAGCGGATGGCCATTGCCAGCACGCCGGCGGCCAGTGCCTGATGCGACCGCTTGCCGGAGCCGATCATGGCGGCGAGGGTGCCGATCATCGCCTCGCGCTCAATCGCCGGGCGGCGTACTGCACCGGCGGCCGCCGCCGCCCCGTTGTCCGGCGCGGGCACCGCGCGGTCGGCGCCGGCAGACGCGGCGATCACGTCCGTCGTGAGGGTCAGCCATTGATCATCCGCCGCGCCCGGCGAGGCCGCAATCTGGCGCAGGCGGTCGGCGTCCTTCCGCCAGGTCTTGCAGGCCTGGACCGCGCCGAGCGATCGCAGGATCGGGTTCTTCTCGGTCGCGATGGCCTTCGTGAGGCTCTCCGGCGGTGGCGGCTGCATACCGCGCCTCGGCCATTGGGGAAATGAGAGTCCCCATGCAGCGGCCCGCACGGTTGCACTGGCGTCAGACCGCAATGCGGCAAGGATCGCCCCGCCCGGATCATTGCTTGCCTCGCGGGAAGCCACGATTGCCGCGGCAACTCGCACCTCGGGAGCGGGATCATTCGCCCCGGCCGACATCGCCCTGTGCCGGACGGCGGGCCACAGTTGGAACGCGAAGGCCCGCAGATGGCCGGCGGCCAGCAACCCGCTCGCACGCACGAAGGGGTCCGGATCATCCAGCGCCGCCAGCACTGGCTGCGCGAGAGCATCGGTCTCCGCGTAGAGCATGACGTTGCCCCCAGCGAACACGATCGCCGGCACGGCGGCGCCCGCGCGCACGTCGGCATCGTATGATCCGAGTGCCTCGCACACCGCCGCCGCGTTGCCCCGCAGCCATTTCCGCAGACTGAAGTACCGGAAGGCGCACACGAGATCGGCAATCCCCTCCGCCAGCGCCCGATCATCGCCCTCCTCCCACCCCGGCACCCGCACCTCATCCCCCTCCTGCACCGCTCCATCCAGCTTCCGCGCCAGGCGCGCCAGCGTGCGGATCGCCCGTCCCGCCGCCTTCGCCATGGCCATCTCGGAATGGGCGGGCACGATCGCCGCCATCGTCTCGGCGGTGCAGATGAACTCCATTCCGCGCGGGCGCAGGATGCGGTGGAGGACGGAATCGACCGGCTCATCCCTCGCCGACAAGGTGACCGGCTCGGCGTCCTTCACCAGATCGGCGGCGAAGGCGAGATGGAGGCCCGAGGCGTCCTGGAGGCGGGTGAGGGCGGCGGGGAGGGGGACGGCGGCGAGGTCGTTGGAGACGTTCGCCTGCTGCGCGTGGGCAGCGGTGCGTCCACCGACGATGGCGGCCACGGACAGAACGAGCAGAACGTGAATTCGCGGGTTCATGATGGATACTCCCGAGGGCATTGTGTGCATTGGCGAGTGCCCTCTATTCCGGCTTCGGGGCGGTGGTGCCGCCCGGTTCGGCGGCCAGCAGGGCATCGATGCGCTTGATCATATCGTCGCGAAGCGTGGGCGAGTGGTGAACCTTTGTCATGATTTTCACTCCGTGATTGTTGCGTGCCCGGGATTCCGCCCGGGCTCAGGGGTGACGGTGCGGTGCACGTTCAGGAGGGAGCGACGCCAGGGTACGTGCCTCCCCTCTTGTTCATGCACATTATATCGCTGCGCGAATCGGTGTCAATCGAATCCGCGCGGCGCGGGGGCGCTGTTCTTCGGCTTCAGCCGCTCCAGCCGCCGAATCGCCTTCTGGACGTGCGGGGCGAGCTGCTCGTCGCCGGCGAGCTCCTTCAGCGCGTCAATGAATTCCTGCGTGGCAGGCAGCTCCGAATACAGGATGCCCGCGCGATGAAGGGCTTCGGGATCCTTCAGATAGCGGATGATGAACTGCCCGGCACCGGGGGCATCGGCTGACTTCACGGCGGCCATCGCAAGCAGCCGGCGCAGATCGGACTTCATCGCCGCGTAACGGCCGAGCAGGGAACGGTAGATTGCGGTCTCGGGATTGGCCAGATGCGCGGCTTCCGATGCGGCGGCGCGAAGGCCGTCGGCGAGCGTGTCGTTCAGGGCAATCGCCTCAAGCTCGGCCGCCGCCTGCTTCCCGGATGCGAGGGCGAGAACCTGCATCCCGCTGTCCCGCAGGTAGACCGGCCGCTTCTCGTCGTTCATCACGCCCCGGCCGAGGGCTGCAAGCTGCGGGAACCATGCGGGCGGCGCGGCGCTTCCATCTGCGGCGCGGGGCAGCCGGTATCGCATGGTGGCCGCCAGGTTGCCGAGCACTCGCGCCGGATCAAAGCCCGGCCGCCCGGCCTGCTCGAGGCGCACGAGCGCGGGGACCAGCTCGCCGAGGCACTGCGGCGCCATCGCCAGCGCGCAGGCCGCGCCCTCGCGAAATTCCACGTCCTCCTTGCGGCCGAGCACCTGCTTCATCAGGTATTGCAGGAAGTCGGGCGAGAGGGAATCGGCGGGAATGGCGTGCAGCGAGCTGCAGCGGAGCGGCGCCGGGACGTCCCCCGCCATCAGCCGCTTCTGCAGCTCGGCCGACGCCTCGGCACAGGCTGCGCTCCCGCCGGGCCGGCACTTGCGTGCCATGCTCATCAAGACGGTAACCTGGTCCTCGGCGGTTCCGTTCCCCATGATCGTGGCTCTCGCCCCCTCCATCGCGGCAACCATGGCGGGATCAGCGTTTCCCGGATCAGCGAAGTTGAGCCGGTTGTGGCAGAGGGCGAGCAGCTTCGCCACCTGGTGCCGCAGGGGCTTCATGGCGGCGCAGCCGAGGATCCGCACGGCGGCGGAGCGCGTTGCCGGGGGCAAATCGTTCCACCGCGCGTTCAGGATGAGCTGCCCCTCGAGAAGCGCGGCAAGCAGGTCGCAGGCGGCAGCGGCGTCATCGCGGGCAGGCTCAGGCGGCACGCGCACCGACAGCATCCAGTCCAGCAGAGCGAGCGCGGGCGCCCGGAGGTCGTCCTTGGCGAGCGTGGAATCGGACTTCTTGATGAGTATGGCGAATGCCTTCATGGCCGCGAGGGCGTTGGGGCCGCCGGCCTCGAAGATTGCTCCCAGCCGCTCGATGATCGCGTGGGCGGCAAGCTCGCGCCCGGCCAGCGAGTCGAGCCCGACCACGTCGACGAGCGCGAACAGCGTCCGCGGCGCGCAGTCGCGAATGAGCCTGCCGAGCAGATTCGGGACGCGACAGAATTCGGCGGCCGTGACGAACGCGGTCTGCAACTCGGTGTTCCGCGACTCGAGGACGGCGAGGAGGATGGCCTGGCGCCGCTTGTCAAGAAGTGCCGCCGGCCCGTACCGCGTCTCGGATGCGCGGCACAGGGACTCCAGAAGGGACCGGGCGCGGCGGCTGCGCGGGTTCCGCTTGGCCTCAGCCTGGAAGTCGGCCAACTGGCCCTCGAAGGGGGAGCCGCGGCGGAGGGCCTCCGCCGCAAGATTCCACTCAAGATAGCGCGGGGAGTCCAGCAGCTTAGCGAGTGCATCCGCGTGCGGCGAGGGCATCGCCGGCTCGGCCCGCCGCGTGCAGCCGATGAGTGCCGCGAGGCGATCCAGCTCGTCCGGCGACGTTAGTGCCGCAAGCGTTCGCGCCTGCGCCGCGTCGTCCGGGCATACGCCGCACGCCGCGATGCCGGTGAACCTCGGCCACGGCGAACCGGAGTCCGCGTGGCCCGCGAGTTTGAGGAGCCCGGGCCGGTAGCGGTCATCGTCAATGGGGCCTCCGAGCAGGAACGCGAGCATCCCGCCCGCCGCGAGCACCTTGTGCGATGGCTTCCCCGAGGCAATCAGCGCGTTCAGCGCGCCGAGCAGGTCCACCTTCTTGTTGAATGCCGGCTCGCACAGCTTCAGCAGGCGGTCATCGGCGGGCTGCAGCAATTTCCAGAGCTCGACCGTGCGGTCGCGCCGTTCGCTCATCAACGGCGACAGCAGGCAGATGACGATCTTGGCGACGGGATTCCTCTCGGCGAGGATGGCCGCCGCCAGGCCGTCTGGCGCCTCGCGAGCGCCCCGCCGCTGGCCCCACGCGGCCCACGCCATGCAGCGAGCCGCCGCGGCCGGGTCGGATCGCAGCGCCGCCACGCAATCCAGATCGGGATCGCATTCCCGATTGAGCATCGCCATCATCGCAACGGCCAGGCGGACCTCCGGGGCAGCATCCTTCGCGCCCGCCGCCGTAGCCTGATTCGCGTCCACCTCCCATTGCCGGCCGTAGCAGGCGCGAAGGCACGACATCGCCACCAAGCCCGCGGCTCGAACGGCGGATTCCTCGTCGGCCAGCGTTTCCGTGACCGACGCGATGATGGCGTCCCGATCCTCGAGCTGCCGAAGCTCGCATTCGGCCGCCGCCACGCAGGCGCCGACGCGCACGTCGCGGTCGTACACCGCAAGCAACCGCGCGCACGCCGCGCCCGGCATCATGCGCTGCTCCCCGAAGAACAGGCACGCTCCGGCGCCATCGATCACCGCCTCCGCCATCGCCCGGTCATCGGCATCCTCCCATTCCGGCATCACGATCTCGTCGCCGGCCTGCTTGGCCGAATCGATCTTGCGCGCGAGGCGCGCCAACGTGCGAATCGCGCGTCCCGCGGCCTTCGCCATGGCCATGTCCGAATCGGCGCGCACGATCGCCGCCATCGTCTCGGCCGTATAGATGAACTCGAGGCCGCGCGGACGGAGGATGCGATGGAGGACGGAATCGGCGGATTCATCCTTCGCCGACAGCGTGACCGGCTCGGCATCCTTCACGAGGTCGGAGGCGAACGCGAGGCGGAGGCCGGAGGCGTCCTGGAAACGGGTGAGGGCGGCGGGGAGGGGGATGGCCTTGAAGTCAACTGTGATGGGATTTCCGGCCGAGGCCTTCAAAGCCAGCGGGAGCACCATCATCGTTGACAAGAGAATGCTTTTCATTGTGCTCTCCTGAGCGCGCGATAGACGGCATCGTTGTACTCGTATTCGCCGGCGAGCCCGTGCAGGGCGTCGCGCAGGCCGGGGGTGAGAGGGACGCTCAGCCGCTTGAGTGCGGCGGTCAATTCCTGCTGGCCGCGCATCGCCTTGTCGCGGAAGAAGCAGGCCATCAGGTCGGATGCACCTTCGGCCTGCTGGGCTTCGGCAACGGCGATCCCGAGTGCCTTTCGCACTTCCACGGGCAGGGCGTCATACACGTTCACGAGGGCCGGCAGAAGGCGGGTGCCGGGGCTGGCTGCGATCAATTGGCTAGCGGCGGCCGCGCGGGTCGCGGCGTCGAGCTTCTCGTCCTGGACCATCAGCTCGATCTCGACGGCGGCCCGCTCGCCCCACTTCTTCACCTGCAGCTTCATCTCGTTTTCCCGGGCGCAGGCGGTGCACCGCGCGATCGTCTGCCTGGCCGGTTCGCCGTATTCGGGGTCGTCGGCGAGGGCCTCGAGGGCGGCACGCAGGCCGGGCGTGAGCGGGACCTTTACCTGCCCGATGGCCGACTTCGTATCCCGCTCCCACAGCAAGTCGTCGTCGCGAAAGAAGCGGGCGATAAAATCGGGTGCACCCTCGACCGCGGCGGCATCGACAATCGCCTTTCCGATGGCTTTGCGGACTTCAAGCGGCAGGGCGTCGTAATCCTTCGCGAGGGCCGGCAGAAGCTTCGTGCCGGGGCTGGCGGCGATCAACTGGCTGGCGGCAGCCGCGCGAATCTCCGGCATGAGCTTCGCGTCGAGGATCATCGGCTCAAGATCCTCGGCGGCGTCGCGCCCGACCACCCTCACATACAGTTTCATCGCAGGCTCGCGTGCCCTGGAGACGCAATCCCTGGCGGACTCGCTGGTAGCGACGGCAAAGGCGAGGGCGCCGGCGGCGTCGGCCCACGGCGCGTTCGGCGTCCCGGCCAGACCCGATTCGAGCGACGTCATCAGGTTGTGCAGGCCGAGCGACTCATACTTCGCGATCCGATCGGCAACAATCGAGAACAGCCGGTCGTACTGGTCCGGGCACCCCGTGAGAAGGTCGAGCGTGTGGTGAGACACGTCACCCGCCGGGTCAGTGAGCCGCTCGAGCAGGAATTCCCTGAAGGCGGCAGTGAACAGTTTGGAGTTCTCCTGCAGAAGAACGTAGGCCTTCTCGTGCAGGTCAGGGGGAACGCTGCCCGCGATCAGCCGTTCCTGCAGGATGACGCGCCAAGGATCGGATTCGGCGCCTCGGGAGCGGTCGGATAGCGCGAGGATGAGCTGCGTCTGGTCGGCGGGGTTGCCGGCATCCAAGATTCCCGCCCGTGCCTTCTCCATCGCGTCGGCCATTTCCGGTTCCAGCGGTGCCGCTTCCGTGGTGCGGAGCTGCCGATAGCAGAAGGCGAGCGCTTCCACGACACGCGAGCCGTGCCGCGGATGGTTGGCGTAGCCGAGGAACCGCGCGCAGGCGCGACGGACGACGTCCGGCAGCTCGCTCCACCTCACGTTGGCGACCGACGCGTAGCGGTTGCTCGGGCGAGTCCAGCATCGGCTGACAATGGCCTTGACCAGCTCGCCCCCCACTTCGATCTCACCATCGGACGCATCCGCACGGAAGCACGACTCGAGGAATGGAGAGACAGCCTCAAAGTACTTCGGGCTGAGGCCGATCGGGTCGCCGAAGCCGAGCCGCTCGGCGAGCTTCGCCAGCGCGGAGATGACCTCCATGTTCGGCGCCCCATCGGCCTTGCGGACCATTTTCGCTGCCCGATCGACCATCGCGTCGATCACCGGATGGCTGAGCTTGAGCCTGGTGAACGAGCCGGGATCGAACTGCGCATTCCTGTGGTTGAAGACGGCGATCTCGCACAGGGCCGCCGGCTCGCATTGGGCGATGAATGACAGGAACAACGCCTCGTCCTCTTTCAGCCAAAAGGCCCCTCCCGCGCGGAGGAAGTCGATCTGCGAATCGGCATCGTGCGACTCGAGCACGGCCTTCGGGATGAGCGCCAGGTTCCGTTCGCGGTCATCCTTGCTCCACCCGAGGCAGCCCTGCGGGAAGACTTTCCACAGGATGTCCTGCATTCGCCCGGTTGGGAACGCGATGCCGAGCACGTTCCTGGCGATCTCGGCCTCCGGGGGGCGCCTGCCGTTCGCGAGTGCGAGCGCAGCACGCTGCACGCGAGCATAGTGTGAGATCGCTTGCCGGAGGCGAGCAGGCCGGCGAGAACCGCATTCGCGTGCTCCTGCATCTGCACGGCGTCCGGCGGGATGGGCCGCTGCTGCCCGTCGGGCGCGGCGTTTGGGCGAGACCGCCCGCAGGGCTGGGCGGCAAACGCTTCCGCCGCCAAGTTCAGCCAGGGGTCGGCATCCGCGCCCTGGGCCTTCATCGTGGCGCGGAGCGCCTCACGCTGCTTGGCGAACCTGCGAACGAGCCGCGCCTCCCGCCCCGGCACCGAGGCCCAGCTCATCGCGTAGTCATCGAACAGCAGCTCGGCGATGCGTTTCAGGCAGTACGTTCGCACGATCGGATTCGCATCGCGGAGGCCCGGTCTGAGGTCGGCGGCGGTCGGCGGATGCTCGCCGTAAAACCGCGTCCGCAGATATGCCAGCACGCGCACCGCGGCGTTCGTGTCCTTTCGCAGAAGCTGCTGCATGTCGCTGGGGAATCGGACGACGCCGTATCGCGGGCAGGCGATGGCAGCGGCCGCGCGGACCTCCGGCGCGTCGTCGCGGGCCGCCTTCCACAGCAATTCATCGATCGGGCCGAGCCGCTCAAGCTCCCTGCGCCGCAGGCGCGTCTCGTCGATGATCGCCACTGACAGGTGGCGCCAATCCGCCGCGGCGAGGACCACCGCCGCCCCCCGTACGAGCGGATCGGAATGCGACATCAGGCGCGTCAGCGGCTTCACCAGCTCCAGTTCCTGCACGTCGGTCAACACCTTGGCGCCGCTGTATGCGTGCTTCAGCACGGCCGCCCCGACCGGCACGTCCGCGTCGAAGCAGCGCAGCATCGGCAGGATTATGGGGGCGGATTCGTCGATCCCTCCCGAGTAGCCCTGTGAAGATGACTGTTTCATGCGGATGACAGCAGCGAACAGGTCCACGTACGCCTCCGCCATCGCCCGGTCATCGGCATCCTCCCATTCCGGCATCACGATCTCGTCGCCGGCCTGCTTGGCCGAATCGATCTTGCGCGCGAGGCGCGCCAAC
>Ga0172363_10005603_pt1 | contig 10144 bp, 9 predicted proteins | sample LakKivs2_kivu2a2_FD_114541 | JGI IMG/M metagenome (GOLD analysis project Ga0172363, IMG submission 114541) | Sediment microbial communities from Lake Kivu, Rwanda - Sediment s2_kivu2a2 | ecosystem: Environmental > Aquatic > Freshwater > Lake > Sediment | place: Rwanda: Western Province, Lake... | reverse complement strand
CGTACTTCAGGTGATCCATCGTGGGGATGCATAATACCCTCTTTTTAGGCATTCCACGTCTCCTCATAATGGATTCTGCGATATGACTCTAGACTTAAGGGATAAAAAAGGCTTTATGCACGCCACCCTTTTGAATAGTTGGGAAAGATTATGAGGATTCTGATGTTCACGAAGATGCTGAAGAACAAGGGAAACTTGCCCGTTGAAAAGGCGGCGGATTTCATTGCTGAGATGGGATTCGAAGGCGCCGACCTCACAGTCCGCGAAGAGGGATACGTTCTCCCCGAAGAAGTCTCAAAGAAATTGCCCCGAATGGTCGAAGTCATCAGGTCTAGGGGTTTATGCGTTCCCATGATCACGACGAATATAACCGACGCGAAGACAGAACATGCCGAAGAGATTTTTGAAGCTGCTGCACAATGCGGCATTGAATACATCAAGCTCGGCTACTGGAGGTACGACGGCTTCGGCAAAATAAAAGACCAGATTGATGAAATAAACAGGAAGATTGACGCAATCTGCCACCTTAGCGAGAACTACGGCGTCACCGCGACCATTCACAACCACGCTGGGGCATTCATGAGCGCCAGTCCGGCACTGCTATATGCTTTTCTGAAGGACCGTGACCCTGACATTGTAGGCGCGTACATTGACCCAGGGCACATGTTTGCGGAGGCAGGAGCTCAGGGTTGGGAGATGGCTATCGACCTGCTGACCCCCTACATACGGCTTGTTGCAGTGAAAAATTACCGTTGGCTCAAAGTAACCAGTGAACATGACAATGTGAAGAAATGGAAGAGTCAGATGCTGCCTTTAAAGGAGGAAATTGTGCCTTGGCCCGAACTCTTCAAACGACTAAAAGAGATTGGTTACGATAATTGTGTCTCGGTTCACAGCGAGTACGATGACTTGGACTTCCAGCAGTTAATAAATCAGACAAAAGAAGACCTGGGATACCTGAGAACCATACTCAAAGACATTCATTAACCTCCCAAAAAAGCGCAATACCCTAAGTATTGAGGATGAAACGATTGGTTCTGGACTCGGACATCAGGATTCTGAAGCTTGACCCCTTTTTTAAGAGCGATAAATTCCGCGTTCCCCTGAAATTTGGCAAAGTTGTCGTTAACGAGTCCACTTCCATGGTCGTCAAGGCAACGGTTGAAAACAGGAAAGGCATCTTGGCAGACGGGATGGGAGCAATGCCCATCATGGACCAATGGGCGTTTCCAGACTCCACTGTGCCTCACGAAAAGAAGCTTAGGGCGATGATGGCGATAGGCGAAAAAGCTTGCCGATTCCTAGAAAAAAGGTCATCCAAAAAATATGCGCATCCAATTGACATAATGTTGGGAGCAAAGAAAGAGATTTTTAGGATTGCAGAGGAAGTTGATAAAGAGGTCGGCCTTAAGGTCAACATGCCTGTTTTAGGTATTCTAGTAGCCACTTCTCCCATAGACGCCGCGTTGCACGACGCTTTTGGGCGCGTGAATGGAATCTGCTCCTACGATGGTTACGGCCCGAAGTTCATGGAGCACGACCTCAGCTTCTATTTGGGGGGAGAATTTCGGAGCAGATACATCTCAGACTACCTTAGGCCGAGATACGTGAAGGAACTTCCAATCTTCCATTTAGTCGGCGCCTTAGACAAGTTGACGAGGAACGAGGTTGACGCAAGCGACCCAAGTGACGGGTTGCCCGTTAGCTTGGAGGAATGGATTGAGCGCGACGGCGTCTTCTGCCTAAAAGTAAAATTGAGCGGCACCAACATAAATTGGGACGCCCAGAGAACGAAGCGCGTCGCCGAGATAGCTCAGGAAACCCTCAAGAAAAGGGGAAAAGAAGAGTTTTACCTCACGTCGGACGCTAATGAGATGAACCTGAACCCAGACGCGACCCTGGAATACTTGAGGAAGTTGAGAAAAACCTCACCGACAGCGTTCAATCATCTTCTCTATCTAGAGCAGCCTACTGAAAGAGAACTCGTTAATCACAAGTTCTCCATGAAGGAGGTGGCGAAAATTAAGCCTGTGCTTGCCGACGAGGGTGTAACGGATTTTAAAACTTTTAACTTGGCACTCAACCTTGAATGGTCAGGGGTCGCCATAAAGGCCTGTAAATGGCATTCCTCTAGTCTCATACACATCGCGAAGATGGAGCATAAACGAATTCCGTACTCGATACAAGACCTTACATGCCCAGGCTTAGCGTTAGTGCATTCCGCGAGTCTAGCCAGCCGTACAAAGCCAGTGAAAGGGTTCGAATACAATGCCAGGCAATACTTGCCCTTCGCTTATCAGGAGGTCCAGAACAGGCATAGAAGCCTCTTCGAGGTAAAAAACGGAATCGTCCGAACAGACTCTCTGGAGCCTGTGGGTCTGGGTTTCTCGATTAAAGGACTCACTTTATAATTATTTACGAAAAAGTTGGCTAACAAGAGTCTATTAGCTGGTTAGTTGTCGCGTTTTGTTTCCCATCGGGCAACTTCCTCCAGAATCTCCTGGTACAACTTCAGGGAAAGAGAATTCCGCGTTCCTCGCCTTCCCCCGGGGCTGGCGTTCAAGGTTCCCCCAGCATTAGGGTGAGGTGTGGGTTTACTGTTCAGGTCAATTTTCGCTGACACAATGCCGTCTGAACTGGTTTCAGCCAAGGCTTCTCCAAGCGTGTCCATGATTACCGCGTTGCTGAATAAGGAGGCCACTACGAAGTAGACGTTATTGTCGATGGCTCTGGCAGGTAACAATTTCCTTTCATATCCAGCGTTGGGGAAAAGGATGATTTCCGCGCCCTTGAGCGCGAGTAGCCTAGTTGTCTCAGCATACCAGCTGTCGTAACAGATGATGATTCCCACTACACCGAAATCTGTCCTGAAGACTGGAAGGTCATCCCCCGGACTGCACCCTTGAAGCTCTTCCGGCCAGTAGGGGTGAACCTTACGGTATTTTCCAAGCAGGTTCCCCTTTCTGTCTATGAGCACTGCGGTGTCGAAGACAAGTTTTCCGTCTCGCTCGATAAAGCATCCGCAGACATATGTTCCATATTTTTTGGCTTTTTCTCTCAGCATTTCATATGTTGGACTAGGTATAGGTTCAGCCACTTCACGGGGTGAGGCTTGGGCGTTCGGATTCGTGTTCATTGCTTCTGGAAGGCAAATCAAGTCAGGTTTATGCGATGCCGCAAGGTTTATCAGTTCAGCCCAATACCCCAGAATATTTTTATTTGTGCTGGGCTGACTTGGTCTTCCCCGCATGGTTGCTACAGTGACATTTCTTGGTTTCGGAGGCTCGTCTTCAAAGAATTCTACCAGGTTCCACCTAACCTCACCTTCTGCAGCGAAGCGTAAAAGAAGACCCAAATCCACCCCATCAGCTTCTTTTTTTGCTGTGAAAACCTGTTCACCAATCACGTAGTCTTTTTCCTTGTAGAGGTGTTCTATGTACTCTTGAGGGCACTGAGTCTCAGGTTTATCTCCCACCCTCCAGGTTAGCATATTTAAAATGTTGAGGTTTACGTCTTCAACCCCGCTATATTGAAAACGCACTCTATATCTGTAGATTTTACCGCCTTCTACTGGAATGTGCCTCGTCCATCTGCCGAAACAGTACGGGTTCCCACCTCCAGCAATAACGAGGACATCTCCACCAGACTTGGTCTTCTCAACTCGGAATTTAGGTGCAAGCGATGGATTTGGCGACGATGAGCTCCAAGAATCAGCGTCCTCAATGAGATTTTTCGTCATTTTCCATCCGTTCAACAATGTCAATAAGGTAAGTAATTAAAACTTTGGTGCTGCATAAAAATGAGATAATTGATGATTTATGCCCGAATCTAGGAAGGATTTCCTCGACAAGGTCTTCAATGAAATTGTACTTCCAGTTTGATTGGGTCACATCGAATAGCAAGCTTGTTTAGGGGGATGGTTTTCTAATACTCAACTATGTTCCTTCGTGAGATGGCATGTAAATGGACAAGATGAAAATTGGGATGATTGGGGCAGGCGGTCGTGCGCAAACGCATTACGCTTCTCTCGCTGAAATGAGCGATGTCGAAATATCAGCTATATGCGATTTGAACGAGGAGAGGCTGAGGTTCACCGCGGACAAGTATGGAATCAGGGAGCGATACGCGGACTACAAATTGATGCTTAAGAAGATGGATTTTGACGCAGTATATATTATCATGCAACCGACGTTTTTGGATCCATTAGTAACTTATTCTCTCAAGCGGAGCAAAAACGTGTTTGTCGAGAAGCTGCCGGGCACCGATGTTAAAGAAACGTTGAAATGGGCTAAACTTGCCAAAGAGAACGACTGCAAGACTGCGGTGGGTTTCCAAAGACGCTTCCATCCCTGCGTCGTTGAAGCCAAAAAAATCGTGGAGGAGAGAGGAAAAATCCTCTATTGCATGGCAACGTTCCACAAGCATGGTGAGTGGAAAGGCGATTATGACAGCCTCACCAACGACGTTGTCCATATGGTGGACTTGCTGCGTTGGATCGGCGGAGACGTCAGGAAGGTTCGAAGCCTAAGCGGACAACTATACAATAACATAAAGGATTATTTGAACTTCTACACCGCAGCACTAGAATTCGAGAGCGGGGGAGTTGGCATCCTCACCAGCAATAGAACTTCGGGCGGACGGGTCTTGAACTTCGAGATGCACTCCAAAGGTATCTCGGCATACGGCAACATTCCGGGGATAAGCGGAATGGATTATTACATGATCCTGAAGGAAAATCAGCCTTATCAGGAGGTAAAAACCGTCAAAAACGAGGAAATAATTGGGAATAATGCGCCACAAACGCACCTCGACGGTTCCTTTCAAATTAACCGCAACTTCATCGACTGCATAAAAAAGGACAATCAGCCCATAACAAACTTCGAAGACGCTGCTAAAACGATGAAAATGATAAGGAAAATACAATCAGGTCCGCGTCTGCCTTCAGTCATGTAGTCATTTTCATTTAAATTGATGTGAGAAAACGTATTTCCTGTTATACGCAATATTTTTTATGCACGCCCAATTTATTATGATATATGAAAAACAGAGATGAAATTCTATAGGGATTCAGAGAATATATAGAAAAAATCGATAAAAAAAGGTCTTCTCAAGAAAGTAAACGTTCCAGTCTCGAAGAAACTCGAAATCTCGGGAATCATGAAGGCAATTGAACCGATCCCAGTGCTGTTCAACCACGTTAAGGAGTCCGAATATCGGGTTACGGGAAACCTATTCTGTATTTAAGACGTGATTGCTGGGTATTTCGGAAAGATGCCAGCGGACCTGATCCCGATGCTTTTTTGGGGCCATTTCTGAACGGGAACCCAGTCCTTCAATATTTCGTATCCTTGCTTGGCCGGCTTCAGAAAATTGAACTCAACAAAGTGGCTCTTGTACGCCCTAATGGTTCTCGGATCGGCACTGACATTCCGTTTCAGCAGATACTCAAGGTCGAAGATGGGCACGAACGAGTATCCTTGCTCAACGAGGATTCCGACAACAGTTTCGCAGCTCTGGAATACGATACTCTTCCGAACCTTAGTCACCAAAAACCCCCCTCACCAAATCGTCGATCAACCCATCTCCACCCAAAAAGTACAAAGAAACTTCGAAACTGAAGAAAACCAAAAAAGGGGATTTGCGGAAGTAAATGGCGACAACACCAGAATTCATAGAGTCCAAGTCCCACCCTCGCACCAAACATAAACGTAGACGCATGAAGACTTCTTAATGCATAAAAGCTCTTTCAGGCAGAATTATTCAGGAAGAAGGCGGCATGAACGATGAACCACAAGGAAAGGGTCATAGCGTCAGTCAGCATGGAAGAGCCGGACAGGGTTCCCTGGTGCGCGTACTTCGGGTTCGCCCCTTCCCTGCACGAAAAACTTTGCGACCACTTTAGTGTACCGCACGAACCTGTCGATCCAGATTTTCCAGAACTTTACAGGAAGCTCGATTTCGACCTGATAATTTCAGACCCGAGCCCTCCAAGAGGATTCCCCAAACAGCTACCCGACGGATCGTACCAGGACCATTTCGGCGTGACCTTCATGAAATTCCACGGCTTCTCCGAACGTCCAATTAAACATCCTTTAATGCGTTCGAACACTGAAGACCTTGAGGACTACGAGTTTCCAGACCCGAACAGCCTGCTGCTTGACCCGGTAGACAGTACCATCAGGAAGTATGGGGACGAGTACGCAGTTATGTCGGGCTTCCACTACACCCTTTTCGAAAGGTACTGGACGCTCAGGGGGTTCACCCAGAGCCTAACCGACTTCTACGCTAATCCCTCCTTTGCGGAGAGGTTGCTTGACAAAATAACTAGGTATAACGTTGATCTGGCCAGACGCATAGTCGAGAAGCCCATTGACATTTATTGGATTGGGGACGACTACTCGGACCAGAGGGGTATGCTGATGTCGCCGAACGTGTGGAGGAAGTTCATCAAGCCCAGACTGGCGGAAATCGCGGATGTTGCGAGGAAAAAGGGCATCCCAGTTTTCCTGCACTGCGACGGCAACCCAACTGGCATTCTTGACGACTTGGTAGAAATAGGAATAACGGTATTGAACCCCGTCCAGCCCTTGGCGATTGATCCGAGCTGGGTGAAGGAAAAGTACGGCAACGAGCTTTGCCTGTTCGGCACGATCGACATCCAAAGGACCCTCCCCTTCGGGTCGCCGGAAGATGTCGAAAAAGAGGTCATCACCAGAATCGAAACGTGCGGACACAACGGCGGTCTGATACTGTCCCCGACGCACAACGTGCCCCCCGACGTGCCCGTAGCCAACGTTCTGGCACTTGCTAAGGCGATTAAGAAGTACGGAAAATACACCTCTATTCTCACTTAGTGAAACATTCATTTCTGACTAGTAGAAACTGGTGATTTACAGAATTTTTCGAATAACGCAATACTTTTTTATGTTCACCCAGCGTATTAAGAAAAGCAGATGCTGGGATGAAAATTATGGGATTCAGAGAATACTTAGAAAAGATAGAGAAGAATGGCATTCTCAAAGAGGTTGACGTGCCCGTTTCGAAGAAGCTCGAAATCTCAGGAATCATGAAGGCGATCGAGCCGACCCCGGTGCTGTTCAACCACGTCAGGGAATCGGAATATCGGGTCGCAGGCAACCTGTTCTGCACCAAGGATGTGATAGCAGGATACTTCGGAAAGACCCCGGCGGACCTCATCCCGATGCTTTCTAAGGCTATTTCTGAACGCTCGGAACCCGAAGTGACAACCAAGGCTCCATGCCAGGAAGTCGTCGAGTCAAGCGTGGACTTGGACAAGCTGCCGATTCTGTTTCACTGCGAAAGAGACGGCGGAAACTACGTCAGCTCCGCGGTCGTCGTCACCAGAGACCCCGAGTACGGGCAGAACCTGGATTTCCACCGCGCGATGCAGTTCTCTAAAGACAAGTTCGCGGTGAGAGTGGTCAAGGGCCGCCATTTCCACCAGTTCCTGGAAAAAAACGGCGAGCTAGACGTAGCCTTCTGCGTCGGGAATGCGCCTAACGTCCTGATTGCCGGGGCGACCTCCGTAGAAATCGGGGTCGATGAGCTGCAGATAGCGAACGCGCTGGAACCGTTCAATGTCGTTAAGGCGTTCTCGAACGACCTCATGGTCCCCGCAGACGCAGAATTTGTCTTGGAGGGACGCGTCTATAATGCGGAAAGGCACTCCGAGGGCCCCTTCGTCGACTTGACGGAAACGTACGACGTGGTCCGCGAGGAGTCAGTTTTCGAGGTCAAAAAGATCACCCACAGAAAGAACGCAATATGGCAGGCCTTACTACCAGGCGCGCTCGAGCACAAGGTCCTAATGGGGATGCCCCGCGAGCCCACGATATTCAAGAAAGTGACCGAAAAAGGCGTGAAGTGCCTAGACGTGAACGTGAGCCCCGGCGGGTGCTCTTGGCTGCACGCGGTCATCCAGATTGACAAGAAGTCGGAGGAGGACGGCAGGAAGGCGATTGAGGGAGGCTTCGCCGGGCACGGGAGCTGCAAGCACGTCTTCGTCGTGGACAAGGACATCGACATCTACAATCCGCTTTCGGTAGAGTGGGCGATGGCGACCCGCTTCCAGGGAGACACCCGGATGGTCGTTAAAGCCAAGGAACGAGGAAGCAGCCTTGACCCCAGCGCCGAGCCGGAAACGCACATGACCACGAAGGTCGGGTTCGACCTGACCAAGCCGCTCGTAGCCAAGGGGAAGGACTTCAACGTCGCGCAGTTCCCTAAAGTAGACATCAAGAAATACTTCTAAAAAACGAGGACTGGAACAAAATGAAGCTCGCATCCGAAGAGCAAGAGATGCTAGACGGCAAGCACGGAAAGGCAGCCCGGAAGTCGATGGAGATACTGACCACGCTGGGCGAAATCTTCGACGCCGAATGCATGGTTGGCGTCCACGGCGTCCAGATCGCAGGGGTCTCCTACGCGAACCTCGGCGAGGCAGGACTGGAATTCCTCAGCGAGATGGCGGAAGACGGAAAAGTCAGAGTCCTGACGACCCTGAACCCAGCAGGCATGGACCGCGAGAACTGGCAGGCGTTGGGAATAAAGGAGGATTTTGCCAAGAACCAGAACCGAGTGATTGACGCCTTCGCTAGAATGGGCATCATCACAACGTGCTCGTGCACGCCGTACTTCATCGGGAACGTCCCGCACTACGGGCAGCACATCGCGTGGGCCGAAAGCAGCGCCGTGTGCTACGCGAACTCCGTTCTGGGAGCCCGAACCAACCGCGAGGGAGGACCAAGCGCGCTGGCTTCAGCCCTGACGGGGAAGACGCCAAAATATGGTTACCACTTGGACGAAAACCGTTGCGGACAAATTTCCTTCAAAGTCAACGCTCAGATCAAAGGCACCGACGAATTCGGTGTATTAGGAAAAGTGGTCGGTGATAAACTCATCGAGGTGGGAAAAAAGGTTCCCTACATCATGGGAGTTCCCGCTGCTACGGTCGACGAGCTCAAGTCGTTCTGCGCCTCCGTCGCAACATACGGTGGTGTAGCACTATTCCACATGGAAGGCATCACCCCCGAGTACAACAAGTATCCGAAGCCAAATGGTGACGCCTTTGAAGTCGGCAGAAAAGAGCTAGAGGAAGCCCGTTCTAACCTTGCAGACGCTGGCATCGAGATAGACTTCGTCAGCGTCGGATGCCCACACGCCTCAATTAACGAGATTACCAAAATCGCGGCTTTATTGAAGGGGAAGAAGGTGAAGAAGGAGTTCTGGATTACGACAGCTCGTCCCACGAAGAGAATCGCTGACGAAGCTGGCTACTCCAAGATTATCGAGGACGCCGGGGTGAAGTTCGCGGCTGACACGTGCTGCGTCGTGGCTCCGATTAAGGGACGCTTTAAGGGCATGGTGACGGATTCTGGCAAGGCGTGCTATTACGCTCGTTCGACGAACAAGTTCAAGGTGAAGATTGGTTCGGTCGAGGAGTGCATTGAGGAGGCGACGAAATGAAGCTGAAAGGACGAAAAATCTACAAAGGCGTTGCCGAAGGAGAGGCAATCGTGACCAAGGACGGAATCTCGTTCTACGGCGGCGTCGACCCCGACACCGGCAAGGTCGTCGAGGTCGGGCACGAGCTCGAAGGACAATCAGTAGCTGGAAAGGTTCTGGTGTTCCCAACTGGTAAAGGCTCCACGGTGGGTTCATACACGATGTACAGGATGAAGAAGAACGGAAATGCCCCGGCGGCGATAGTGAACAAGCAGATCGACACGATCATCGCGGTGGGCTGCATAATCAGCGAAATCCCGTGCGTGGACAAGATCGACGTCAGCCAAATCAAGACTGGGCAGAGAATGGTCGTCGACGGCTCAGAGGGCACCGTGGAGGTCAAGTAAATGGGCGCTGGGAAGGGCTACGGGAAGACGATCCTGTTCGGGGAGCACTTCGTCGTCTACGGGCTGCCCTCTATCGCGTCAGCGCTGGGAGCCTACACGACCGCAGAAGTCAAAGTGGTCAAGGGAAGCGGGTGGACAGTCAGCGACCAAAGACCCGCCACCCCCGGCTACAAGGAACAGAAATACAAAGACGCAATGCAGTCAGTGGCTAACGTAATCAACCATTTGAAGGTGGACACTAAAAACCAGAGGCTCGAAATAACCTTCGCTGG
>Ga0172363_10005600_pt1 | contig 10145 bp, 9 predicted proteins | sample LakKivs2_kivu2a2_FD_114541 | JGI IMG/M metagenome (GOLD analysis project Ga0172363, IMG submission 114541) | Sediment microbial communities from Lake Kivu, Rwanda - Sediment s2_kivu2a2 | ecosystem: Environmental > Aquatic > Freshwater > Lake > Sediment | place: Rwanda: Western Province, Lake... | reverse complement strand
TGATTATTGTCGCTTCTTCTTCTGTGAAGCTAAAGCGATTCTGCATACCCAAGATTTTCATCCTTTGTTTTTTAAAGTTTAGCTACTTTTACTATTATTCTTCGCCTTGGTACTTTCGTTCAGCTGAGTTAAGTTAAAATATCATATAATTATGATAGCTAATCTGTCTTAATCTGGTGGGAAAATGCCGATAGTGAAGAAAACGGTTAGGGGAGGCGTCTACCTCTATTATACTCATTGGGATAAAGGTAAACTTCACGAGGAGTATATTGGCCCGGCCGACGATGCTAACGCAATGGTCACAGCTCTGAGGCGGCGCTTGGTCTGGTTAAATGAGAAGAAGGCCAAGATACAAAGCGAGATAGATAAAGTTCAAAGCGAGTTATGGCGTATTTCTAAATCATGGGTTTAGGCTAAATGCTGCAGAAAAGTAGAAAAAGCGCGAGCCTGCTTCGTAGGCTCAGGAGCTGACGATAAACATCTGTCTTATTACCTTAGCTCTATGATAATTTTCTTTACGTTCTTGCTACCTTGGTGAGAGGTTGAAACGCAGGATGTTGTTAACGTGTAATCGAGCTAGGGACAGCCGCAGACTTTTGCTTGAAGTCTTTACTCTGAGTAATGCGGTGATTCAAGCTTCTGATTGCAGATCGTTTTCATGTAGACGAGATACTCAAAGGTCCTAGGGGGCTGTCAAATCCTAGTGCTGAAATGGATTCGGCGCGATATTTATCCAAAGGAAGATGTTGAGGCGAAAACTTCATGTAGCATTCTTTTCATGTCGTCCGATGATTTCTTGGCCAGATTTCTTTACCAGCCTCATATACTGGGTGAAGTTTGCCGGGCTTCATCCAAGCTACTGACTTAGGTTTATTAGGGCTAATGTTTTAAGGAGAATGAAAATTATCATAACAATAGTATAGGGTCTCTGTAAAGGTGAGAGGGATTGCGTTGGGCATCGACTTAGAGTCGGTTTTTCGCAAAATTGGTTTGGAATTCGACAGTACTCTTGGTACCTACGTTCACAAAAAGACGAGGATCCCATTAACCGTTCGATTTGATTACGAGAGAGGAAAGCTTGTTCTGCTAGATCAGACGAAGCTACCTTTCGAATTGGCTGTATGGTCGACGACTGACTGGAAGGGGGCTGCGTTCTCCGGTATAAGGGATATGATCACAAGAGGATCGCAATCGATTGGTTGTACTGCTGGTTACTGTATACTTCTTGCAGCCATCTCTCTAGCTTCTGATCAGACAACGTTCCTTCGTAAACTAAAAGCGGTGGGCAACGCGATTAAGGGGGCAAGGCCGACGGCTGTGTCCCTCACGTGGGCCGTCAAAAAGACTTTTTCGGCTGCTCAAAAAGCCATTGAAAGCGGTGGAAGCGTTGAAGAGGCGATTCAAGCTATTGGAGATGAGGCAGACCTTATTCTCGCAAGCGACCTTATTCTGTGTTCCTTTTTAAGGAATGAAGGTCGTAGATATCTGAGGGATGGCGATGTTATCTTGACTCATTGTAACGCTGGTTCTCTTTCATCCTCCTACGGTGGCCATGCGTTAGGAATGATTGAGGAGGCGGTTGTCGATGGAATGGACCTACTGGTCGTCTCGAAGGAGACCCGACCGAGGTCTCAAGGCTTCAAACTGACGACGTGGGAACTTATTCGGGCAGGTGTTCCCGTGATTATTATTACGGACAACATGGTTAGTAGTGCGATCAGTCGTTATAATATTTCTAAGATAATTGTTGGAGCCGATAGGATTTCAAGAGACGGGTCCCTAGCTAACAAGATTGGTACACACGACCTCGCTATAATCGCTTCCGCCTTCAAGAAACCATTTTACGTCGCCACAGGCTACTCAACGATCGACATAGAAACGGCAAGAGGCAGTGATATTCCGATCGAGGAGAGGGACAGAGACGAAGTCCTATACCCTTATCGCCTTGAAGCGAGAGACAGAAGGACGCACGGCATATTGTCCGGAAGAAGTTTGACTCAATGGCCTACGGAAGGGCTTATTTCAGAAGAGGATATTCCATCAAAAGGAAAAGCAAGTATATACAACCCTGCCTTCGATGTTACTCCGCCGGAACTTATCGATCGATACATAACAGACATAGGTTCCTACAGACCTAAAGAGATTACGTCGTTAACAGAAGAAGCAATGGGGGAGAAAGTTAGACGGAGGCTGGAAGATTGGGGCTTGCGAGAATAAGCCCCTCTACAGTTATACTAGGTTTAAGACGAATATGACATATTGCGCTTCAGGGCTTCAGGTTTTCTTCTTAGAAAAAGGTTAAAGATGCGGAAGAACTATACGAATCTAGGGCCGGGGTGGCTGAGTGGTTTAAGGCGCTGGACGCCTGAATTGGCCAGAATCGAGATCCAGTTCTCCCTTCGACTTGCAACGCAAGGGGGATGGAGAGCATGGGTTCAAATCCCATCCCCGGCGCCACCCTCCTATTTCTTGGTGTGAAGCGTGAAGGAGATGACGTCGATCTTTGTTATTACTCCAACCAGCTTCTCATGGTCCATGACGAGCACAGCAGGTTGTCCGCGAGATAGTATTGCCAAGACATCCTCGAGGTTGGTGGACGGGCTTACGACTGTGAATCTGTCTTCCATGATGTTTTGAACGGGTTCGTATACAATGTTTCTTTGTTCGCGACGGTATGCGATCTTCTCTATTAGGGTTGACTCTTGGATGCTTCCGACAATGGCGTCTTTCTTGACGACAGGTATTTGAGAGATGCCGTGTTTTCTCATAAGTCTGATCGCCTTATAAACAGGCTCCGTGGCGTTGATTGTTATGACAGGACTGTGCATTATGTCTCTCGCTGCACGTCCTTCCTGAGTCGTGGCGATGGCCTCCACGATTTTCTTCAGGGTCGAAAGGCGAGGGTCAACCGTGCCCGTCTCAATCCGGGCTATTAGGGATTGACTGACGCCTGCCCTTCTGGCGAGTTCCTTTTGCGTCAGTCCCGCCGTCTTCCTCAGTTGTTTGATCTCTCTTTGTGTTGGTAGTCTTAAAGCAACCAAAAACAGTTCTCCAAATTAAGGCCAGCCCGTCAGCGAAGATAAGTCTTTAGGTCATTAGGCTCATTTCGAAGCTTCTCTTTTTGAAAGGGCATTGGGCATGGTCAGTCTTTCTAGGATTGATCTGAGTTCTTCTCGCATAGCAGTCAGGTTTTTAAGCTTCTCCTTATCAGGGGCGTCATTTCTGAACTCATTCCAGATTTTCCGGTAGTCTCTAGCGTAGGATTCCAGCTGGTTTGACATTTCTAGGTATCTGTTTAGCCTGGGCGTCTCCAAGATGCCGAGATAGCCTAGCAGAAGAACGGTGTATATAGAGCAAACTACATTTCTTTGGGCTTGCCTCAGCGTCCTGTTGAAGGCGCCTCTGCTAACGCCCTTCTCTAGCAATCGGAGCTTCGACTTGTACTCATATGGTATGTTCTGTGCAAGCATCTCCTCCGCTAGGACATCGATTAGCAGCGTTTCCAACTGTGCTCTCGTCAAATGGCTGCCTTCAGCCAATATTTTTACTAAAGGCTCATCTAGCGTTCTCGCTAACCAGCTTTCTATCTCTTCTTTCGCACTCAAGAAACTTCACTAGAACCCAATCTTTGAATGGATACAGTTTCGTATACATATAAACTCTTCCGTAGACCCGTAACGGTTCATGCCCCGAGCGCTTAGAAAAACGTCGAATAATACGATCGATTAACGTTACTGATGCTCCAACAGATCTTTCAAGGTCGCTTCCACTTCTTCAGGCGTACGTTCTGTCTCAATAAGCTGATGCCCTGCATATCCATCCTTTCTTTGAAGCAGTTTCACGGTCTTAAGTTCGATCGCCCTTTTTTGTGGGTGCGTCTTAATTGTGACAAAGGCACGCAGAATTCCTGCGATCAAAGCTTCATGGAATATCAGGTCTCTCCCTTCGAGTCTTATCACTACTCTAAGATGTTCATGACACAAGGGGATCCCGATGATCACCTCCTTAACCTCCTCGTTACGGACAACACAAACCTTCTTACCCAAAACAATCCACCTTGGAGAGGTTCGTCACATTTGAAAACACATATTCCAAGTTCAACATCGCCGTATCTTTCTTTAGATCCTACAAATATAATCTTAAGCCACAGAAGTCCTCGAACCCATAAATACTCAGCGCAAAATTATCATATATATATGATAGAACTCGGAGTGCTTGCAAGACTAAACATTCAATCATCTAACTAGTACAACCTAAACCACCGGCCCTTTCCCACATTCGTACAAACACCCGGAGCCGAATACAGTCCGTGTCCTACGAGCCATCAGCGCTATATAATCAAACAGTTAAATAATCACGAGGACAAATCAATCCAAACGATGGAGGGAACAGCCATCGGTAGACGTCGACGAAGAGTAGTGCGAATCTATAGAAGAACGCTTCCGACAATCTTCCAATGCCCAAAATGTGGCAATAATGCCGTGGGGATTACCATGATGAAGGGAAAAGCTTTGGTCCAGTGTGGAAACTGCGGCCTCAAAGAGGAGATTCCAGCAACCCCTTCAAACAAACCAGTCGACATATTCTGTAAATTCATCGATCATTTCTACAGAGGCGAAAAAGTAGCATAGACTAACTTCCTGCTTCACGCATAAAATAAAGGGAAACCTCGATGCGACAGGTCGAAAAATACATTCTACAGAAAATAAAGAGTGAAGGCGCCATTCATATGACGCTTTTGGACCCAGAAAAGGCGAGTCCTGAAGAAGCGTTAGAAGTAGCTTATGCTGCCGAAATCGCAGGAACTTCGGCGATTATGCTCGGCGGCTCCACCATGATAGCTCCCTCAGACATCGACGAAGTCGTCCATGCGATAAAAAGCAAGGTACGTGTCCCGATAATACTCTTTCCGGGCAACGTATCAGGCGTATGTAAAAGTGCCGATGCCATCTGGTTCATGTCCCTACTAAACTCCGCAGACGTATACTTCGTAATGGGTGCACAAGCTTTAGGCGCCCCCTTGGTGAAACGATATGGGCTTGAGCCCATACCTATGGGCTACATCATTGTAGGTGAAGGAGGAGCGGCGGCGCTAATCGGTTATGCTAGGCAGATTCCATATGATAGGCCCGAAGTCGCTGCCCTTTACGCGTTAGCGGCGCAATACCTTGGGATGCGTTTCGTTTACTTGGAGGCGGGTTCGGGAGCGAAGCAACCAGTGCCGTCAAGCATGATTAAGCTCGTAAGAAGCTACATTGATGTGCCTCTGATCGTGGGAGGCGGAATAAAGACAGGCGAAGATGCGAAGAACGCCGTCAAAGCCGGGGCAGACATCATAGTCACAGGCACAATAGTCGAAAAGACGGGATCAGTGGTTAAAGAAAAGATAAGTGAGATAGTGAGGAGCATAGGTTTCTCGGAAAAGGCTAAACGCTGAACTCTCTTTCTTAAGCTAAGCTCGCGTGAATTATCTGTCGTTGCTCTACACGTTTTTCTGTCAAAATCGTTTCAAGAATTGTGACGTTGTGTAATTCTAAACGAATAGTGTCTTTATTACTGTCCTAGACTAACTTCTCTCAAACGGTGCGGTTTCTTGAACCTAACCGCGATAGACGACTACGATCAATACTTCCTTCAGATAGAACAAGGATTGCAAGACCTCTACGCTAGGGCTAGAGAAGCTCGAAAGCTTGGCATAGATCCCTCGCTGGAACCTGAACCCCGCGTCGCGAAGGATCTAGCCGAGATGGTTGAGGGGCTCGTCGGCCCTTCTGGAGTTGCGGAACGAATACGCGAGCTCACCGGGAAGACAGATCGCGAGAAGATGGCGCTGATCATCGCCGAAGAGATCGTCTACGCCAAGTTCGGTCACATGGACGAACAACAGGCCCTTGAGCAGTCCATAAAGGCCGCCCTTGCCATATTGACCGGAGGAATTACGGCAGCCCCACTCCAAGGAATATCAAGCGTTAATGTTAAACATAACCCAGACCGCACCCGTTATTTAGCCATATACTTCGCCGGGCCGATACGTTCTGCTGGAGGCACTGAACAGGCCTTAATCCTAGTGATAGGCGACTTCGTCCGCCGCAAACTGGGCCTCGACAGGTATAAGCCAGCAGATCTTGAGATCCGTCGTTTCATCGAAGAGATCCGGGTCTACGAGAGAGAAGTTTCCCGTTTCCAGTATCATGTCTCCGACAGGGAGCTTGAAATTGCCCTTAGAAACCTTCCAGTCGAGGTCACGGGGGTCGAGACCGATCGCGTTGAAGTAGTCTCTTTCAGGAACCTTCCGAGGATAGAGACAAACCGCATCAGAGGCGGCGCACTACGCGTAGTGAACGATGGCGTCATCGGACGGTCTCGGAAGGTCTGGAAGATCGTTGAAGAATTCGGTATCGAAGGATGGGAGTGGCTGAAGAAGCTTGAGATAAAGGAGGGGCCAACCGAAGCGACAGAAACCAAGTATATGGAAGATGTGATCGCGGGCCGCCCCATATTCTCATTCCCTTCGAGAAGAGGAGGCTTCCGCCTGAGATATGGCAGGGCTAGAAACACCGGCTTAGCCGCCTTAGGCATTCATCCAGCAACAATGGCAGTATTGCAGAACTTCTTGGCAGCTGGGACTCAGATCCGAGTTGAGACACCTGGCAAGGCCGGCATAGTCCTTCCCGTAGACACCATCGAGCCTTCCATCGTGAAGCTGAAAGACGGTTCCGTTGTCCGCGTGGAGTCGTCATCTATGGCAGAGGATCTGAAGAGTCAAATCGAAAAAATACTCTTCTTGGGCGATCTTCTAGTGGGGTTCGGAGAGTTTCTGGAGAACAGCAAGAGTTTGGTTCCTGCAGGATATGTGGAGGAATGGTGGGCACAAGACGTCCAGAGAGAAATTGCAGACGGCTTCAACGGTTCCTTCGACGAAGCGGCGGCTGCGGTCGGAATCTCCCTTTCCCGCTTAAAGGAACTTGTGGAAAAGCCATTTGAAGCGAGGCCGACGGTTAAAGAAGCATTAGATCTTTCCAAGACGTTGAATATCCCCCTTCATCCCCGCTACACCTATTTCTGGAACGAGATAGAAGTAGGGGAGTTGTCAAAGCTAAGGAAGAGCCTGATCCTGTCGAAAAAAACGGTGGAGAACGGGCAAATAAAAAAGATCGAGATTCCAATGAGTGCAGAGATCAAATCCATACTAGAGCGCATTCGAGTGCCGCACAGAATGTCTGATGGTATGATAGTGGTAGATGGGGAAGCCCAAGTTCTTTCCTCTTGTCTCCTAATAGACGATCAGCGCCTCAAGATGAGAAAGCGGGATACGACGACCGAGACAATCGGAGTGCTTTCTGGAATAAGACTTCGTGAAATAGGCGGTACCTACGTAGGCGCGAGGATGGGCAGACCGGAGAAAGCGAAGCCTAGAGCGATGGCACCCCCGATCCACGTACTCTTTCCTGTGGGCCTGGCAGGGGGGCCATATAGAGATGTCTTGGAGGCAGCAAAAAAAGGCGAAATCGAGATCGAAGTCGCGAGGAGAAGATGCCCACGCTGCAACAGCTTAACGTTTCGCAAGACCTGTGTGGAATGCGGCGTGGAGACGTTGGAGGAAATGGTGTGTCCGAGATGCGGTCGCGTCGTCAAAGAAGAGATATGTCCCGTCTGTGCCGCAAGTGTCGTTGGTTACGATAAGCGTCCGGTAAACGTTAGATATGTCTGTGATGAGGCTTATCGGAGGTTGGGGTTAGGTCCTGCAGGGATCGTGAAAGGAGTTAGGGGTCTGACAAGTGAGGCGAAGACGCCTGAACCCTTAGAGAAAGGCATCCTAAGGGCAAAACATGGTCTCTTCGTCTATAAAGACGGAACCGTCCGCTTCGACGCTACAGACGCGCCGCTAACACACTTTAAGTCGTCAGAGGTAGGGGTTTCTCTCGATCGGCTCCGTCAGCTCGGATATACTCATGACAAAGATGGAGAGCTACTTAATGAACCTGATCAAATATGTGAACTCAAGGTTCAAGACATCATTATAAACGAGAAGTGTGCCGGCTATCTGCTGAAAGTCACCCAGTTCTTGGATGAGCTGCTACAAAGGGTTTACGGATTACCGCCGTACTACAATGCAAATAATGCTCAAGACCTGATAGGGCAACTTGTGATCGGGTTGGCGCCACACACTTCAGCGGGCATCATAGGAAGGATCATAGGGTTCACGAAGGCACATGTCTGTTTCGCCCATCCGCTTTGGCACAACATAAAGAGGAGGGACTGCGACGGGGATGAAGACGCCATTATGCTCGCTCTTGATCCGCTTCTCAACTTTTCGAAGGCGTATCTTCCAGCCCAGATCGGTGGAATAATGGATGTGCCTCTTCTGGTAATCTCTAGGATTAATCCTCTAGAAGTGGATGAGGCGCATAACTTGGACGTCGCCAACATGTATCCGTACGACTTCTATGAGAACCCTCGGATGGGGGAGGATCCTCGGGAAGTTGGCCAAATAATAGACACGGTTGCCCACAGGCTCGGAACCTCGTCACAGTTTCAAGGCTACCATTACACTCACGAGACCGCGGACATCAATGCGGGAAACCATGAAAGTGCCTATATGCGGTTGGGAACGATGGCGAACAAGGTCGCAAGCCAGCTTCTTTTAGCCGATAAGATCGAGGCCGTGGATGCGGACGAGGTAGCGGAGAGGGTTCTTATGACTCACTTCATCCGGGACATCGTTGGAAACCTGAAGGCTTATGCGGGCCAAAAGTTTCGTTGCAAGAAATGCAACGCAAAATTTAGAAGAATACCTCTCTCCGGCAAATGTCCTAATTGCTCGGGGGGACTCGTTTTAACGGTTCATAAGGGGGGGATAGAAAAATACCTGGACGTGTCCGACCAACTTATCAAAAAATATAGAGTAGGAAACTATTCTAAGCAGAGAATCGATCTAGTCAAAGACGAGATAACCCTACTATTCAAGTCGAAGGAGAAGCAGCTCTCCATTTCAGACTATATGTAAGCATGAATCTTGTTGCATGGTGGGTTGCGGCTTCAATGGCTTACCATCCAAGAGCATACCTGTCTAGGAGGAGGAACCTGAGAACAGGTCTTGCAACCCGAACAAAGATACTGAATGTTCTTGAAGAGAAGCCATGTACCGCCAAGGAGGCATCGCAGAAGATTGGAAAAAACTATTCAAGTGTTCTTCGTCAACTCCATAGCCTAAGAGCCGAGGGAGTCGTTGATAGAAGTGGACAGAAACCTCCCTATGTTTGGTTGACTACTGGAATCGGACAACAAAGACTGAACGATATTGTAACTAATTGAGCATTATTGATTTTTGAAATCTATAACAAAGGATGTCCGTACGCATCTTTTGCGATTCAAGAAAACTGAAAGACTACACGGTAGACTGTTCCTTTTTTATTCAAGAATAAAAATCGCTTGAGCGTGAAAAAGATGAGTTGGTACAAATGAGCCCCAAAGGAAACTGGGTGGCTGCCTATCTAACAGAGGCTGAGAAGTGCAAAAACCGCGGCGTCCGCAGCCATGTTCCCTATCTTAGCGTACTCATCTGGTTGATGTGCGGTCTCATCTATCGTGCTCCAACAAACGGCTGGAATTCCGATTTTTCTGAAGAAGGCTGCGCAGGTACCTGCTCCGATGCCTCCGACCTTAGGTTTGATTCTCCTAGATATCTCAAGAGCTTCGCGTAAGATGGAGACAACTTTCGAATCAACAGGTGTCTGTTTAGGAGCTCTATTTTCCAGCATCGTTTCAATCTTTACTTTTGCTCCAGACTCTGTCTCGACCTTTTTTGCCAGTTCATCGGCATCTCTCAAGACATCGTGTAAATCATACTCCGGTAACACGCGGCAGTCGAAGTAGACGGTGTCCTCCCCCGGAATGATGTTTACAGCCTCGACGTTATTTTCTTTCTTGGTGGGCTCAAAAGTGCTCTCGGGAGGATCAAATGCCTCATCTCTTTTAGAGTATTTTTCATGCAGGAGCTTGTCCAAAGCAAGCGCATACCTCATTCCGATTCGGTGGGCGTTCAAGCCTTTGGCTGGAGTGCTTGCATGAACTTGTTTACCTCGTGTCTTTATTCTAAACCATAGCATGCTTTTCTCAGCTATCTCTATGAAATCTCCCTCACT
>Ga0172363_10005599_pt1 | contig 10145 bp, 7 predicted proteins | sample LakKivs2_kivu2a2_FD_114541 | JGI IMG/M metagenome (GOLD analysis project Ga0172363, IMG submission 114541) | Sediment microbial communities from Lake Kivu, Rwanda - Sediment s2_kivu2a2 | ecosystem: Environmental > Aquatic > Freshwater > Lake > Sediment | place: Rwanda: Western Province, Lake... | reverse complement strand
GATTGTTTTGCCAAGTAGTCAGTCCCATAATCAATATTAAAAGTATTCCGCCAAGCACTATTAAAATATTTTGTTTTTTTTGTAGGAATTTTTCGGTTAAGTTTGGAGGACGTTGAGAGGAAATAATTCGAGAGGGGGGCACCTGCTGTTGGGAGACATCCTTTGTTTTTTGTAAATATTTTTTAGTTAAAATTGAAGCCATGCCTAAAAAGTTTTTAAGCACCTGGGGCAGTTTTGAAATATTGTCTTTTATTTTTTCAGATATTTTCATCAATTCTTTTTTAGAATCCTGGGTAAAAACTTTTACTTTTGCCTCCTTTTCTTCGACAAATTTTTCAAGGGAAATAACTTCTTTGCCCATTTCAACGAAAAGAGCAATGCCACTTTCATTAATTTCTTTTTTTTCCAAGAATAATTTACCCCTTTCTTTAGAGAGTGGAAAGATTTGATTTCCGTGTTCGATTAAGAATTTTTTATTGAAGATATTTGAAGTTGAAAATATCAAGGCATCGTTTTTTTTCATTTCTCCCCTTAAAATCGCTGAAAATGGATTTGTGATGGTATAACTTCCCTCAAGGTTTTCACTAAGATCAATTACCTCTTTTTTCCTTAGAAGAAACGCTTTCATTTTACCGATTTGGGAGATAAGTATCCTGTTTCCGGTGATAGATGCTACCAAAATATCTAAAGAGAGTGGCCAATTAATTCTATCTCGATTTTCTAAGATAATATTGGTTCCGGCTTTTAATGCTTGAGAGAAGGCAAGTCCCTGAGACCTCCCTGGATTTGAAAAATATTCTCTTTTTATTCTTGATGCAAGAAGATTTAGAATATAAAAAGATGTTTCTGGTACATTTTTAACCCTTCCAATAATAAAAAGATAACCGAGTTTTTCTTCATCAATAGTACTTGGTTCCCAAACAAAGGTTTCGCAATAGACATTTGATTCTTTTCCGTCAAATATTATTTCTTTAATATCGGGCATGGTCAGAGTAATTTTGTAAATTATTGAATAATTTTATCATTTTTTCTCTGTTTTTTCAAATTGAATTTTATGGCGTTGGTTCCACTTTTCCGCCGTTTTCTTCGTTTTCCTTTTCACCATTTTCACTTGGCAATGGAGAGGGGGTTTCACTTGGCGATGGTGTAGGCGTAGGTTCTGGTTCAGCATTACCCAAGTAACTAATGATTTTTTCAATTTTATTTTTGGCCTTATCGTAAACTACAATTTTTAATTTATAGTTTTTGGAGCTTGGAAGATTTTGGATAGAGAAACTATAAATTTTATCTTTGTTTTCTTTTGTAATTTCACCTCTTGGTTTTGATTCATTTTCTAAAAATATGGATATTTTTTCTAGGCCCAGGGGCACTTTTACTTTAATTTGCAGGATAAAGCTTTTATCAATCCGAGAATTTTCTTTGGGCGAGATACTTTCTATTTTTGGTTGATTTTCTGAGGTGTGGATATCGTCTTCTTCTGATGGTGGTAGGGCGAATCCTCTTAGTGGGATATTGGGGAATTTTTTAATAAAATATTGAACTCCGGCTTCCCAGTTATAGAATTGAGGGTCAGTTGCTGGATTTTTTGGTTGGGGCCCCAAGGGATTTAATCTGTTAACATAATATAAGATAGAGTGCGGTTCTATAAAATTCTTTTCCACAATAAGTTCTTCGGGTGTTAGTTCGGTGGCGAGTTTTCCGGAAATTTTATCAACCTTTATTTTTACAACCGGCATCTTACCGTCAATAATCGGTTTTCCACTAAGTTTCCATCTCGGTTTTATAAAGGGTTCTTTTTTGTCGTTTTTTATTGCCTCCTTAATAAGTCTTGACCAAATATTGCCAGTAGTTTCAGCGCCAATACCTCTTATGGGAGAGCCGTCGCTATTTCCTACCCAAACTCCCACAACTATTTTTTTTGAATAACCAATCATCCAAGTATCTTTCCAGTCTTCGCTGGTTCCTGTTTTTACAGCAACATGCGGACCAATATTCAAAGATGAATGAAAACCAAACATTGGCGCTCTTAAATTATTATTAGATAATATCCAATTTATTTCATCAGCCACAATTTCATCAAGAACTTTTTTGGGGTTGGAAGAATATTCTTGGATAATATCACCATCTCTATCTAAAATTTTTAAGATAGCATTGTGAGGATAGTGTATCCCCCTCGTGGCAAATGTTCCATATGCTGAGGTGAGTTCAAGTGGTTTTATTTCTCCGCCCCCAAGAACAAGAGACAAACCATAATAATCACTACTTTTTGAAAAACTAACACCCATTTGATTAGCTAAGGCAATAGAAGAATCAACACCAGCCAGATATAGAGTTTTTACCGAGGGAATATTTAATGATTGAGCCAGAGCATCTTTCATTGTTAGGGGTCCCCTGAATTTTCTATCATAGTTGTTTGGTTGCCACGATTTTCCGCCGGGATTGAAGTTTGTTGGAGCGTCCCATAAAATTGTATCGGGAGTATATCCCTTTTTAAAAGCCGTGGCATAAACTATCGGCTTTAGGGCAGAGCCAGGAGATCTTCGACGCAGAGCAACATTTACTTTTGGATCCATTTTACCATCATTTCTTTTTGAGAAATAATCGCGAGAACCAACCATTGCTAAAATCTCTCCATTTTGTGGATTAATTGTTACAAGCGTCGCATTGGCTGCTTGGAATCTTCGCTCCACACTTGGCATTTCTTCTTTTATAATTTCTTCAGCTAATTTTTGGAGATTCCAATCAAGAGTAGTGTATACTTTAAGCCCTCCTTGATTAACATAGTTTTCTCCAAATTCTTCTATTAATATGTCTTTTACATATAAAGAGAAATGGGGTGCCCTTATTGGAACGCCTGGTTCTTCTATTTTAAGTGCTTCTTTTTTGGCAGACTCAGTTTCTTCTTTGGTGGTATAGTTAAGTTCTGCCATTCTATCAAGAAAATAATTTCTTCTTTGTAGAAGTTTATCTTTGTTTTCCGGTTTTAAATAATAAGAGGGACGTTGTGGAAGAGAAGCCAATATTACCGCCTCGGTTAAATTTAAATCTTTGGCTGATTTATTGAAATAAGCCAATGAAGCAGATTCACTTCCCGACATAGAGCCGTAAGAAATATAATTTAAATAAAGTTCTAAAATTTCATCTTTTGAATATTTTCTTTCAATTTCTAAAGCGAAAATTGCTTCTTGAATTTTTCTAGTAAATGTTCTGGGTGCGGGGCCAATAATTTTCCCAGTTTTATCTCTTTGCAAGAACATCATATTTTTTATTAATTGTTGTGTGATGGTTGACCCACCCTGAACTCTTTCACCTTTACTGGCAAGATTTACAATTACCGCTCGAATAATCCCTTTAAAATCTATCCCCGGATGTTTATAGAAATTAGCATCTTCAACAGCAATAGTAGCATTTTTAAGATACGGGGAAACTTCATCGAGGGAGATCCACCTTCTTCTAATGTCGCCGGAGATTTCATAAAGTTCAACCCCATTTCTGTCATAAATAATAGTAGATTCCTCAATGATTCCCGACTTAAAATCTTCAATATTGGGAGTTTTACTCGCAAAGAAAATAAAAATGCCAATAATAATTAAAAATCCTCCTCCACAAAAACTACCAATGATTTTAAGCCAAAATTTCGCTCCTCTTTTCGTTTTGGTTTTTTGTTTTCTTTTTACAATTTGAATTTTATTGGAAAATATTCTTCTTGCCATAGATGGGAGATGACTTATAACTAATGATGGTTGACGTGTTGGTTGCGGCGTGTTCGATGGTGATATTTTTTATGAAATTCTTTAAGTTCTTTTTTTGTGTAGTGGGTGTATATTTGAGTAGTGGAAATATTTTGATGCCCCAAAATTTCTTGCACTGCCCTTAGATTACCAGATGATTTCAAAAGGTCGGTAGCAAAAGAATGCCTGAGGGTGTGGGGGACAATGTTTTTTACAATCCCAGCTTCTGCAGCGTATTTTTTAATTATTCTTTCAATTGAACGAGGGGTTAATCTAAGATTTTCATATTTTTGATATTTTTGTCTCCTCGGTATTCTTATAAAAATAGCTGGATCCAAGTCTTCTCTTCTTTCAAGATAATTTTTTAATGCGTTTTTTGCCGATTCAGATAAAAAGACAATTCTAATTTTTCCACCCTTCCCCCTAACAGAAAATTCTTGAGTTTCAAGATTAACCTTGTCTCTATTTAAGCCGCAAAGTTCAGATACGCGGAGTCCCGTAGAAAATAATGTTTCTAAAATTGCCTTGTCCCTTAGAGAATATAACTCATTTCCCCTGGGGGCGTTGAGTAATCTTTCAATTTCTTCATCTGTTAGAAATGTAATTTCCCTTTCTTTTAATTTTGCTAATTCTATTTTTTCCGGGGGCAGACTTTTAATTCCTTGTTTTGTTAAATATTTTAAGAATCCCCTTAAAGATATAAGATAGTAATTCTGGGTTTTCAATGACAATCCCTTTCTATTTAAAAAAAGTCGAAATTCTTTAATATTACTTTCTTGGATATCTTCCGGATTTAGTGGTTTGACAAATTGAAGGAGTTTTAAAAGATATCTTTTGTAATTCTCAATGGTTTTGATTGAGCGTCCTTTTTCAATTTCAAGATATTCCAGATAATCTTTAATCAAATTTTTCATAAGGGGTCATCAAAATTTATTTAAAGGACAATTTGAAAGATTATTTTTGCCAATTTACTAGGATCGTGGCGAATAAACCCTCTTGGCCTTAAAAGATCTGCTTTGATAATTTGGGCGCTTTGAGGTAAGTTTTTTTCATCAATTTCAACAGGTTCGGCCTTTTCTTCTTTATATTTTTCCAAGCGTTTTTTCGTGGGCATTTTATTGTTTAGAATAATAAAATTTAACAAGTTCTTTTTTGTGTATTTTTCAATAGTTTTTACAAAATCAGAGGCTTTAAAATTATTGGTTTCTCCGAATTTAGTCATCAAATTAACAACATAGATTTTTTTAGCCCTTGATTTAAGCAACGCATTTTTTATACCAGAGCAAAGGAGGTTGGGAATTATACTTGTATAAAGATCGCCAGGCCCTATAACTATAAAATCAGCATTTTGAATTGCTTGGAGTGCTTTGGGATTAGCCTTTACCTTGGGTTTAAGCCAAACCTTCTTTATGGGAGTATTGGCATTATGTTTTGGAATATCGATATTTGTTTCACCTTTAATGATTTTTTCGTTTTGAAGTTGGGCAAAAAGATGACACTTTGTTAATGTAGATGGAAATATTTTTCCCCTCACATCCAACATTTTACCCGCTTCATCTATTGCTCTTTGGGTGTTGCCGGTAATTTTTTCAAGGGCTGCTAAGAAGATATTGCCAAAACTGTGTCCATTAAATGTTCCTTCATTAAAACGATAATTAAAAAGATTGATTAAGATTTTTTGACTCTGTGAACTCAAAGCAACAAGGGCGCGTCTTACATCCCCGGGAGGAAGAACTCCAATTTCTTCCCTTAGTATTCCAGTGGAGCCCCCATTATCCGCCATTGAAACAATTGCTGAAATATTTAAGGGATAATCTCGAAGGCCAGAGAGCATAACAAAAGTTCCAGTTCCTCCCCCTACGGTTACAATTTTCTTTTGATGTTTGGGCATATTAATAAATTTTGAGGCTTTATGGGATTTAAATTAATCTTTTTTAAACTATTGAATTATAACCCTCGCTTGATTTTTTTTCAAGGCAAATTTGAAGATTGAATTTTATTTTTTTTTAAAGTAAAATTGTATAAAAACTAATAAAATCGGTAAATACTGAAGGTATTAATAAATTTCAAATTATGATTTATATTGCTTCCGATCACAGGGGGTTAAAACTTAAGGAGGAAATAAAAAAAGAGCTTAAAAGAATCGGAGAAGATTTTAGAGATTTAGGACCTTTTGATTTTAGGGCATCCGATGATTATCCCGATTTCGCTAAAAAGGTAGCTCAAAAAATTTCTCAAGACCCTAAGGGAAACAGGGGAGTTTTAATTTGTGGAAGTTCGGTGGGCATGCTTGTTGTGGCTAATAAGTTTAGAAATGTTAGAGCCGCCCCAGCAATAAATAAAGAAGTGGTTCGCATGTCAAAAACCCACAATAATTCTAATATTCTTTGTTTCGGCGCTGACTTTATTTCTAAAAGAAAGGCAAAGAAACTTTTAAACATCTGGCTTCAGGAATCATTTTCGGGAGAAACTCGCCACAAAAGAAGATTAAGAAAAATTCAAAAAATAGAAGAGGAGAATTTTATTTAAATAAATTATTTGGTTCAGTATTTATGGATAAAAAAGAAGTCCAAGAAAGGATCGAGAAATTAAAAAAAATTATTAATAAAGCAAGATACGCTTATCATGTATTAGACAAACCCATAATACCTGATGATGTTTTGGATTCTCTAAAACATGAACTTTTTGAACTTGAAAAGAAATATCCAGAATTTACAACACCTGATTCTCCCACTCAAAGAATAGGAGGCAGGCCACTTGAAAAATTTAAAAAAGTAGAACACAAAGTTCCCCAGTGGTCTTTTAACGATGCCTTTTCTAAAAAAGAGATTTATGATTTTGATAAGAGAATAAAAAAAGAACTTGGGATATCAGAAATTAATTATACCGCTGAGTTAAAAATCGATGGACTTCATGTTATTTTAACTTATAAAAACGGACTTTTTGTTTTAGGAGCAACAAGGGGAGATGGGAAAATAGGGGAAGATGTTACACAAAATTTAAAAACAATAGAAAGTATCCCCCTAAGATTGAACAAGGATATTTCTTTGGTTGTTGAGGGAGAGGTTTATATTAAAAAAAGTGTTTTTGAAAAGATAAACAAAAAAAGAAAAGAGGAAGGTTTTGAACCCCTGGCAAACCCAAGGAATGCTGCTGCCGGGGGAATTCGTCAACTTGATCCCCGGATTGCAAAAGAAAGGCATCTTGATTGCTTTGTTTACGATTATTCTTGGCCAGAAAAAGATGCTCCCCAAACCCAATACGAAGAATTAAAAAAATTGCAAGAACTTGGTTTTAAGGTGGAAAGAAATTACAAATATTGCCAAAATATTAATGAGGCAATTTTGTTTTGGGAAAAGTGGGATAAAAAAAGAGAAGTTGTGGATTATTGGATCGATGGTGTTGTGGTAAAAGTAAATAAAAGAGAGTATCAAAAAAGGCTTGGTTATACTGGTAAGGCGCCTCGCTGGTCTGTTGCTTTTAAATGGCCAGGAGAAAAGCAGACAACAGTAGTTAAGGATATTTTAATTCAAGTTGGTAGAACCGGTAAATTAACACCCGTTGCTATACTTGAACCAGTAAGTATAAGGGGCACTGTTGTTAGTCGAGCCACGCTTCACAATGCTGATGAGATTGAAAGGATAGGAATTAAAATCGGAGATACTGTTATTGTGCAAAAGGCAGGAGATGTTATTCCCCAGGTAGTAAAAATTATACCAGAATTAAGACCCAGAAAGGCAAAAGAATTTAAAACGCCTTCAAACTGTCCCTTTTGTAAATCAAAAATTATAAAACCAGAAGGAGAGGTAAATTATTATTGTTCAAATAAAAATTGTGGTGCCCAAAGGAAAAATCAACTTTATTACTTTGTTTCGAAAAAGGCATTTGATATTGTTAGTTTGGGACCTAAAATTATTGATAGGTTTATGGATGAGGGCCTTATTTCTGACGCCCCGGATATATTTTTACTTAAAAAAGAAGATATAGCGCCCTTGGAAAGATTTGCTGAAAAATCCGCTCAAAACATTATTGATTCAATAAATTCAAAAAAGGAAATTGAACTTTCAAGATTAATTATTGCTTGTCAAATTAAATACATTGGCGAGGAAAGCGCTAAGCTTTTAGATGAACAGTTAGGAAGCAATATTAGAAGTATAAAGGAATTTATAGAATTTTTTCAGTCACTTCCACAAGAAAAATTAGAACAAATAAAAGAAATCGGACCAAAAGTTTCGCGGGCAATCAAGAATTGGTTTTCAATAAAGGAAAATATAGAATTTCTTAAAAAACTTAATAAGGTTGGAGTAAAAATTAAATCTCCTCTTAAAAATAAACAAAAAAGTCAAAAATTGAAAGGAATGACTTTTGTTTTTACTGGCGAACTTGAATCAATGGCAAGAGAAGAGGCAAAAAAAGTGGTGGAAGAAAGGGGTGGTGAGGTGACAAATTTTATTTCAAAAAACACAGATTTTTTAGTTATCGGAAAGAATCCTGGTTCAAAATATGAAAAAGCAAAGAAACTCGGTGTAAAGATGGTCAATGAAGAGCACTTTTTGAGATTGATTAAAAAATAATTATTGCATTTTTGTAGTTTTGTTGTTAAAATAAAAAATCTTCGCTTTACTTAAAAGAATTGGAAAATAAATTTTTTAAAAATTATGATAACAAAAAAAACTAAAGCAGAAATTATAAGGGACTATATGATTCATAAAAGCGACACCGGGTCCTCTGAGGTTCAAATTGCCCTTTTAACAGAAGAAATTAATGAGTTAACGGAGCATTTAAAGGTTAATAAAAAAGATATCCCCGCAAAAAGGGCTCTACTTGAAAAAGTGGCCAAAAGAAAAAAGTTGCTTGAATATCTTAAAAAAGAAGATAAAAAAAGATATAATAATACAATAAAAAAGATAGGTTTGGGTTAATGGTTTGAATTGGGAAAATAATTATCATTGTTAATAGTTATACCTATGTCTATAAAACATCCCGACCAAAGGGTAATTGCCCTAATTGATGTCCAGAATATTTATTATTCGGCAAAAAACATTTTTCACAGAAAGGTAAATTTTGGGTCTATTTTAAAAGAGGCAATAGGACCAAGGAAACTAATTAGAGCCATAGCCTATGTTATTAAAACAGAAGAAGGTGAAGAGGAAGTTTTTTTTGAGGCATTGGAAAAGTTGGGGATCGAAACTAAAGTAAAAGAACTCCTTGTTTATCGTGGCGGATTAAAAAAAGCAGATTGGGATGTTGGCATCACCATTGATGCTGTTCGGTTATCTTCAATGGTTGATGTTATTGTACTTATCAGTGGAGATGGTGATTTTGTTCCCTTGGTAGAATTTTTAAAAAACCAAGGCAGACAAGTGGAGGTTTTAGCTTTTAAAAAAAGCACATCATCGCGTCTTATTCAAGCAGCTGATGATTTTATTGATTTAGGGAAGAGTCCCAATAATTTTTTACTTAAAAAAAGAGCATAAATAAATTTTGGAACAAAATCATTAATATGCGGTTTGAAATCGAACTAGAAGATAAAAAAATTATTTTAGAGAAAAAAAATTTAGCACTTCAGGCTGATGGCGAGATACTCGTAAAGTTGGGGGATACTGCAATTCTTGTTACAACGACCATAGGCAGGGAAACAGAGGGCGATTTTCTGCCTTTAATTGTGGAGTATGAAGAAAGATTTTATGCGGCTGGAAAAATTTTTGGTTCGCGATTTGTTAGAAGAGAAGGTAGACCAACAGAAGCAGCTATCTTAACGGCTCGTTTTATTGATAGGGCTATAAGACCTCTTTTTCCAGAAGATTTTGCTAAAGAAGTTCAAGTAATAGTCACGGTTCTTGCTTGGGATGGCAAGAATGATCCAGACATCCCTGCTTTAATTGGCGTAATGGCCACATTGTTATTGGGGAATATCCCCGTGAGGGGTTGTTTGGGCGCTGTTCGTGTAGCAAAAGTGGGGGAAAGAATTATTTTAAATCCAGAGTACGATCAGCGTCAGATGGCAGATTTTCAATTAGCGGTTTCCGGAGTCAAAGATAAAGATGGTCAAATTTTAGTGAATATGCTTGATGGCGAGGGGGAAATTGAAGAGGAATCAGCTTTAGAGTTGATTGAAAAAACCAAGGGAGCTATTTCTAAAATTATTGACTCTCTTTTAAAAAATATAAAAAATAAAAATATAAAAAATAATTTGAATTTTTCAGATAAGAAAAACACTTCAGAAGGTTTTAATATTCAAGAATTTGATAAAGAATTTGACAGTAATTTTCAAAATAAGTTTTTAGAGATACTTTTTTCTGGGAGAGAAAGCAAAGATGGAGGAGAAAAAATAAGTGAGCTTTCCCAGGAATTTCAATTGAGTTTTTCTGAAGATAAAAGAATTTTTGCTCTTAAATATTTTAACAAAAGAGT
>Ga0172363_10005597_pt1 | contig 10146 bp, 8 predicted proteins | sample LakKivs2_kivu2a2_FD_114541 | JGI IMG/M metagenome (GOLD analysis project Ga0172363, IMG submission 114541) | Sediment microbial communities from Lake Kivu, Rwanda - Sediment s2_kivu2a2 | ecosystem: Environmental > Aquatic > Freshwater > Lake > Sediment | place: Rwanda: Western Province, Lake... | reverse complement strand
GCCTTTATAGCCTCTACGCTGATGTGCGGATTAAGCGCCTCGAGCTTCTCTTTAGCCGAGTCAATCTTATTCCTTCCGATGTCCTTATCTGAATGCAGCACCTGACGGTTCAGGTTGCTGAGTTCTACCTTGTCCCCATCTATGATTCTGATTCTGCCCACACCGGCCACGGCTAAATAGGTCAAAATGGCAGAGCCGAGTCCACCGGCTCCAGCGACCAGGACTTTTGCCTTCTTGAGTTTTTCCTGCCCCGATTTCGACCAGCCGGGGATCAGTATCTGCCTTTCATATCTGGCCAGTTCTCGTTTGCTGAGCATTTTCCCCTCGCCTCAATAGCAATGACCGCGATGTTGAAAGCACTGTCTGATATTACCGCATTTGGTTTAACATTGCCAGCGGGACTCTCTTAAAAAGAGTACCCGTCCTCCGCCCGGAGGACGGGTACTCGACTCAAGGAGGGCAGGGATTTTCAGGGTTATTTGTATAGCCTGGCGGCAAGCTCGGACAAGCCCAGGCTCACCAGTTTTTCCTTCAACGGGCGGCCCTTGGCGTCCAGGCCCCTTGCCTTGTAGTATTCTTTCAACATGAGCTCTATATTGGGCACCGAGCCCGCAGCGCCACCGTCGGGGAGGGGAGTCAAAATCCGCTTCGGCATCCGGTCGTCTGCGGCTGTAACGCCCATGAGATTGTTCAGGCCCCTTTGGAGCATCCAGATACGCTCGCCGCACTCCATGACTTCTTTAAGGTCGTAGTCAAAGCCGGTGGCGGCCTTCAGCGCCTCCGCCAGCTCGGTAAGCGACATCGACATGAGGCCGAACTGGCACATTGTCGCTGCATTCGACAGCATTGACACGTTTTCACATATGACGTTAAGCTCACCTTTGCCCTCGTCAGCCTTGGGGTCGTAGCCGCCTGTTATGCCAATGTCCGGCCAGGTGGTCCAGCTCGATTCAATCTTGCCTATCTCGGATGCGACGTGGCAGGCACCACGATTTGACATCACGAAACCGAGGCCGTGACCATGGGACCCCCGCGAATCGTACAAAGCATACTCGAGGCCTTTGACCTCCACTGTATAATCTGCTGAATTATTGCCTATCTTTTTAGCGGCACCGCGGCTGCCCTCCGCCAGCACGTTGCCGAATCCTTTGCGGTATGCTATCTTCTCCATCATCGCCAGAACATCTTCTGTGTTACCCCACCTCAACTGGCCACCATCGAGGTCCTTTGAGGTAATGAGGCCTTTCTCGAAGCACTCCATAGCAAAAGCAATAGTGGCCCCGCAGCTAATGGTATCCATACCATACCGGTTTGCCACCTCTCCCATTTTGATGACGGCGGCCATATTTTCAATAACCGTCAGGGAGCCGAAGGCGCCAATTGTCTCATATTGGGGGCCTGGCCCCTCTGCAATTGCATAGGGTCCCTCAGCCACCTTGACCGTTCTCTTGCATGCTATAGGGCAGGTGTAACATGCGTGTGGCTTTGTCAGGTAGGCACCCAGCGCACCGCCGCCAAGCAGCGGCCCCAGCCACATGCCGTCGCCCACAGTGTAATTCTTAACCGGCAGAACGCCGGTCATACAATTCACATCCAAACCCATTGCGGTACCCGCGCCTGTGAGGGCCTGCGTGATGACGCTTTCCTTGACCTTAGTCAGAGCAGCCTTGCGTACATTCTCGAAAGCTTCCAGATTTGCAGGCGTCACTTTGCCAGAGCCACTGACGACAATGGCCTTCAGCTTTTTGGAGCCCATAACAGCACCGCCGCCGCAGCGGCTGATCGAGCCCCATATCGTATTCATTATGTTGGCAAACTTGACCAGGTTCTCCCCGGCAGGGCCAATCTCGAGCACGTCTGCTTTGTTGCCATGGCGTTTCTTGAGAATATTCGAGGTTTCATAGATGTCTTTTCCCCACAGGTCGGATGCATCCTTAATCTCTACCTTGTCATCCGTTATCACTATATAGACAGGTTTCTTCGAAGCGCCTGATATAGCGATTCCATCGTAGCCTGCCCTCTTTATTTCAGCGGCAAAGTTACCGCCCGCCGAGCCCTGCCCCCAGATACCCGTCTGTGGCGATTTGAAGGCCGCCAGCAGGCGTGAGGACGTGAAAAAGTTGGTTCCCGACAATGGGCCTGCCATAAGGAAAAGAACGTTCTTGGCCGACAATGGCTCCGTGTCAGGAGGAACACGGTCAAGGAATAGCTTGGCGGCAAGCCCGGCCCCTCCGATGAATTTGCGTATCACCTCGTCTTTTATCTGGGTGGTCTTGACGGCGCCATTGCTCAGGTCTATGTCCAGTATCTTCCCTTGATAAGTGCCCATTTTTTCCTCCTCTTCCCTCTTCTGGCTATTCTAGTAGGGACCGCGCTTCAAGTGCTCCTTTAGCCTCAGATAAGAGATATAGGTTATGTTTTGCTTGCGGTTTATATATTTCTCCAAAGGAGTGAGATTTTTCCGCTTTCGCTCTATTTGACTGCGCACAGTAAGGCTCATGGCATTGCTGGCTCCGGAGCCGTAGGAAGCAAACAGTATCGTCTCATCCGGCTTTGCCTTATCCAGAATGTTAGCCAGGCTGATAAAAGCCGAGCAAGACCCCAGGTCGCCCACAACCGAGGCCAGGCCGGGTGCCAACTGCCCTTTCTGTATCCCCAGCTCTTTTGCAGGCAGACTCGGAATTCTTTCATCCGGCTGCGCAAAGACTGCGTAGGTGTAGTCTTGAGCCTTCTTGCCCAATTTTTCCAGGAGCCCTTTGCAGGCCCCGGCCACGTGTGTTTGATAACCGTATTCGCGGTCGAACCTGTAATCTGCCTGGTTTGATACCCATGAGTCTTTGGTTGAACGCCACCTATCCATAAATAGAGTGGCATAGGTATCCATGCCATCGATATCTGCTATGGTTCCCGTTGTCCCGATAACCATAGCCACAGCTCCGGCGCCGAAGTTGGCATCACCCTCAGTTCCCGGAGCGGTAGCTCTGTCTTCACCGCCGAGTACAAGGCCGTACTTTATCCTTTTGGCGGCTATCGCATCCAGACATCCCAGCACGGCGTTGCCGAGCGAGTTCAGCGAGCCCAGATAGTCTATCCTGGTCGTCTCGGGACGCACGCCCAGTATCTCGCCTATAATCGGCGACACATATTGCTCGATATAGGGTGAAGAGGCCGTGCCGAAATATATTGCGCCTATTTGCTCCGGGTCAATGGCTGCATGTCTCATTGCGTTGCTGGCCGCCTCGGCGGCCATGGTTACGACATCCTCATCAGCACCGCAAACAGACTTCTCGCCGGGAGACCAGCTACCCCAGGGAATCGCAACGTCCTTTTGTTCAATCCTGAACTTCGGTATGTACACTCCATATCCGATAATACCAGCCACATTTGCCTCCTAAAAATGATGTGTTACCTGGAACGAGACAGAATGTTAACTACAGCAGCGCCAAACGCAGGCCCTCCTACATTCTGCTGCAGGCCGATGCCATTCTTGAGTTTCACCTGACGCTTGTCCGCTTCCTCCCGCAACTGGGTGACCACCTCGAAAATTTGCCCCAGTCCGGTTGCTGCTATCGGGTGTCCGTGCGCTTTCAAGCCGCCGCTGGGGTTGATAGGAAGCTTTCCGTGCATGTCGTACTCGCCGTCCTTAAGCTTTTTAGCAGCTTCCCCGCTGCGCGCAAAGCCTACATCCTCAATATCCATCAGCTCGGTGTTGGTGAAGCAGTCGTGCAATTCAGCGAAGTCAACGTCTTGTGGTTTGATGCCTGCCATCTCGAAGGCTCCTTTGGCAGCCCTGACCACAGAGGGCTGTGAAACGAAGCTGCTCCTATCCCAAAGCTGGTTGTGGTCTAATCCGGTGTGGCTGCCCCAAACGTAGACAGGTTTGTCGGTATATTTCTTAGCCAGGTCAGCGCGGCACACAATCGCAGCGGCCGCCCCGTCGGTCTGAGGGCAGCAATCGAACAGGTGAAGCGGCCAGCAGATGACCGGGCTGTTAAGCACGCGCTCTACAGTTATATCGAACTGATAGTGGGCATACGGGCAAAGGCTGCCGTTATGATGATTTTTGACAGCTACCCTGGCGAAGTCCTCCATAGTGTATCCGAGTTGGTGCATCTGCCTGGTAGCATGCATCGCCTGAATCGCCGGCCCGCCCTGCCCCATCATCCACGAGGGGTGATTGCCTGTCTCTGCGCCTCCGCCTCCGCCGGCACCGCCCAGTGATTCAGCGGAAGGCTTGTCTCTCATTTTCTCAGCACCCAGAGCCAGGACAACATCAAATACGCCTGAAGCCACGCCCAGGCAGGCGTTTCTGAAAGTGTCGCCTCCGGTGGGACAGGCATTTTCAATCCTGCTGCAAGACAGGTCAAGGTTTCCTATCATGCTTGCCAGAGATTGACCGCCCTGAGCGCCCTGGCCTATGAAACCCCCGCTCCACTGTCCAAACCAGGCGGCCTTGATTTCTTTGGGGTCTATCCCTTTTTGAACGTTTTTCAGACAGTTTAGATATGCTTCCTGGATCATGTTCTCCAGGCTTTTATCGAACAGCTCCCCGAACTTAATCATCCCCACCCCGATGACAGCGACCTTACCTTTCATCTTATCCCTCCTCCGCCAGTCTGAACTTGTAACCGTAGACATTGAGCCCTCTATCGGTTAACATCCTGCGGAATACCATTTCGACCTTAATGCCTATTTTGATTTCGTCTGGCGAGCCGCACTCGGTCATTATCCCGCCATATCTGCCGCCTCCTTCGAGGTCAACGATAACGGGTAAAATGGGCGGCTCAAACTGGGGTGGGGGTGCCCAGTTTACGCAAAAAGTGTGTATCGTTCCTTTGTGGGGGAGCTTATATTCCTTGAGATTCTGGCTGCCACATTCATGGCATATCTTGGTTCGAGGATAGCTGATATGGCCGCAATCCTGGCACTTGATGCCAACCAGCCTATGAACCTCAGTATTGAACCGCCAGAACATTGGCGATGCAGGTACTGGTTGTGTCATTGGCAAACCTCCTAACTCTATTTTAGTGTTAAAACTGATATTAAGTTAATTTTATCGCGGTAATTCCAGTCCTCGCATGGCGATAACATTACGCTGGATCTCGGACGTGCCTCCTCCGATATTTATGCTGATACACTCTTGATACGAGCTTTCAAACTTGCCCTTGAGAGGGGCCCATTTAGAGCCAGCCTTCACCTGTCCATAGAGACCGAGAATCCGGGCGCCGGCATAGGCCAGGCGCTGTCCCAGCTCACTTCCGTAAACCTTCCCTGTACAGGCAGTAACGGCAGCCGGGATCATAAATGCTTCCCCTTTCTGCTGGAGCCAGGCTACGTTGTAGGAGAGGGCAAGCCCTACCTCTATGTCGATAGTCAATTGTGCCAGAAGATGGCGAACCAGAGGCTGTTCCGCAAGGCGCTTACCATTACGTTCAGTTTCCTTGCAGAACTGGATGAGCTCTTCGAGATTTCGTTTGGCCTCTGCCATAAATCCTATGCTCGACCGTTCGAAGTTCATAGTCATCAGGCTGACGTACCAGCCCCTGTTCTCATCTCCCACCATGTTTTCCTTGGGCACTTTGACATCATCGAAGTACATTTCGTTAAACATATGCGTGCCATTCATGGCTTTCACAGGGCGGAGATTGATGCCGGGGCTGCTCATATCCACAAGGAAGAAGGAGAGGCCGCGGTGCCGGGGCTGCTCGGGGTCTGTCCGGGCCAGCATGAAACACCATTGAGCGCGATGTGCACCGCTGGTCCAGGTCTTCTGCCCGTTGATGATATAGTGGTCTCCGTTCCTGACTGCCCTCGTTTTCAGGGAGGCCAGGTCGGAACCGGCGTTGGGCTCGCTCCATCCCTGGCACCACATAATCTCACCCTTGGCTATAGGTGGCAGGTGCTGCTGCTTCTGCTCCTCATTACCCGAGGCCAGGAGCGTAGGCGCAAGCATACATACTCCTTGTATGTCGATGCCAGGCGCTCGATGATATGCCTTGGCCTCATTAAACAGGAGTTGCTCTAATATAGAGGCTTCCAGCCCTCCGTACGCCCTGGGCCAGGGGCGGGATATCCAGCCCTTCTCTCCCAGCCTTCTGGCTAGATAGCGATGGAAGTCCCATCCCTCATCGTTGTCGTAGATGTTTTCTGCCCCCAGAGGCGGCGCCTTTTTCATCTCCTCTCGGAAGAAATTATCGAATTCCTTCTTTAGCGCTTCTTGCTCAGGAGTGAGACTGAAATCCAATATCATCACCTCTTTCTGAGCCTTGCCGGTTCATAGCCCGACAATGCATACGCTGACCGTGGGCGCCAGTGGCTCGTGTCCCATGTTGTGAGCGAGGCCCAGCTTGGGATTCTTTATCTGACGTTTGCCCGCCCTGCCCTGAAGCTGTAGGTAGAGCTCGTACAGCATCCTTATGCCGGAGGCGCCGATGGGGTGGCCGAAGCACTTCAGGCCTCCGTCCGGCTGCACCGGCAGAGCGCCGCTGAGTTCAAAAATACCGGCATCGATGTCGTCTTTGACCTTTCCCCTCGGGCTGAACTGAAGGTCTTCCATAGTTACAGCCTCAGTGATAGAGAAGCAGTCGTGTACCTCCGCCATGCTTATTTCCTTGCGGGGGTTCTTGATTCCTGCTTCTTTATAAGCGGCCAGGCCGGCACGGTAGCCTTCTTCTACATGGGTGAAATCGTAGTCTGTAGTCAGGCGGCCGGAGGTGGGACTGGCACATATCTGCAGAGCCTTGATATATACAGGGTCTTTGCGGAACTTTTTAGCTAACTCGGCGCTCGTTATGATTGCAGCAGCGCCTCCATCGGAGACACCGCAACAATCGAACAGGCCCAGAGGCCAGGCGATGATGGGGGCATTCAGCACGCGCTCCACTGTGAGCACGTTCCTCAGATGCGCCTTGGGATTCAAAGAGCCGTTATAGTGGCTCTTCACAGATATTTTAGCCAGCATTGTCTTACCATCCTGGGGGCTCAACCCGTAGCGGTGAAAATACTTTGTTGCCATCATGGCGAACATGCCTGGCATAGTCGCTACGGCATGAGTGTGAGTTAGATTATCCATGCCCGGCAGACCACTCATTCCCTCATCCTTGATTTTCTCAAAACCAACAGCAAGGACGATATCGTATATGCCGGCAGCCACAGAGTAGGAGGCATTCCTTACCGCATCGTGCCCGGAGGCGCAGGCATTCACGCAATGAGAAACAGGCTTATATTGTAACCTCAGCGGCTCGCTGACGGAGCGCCCGCCGTGTCCGCTGAAAATACTGCCTGCCCAGGCGGCTTCGATATCTTTAATCTCGATGCCGGCATCGGCTAAAGCCTCGTTAACAGCTTCCACAATCAAGTCGCTGGGGCCCTTGCCCCACAATTCACCAAACCGGGTGCAGCCCATACCTATAATGGCAACCCGGTCTTTAATACTCCCTGACATATCTTGCCTCCTTTAACACCTTATGGGGCGAGCCTTCCAGTAATAGCTAGTAATACCCCGGTCGACGAAGACCTTCCTGAAGGTCATCTCTACATTCATCCCTACCTTGACCTCCTCAGGGTTCCGATCGGTGAGGTCGAACAGCATCCTGCCGCCGTCTTCGAAGTCGATCAGCACTACAGAGGAAGGCGGGTCGGGAGCTGGCGCCAGTTGGTCCTGGGTGTAGCTGAACACAGTAGCCTTTTTTCGGGAGAAATCGTAGTCATCGAAGTCATCCACCGCGCCGCATACTGCGCAGACGCGGATAGGCGTAGTCGTGATGCCGCCGTTGTCATACTGAGGCGTCTTGCATCGCCTGCACTTGATTCCCCAAAGCCCTAAAAGGTCTTTTCTCTGCCTCCAGTTGGCTGCTACGGATATGTGTCCTCTATCGGGACGTCTGGCCTGGTCCAGGGGCACGATTTCGCGCCAGCGAAGGTAATCATTGTAGTTTTCCATCATATGCTTGGACTCTAAGTGCTTGGAGAATCCGCGGCGCGCCCCCAGTTTCTTGATGGCGTTGGTCACCTGTAAAACAAAAGCATTGGCACCATTACCGTAGCCTGCGAAAAGGATTTTCTCGCCGGGTTCAGCCTGTTCGAGCGCGCTTACCAGCATCACGAAGGGCATGGCTGACCCCAGAAGCCCCACGTTCATGAACAGACCCGCCGGATCGAGCAGTTGGGCCGGGTCGAAACCAAGCTCTGATGCAACTCGTCCGTGTCTCCTTACATCGCCCGGGGGGTCGAAAACGACTTTGGCAAAGTCCTTGGGCGAAAGCCCGCACTTGTTCATTATTCCCGATAAGACCTCGGGCATTACCTTGGAATAGCTTTCATCCATAACCATGCGGTCTTCCCAGGCGCGAATGAAGGTGTCGTTTTCACTCCTCCAGGTTGCCGCCAACTCATCCGAGATAGAGTAGCTATCCAGAATCTCGGCGATGACATTCTTCTTGCCCACAAGAATGGCTCCGGCGCTATCTCCCAGAGCCTGTTCATTTATCCCGGACGGAGGCGCCATTCGGGTATCTGATGCTGCTACCAGAACATTGCTGGCCTGCCCGGCTTTTACGGCGTCCAGGGCAAACCCCAATGCCGTTGTCCCTGAGCGGAGCGAGCCCGTTATATCCGATGTCTGAATATCGCGGCGCAGGTGTAGTGCCAGGGCCATTGTGGCTGAGCATAGCTTCTCTTTGTAGGGAGATGTAGTAGTGGCAAAAAGGAGGCTGTCAACTGCAGATGGGTCTATGCCTGTCAGGCAATCTATAGCTGCTTCCACAGCCATGGTCACGCTATCCTCATCGTAGTAAGCGATTGCCCTCTCTCCGGGTATAGCAAAGCCCCCCCAGGCCTTGGCAAATTTCTGTCGCTCTATGCGGTGCCAGGGGATATAGGCACCATACGAAGTTATGCCTATCATAAAAATCTCCTTTCAACCACTAACAAGGGGCTTAAGCCCCTTGTCTGCCCCAGCCCCTCTACGTTCAATTTTACTGCCAGCCTATGTGTTACCCGGCTTATAGCGTAATGTCCCAATCTACTACTCTGAGAATAAGGCTTTGGCCTGCTTCTGAGTATAGTGTTGGTACTTATTTTAGTCCACTGCTCTTTCTTGACAACTATTAAGGGGTAACACTATATGAGGTGGTGGTGGCATGGTGTAGACAACAGTGTTAACACCTGACATAATAGTGTCAGTAATTATAAGACAACCAAATGCCTACAGCACTAGCGAGCAAGGGTCTGGAGAGGAAGAAACATATGAATAAAACGAGGCTTCTCGTTGTAGATGATGAGGCCCTGTTCCGAGAGCTTTTATGCCGCACCCTGTCTTCAGAGCCGGAGCTGGATGTTATAGGAGTGGCGGGAGACGGGGAGACTGCGGTCCAACTCGCCAGGAAGGAAAAACCGGATGTGGTGCTTATGGACATCGAGCTGCCGGGCAAGCTTGACGGTATCGAAGCAGCTCTACAGATTAAGAAAGAGAGGCCGCAAACCGGAATTGTTGTTCTATCTGCTCACAGTGAGCGGCGTTATGTGACAAGCCTGCCCCTCGAGGACATACAGGGGTGGGCATATCTCTTGAAACAAACAGCGCCGGACCTTGCCACAGTCGTGCGCGCCATCGAAGGGAGTAAGGCGGGTATGGTGGTGCTGGACCCGACAGTAGTGGCGGGTCTGCGGCCCAGGCAGGGCTCTGCTGTAGCCAGGTTGAACCCCAGGCATCAGGAAGTGCTGGAGCTCCTCGCTCAGGGATATAGCAATGCCGCCATAGCTCAATTGCTGAAGCTGTCCCGTAAGTCGGTTGAAACCTACATAAATGCGATATACCAGGAACTTCACCTTTCCCACGAACAGGATATCCACGCCCGCGTCAAAGCCACACTCCTCTATCTGGAAAGCTCTAGGAGCCGTCAGGGATAGACGAAGAAAATCGTCAAGCTGGCACTATGTTATCTGTCCTCAGAGCCGTTACCCTAATTATGGGCGGACATGTAAGGGCCTTGCCAGGAGAGATGCATAGTGTACAAAGTTGTTGTAGTTGATGACGAGCCGGAGTTTCGCGAATGGCTTAAGTCGTTGCTGGAAAACAGCAAAGACTTCGAATTAGTGGGCGAGGCTAAAACCGGAACGGAAGCGGTTTACCTCATTCCGTCCCTG
>Ga0172363_10005596_pt1 | contig 10146 bp, 8 predicted proteins | sample LakKivs2_kivu2a2_FD_114541 | JGI IMG/M metagenome (GOLD analysis project Ga0172363, IMG submission 114541) | Sediment microbial communities from Lake Kivu, Rwanda - Sediment s2_kivu2a2 | ecosystem: Environmental > Aquatic > Freshwater > Lake > Sediment | place: Rwanda: Western Province, Lake... | reverse complement strand
GGACTCCTGATTCCGCTGGAACGACATGTGAAAAGGGCGACCCGCCTCAGGCGGGTCGCCCTTCAAAATATCCCTGTCTACCCCTCCCTGAACGAGTCAGGGACAAGTTTACGAAAGGGGGAGCATTTGTTGGGCACGGTGCTCTGTGCCCCTAAACTTTCTTAACGCTGTCTGCCTCCCCGTTGAAGGCCTGTTTGGGCGTTATTGCTGAGGCCAAGCCGGTGAGTGCGAAAATCTTAATCAGGTCACCGGCTATGAAGGGGAAGAGCCCCAGCGTCAGGACATGGTAGAAACTTGCACTTCCTCCTCCCACCAGGTTCAGCCACAGGTGCAGTTGAATCAGTCCCGGAACGTAGATTAAAACAAAGTTGGCGAAAAGTAATATGCCCAGCATGGGGAGGAAAGACCTTGCCCGGATGTATTTATCAATAAAATGCCCCACAAACAGGGCGGCCAGGAAGAAACCGAGGATATAGCCTCCCGTAGGCCCGGCGAGATGTCCCGCGCCGCCTGACCAGCCGGTAAACCAGGGCAGTCCGGCAGCTCCCAGCCCTGCATAAGCGGCTACGCTGATACCCCCCCACCACCGGCCCAGAAGCACACCGGCCAAAAGCACGGCAAATGTCTGCATAGTGATGGGCACCGGCGTCCAGGGGAGCGGAAATCTTATCTGAGCCGCAAGCCCGATAGCACAGGCCATGCCCAGCGCCAGCAGAATTTTTTTGGTCAGGCCTAATTCAGCACGCCAGCGGTAAGCGTTGTATGTCGCCATTCTCCATCTATCTAAAGCTTTTGCTTCCATACCGTGAACTCCTTCCTTCGCCAGATTTACTCGCAAACAGGTCAATTATCTCAATTATCACGGCCAATCAGGGATACATCGCCGCTGATGACTTTCTTCACATCTCCATTCTCCTTTCTTATCAGCAAGAAGCCCTCCCCATCTATGTCCAGGGCTTTGCCCTGCATTTCCTCGTTGACATCGCTGACCTTGACCCAGGAGCCGATGGTACTGTCCAGTGCTTTCCACTCCTCCCTGAGAGCGTTAAACCCGGATGTCAGGAACGTACTGTACAGCCCGTCAAACTCGGTTAAAAGACAGCGGACAAGTCCCACACGGGAAACATACTCCCCGCATTTCTCAGCTAGAGAGGTAGCAATATCCCTGGTCGGCTCAGGCAACAGCGAACATCGGGTATTCACATTTACCCCGATGCCTACAACGATGTGGTCTACCCTGTCTATATCAGAACTCATTTCGGCGAGGATGCCCGCGACCTTCTTGCCACCGACTGTGATATCATTGGGCCACTTTAATCTCGGCTCGAGTGGAGTCACCCTTCTTATAGCCTTACACACAGCTACTCCGGCAATCAGGGGAATCTGGATAACCTGAGAAGGTCTGAGATTTGGCCTCAATATGGTAGAGAAGTAAACACCCTCGCGAGGCGGTGAAGCCCAGAGCCTGCCCTTCCTGCCCCTGCCTCTGGTCTGTCTCTCGGTGATGAATACGAAGCCCTCCTCCGCTCCCCCTCTGGCTGCTTCTCCGGCCTCATCTTGAGACGAGGCGACCTCCTCCCGATACATAATGCGCCTGCCTATAATACTGGTATGGAGAGCGAGGGCGATCTCTGCGGGGATAACGAGGTCAGGGCCTTTGACGAAGGAATACCCGGTTCGCGGCGAGGAATCTATTCGATATCCCATTCTGCGCAGCTCGTTGACATGCTTCCAGACAGCCGTCCGGGAGATGTTAAGCCTCTGGCCGAGCTGCTCCCCGGAAATATGGCCTTGTTCCTGCAGGGCTCTGAGAATGGAATCTCTCATCGAGCCCATATTTTAGCGGAGGCTTTATTTAATGTCAACCATATTGTATTTAGCGGTTGACATTTCATAAAGGCGAAGAACCCTCGCTCTTACGAAGAACGAAACCAGCACGGGTGCTCTGTCACCCGCATTGCCTCTAGAGCCGGCAGAGCGTTTCGTAGTCACGAACAGCCATTAAGGGGGGACCCAATTTGAGAAATTAGCTTATGAAAAAGAAATCAGCGGCAATGGAACTTTTAGGCCGCTTACAACGTATTATTCTATAGAGAGGCCATTTAGATGGTCGAAAAGGAAGCTCCTATAGCCGAGGGCGAAATTATTCAACGATGCCAGGCAGGTGATCAGGAAGCCTTCCGAAGCGTGGTTGAATCATATCAGAATGTACTCTTCGGTACAGCCTACCTGATGACTGGTAGCCGGACAGTGGCCGAAGACCAGGTCCAGGAAGCTTTCATATCTGCTTGGAAAGGCATTGGGAGTTTTCGCCCCGGACATCCATTAAAACCATGGCTGGTTCGAATATTAGTGAATAAGGTGCTGAGTTACAAGCGGGCCAACTCGATAGCGGTATCAACCCTTAATCCGGACATTATCACCGATCCGGTGGACGACCCGACGGAAGATATCGAGCTAAAAGACCAATTACAACGGTTCCTGCCCCGGCTTTCCGAGGAGCAGCGTCAGATAGTGTTGCTGAGATATTTTACAGGGCTTTCTATAGCCGAGACATCCACCGCTCTGAGGCGACGGCAGGGTACGGTTAAGTCTCAGGCACACAGAGCTTTGGAGCTATTGAAGAATCTGATCGAGGACGATAACAACCTACAATAGGGGGTTTGTGATGATGAGTAACGTAAAGAATGATGTCAAGAATCTTGAGCAAAGGCTATACAGGTTCTTCCAGAAACAAGCCAAATCGTTGAAAGCGAGCGAGGACTTATGGCCAAAGCTAGAGTCCCGACTGGGTGAAAAGTCAACAGATGCCGGAGCTAATAATACAAAAAGGGGATTTAGCTGGTGGCTGTCCGGTCCCCGGCTGGTGGCAGTGTCCGCCTCTTTATCGCTAGTTCTGATATTGGTGGTTGTAGGATCGTTATGGTTAACCACCAATCATACACCGAATAATATGCCATCAACACCATATGGGTCTATATCTGAATCTGACGCAGGGTCTTACGGCTCGATTGTTCTAGGACCTTCATCTGGTCCTACTGGTGCTGGGGTAACTCTTGGTGCACCTGGTCCTACTGGCCCTGCTGGCCATGATGGGACTACCGTTACTATCTCGGGAAGCGGATTCAGTGCAGATGTCGGTGTCTCCAATTACGGTGTTTTAGACACGGCCCAAAGGCAAGTGATCTATCAGGCGACAGTCTCTCTTGAGGTTGACACAGTTCCATCGGCTCTTACCCGGGTGCAAACAATAGCGAAAAGTTTGGGAGGTTGGGTGGATAACATATCCAGTTACGGCGGACAGACTCAAACGCAGGCAACGATCACTATCCGTGTGCCGCAGGACCAGTTCTTTACCGCTCTCGATAATCTGCAAAGTCTGGGAACAGTCCAGAGCCAAAACGTGTCTAGCCAGGACGTAACAGAACAGTACATAGATTTGGAGGCGCGTCTCAAAAGCTCACAGTTGGAAAAACAAAGCCTTCAAGCTTTGTTGGCTAAGGTGGCGACAGTCAACGATGAAATCTTAATCCAGGGACAACTCACTCAGGTGCAGTCACAAATTGAAAGTCTGCAAGGCCAGATTAACTATATCCAGAACCGGGTAGACATGGCATCTATAACCGTGGCATTGAATATACCGACGCAAAATGTCGGGCAACCGCCATCTGCCGACCTAACGATTGCAGTGTCAAATGTTGAAAGCAGTTTGGCCTCGGTTAAACAGCTTATATCGACTGTTCGCGGTGTTGTCGATACGAACACTATCTCTTTTAGTAACGGAAAGGAAAGCGCAGCGCTTTCTCTAAGGGTATATCGGTCTGATTTCGATCACATATTGGTATCCATCGAAAGCGAGGGTAAAATCCAGCAGAAGACAGTTCAGGAGACCGCAACTCCACAGCAAGCACAAATACAGACGGGCAGCGCTCTTCCTCCCCCGGATGCCACAATTTCACTGCGTCTAATCGAGGCATCCGGCTTTTGGACGACGACTAATATCAGAGTTGTTGCGATAGCCGGGGGCGTAGTAGTACTGACTCTACTGGTTTTCCTTGGCTTAGCCCATCGGGCAGGGCTCTTGAGGAGAAAAATATCGTAATGAAATGTTGTAAATCGTTCTGGTGGGGTCGATTGCTATATCTTAATTGTATTCTGAGACATTAAGTCTACCTTATCTGGCGGGCTCACGATAGGACGATAAAGGAGATTTGGGCAAGGGAACTTCTCCCCTTATCGGTCAATGGCATCATAGACTTCTTCACGCCGCCTTTATGAGTTATAAAAGGGGCGTCCGCCAGAGGCGGACGCCCCTAAAACGTTTCCCTTTATTGAGCCTGCTAGACTTCGCGGAACTCGCCCTCTACTGTGCCTTCGTCCTTTTTGCCCGGACCACCGCCGTCTCCCGAAGGCGGAGGTGGGGGTGCTCCTGAGCCTTGACCTGCACCAGCCTGCTGATAGACCGCCGCACCCACTTTCTGCATGGTGTCCGACAGCTCCTGAGTTGTGCGTTTCAACTGCTCAACGTCGCTGCCCTGCAGTGCCGATTTCACGGCCGCTATCTTGGCATCAACGTCGCTCTTTAAGTCGGATGGCACTTTGTCGCCCTGCTCACGGAGGGTCTTCTCCGCAGTGTAGACCAGGGTATCCGCCATATTGCGGGCTTCCACTTCCTCACGCTTCCTGGTATCTTCGGCGGCATGCATGTCAGCCTCTCGCTTCATCCGCTCTACTTCATCTTTGCTCAGTCCGCTGGATGCGGTAATGGTTATCTTCTGCTCCCGGCCCGTGCCTTTATCATGTGCCTTGACGCTGAGTATGCCGTTGGCATCTATGTCGAAAGCAACCTCGATCTGGGGCATGCCCCGAGGCGCTGGAAGTATGCCATCGAGCATGAAGCGTCCCAGCGTCCTGTTATCGTTAGCCATAGGTCTCTCGCCCTGAAGGACGTGGATCTCCACGCTGGGCTGATTATCGGCAGCCGTGCTGAAGACCTGGCTCTTCGAGGTGGGAATAGTAGTGTTGCGCGGGATGAGCGGCGTCATCACCGCACCCAGGGTCTCAATGCCCAGGGTAAGCGGAGTGACATCGAGCAGCAGCACATCCTTAACCTCGCCCTTGAGTACACCGCCCTGGATAGCCGCCCCCATGGCGACAACCTCATCAGGGTTGACCCCCTTATTGGGCTCGCGGCCGAAGAAATCCTTGACCTTTTTCTGCACCAGCGGCATCCTGGTCTGGCCGCCGACAAGGATAACCTCATTTATCTGATTGTTGCTTAATCCGGCATCCTTTAGAGCCTGACGGCAGGGCTCAATGGTCTTATCCACCAGGTCCATCACCAGTTGCTCTAGTTTTGCCCGGGTCAACTTGATATTGAGGTGCTTGGGCCCGCTGGCATCGGCGGTGATGAAGGGAAGATTCACCTCGGTCTCCATCACAGTGGACAGCTCCATCTTCGCCTTCTCCGCAGCCTCCTTCAGACGCTGCAGGGCCATGCGGTCCTTCCTCAGGTCGATGCCCTGGTCGCGTTTGAACTCATCGCACAGCCAGTCCATTATGCGCTGGTCGAAATCGTCTCCGCCGAGATGGGTATCACCATTGGTAGACTTTACCTGGAACGTGCCTTCGCCCAGCTCCAGTATGGAGATATCGAACGTTCCGCCGCCCAGGTCGTAGACCGCAATGGTCTCGTCCTTCTTCTTGTCCAGTCCGTAAGCCAGCGATGCCGCCGTGGGCTCGTTGATGATGCGCAGCACCTTCAGCCCGGCGATCTCGCCGGCATCCTTGGTGGCCTGCCTCTGGCTGTCATTGAAGTAGGCGGGCACTGTAATTACCGCCTCGGTTACCTTTTCCCCCAGGTAAGCCTCAGCATCAGCCTTCAACTTCTGCAGAATCATGGCCGAAATCTCGGGCGGGCTGTATTCCTTGCCTCCCATCAGCACCTTTACCTCATTATTAGCGCCCCGTGTCACCTTGTAGGTTTTGCGGCGGGCGTCTTCCTCCACCGGCAGCTCGCGTCCGGGCGGCTCGCCCCACTTACGTCCCATAAATCGTTTAATGCTGTAAATGGTGTTCTCGGGATTTGTGATCGCCTGACGTTTGGCAACCTGCCCCACCAGCCGCTCCCCGCTCTTGCTCACCGCCACCACAGAGGGTGTGAGCCGGGAGCCTTCGGCATTGGTGATGACCACAGGCTCGCCGCCTTCCATTACAGCTACCTCGCTCAAAGTTGTTCCTAAGTCGATTCCTATTACCTTCGCCATCTTCTACCTCCCTCGATTATATATGGAATTATTCTTGTTCGTTATCTTCCGGGGATTCGCTCCCCTTTCCCACTTTGACCTTTGTGGGTCTGATTACACGGCTGCGGAGTTTGTAGCCTTTCTGCAGCTCCTCGATTACCTTGCCTTCCTCCCCCTCCACAGTCATAACCGCCTCATGAAAATTAGGGTCGAAGTCCTTGCCCTCGGCCTCGATAGCCGATACCCCGTGAGACTCGAGAACTCCCTTCAGCTTGCGATATATGTGTCTGATACCATCGACCCAGGGCGACTCGGCAAGCTCATCGGGAACACCTCTCAGGGCCCTCTCCAGGTCATCCACGACAGGGAGTATATTCAAAATAAGCGTGGAGTTAGCGTAATTGACTACTTCAGCCCGCTCCTGCTCATTCCGCCTCTTAAAGTTGAGGAAGTCCGCCTGCGCCCTCTGCCAGTTCGCCAGATACTTCTCGGCCTTCTCCTTCTCTTCGGCAAGCGCCTTCTGGAGCGATTCTACTCCCTCCGGTTGTTCAACGACTTCTATCTGCTCAGCCTCTCCCTTTTCTTCATCCTGGGAGAAGCTTTTTTCTCTCCCGGTCAAGCTATACCCCCAAAACAGATTTCACAAAAATTTTAAACGTCAATCTAATCGAATGATGTAACTTATGTCACAAAATTGGAAGCCAGGGTTTCCACCTAACAGACAAGGGGCTTAAGCCCCTTGTTAAGCCTCCTCACACCCAGCCTTACCCGTACAGCTCACTTACCAGCTCGCTCATCACCGTAGACAGGAAGCTAACAGTTGGGATGGCGCGCTGGTACTCCATCCTGGTCGGCCCCATCACACCGATAGCGCCGCCCACTTCTCCAGGGATACCGTATCTGGTCAGAATCACGCTGCAGTCACGCATCACATTCTCTTTATTCTCCCTGCCGATAACCACCCGCACCCCCTCCCCAGTCAGCACTCTGGGCAGGAATGACTTGAGCAGGCTCTTCTGCTCCAGCACCTCCATTATCGCCGCTATCTTGTCGCTCGAGGCGAATTCAGGCTGCCTGAGCATATGGCGCAGCCCGTCGATATACGGCTCTTCGTATTCCTCGCCTTCCTCATCCTGCATTAACTCGGTCACAGTCTTCATCACCTGCTCTTCCACGGGTGAGAGTTTCACGCCTTTGGCAGCTATCCCGGAAGCAGTAAGCCCCCCATAAGCCGAAGTGAGCTTGCGCGCGCTGGCACTGAGCTCCTCCTGGGATACATTCTCCTCCAGGGTCAGCATCTGCTGCCTGAGCTTCGCTTCTTTTAGAACGAGCACCAATAAAACCAGGAACTCCTGAAGGGAAATCAGCTCCAGATGCTTTAGCTTTGCTTCAACAGGCTTGGGCAGGGTAACCAGGGCTACGTTGTGCACCATCCCCGAAAGGATTGCAGCAGCCAGCCGTGTCCATTCCTCGACTGCCCGCTCTACCTGATGGAACTGGTGTCGAATCATGAATTGCTCGTCTTTAGAGAGACGGGCATAAGCCATTAGGGACTCTATATAGCGGCGATACCCCTTCTCGGTGGGGATACGACCTGCCGAGGTATGTGGCTGAACAATATAGCCCTCCTCCTCGAGCTCCATCATCTCGTTGCGGACAGTAGCCGGGCTTACCCCCAGACCCTTTTTGGCGACGACCTCGGAGCTTACGGGCACGCCTTTTGAGATGTACTCGCCTATGATTATGCTGAGGATTTTGTCCCTTCTTCGAGTGGGCATCTCCCCGCTCCCTTCGTTAGCACTCGCATCATTAGAGTGCTAATGCTACAATAACTCTATCACTTTACGCTCATTCTTGTCAAGAGGTTTGCTGTTCATCTTCTATCCCCCATCGAATGTTGATTCCTATAGCCTGCTCTGCTATACTTTTCGAATATAAGCTCTCTGGGAAAGGCATCTATTTGGCTCGATACGCAAGGATTATCGGTTGGGGCAAATACCTGCCCCGGAAAGTGCTCACAAACCAGGAATTAGAGCGATTGGTCAACACCTCAGATGCCTGGATTATGAGTCGTACCGGTATCAGAGAACGAAGGATCGCCGCCGATGATGAAACAGCGTCGAGCATGGCGGTACGCGCTGCGGCAGACGCCCTCAAAGTCGCCGGACTGGAGCCCCATTCCCTGGACCTGGTGATCACGGCTACCTGCACGCCTGAGCTTATCTTCCCCGCCTGCGCCTCGCTGGTACAGAACGCGCTGGGTGCCAAAAAAGCGGCCGCTTTTGACATCAATGCCGCTTGCAGCGGGTTCATCTATGCCCTGGCCACCGCCTGTCAGTTCATCACCGCCGGAGCGTATAACAACATCCTGGTTGTCGGCAGCGAAGTCTACTCGCGGATTCTGAATTGGAAGAACCGCAATACCTGCGTTCTCTTTGGCGATGGAGCCGGCGCAGTGGTGATACAGGCTGCCGATTCATTGCCCGGCTCGCTCAGCTTCGTACTGGGCAACGATGGCTCCAGAGCAAACTCCATCTACACGCCGGGTCCCTGCGGCCTGAATGAAGGGCCATACTACATCACTATGAATGGCCCGGAAGTATTTAAGTTCGCAGTAAACGTCATTTGTCTCGCAACCAAGCAGGCTGTCAAGGCCGCCGGACTTGAGCTGTCCGACATCGAGCTTTTAATCCCACATCAAGCAAATACCCGCATTCTTAAATCGGCAGCCAAAGCAATCGGCCTGCCTCTGGAAAAGGTTTTCATTAACGTGGACCGCTACGGCAATACCTCGGCAGCTTCTATCCCTATCGCCCTGTGCGAGGCTATAGAAGAGGGACGACTTAAGGAGCAGGACCACCTGGTGCTGGTCGGCTTCGGCGGCGGCCTTAGCTGGGCGGCTATGGTGCTGCAATGGGGGACAGGAAAAAAGTAGGAGTTTTAAATTGCTGGACCTGGCGATAATTATCGTCTACTTCATCGGCTTGATTGCAGTTGGATTATACGCTTACCGGAATAAAAAGTCCTCGACCCAGAACGGCTTCTTTGTAGCCAACCGCAGCGGCTCAACCCTGTTCATAATAGGCTCGCTCTGCGCCACAATCATCGGCGCATCGGTCACCATGGGCATGGCGGGGTTGGGGTATTTCCGCGGACTTACCGGAGCATGGTGGCTTCTGGTGGGAACCGCCGGACTGTTGATACTGGGCTTCTTTTTCGCCCGCACTGTCAGGCGTTTCGGGCTGTACACCCTGCCCGAGCTAGTGGAAAAGCAATACGGGAAAACGGCAGGTGTGGTAGCTTCAATCCTTATTGTCATCTCCTGGATGGCCATCGTGGCTGCCCAGATTATCGCCGCCGGGAAAATCCTCTCTGTCATGATTCCCGGCATGGCTGTCTCCGATTTGATGATAATCGCCGCTGCCGTTTTTATTATCTACACCGTCCTCGGCGGGCAATACTCGGTAATCCGCACCGACCTCGTCCAGTTCGGCATAATCGTGGTGGGGGTGATAGTCTGCCTGGGCCTTGTGCTGGGCCATGTCGGAGGATTCAGCGGCCTGAAGACCTCCCTGCCTTCCGATTACTTCTCCTTCCCCGTGAGCGCAAAATTCGGTTGGCTGGACCTCCTATCGCTGCTTATCCTTGTGGGCTCCACTTACGTTGTAGGCCCGGATATGTATTCGCGGCTATTCTGCGCCCGCAACGAGAAAGTGGCCAAGACGTCTGCGCTTTCGGCTGCCTTAATAACAATCCCCGTAGCTTTTATAATAGTCTTGATAGGGATAGGAGCAAAGGTCCTATATCCCGATATAGGGCAGGAGCAGGCTCTGCCGACGGTAGTGAAGTATATACTGCCGGCGGGAGCAACAGGCCTTGTTATTGCGGCTGTACTTGCTGC
>Ga0172363_10005594_pt1 | contig 10147 bp, 1 predicted proteins | sample LakKivs2_kivu2a2_FD_114541 | JGI IMG/M metagenome (GOLD analysis project Ga0172363, IMG submission 114541) | Sediment microbial communities from Lake Kivu, Rwanda - Sediment s2_kivu2a2 | ecosystem: Environmental > Aquatic > Freshwater > Lake > Sediment | place: Rwanda: Western Province, Lake... | reverse complement strand
ATACAATAAAATCACAAAAACTATCTATTGATGTAAATTTAACTTGTGGTTCATTTATATTATTACCTTTTGTTACACAAAAATATTTTTTATCAATAAATGTTATAAATCCTGGACCATAAGTATTATTTAAAGAAATTGATGAAAAATTATTTTCATACCCTTTGAAGCTTGTGGCATCGCCTGAATCTAAATATGTTAAAACAAAACATGCTATAATAAATTTATCTCCAATTGCACTATTTGTATCGACACCAATTCTTTTTATTGCTTCTTTTAACTTCTTTAAAAAATCACTGGCATTTATTGTTTCTAATTTTGGTGCGTCAACATTTGTAAATCCTTGATATGTTGGTGAAATATTTTGTGAACAGTTTTGATTATTTGTTAAAACATCTTTACCGGTGACATTTGACACAACTGAATTAACTTCACTTATAACATTTGTATTTGTTGTTTTAGTTTGTTCATCCCTTTTCTGTATTTGATCCTTTATTGTTGAAATTATATTAACACTTAATGATTGGATGAAATTGTCAATTTTTGGTAAATCATAAAATGGTTGTCTCGAACCAGTGATTGATGTTTTGAACTCACCTTCGTTTATCGAATGTGATATTTTGGTAATCATATATGGACCAGAAAACATTGGTATATTTCTTAAATTAAAATACATCATTGGTTGCATTAATGCATTTCCCATCATATCTATCGTACATTCGTATGACCTATTTTTATAAATATTATAAAGTGAAACGCTTTGTGAACCAGTTGTTCTATTTCTTGAAGAGTTTGCCATTTGATTAATCATCTGTAATGACTCTGCTGTTGGTTTACCAACACTTTGTTGTAAATTAAATGATTCGAATATCTGTTGGTTTTGATTACTGAAATCAACATTAAAACCAACAACTTTATTAGATTTGTCCCAGTTATTTTTATTAAGTTGATTTTCTAAAAGTGGGTTGTCGCTTGCTCTCCTTAAATCGAAAGCGTCGTCTCTAAAACGATAATCAACATTATCTTTCATCCCTAAATGGTTACTTGGTACACTTTTGTAATAACAAAGATATTTTGGTGATGTGTTTCTGTAATCAACATTTAAGAAAGTTCCCCATACGGAATTTGCAAATTCTGTGGAACCTTCGGCTTTTGGTACTGGATTTTTTACAGCGTCTTGGACATTATAAAAATTACTATAATATGGTAACGGAAAAAAATTGAAGTTGTTTTTCAGTAGAATCGTCTTGAATAGGTTTTCCATACTATTAGATGGTAAGAAACTTTCAATTAAATCTTTTATTATAAAAACATCAACAAAAACTTTTTGTCCAATATCTCTTGATGCTCTATCAACTAATAATATATCTTCAAATAACGTCTTATTTTTCAAGTCATAACCTGAAATCCAAGTATCATTAAGTGATTTAAATGAATCCCATAATTCATCTCTACTTTGATCACCAACTAAAGGTGCTTTGTTTTCGTTTCCTTCTCTACTTATAACAACATCTGGTAATTCTTTTCTAACCGCCGTCATCAAATTATCAATAACATTATTTAAATAAAGTTCACAAGTATCCAAATATGTATTCATTAGTGTAAAAAACTTGGACACGTTTATTGTTGGGTCTTGTAATTTTTGTGTGGCGTATAATTTTATTATTGGTGCAAAATCTTTAACGTTCTTCTGTGTGAATTGTACATTCATATCCACAAAAAAATCAGTTATGTATGAACCATTATCGGAATATACGAGTTTTGGTATTTCTGAAAATCCAACATAATATTCTAAATCTTTCCAAGTTTCTGGATATGCTGCTTTTGATTGTGCTAAAGTTACAGTACCTCCAGATGTTGGTAGAAAACCAGACATCCCTTGATTATATCCTTGATACGATATTGGGTCCTCAATAAATTTTGTTGAAAAGGTATAGAACAACCTTTTGTCAAACATTGTTGGGTTTCCTAATTTTAACACGACATCATAACCCATAAGGGTATCAAATATTTTTTTGAAGTTTTCTTTTTGTTTTTGAATAACTTCATCAATCAATCCTTCATTTCCTATATTTGTTGGTTTTTCAATTTTAAAAAGTAACCTCATTAAAAACTGAAAATTTTTAATCGCAATTTCTGTTTCAGTTTCTTCTCCTTCATCACCAGGAATTAATGTTTTATAATCGTAAATTGACTTACTAAAATTTAAAAATTCTTCTTCAAAATAATCCAAAACTTCTGTTTCAAATGTTGTGAATATTTCTGATATTTTAGTATACTCACTTTTGTCACCACTTAACAAAAAGTTTTGTTGTTTTACCTTATCGTTGAATATTTTTTTAAGGTACGAATCTGGGTCTGGTTTTGATAATTTACTATTATCAAAATAACCATAATTTGGTGCTCCCCAGAATAATCTTACTGTACCATTAAACAATGCTTTATTATTCGTAACCTCAACTTTTAATTTATTGTTTTTAAAACACTCATCGTTTACTTGATTTTTATTTGAACCAAAAGATGGTAGAACATAATAACCTTCATCATTTGTTTGTTTTGATATCACCGACCAAGGGGTTAGGTTCAGACCTCTATTTGAATTGTTTGGGTCAAAGCCATTATTTTTAATAATCCTAGAATTTATATTTGTTGATAATACTAATTTTTTATCGTTAATTAACGATTGTATTTCACTTTGACCAAATCCAGTTGTTTGTGCGTTTACAACAAAAAAATCACCAACGTCTGTTACAAAAAATGTTGCACCAGAAATATTTTGTGAATTGTTTATTGAAAATAATGGATTTGGGTTTGTTGAGCCAGTTATTACACCAGTAATCTGTGTACCAAATAAAATGTTACTACCCGCAATCTTTTGATTTAATGATAATGTACCACCAGTAATTGAAACAACTTCTAACACATTGTCAGAAATATTACAAACGCCATTAATCTTATCTAAATTTTGTGTTATATTTACTTGATAAATTCCAACACCACCTGTTGTTCCGGTTATTTGGTTTAACACAGTTGTATTTAAATCTATTTCTGGTCCAGATAATGTTGTTCCGGTTACTAAATTATTGTCATTAATACTATAAACAAATAACTTGTCACCAAATATATCACAAGTACCATTCAATTGTTGTGTTGAACCACTAAAAAGTTTTAATCCTTGGAAGAATACATTCATATCATCAACCAGTTTTGGATAAAACCCTGGGTTCATAAATGTTATTGAATTTGATCCTGATGTTATATTATCCTGTAATGTTATATTTCTGGTTATTCCATCTATATTTAATGTATATGTTTTTGTTGAGGATGAAAAAGTTGGGTCAAAATTTCCTAAATAGTTAAAATCGTTCCAACAATCATCCAAAATATCTTTACCTTCTCTATTCCATAATTTGTATCTATGCCAAATTGATCCATATTTCAAAACCCAGACATAAGGTAATTTATTTGTTGTTCCAAATTTTTTAAGTGTTGATACAATGTAATCCAAATCTTCTGTTGAATTATTTGTTTTATACCTTTCTCTTAAAGTTGCTAATGGTAGACTATTTAAAAAAAGGTATGCTGGAACCTTATAAGAGTTTAAATCTTTACTGTCATATCTAAATTTATAAACACCTTGTTGTAGTGCATTTATAAAATATGGTGAATTGAAAATTGATGTTGTTTGATTTTCAGTTAGATTACCAGTGTACGCAGAATAGTTCAAATTACCTTCTGTTATGAATTGTTTATCTGGTTCTCTTGTTTGGTAAAATTCTTTTAGATTTGGATTTACAACTTGTGACCAAACATCGCTTGTGTAATTAAAATTACTTATAGGTCGTTTGGTTAGAGAGTCGTCGTCTTCTTTAAAATTTGTAATCGTTTTATGTTTTGTATTGTAAATTAATATTTTATTTGTGTTGAAAATATCATTTATTCCATTAATTGAATTACCGTTTGCCAAATATTTTTTACCCCAATCTAAATTTGTTATTGGGTACATATCAGAAAATTCATAATTATTACTTGTTGATTGTAACTCTATGTAATTTTTTATTTTACTTTCATCTGTTAAAGAAACATTTGGTTGCGATGTTGAACTTGGTATTACCTTTTTATTGAAGATTTGAACCGAGTTTTCAGCTTTGTTTTTTAGGTATGGTGTTACAAACTCACCTCTTATAAATTTTTGCCAACTTTCACCTTCACCTTGATTTGATATATGTCTTAAAAAGGTTAAAAAATTACCTGAATCAATTAAATATTGTTTTAATTTTTTAGTCAGAAATGGTGTATCACTACCTAAACTTTTTAATATGTTTATTTTTTCATTTTCAGATTCTACAGAATATACACCAGATTCATAACCACTTAATCTACTTAATCTTGAATAGAAAGTATTGATCATAATTCTTTCATATATTTCGTAATAAAATTTTACCTCTTCTTTATTTTGAAAAACTTCGTTTGATACTGGAAAATCAAGTGCATTTAAACTTAATCTCGAAGGTTGTAATTCTGAGTTTGTTGTATCCCCAATATTAGGTTGAGGTGCTTCCCGTTCAATAAAACCCTTAATGTATTCTTCAACAAACTCAACTTCTGGCCAAAGTTCAGTTATATAAGCTTTTGTTAGTGATGCAATTTTTGGGTCACCTGGATATTTTGTTTCAAATTTTTCTTGACCATCATCACCAAGTTTTTCTACAATAACTTGAGGCCAAGGATATATTGGGTCTTTATCTTGTGAACTTTTTACATCAACACTTTGCACTGTTGCCGAAGAAAGTATTGCCGCTTTTCTATACGGGTTTTCTCTAACATCCCAAGCCGCAGTGTGTACATCATCCATTAATCTTAAAAATGCTTCACCTTGTGCAAAAAATATTGCCATAATATTTCTAATAGTTGGTTTAAATCCAATACCACTATCTTTTTTTGCTAATTGTTCTGCTAAATTTTCAGTAATTTTTTGTTCTATTTCATTTCTTAATGTTTTAACATTTTTGGCGGCCTCATCACAAATACTATTAAATTTACCTTGTCCATCGAATGTAAACCAATCGTTATTTTTTACTTCATTAATTGTTCTTAATTTAAACTCATCAAACAATGTTCCACCAGAAGTTTTTTTTCCGTTAGTTTGAGTATAAGATTTTTCATAATCAATATCTTCAGGTGTTACATCAATTGCAAAACTTTTTGTTGTAATATCTAAAGGTATTTCACTTTTATTTTGTTTACCACCAACAGTATAACTTCCATTTTTTCCACAAACACTATTTGATGATAGTTTTTGTGTAAATTCTTTTATAATTCCATCTAATTCAGTTGCTGCTCCTACTTTTTTTTGTATTGTATCAATCTCTTTTTTAAACTTGTAAACTTTTTTTTCACTTATTAGTATTAATGGAAATTTAATATCCATATATTTATTATACCAAGAATCATTATTGAAAAATACTTTTTTTTGTAATTCTGTTAGTAAAGTTTGGTAATTATCAATTTCAGTTAGTGAGCCTAAGTTTTCTTTTGTAAATTTATCAAGAATTTCTTTTATAAAATTATCTAACTTTGTCTTTAATGTTAATATTGTATATTCAGGAAAGTCATCGTCAATTAGTCCTTTAGCTTTATATTCAGAATAAACTTCTCTCATTTTTTGGTAACCTCTTGAGACAACGGTAGGTGTTGTGTTATTTGATGATTGGACTACTGGTGTCTGTTGTGTTGTGATTTGTGATTGTTCGGATACTTGATTTGTACTAACAAATGAATTATACATATGTGGTACTGCTAACATATGACCCCAATTAATGTATGACATTATACCATATTTATATCCATATAATTTTAAAGTAATTCTAAAATTGCCAGATGTTCCATCAAACTGTGAATTAAATGTTTGTAACATAAGTGGCATTCTAACCGCTTTTCCATAAAAACCTTTTAGTGTTAAATAAAAAATTGGATATGGTAATTGAAAAAATGCAGCGTATGGTGAACTATTACCACCTTCAAATAAAGCTCTACCTTTTACGTCTTCTAAAGTTATTGAAACCTGGGGGTAGAAACTTGTATCGACATCGACACTAATTGATTTAATACCCAACATTCCATTATCAACAGCACCTGGGGTACCATTTGAATATAATGATTGTGTAATATAAAAGTCGTCTGATTTATTTGGGTTTTGAACGGCATTTAATTTTGGTTGATTAACTCCTTCACCCTTTAATGCTCCTTTACCTGTAATCTCATCAGTATATGAATTATCTAAAAATTTTTTGAACCCTGGATTTAGAAAGTTTATTCTACCAACCGAAATAGTTCTTACATTATCATTAAGTGCTGAACCTAATGCAAGTTTAGTTCTTGGTAGAACACTACATTCAAGATTGGCATACATTACTAAATTTTCTTGTTTAACTAACCTATCCCTTACTTTCCCATCTTGGTCTACTACTTTATTTGGGTCTATAAGAGAAATGTTATCATAATCAAATTCTACTAATATATTTTCTCCGTTATCTACCATAATAGAAGAAGTGGTTTGTTAATTCGTTATTGTAATCTTGTAAAGATGTTAGTAAAGGAAATGGAATTGTCAATATAGCACCATCTGGTATACTCCATTCTGATCCTGAGAATTGTGGGTTGGCTTGTTGAATTAACCAACCAAAAAATGGTGTACCATAATACTGTTGTGAAATCTTATCCAATCTTGATTGTCCTACTTTGTAGATATAATTTTTATCAGTACTTTTAGAGGGTAAAGTTATATAAGGTACAACTTCTTGTTGACCATTAACTAAAAACTGATTGTATCTATTATAATATTGTAAATTCATATTAGTTAAATTTTACTTTTCCATTAAATGTGTTGAAGTTACTGTTTAGATTAAGATCCAAATAAGTATTACTAATGATGTCTCTATTCGTTCCAGAATTTTCTAATTTTTTAGTGTAATTTAAAATAAATTTTTGGTCATTAGTAATTGGACTTTCAATAAGTTTTAGATAATCTGGTTTTGTTTTAATTTCAGAATAAAACTTATTATTAATATTGTCGTAGATTTTGAATAGTTCTGTACAAAGAATTATAGAATTATTGATTGCGCTTTCTGTAAGTGTTTTGTTTTCATAAACATTACTATTCAAAAGAAAACTTCTAAATTCATTTTTTTTTGTTTCACTTGAAAATATATTGCTCGTTATCTGATAAAACCTATTTGCTGGGTCTTGATTATTATTTGGTCTAGCGAAAGTGGCGACTTCTTCAATCCCTTTTTCATCAAAAAAAGTTGATTCATTTTTATTATAGTAATTAGTTCTTAAATTTAATCTATCTGATTTTTTAACAATAGAAGTTTGGTTTTCGTTTGGATTTAAACTTGTACCATTATAAAATTCTAAATGTTTATCTTTTATTTTTAAGATAGTTTCTTTTAATATTTCAAAAGTACTTCCTGATAAACTAAAAACATTTGCTGGTCCGGCTTGTGGTGGACCAAGTTTTTCACCATCAATTTTGATTAATACCATATTAAATTGTCTTATATATTGTATATAATCTTGTTGCTGAATTACGAAATTTGTATACTCGTTATTCAAATTTACAGAAAAATCTTGTCTTAATGATTCTATAAATAATTTTAATCTCGTTTCAACTTCTCTTTTATCTTTGTCTTTTAGTCCGTTTGTTTTGTATATATTTTCAATGAATGGTCCTTTTTTATCTAAAATATCGTTTATTGTTTTTTCAAATAATTTATTTACTTTATCTTCCATATTTTTTGGTTTACCATATATTTCGATTTCTATTGGTGTTCCGTATTCATCAAAAGAACCTTTTGTATAATCTCTTTCACTATATAATAAATCCACAATTCCAATATTAAAATTTTTCATTACTGAAATATTAAAATCAATATAAGCTTCAAAATATTTTTTAGTTGATTCCCAGAATTGTGTAATTTTACTCGTATAATCTATCTCCGTGTCACTTATAATTGTTCCAATCGTATTACCACCTTTCTTTGGTATTTCATTTGTTACATTCGATGTTGTTATTGGTGGTTGATTTGAAAGTATTTTTTCAACCACATATTTATCTCTTTCACTTGTGTCTTCAGTTGCTGTTGCCCTTTCATCATATACTTCAGTGTTTGCATAAAAATTAAAAGACAAAGCGTTTTGTAATTCTTCAACCGGTTGTTTTAACCCATGGCCACCAATAAAATCAAAACTTAGTGATACATCAACAATCATTGGTTGTATTCCAATACCTTCTGGGTTTATATCGTATTGTGCATCGCCATATTTAAATGTTAAACTATTTGGTACAATTTTACTATGGTAAAAATCACCAACCCTTAAAACCAATATTGGTGGTGCACCAAAAGAAGTATTTAGGGCGTCATTATATTTTGGTCTTCCGTCGGCGCCAATAATTGGAATTGTTTGACCTGGTCTAACACATTGGTTCAAAAATGTCAATCTAGCATTTAAACCTTCTGGTGTTATGGCGTGAAAAGCTGGGTGGAAATGTTTTATCTTATCTTTTATTGATTGATAAATCATTGGGTCGGAATCTTTTAATACCTCAAAATAATCGCACTCAGAAAATAAAAATCTTAATATTTTTTTAGATATACCATCTTTAATTTTTTGTTCTATTGTAATATTTGGTGTTGGTTTTATTGTATCTGATGGTGTTATTTTAGGATTTTCATTATTACCACCACCACCAATAGGTTGTGTTGTTGTTTCTGTAACAACATTAACTTCTTCCGGTTTTGGTCTTGATGCATTAATTTTTTTAATACTAACTCGTCTACAGGCCATAGCTGGTATTGAATATATTTCTGCTGCTGTTGTTGTTTTTAAAACATTATTAATCTTAACTTGTACGTTTGAATTACAATTAACACTTGCTGATAGAATGCCTTGATTTCCAGTTTGGTCAACAACGGTTTGAGTATCACCTGTGTTTGATTCTATTGTTTTTGTTTTAGGAATTGTAATTGTTTCACCCCTAGGGTCTTGTTTTATTATTAATTTTTTTGTATCAATATAACTACCTAAAGTTTGACCTTTAGGGTCTGTTTGTGGTCTTAACCATTTTATAACCGAATCAATTCTTCTTCTTGATAGTTTATCATTATATGGAACTGAAGCTACAGCTGATGCTGACCCTTGTAATTCAATTGTAACTGTACCATCTTGTGATAAAATATCTTTTACTTCTTTAAGTAATTCCTTTTCAATTATATTAAAATTTCCTTCAACTACTTGACTAAAAAAATCTGAAATTCCATCTCTTGAAAATTCTGTTGTACCATTATCAATAAAAACTTTTTCTGGTGCATTTGCGGCATATGTCACTTTTTTTCCGGTATATTGATTATACCAAAATGTATAAGGTTGACTAGCGGTGACTGAAGTACTTGATTTACATTCAGGGCAATCATTATCAAAATAAAGACCATAACCTTCATATTTTGATAAATCAACACTTTCAATTATAGGTTCAGTTTTTTTAACTTCTGTTGTGGTACCACCACCATTATCAGTAACATTATTTGCATTATTAGTTGTTTGAGCATTTATCTCTTCATCTTTTGGTATTTCAAAAGCAACTTGACCTAATTCTTCAGAAGTTAATCTTGGATTATTTAAAACTTGTTGATATGTAAATAAATCTCTTGTTGGTATTGTATTAAATTTAATTCCAAGTTCATATAAATCGTATTTCAAACAACCAGCAAAAAACGAATCAATCATAGAATTTACTTTAGCCGGATCAATATTTTTGAGTTGTTTTTGAACTATTGTGTTCATAACAGATGGGTGGTCAACAATAATCTTCCAACTAATGCTACCACTTCTTGATGTATTTTTATAAGTATAAATTGGTTCTGGTCTTCCCAAGAAAGTAGTTTCATTAAATGAAGGTCTTGTATCCTCACTGAAGTCCAAATCATAAGGTGGAAACCACATAATTCTACCACCATTTGGACCTTGTTCACATTTTGGTAAATCTTGATATCTTAAACCTGGTCTAGATGATGTTCTCCACGCTAAGTTCTCAATAGAGAACATATATTTTTTCACACCACCTTCTCCACGTAATATTGAATCT
>Ga0172363_10005592_pt1 | contig 10148 bp, 10 predicted proteins | sample LakKivs2_kivu2a2_FD_114541 | JGI IMG/M metagenome (GOLD analysis project Ga0172363, IMG submission 114541) | Sediment microbial communities from Lake Kivu, Rwanda - Sediment s2_kivu2a2 | ecosystem: Environmental > Aquatic > Freshwater > Lake > Sediment | place: Rwanda: Western Province, Lake... | reverse complement strand
TTGCAAAAAAAATAATTCAAGAACGACTTGAAGATTCGTTAAAACTAATTAAAAAGGCAGTAGAAAAAATTAATGCTGAAGAGGCGGAGGCGAGAAAATAAGAAAGCCAGAAACGCAGGACACTAGGGATTGAATTTTATCACAGGCGTTTCCAGCACCCGTTGCTGGGTACAACATTTTCGCGGTCGTGGCACAGAAGATCACGAGGGGTTCCCATGGGTGTACCTACACAGCCACGCCGTATGAACATTGGTATCACCGAACGCGGGGACGCAGCGGTAAGCACGGAATGGACCTCTTGGGTCTACTCCAACAAGCCCTCTATTCTCATCACCAAGGATCCAATGATGCTGTATGAGATGCTTGCTGCCCATCAGGAACTCTGTCTGTTCCCGGAGTCTCTCAACATCATCGTTCACTGTACGATCACGGGGCATGGTGGATCAGTATTGGAGCTTGGAGCCCCCAAACCGGAGCACGCCCTGAACGGGTATCGGAAGCTGATTGAACTGCTAGGCGCCACACGAGTAATCCTTCGGATCGACCCCATCCTTATCGGCTATGCGGGCGGGGTTGAATTGGCCCAAGAGATCTTCCAATATCGAATGGGGACTCGGGTCAGGATCTCGTTTCTCGACAACTATCCCCATGTCAAGAAACGCTTTATGTTAGCCGGGTTGAATCCACTCCCCTATGACTTCCACGCTGATTTGACGGAGCGCCAACGGGTAGCAGCGTTGTTCCCCGAAGCGGAGATCTGTGGAGAGCCGGGGTTCACTTGCACAGGGTGCGTATCTGAAACCGACTGTCAGATTCTGGGCGTCGAGCCTGACACTGCTCCTGCCGGCCAACGGACAGCCTGTCGTTGCTTGGCAAATAAGATCGAGCTCTTGAATAACAGGCACCTCTGCCCCCACGGGTGTCTCTATTGCTATTGGAAGGATCCATCATGAAAACACCGAAAGGAAGCAATCACCAAGGACTGACCCATGATAACGATGAAAATGAAATCCGGCCGGGAGATCAGTTTCAATCTCAAAACCTTCGAACGGGAGCAGTCCCTACGAGACGCATGGTACGCCATGAACAGTATCGAGTCAAAAGCTGACACGAAACTGAAGATCACGACTACCAGCGGGGCCAAATTCCTCGTGAAAATCGGGGACATTTCCCTTGTCGAATTCACCGCGGCCGAACATGTGAAAGTGAACCCTGAAGATGTCCACACAATCTGATCTCGAAACCACCCCGGAGGAAATCCTGTTCGAGGAGTGGCGCGAGCTATTCACGAAATACCGGAACAAACAGGCTCTGAGCCCCCTACAGCGCAGGCGCTTCAGGGTACTTTCGGCAGAACTGAGACGCCGCGGCTTCTTCAAAAATGAACTGGGTCTACACACAGTCGAGGAACAATGAATTCAACGACTCGGCCCCCACATACTTTCAGAGACGTGGCCCCATCTTGGGAAGGGCGCGAAGTTTATGTGCAAGCTGACCCCATGAGTTCCATGAGGAACTTTGAGGAAGTCGTTGGTCGCATAATCAGTCATCAACCGCGTGTCTTCCGTGTTCGTTGGTTCGTACCTAATAGGATTTCAGAGCTTGGGCACAACACTGTCTACGAGGCTCTTAACAGGCGCCTTTATATAGATGTGAATAGCGTGCCCCCAGACGCATGGCCCGCATATGTGAGACCAACTGAGCTGCCTCGCTTCAATATGGATCCAATCGTGGCACAGACAATTGACAAGCTGGTAGCCTCCATACCGACTACTGCCTGTGACTGCCCCGAATGGAAAGAACACATCACAGTACCCTTGAATGATGGCCTGAGATTCTGCCCGTGGTGTGGCAAGAAACTCATGGAAACACCACCAACGGAACCCCCGCAGCCCGGTAAGTCCCGGTACGATCTGATCAGAGGAACCGATGAACCAGATTGATCTTCTCCAATTCGGATTCAGACCCGAAGAATCTGCCAGTAATCTGCAGACGCATTTCTACACGGCCAAAAACAGGTCTCTAAAAACAGGGGCAGATTGCCCCGTCTGTGCTCATCTTCGGAAATTAGCCCAAGAGCCCGGCCGCAGCCGTTACGATATCATCAAGGAAAGCACCCAGAATGAAAGTCGTTGAATGCTTCTGTGGGGCCGGATTGTCTTCCATAGGCATCGTCCGGGCCGGCGCCGACTTGGTTGGAGCCTGCGATCATGACCTCAGCGCTGTCACCCTGTTCAATTCCCAGCCCGGACTGTTACCCCCGGTAGCCACCTGTTGCGACCTCGATACCTACGAGATACCCCCCTGTGACCTGCTTTCAGGAGGGCCTGTCTGTAAAGCCTTCTCCCCCGGCGCCGCCATCTTCGGTACCAAGGGCAAAGACGATGATCGAAACACATTTCCCCTGTTCTTCCGAGCCATCGACCGGGCCAAACCAACGCATGTCCTGATCGAGAACTCCTTTGGTATGGAGCGCTTCGGAGATGAGGAAGAAAACGACCCAAACCTCTGGCCACCCACAGCAATGGCATCTAACGGCTACATCGACGAGATCGCCGGAGGACTCAGAAACCGCGGCTATAAAGTCGACTGGACCGAGGTCGATTGCTACAACTACGGAGTCCCTCAACACCGCCGCAGGCTCATCTTTCTCGGGTCCAAAACGCATGATTGGAAAATGCCGGCCGTTTTCGAATGGGACCGCGAGGGACCTTCCACAGTTGGGGAATGCATGGGACCTATTCCAGAGAATGACCCGTGGCCGCTGACCAAACCCTGCACCGAAGCAGAAATGACCTATCTCCTTCGAGACCCTGATAGGCTCAAACGACATCCTTCCCAAGAGATGCACAAGGCCGGACATACGGTCGTATCCGTGTACCGGAAAGGCGTGCCCTATGGGACCGTACGAATGAAAGACAAGTCCCTGCACATGTGTGGGCCTCGTCTGGCTGCCCGGCTGCAGGGACTCCCAGACAGCTACCGTTTCGACATGGTCTCTCGCTCCAAGGCCTTCGAGGCCATCGGGAATGGCTTTCCACCCCAAGTCATCGAAGCTGCTGTCAGGACCCTTCTGGAGGCTGACCATGACCACTAGACTTGTGAGGCAACCCAAGAGATCTTCCTGAACCTTGAATCTGACGCAGAGTTGGCACTTCGACGGAAGCAGGTTTTGGATAGTTGGATGGAGCAGAAAATATGGCCCGAGTACTCCTACTGAGTGACATCCACGGCAATATAGCCGACTTCAGAATAGTTCTCGAAACAGAACCTCACGACCGAGTACTTCTTCTGGGAGATTACATCGGGGACATCATGAACTACTGCTCAGTCGAGGCCGGCAATGAATGCCTCAATTTGGTTCAGGAACTCGTCAGCAACGACGCCGTAGCCATCCAAGGAAATCACGAGTACATGTGCTGGAAGGTTGAGGCCGGCAAAGGGCACGAGAAACACTACGGCTTCATGAAGAATCTACCCATGTATGCCCTGACTCATGTTGACGCCATTGGTATCTTCCTGATACACGACAGGGAAGACGCAAAAAACTTCCCGCATCTGACCTCCCGCGCCAAGATCCTTTGCTCAGGCCACCTCCACAACAGCGGCATTCTTAAACAGGATGGCCAGATTCATCTGCAGTTGGGGACCCTCATGAATACCGGCCGGTCACCAAGCCTGGCTGCCGCCCTGCATGGGTCTTCTCTCGTATGGGCCGCCGAGAGCTCCGGGCGAGCTTATGGCATCATCGACACAGATGAAATGATTGTCCAAATCAAATGTCTGGATCGGAACATCGAGAACCAGACCATGTCGAAGGTCCTCCGGGAAACCACTATTTCCGATAGATGAAGACCTTCTCGCTCTTATCCATGTTCTTGAAGACATTGTGAAGCTGGACGGAGTGTTGAGCAACCAATTCAACCCCGATCAACTCCCTCTGGGTATCCCCCACCAAGTCAAAACTTCTGTAGTTGGACAGGGAGAAAATGAGGTGGCCCCCCGCACGGAGAGCCCCAAGGCTCTTCAACAGGGTAACCCGCCAGAATCCCTCAAACCACTCAGGGTACGTCCTGAACCGATAAGTACTCTGGTTTGTATCGTCTGAATAGTTTTCCAATCTGAAATAGGGAGGGGAAGACAGAACAATATCGAACTCTCCCTTGACCTTGAAATCCTCAAAAGGGACACAGGTCAGATTGATCTTCTCTCGAGAGACCCCCGCCCAAGGACACACAGCATCAGCCATTCTATTGAGATCTGAGACAGAAGCCTGATTGGGATCAACGCCCTGATAAGACCCCTTTCCATTGGCAAGAAACCCCAGCAATCGACCCCCATACCCCGAGCTGAAATCAAGAACTCTGCAGGTATCCCCACCATACTTCTCATAGAGATGCTTGGCCAAACTTGGGTTGAAATTGGCGGGTAGCCCCTGAAGCGCCACACCTGTACGGATGGAGGTATCCGATAGCCGACCATCAAAATGCTGCAGCCGATTCTTCATGAAAACTTGCAGATTCTCTTTGGACCCCCAGAATTTACGGATAGGGTTCGGCCGGTCAAACCGTGATGCGGTATAACGACTCCGCACGAAATGATTGCAGATCCGTGTTCCGGATGAAGTAGCTCCTGTTTTGGATCGAAGAAGGTCAAACTCTCTCCTCAGGACATCCTCTGAGAATGAGGGGAAGGGAAAACCAATCCCCCAATAGTGCTCAACCAGAGAATCAAGAATCTCTTCACGTTCCTGTTCCGAAACCTTCTCAAGGTCTTTCTGATAGAAGGGCTTGGCCAATACCCGCGGGAGCCTCTCTCGTTGGTGTTTCACCGGTAGTCCCATCTTCTCACGGCGCTGCGCTACAGTAACACGGCTGACCCCAAGGATCTGAGCGGACTCAGCATCACAGGACGATGCCAGAACACTGCGTTCATACTCATCCGTGAATCTCCTATATGTATACCACAATTTGGGAAACTTTCTCCGATCCTCAAAGTCCATCTCAGGATTGGGGATTAGAGGAATAGAAGACAGGCCCAATTTGTAACGCATGCTTGGAATCACATAAGGTCTGACACGGTCAATAAAAGTTGACCTTGATTCTGCAAGAACGGTTAGGTCCCAGATCCCATTCTCTTTGTCTCGATACTGACGATGGGCCCGGATACCAAACCTGTCCAATAGGGCCTTCTCCATCCTGGAGAGGTCATCGTCAGATACATCTCCAACACACAGAATACACCCGTAATCGGCCAGCTTACCGTCGTCCATATACCAATAGGCAAGACCCCGGTTATCAAGCTGCGACAGGGCCTCCTGTGGGATCGACCTTTTGCCATCGGGGTAGAACATCTGAAAATAGGGGTTCAACGCCTCATGATGGTGCGACCAAACTTCGACTGCTTTACTCGTTCCCTTCTGGTGGGTCACATCTCTGAGGCATATCCCTGAAAAGAAATCCCGTAGCATGAAGGCTATATGAAACGAGTAATCTATCTGATGGTAGGCTGAGTGCCCAACTCGGTATCCGGCATTCTTGTAACATGCAAGATAGGCGTCCCCGAGCAAGGTCCCCAAAAGCATTTGATGCAGGTCTGGGGTAATGACAGCATTCTTGACCCGGACATCCCCGAGTTTGTTCCGATATGTGATTCCCATAGATCGGAGAACATGAACGATCTGGAATTTCTTCAGGCCAAAACAGTCCCCCAATTGACTCAGCGTCAACCGGTCTTCCTTCAGGCGCCGGAGAAGGTCGTCAGATTCAAACGAGCCGTATTTGTTCGTGAAGACCACAGAGGCCCCAATGTATAGATTTCACTCGTCGTGTAGAGTATACCACAACGACCAGATAGAAGCAAGGGCCTATTTGATGCGTAGGTCTCCGAATCGTGATTCCATCTCTCGTAGAACCTCGTCATATGCCGGAGACCCCCCAGAGCTCCTCTGGAGCACAAAAATGGGCTCATATTTATCTGAAGAGAAATACGATGGCTGAACCATGAGATGGACCTTCACAAACCTCAGGCCCTCCTCAACACACACGTCATAAGCATACCTCTGAAGCTCATGCTTGCTGATGTTCCCAATGTTCAGGATGAAGAAGCCGTCCACCTTGAGTACCGTCACACAGTTCCTCACGGTACCCCGCAGGAAACCATCAACCCACTTGTCGATCGTCGGATACCGCCGATAGCTCTGCGTGTCCTCGTCAGAGTACTTCTCCGCATCAAAATACGGGGGAGAGCTGAAACACAAATCTACTGAATCCCGCGGAGGATACCAAGAGGGGTCCTCCGCACACCGATTGTGAAGCTCAACCTCCTTACCCGAGATGTAACGCTCTAGGCGCCGGTTCAGCTTCCTGAGTCCAAAGAAAGTCTGCTGACAAGGGTCGACCCCGATGTACTTCTTGACCCGACCAGAGACGAAGGCCCCAAGCAACCGAGCCCCATAGCCGGCGGAGAAGTCAAGCACGACTCCATTTTCAGGACAGTACGTGTCGTAGATAGTCTTCGCAATCAAAGGTTTGAAATTATGCACCGTTGAACAATGCCTCAACTCTGCCCGAATCGAACTGTTGTCAATCTTTTTCTGATACTTGAAAACATTCCGAATCGTGTGCCTGAATCTAGCACTGTCTTGGTAGTTATTGTAGGTACTACGTTTACCGTGAACTATGACCGCCCACATATTGGGGAAATACGAACTCGCAAATTCCGCCCCCATGTTATCTACCCGGACAAACGAATCAGCCTGCAGTTCAAGATGTTTGGACCGGAGCCCCCCGAGTATCTCTTGAATTTCTTTCGAACTGCGAATCCGGAAGTAAGGAAATCCCAAAAAGCTGTAGTACTCAGCAACATTGTTGACCCATTCATCCTGCTTGCCGGAATCAAGAGTGGCCCATTCTTGCGGGGTATAAGACACAACCACCTTGTCAAGGCCCACCAATTTTTCGGGCAGCCCCGAGATCCTGAATCGATACTCCGCAGGAATCTTGTAGTAGAAACAAGGGTGGATATGGTCTTGGATGAGGTCATAGAACGTACTCCTGTTGTGCATCGTAATGAAGCACATGTCCTCAACCTCGGAGAATTCACAATCCAAGGGCCATTTGTCGTTGAGGACTTCTACAGCCCGTTCTACATCAGACTTGGGGGACCCAGAACATATACAGGGATCCCCATCTCTGTTGAGATAACCGTCATCGAAATACCACACGGCCAACGTGAACGGGTCTAGTTGGACAACGTACTTCTCCGGAATCAGTTTCAGGGGTTCGTTCTTGGCATTAACCCCGTAGAAATCATCCCGGAAGACCTGCAGATCCACGAATGAGTTGGTATGAAAATTGGCAAAATAGCTATCAACACCCAGAGGAGATACCTTCTTTTCATACCGAATCTCTTGACCTTCTACGAGATTCTCAAGGAGACCCAATTTCCATTTGAGATAGTCCAACTGTTCAAGACAATGAGCCTCTTTGTAATAGTAGTGCCCGAGGGCCTTCTGATATACCCCGCCATCCCCCAAAAGACCCCCGATAATCAGGTTCCTCTGAAGTGGGGTCAGTTCCACCCTACGAGACAGAACATCACGAAGACGAATCCCAAAACGGCGCACAAGGCTGGCTACGGTCGAGAAGGTGGAATTGTACTTTCGGGCAACCCCTTTGATACCGCGGCTATTAGCCAGCTCTGCTTCCAATTCATCCTTGGTAAGCTCTTCGATATCCTTCAACCCGCAGGAATGATTCTTCTCGACTCGGCGCTCTGTCTCTGTTCGAGTAGAAATTCCCAGCTTCTTTCTTCGATAGGCCACGCCTTCGCCGGTCATCCCGAAAAGAGCCCCGATCTCAGCATCGGTCTTATGCTGAGCGTAGAGCTGATGCAGCAGGCCAGGAGTAAGTTCTCTCTTCTTTGACTTCTGAGACCCTGTGTAGACAACATCAACCTCAAGTCTCTTGAACGTCTTGGGATTCGTCGGAATTCCGTACTTCTTCAACTGCCAGAGAATTGCACTCTCGGTAAGCCCCATCAACTCCCCAATCTCCGCCGCACGAAGCCCAAACTCAGAATAGAGCCTTCGCAGATTGAACTCATCGATGGAAGAGAACGAGAATGTCATGGATATCTCAGTTTTTTGCTTGACATCAATACATTATTCAATGGCTCAGTACAACCACAATTATACTATGGTACCGGAGTTTTTGCAACAATAAGATGGTGACTCGTCAAGAAACTTCTGAGGTAGGACCAAAAGAAAAAGGGTCTCTGGTTTCCCAGAGACCCTATCAATCAACGACTTGCGTAGTCGATTGCTAGCCGCGGCTGATCGTCACCGTGCAGAGTCCAAGAGGATTGTGACAGCCAATCCCAAGATTCTCAAACACGCTGAAACCAATCGTGCGGTTCTGCGGAGAGTCTGCACTCAAAACGCTGAGTTCGGTACGGACCGGAATGCGTCCGAAGAACTCAGGTTCTGCACAGACGTAAAGCGTTCCCGCAGGAACACGACGGCTGACGATGATCTGTGCACCCCACAGTGTCGCCATGAGACCGGTCTTGAGCAGCGTGGCCTGAGTTTCAATGTCGAGCACATCACGTCCCCACTTACGGATGTCGGTGTAGTCCGCTGCATTCGCGAAGATACGAGCAACACGAAGGTCGTGGCGCTCGATCGATGCAAACGCATCGGCCATATCCGACGCCGTCAGCGGAGCTGTGGCGAGGATTGCAGGGTTCGTCGCACCGATGTTGTCGAAGCCGGAAGTCGCGACTGCATCCATGACCTCGAAGACACGTGTGTCTTCCTCAGCCTGGATCTGCGCCTTCGCAAGATCCTGAGCACGCTCGATCAGGTCGTAACGACGTTCCTTGACCTGGGTCAGCGGGATCTCAGGGTTGCTGGCGATCTCGAACAACGGGAAAATCACGCGACGCGGCTTCTGGATGGCCAGAATGTTCTGACCCTCTTCGCCGACGATGTACGCGGTGACGTTGGGATCCTTGTCATAAATCGGCAAGGCCCCGTCCGGCAGCTGTTCCACCAAGAAGGCCTTACGGCCAACCGATGTGTAGTCCCTCCGCAGGCGGAGGGGTTGTACCATGGACGCCGCCAACTTGGCACGGCCAGCAGCTGTCTTCAGATACTCACCGATGACTTCACGCTTGACATCATTGCTGATTTCTGCCATGATCAACTCACCTCCTCCCTAGATTCTCATTTGGACTGTCATGAAAGCATCTGTCGGACTCGGTGCCTTCAGGATGATGCCGACAACCGTTTTACCGGTCACCGACGGTCCTGCAACACCGACCGAATTGGTCAACAGACCGTTCTGCGACGGATAGACGCTCTGGCCGGCTGCGTATGTGAGCGCACCGGTACCATCTGCCTCTACCACTTCGTAGACGTCGGTCGAGAAGACCGTTCCCGTTCCGTGAGCATAAACAACGCGCTCAGAAGCCACAGCGGACGAGCTGGTGTACGGATTGCCGAGTGCATCGTTGATAGCCACGCCCACAGCCATGTCGGCGTTGGTGGTGTCAGCGAGACACGGTCCGATCAGCCCTTCCCCGACCACGGCAACAACCGAGCCGGCGAGAATACCCTTGTTGGTATTCGCGTTCAGCTGAGTGTTGTTCTTCTTCTGGTCGTTACCCACCCTGTTGTCCTGTGTCAGGCCTGCCGTTGTGATCTGGCCAAACGTGTTGTACGTCTGACGGTACAGAACGTCCATGTGGGTGTCACGAGTAGGATTGCTGGAACCCATAATAATCACCTCCTCAATTGGGTAGTTAAGGGTCCTGTCCTTGCCTTACATTCCCACCCGGCCCTTTTGGAGCCGGGGGGATTCTTGGTTACTTCCTGCCAAAAGTCTTGGAAATGTCCGGGGGAAGTTCCCACAGATTCCCAAGCACATCATCGCCACTTGCTGAAGCCTGTTTGACCAGACCGCTGAGCTTCTTGGCACCGGTCTTCTCGGTGGTCTCGTCCTGGAACAGAACGTCCAGAAGGTCTGAACCCTGCCTGCCGAGCTCAATATCATCGGAGTCAGGCTTTTTCTTCTTCGGATCTCCCGGCTTCGGAGCATCACCAGCCGGAGCGGCAGCGGCGCCACCGGTCGGCTGAGCATCTGCAG
>Ga0172363_10005591_pt1 | contig 10148 bp, 8 predicted proteins | sample LakKivs2_kivu2a2_FD_114541 | JGI IMG/M metagenome (GOLD analysis project Ga0172363, IMG submission 114541) | Sediment microbial communities from Lake Kivu, Rwanda - Sediment s2_kivu2a2 | ecosystem: Environmental > Aquatic > Freshwater > Lake > Sediment | place: Rwanda: Western Province, Lake... | reverse complement strand
TTTGGAAACCCTCCCAGGGTTTCCATCACAATGAAGCTAGCCCGCCATCCTTCACGCAGGTGACCACGGATTGTCCAATGTGCTTCGTCGGAAAACCAATCGTCGTGAATAATGCGGGCTAGAACGCAAAATACGGGGTAGTACCGAGGGGTGCCTCCTGGGTCACGATGGAGGTGAACACGGTTCGCCCGAAGTAGAAGGGCAGCCCCCAGACGAAGCCGGGCAGGGAGGCGGAGGGAAAGCCGGGCATGGGGCCGGCCAGGTTGCTTAGGGCGTACGCAGAACCGGGCAGCCGTGAGGCGTCTGCCACGCTGAAGCTCACGCTCACCTCCGTGCCGTCCTGCGCGGCAAGAGAGGCACGGAGATTCCGGGTATCACAGTAGAAATCGGCCAAACTCGGCGTGGTGCATTGGCGCAGGCCGCTGGTTGCCTCGTCCAGGAAGTAGAGGCCGTTGGAGCCGCTGTCGATGTAGCTGCTGTATCGCGCCACTCCCACTGGAAAGCTCGTGGTCACGAAACCGTTCTCGTCGGCCGCAAGGATCCTGGCGTCGCCCAGTCCGTTGTTGGGCTGTGTGCCTATGCCGAAGGCGAGGAGGCCGACCACCGAAGGCGCGCCGCTTGCCGAGACTCTCGGCAAGCGGATGAGCGAGCCGTTGTTGTCGACCGGGAACTTGGCCACAGGATTGGCCACCTGCTTGGCGATCGGGACCGCGGTCTTCGAGCACCCGGCTGTCCCGAGGCGGCTGCACGCGTAGTACTGACCGACGTTCCAGGTGGTGCCCGGAGCGCAGGAGACGCCGCAATCCTCGGGCAGGACGCCGATGCCGAAGATGCCTTTGGAACCGAGGCTCTCCAGATCGTTGATAGGTGGGCCGCCTTGCCGGCAGCCGGGCGGCACGGGAAAGGTGGACTCGCCGATGGCCTGGATGGCGAGATTTGCCGCGATTTGTCCGCCCACCTTGACGTCCGCGATTCTGATGGGCCCCCATGCATTGCCGTCGATGAAAGCCGCGCATCCCATCCACTCCACGTCGGGTGTGTCCGAGGCGCTGGGGAGAGCGAGGTCAAGCTCCGATTCGAGCACGCGCACCCCCACCGAGCCGGTGTCGACGAGCAGGTGATCGATGGTCTGGCAGGTCGCGGTGCCGGGCACGCACAGGGTTATGGTGACGAAAAGCCCGTTGGTGTAGGAGTTCGGAGGGGGAAGCGGTCCCGGGTCCACGGTGACCGCAACCACGTTGGGCTCGGACAGGGAAATGCTTCCTCCCGTGCCGCCGAAGTCCGGGTCGCTGTTGCCGCCACAACGGCAGAGGAGCAGCGCCAAGGTGACCGTCGCAAGCGCCCGCATCATGACCCCTTCTAGCGAATGTCCTTGGGGTCCAGGCCCGCGGGCACCAGATCGGTGAGGTAGACATGGCCGAAGAAGGTGCGCAGGTACCCGCCCATGAAGACCACCATTCCCGGCAGCTCGACGCGCAGCGGGCCGCGCGCCCGAGGTTTGCCGCGCCGGCTTTCGAGGAAGCGGTCGTAGTGGGCACCCATGATGTCGCGCAGGTCAGGGCGAAAGCCGCCCGACCACGCGACCGCGAAGATCTTGCCGTGGTCGCCGACGAATTGCCGCACCGTCGTCCCCGAGGGCAGCGCCAGCTCGTGAACTTCGCAGTTGTTGCGCCGCAGGACCTGCAATCTCGCGTGCATGACAACGCGATCTCTCGCCACCATGGCCACGTCGTCGCCCAGGGCGGCGCGAGCAGGCGGGGAAAAGCCAAAAACCGCGGCCGTGCCGACGAGGGCCCACAGCCAGCGGCATCGCATCTGGGAAAAGGAGGTCTTCATGGTATTGACCGGAAGATTATATCAGCCGGGGGGAGCGGGCGCGGCAGGGGACGGTGGCGCTCATCACTTCGCCAGCATGCTGTCCGGGATGGGCACGGCCACCACCCAGCCCTCGACGCAGAGCTGGCCGTTGGCCGTCAGGCGAACCGCCACCACCACCTTGCGCTGCTTCTGCTCCACCACATGTCCGCGCAGCTCGAGCGGCACCCCAAGCGGCGTGGGCCGCCGATAGTCGACGTGCAACGAGGCGGTCACAAAACGCAAGCGCGGCGCAGAGTCCCCTTCAGCCTTGCGGGCGGCGGCAGCGGCGGCGGTGCCGACCCCGTGGCAGTCGATCGCGGAAGCAATCACGCCGCCGTAGACATACCCGGCCACGGCCATGTGTTCGGGCCGCGGCTCGAATCGACACACCGATTCATCTCCTTCCCAGAAACTGCGGATATGGAGGCCCACGGGGTTGAGTCGGCCGCACCCGTAGCAGACTGCGTAGTCGTCGGGATAGAAGTCCTGGAAAGCGCGCTCCTTCATGCCTTCTCCTGGGTTCGCCGCCGGGCTCGCATAGGCTAGCCTGGCAGGTCGGGCGGAGGCCGGGTGAGGGGCATGTCCCCCACCAAGTCGATGGCCACGCCGCTCGCCCACAGCTCGCCGAGAGCCTGGAGTGGCCGGCCGATGTCGTAGCCCTCGGGCCCGGGTTCGTCGCGGCCGAACAAAGCAAAGGCACGCTGCCGCGCGCGGTCCTTGATGCGCGACCCGGCCAGGCTGGTCAGGGCCGAACCCATGCCGACCTCGAAAAGCACGGTACACGGTGCGGCGAGCAAGGTCTCCGCAGCCTTGTCGAAGCGCACGGTCTTGCGCAGTTGGGTGGCCCAGTAGTCGGGGTCGCTCGCCAGGTCGGGGGACATCCAGGCGCCGGTGACCGCAGACAGCAGGGGGACGCGCGGCGGGCTGAAAGCGACGGCAGAAAGCTCACGCCGGAAAGGCTCGATCACCGCGTCCATGACGGGGGAGTGGACCGCGACGTGAATGGGGGCGGGACGGGTGATGACTTTCTCGGCCGCCAGGGTTTCCGCACAGCGAGCGACAGCCTCGGGCCGGCCGCTCACGAGGCACAGGTTGGGGGCGTTCACGCAGGCGAGGGTGACGTCCGCGGGCAGCTTGGCGGCCAAGATCTCCGCGGCTTGCCGGACGATGAGCGCGGCGCCCGGGCCGGTGGCTTGCATCAGGCGGCCGCGGTGATGCACGGCCAGCACGGCATCCGCTTCGCTCAAGACGCCCGCGAGCGTGGCGCCCATCCATTCCCCGAGCGAGTGGCCGACGTAGCCGTGGGGCCGCAGGCCCAAGTCCGAAAGCCAGCGTGCGAGCGACACGCCGACGCAGAAGATGGCGAGCTGGGTCTTCCCGTTGTCCTTGAGCACCAGGTCGGGGTCCGCGCGCGCATCGCCGAGCCAAGCCATGCCATCGAAGCCCGAGACGTCGGCCGCGAGCCGGGACAGACGCCCGAGATGGGCGGCCCAGGCCGGGGCTTGGCCGAGCAGCCTGGCGAGCACACCGGGGCGCAGGGTGCCCTGGCCGGGCAGCGAGACGATGAGCCTGGGCTCGCCGTCCACGACAGCGGCGCTGGCGTGGCGACTCTTGTCGCGGAGTGCGGCGAGAGCATCCTGCCAGCTCTGCACGTGCACCGCCCGCCTGTGCGGCAAGGACCCGAGGCGCGCGCGCAGCGCGGCCGCGACCTCGGGCAGGGGCCACGCGCACGCGGCGCTTCCCGAGGCGCAGGCGGCCGACATCCACTGCGCGAGCGCTTCCGTGGCCCGGTCCAGGGCAGGCGGATCGGCGGCGGAAAGCAGCAGGGTGGTGGGCGTGAGGACATCGAGGGCGGCGGGGGATTCCATGGGGAAGTCCGTGAGGTAGCTATAGCGCAGACCGGCCCGCGCTGCCCGAGAATCGCGTCGAGCGCTTCGTTCCACGTTGCATAAAGTGATGCTTGAATCTTGCGCATCCTGGGCGCACCTTCAAGGACGCTGCCGCTCACATGGCAAAGTGGACTCAGCATTGGACTCGAAGAGGATGCGCATGGCAAACAGACTTCCCCGCATGGCTTTTTTCAAGGATCGCATCGTTCCCTACGACGAGGCGAAGGTGGGACTGCTCACCCATGCCTTGAACTACGGCACCGGGGTGTTCGCCGGCATCCGCGGCTACTGGAACGACAAGGAGGGCAAGCTCTTCGTGTTCCGCCTCCCCGACCACATGCGCCGTCTGCACGAATCGGCGCGGCTTTTGCGCATGAACCTCTCTCTCACGGAAGAAGCCACCGGCCGGGCCGTGCTCGAGGTCGTGCGCGCCGAGGGGCTCAAGGAGGACTGCTACATCCGGCCCATCATCTTCTACTGCGACGAGGCCATCGGGGTGCGCCTGCACGGCCTCATCCCGGCCCTCGGCATCGTGGCCGTGCCCTTCGGGCTCTACATCGACAAGGCGGAGGGGGCGCACTGCACGGTTTCGTCGTGGCGGCGGCCGGACGACAACGTGATCCCGGCGCGCGGCAAGATCACGGGCAGCTACGCCAACAGCGCCTTTGCCAAGAGCGACGCCGAGCTGGCCGGCTTCGACGAGGCATTGCTGCTCAACCGCGACGGCTACGTGAGCGAGGGCTCGGGCGAGAACATCTTCCTCGTCCGCCGGGGCGTGGTGGTGACCCCGTCGCTCAACCAGAGCGTGCTCGAAGGCATCACGCGCCGCTCGCTCATCACCCTCTTGCGGGACGAGCTGGGCGTGAGCGTGGAAGAGCGGCCGGTGGAGCGGGGCGAGCTCTTCGTGGCCGAGGAGGTGTTCCTGACCGGCACCGCGGCCCAGATCACCGCCGTGTCGCGCATCGACCACCGGCCCGTGGGCAACGGCCGCATGGGCCCGCTCACGCAGAAGCTGCGCGACCTCTTCTTCGGCGTGGTGCGCGGCCAGGTGGCCAAGTATCGTTCGTGGTGCACCCTGGTCGAGTAGCCGCTATCGACAAGACGGGGCGGATGCTCCCGCTCCCGGGTCGAAATCCGACCCCGCTGCGGAAATGTGCGCCGTGGCGGTTTTTCCCTCTTGCGCCCGCGCCTCGTATACGTTCAACATCCCTCACGGAACGCACCCTAGCGAAGGGAAGGAAAGCGATGCGAAAAGTAGGCACCCTGGTTGCTCTGACCCTGGCCGCGCTGGCCACGACGGCCCGAGCGCAAGAAGCCCCTCCTGCGGTTGCGCCCCCTGCCGACGAGGCGCCCGCGCCTGCCGCGGCCCCCGAACCCGCCGCGGTTGCCCCGCCCGCCGGCGATGTGGCTGCCGCCGCGGCTCCCGAACCCGCCGCGGTTGCCCCGCCCGCCGGCGACGTGGCTGCCGCCGCGGCCCCCGAACCTGCGCCGCCCCCTGTTGCGCGAAAGAAGCTCCAGATCGGCCTTTCCTTCCTGCCGATGGCGCTGGGCAGGTTCACCATCACGGCCGGGGGCTTGACCGACACCCATGACATGGCCTTCGCGTACGGCTTCGGCATCGTCGCCGGTTATGAAGTCCTGCCCGGCCTCTCCGTAGGCATCGCGCCGCAGGCAATCCTGAACGTGCAGACCAAGGAGGAGAGCCCGGGTGCGGCCAGGCAGATCGACCTCATGGCCCGGCTGGCGTATGCGTACCCCGTCGCCGAAACCATCGAGATCTTCGCCGAAGTCCTGCCGGGATACTCGCTCATCCAGCCACCCGGCGGCAAGAGTCCAACGGGATGGGTCGTGGCGTTTGGCGCGGGTTGCGCCATGGACGTCACGCATCGGATCTTCGCCAGCTTGGGGGTGGGCTATCAGATGGGATTCCAGAAGCGGCCTGCCGAGGGCAGCATCGAACCCGAAGGCAAGACCAAGTTCCTCCGCGTGGCCCTGGGCGGCGGGGTGAAGTTCTAGTCGTTGCACGTGTCCACAGGAGTCTCCATGCCGAACATGAAATCCTTCAAAGGTCTGCTCCCGCTGTTCGTCGGTTTCCTGGCCGCATCGGCCTGCTCGCTGCCTCCACCCAAGCACACCGGAACCCTGGGCGACGGCGGCCCTGGCCAGGGACGCACGTGCAGCACCGGCACGGGCGCCGGCGCCGTGGATGCCGGCGAGAGCGGCATCGACGGTGGCAACAACATCGACAACATCGTCACCCCCATCGCGTGCAATGCCGGCAACAGCGACCTCAGCGGCTTCAAGTACGCGCCGGGGTACACGCCGGACAAGAACGTGCTCGCCCGGGTGAAGGAGGTGATGGACAGTATGTCCCTCACCGACAAGGCTGCCCAGATGCGGGGCGTGCCCTACGGCTCGGCCTTCGCGATGCAGTACAACGACCTCTTCCGCAGCAAGGACACCGGCACGATTCGCGGCTTCCGCTACCGCGACGGCCCGCGCGGCCTGTGCCTCGGCGCGGACATGGATGGCACCCTGCCCAACGCCGCAGTCGTGAACGGCTCCTCGGTCGGCTTCTCGACCGTCTTCCCGGTCAGCATGGCCCGCGGCGCGGCCTTCGACCTCGATCTCGAGTACGCCATCGGCGAAGCCATCGCCGACGAGATGCAGGCGGCGAAGGGAACCGTGCTTCTCGCCCCGTGCATGAACGTGCTCCGCCACCCCTCGTGGGGGCGCGCCCAGGAAACCTACGGCGAGGATCCCTTTCACATCGGCCGCCTGGCCTCGGCCTTCACGGTGGGTGCACAGCAGCACATCCTCGCCAATGCCAAGCACTACATGGCCTACAACATCGAGAACAACCGCGCGGGAAACAACGCGGTCATGGACGAGCAGACCCTGAGGGAGATCTACGGCCGTCACTTCCGTATGGTGGTGCAGGACGGCGGGGTTTCCTCGGTCATGGCCTCCTACAACCTGGTGAACAAGATCAAGGCCACGCAGAACTACCACATCCTGACCGAGGTCCTGCGCGACGACTTCGGCTTCAAGGGCTTCGTCCTGAGCGACTGGTGGGCCATGCCCTACACCGGCCCCAACACCGATGTGACGCTGCTCAAGGGGTCCGCGGTCGAGGCCGTGAGGGCCGGCATGGACCTCGAGCTACCCTGGGCGCTCAACTACAACCAGCTCGAAAGCATCGTCAATACCAACGGGGGGCTGACCGAGGCCGACATCGACAGGTCGGTGGCGCGCATCCTGGAGCAGAAGTTGCGCTTCAACGCCGACAGCCTCACCGGCGGTGTTGGGCTGGGCACGCCGCAGGCCATCTACAGCAAGAGCCGGATTAGCTGCGACGCCGACCACATCGCCTTGTCGCAGAGGGCGGCCCGGGAGAGCATGGTCCTGCTCAAGAACGAGAACAACACCTTGCCCATCAACCCGAGCGTCACCAAGGTAGCGGTCCTGGGTGCCACGGTTCCCTACCGGACCACCAACGGCGGCTCGATCGAAACGGGCGGCATCGTCAACTTCGCCACGGAAGTGCGCACCGGCGACATGGGGTCGAGCCGTGTCTTCGAGGACCCGGCCAAGGCGGTCGGTCCCTTCGCGGGCATCCAGGCGACCGCCCCGAGCGGGGTCGCCGTGGTGCTGGGAGCCAGCGCGGCCGACGCGGCGGATGCCGATTTCGTCGTCGTGATGGCCGGTCTCACCGCGCAGGACGAGGGCGAGGAATACACCCTGGCGGGGGATCGCATCAGCTTGGCGCTAGACGCAAAGCAGCAGGATCCCAGGTACATCGGCATCCAGGACAGCCTCATCCGCTCGGTAGCAGCTCTTGGGAAGCCCATGGCGGTGGTGCTCGAAGCCGCCAGCGTGGTCGACCTGCCCTGGCTGTCCGAGGTTCCCGCGGTGGTCATGGCCTGGTATCCGGGCCAGGTCGGCGGCATGGCCCTCGGTCAGTTGCTCTGGGGACAGGTGGGCGGGACCACCTACAACTTCAGCGGCAAGTTGCCCTTCACGTGGGCCGCGCAGATTTCCGACTATGCGGCCTTCAAGGAAGGCAGCGACACGACCTTCGACTACTACGTCGGCTATCGCTACTTCGACCGCTATGGCAAGAAGCCGCTCTTCGCCTTTGGACACGGGCTCTCCTACACGAGCTTCGAGTATCGCAAGTTGCAGCTCGGGTGCAGCGAGATGAGCCAAGGCGCGGTACTGCCCGTGGTCGTCAATGTGGCGAACACGGGCAACGCGGCGGGTGACGAAATCGTCATGGTCTTCGTTTCCTACCCCGGCACCACGGCGCGGCGGCCGGACAAGGAGATCAAGGGCTTCGCCCGTGTCAGCCTCAGAAGCGGGGAGGAGAAACAGATCACGATCCCGGTCCGCCTTTCGGACCTCGACTACTTCCAGATGGACTCCGCAACCGCGACCACGGGCAAGTGGGTTGTCGAAAGCGGCGACATCAAGATCATGGTGGGCGGCAACTCGGCGAACCTCCCCTTGTCGGGAACCGTGAAGGTCAACGGGTACTAGTGCGAAGGCCTGCAATGAGCGTCTATCGGATGGATCCCATGAGAACAGCTCCTTCAATTGCCAAATCCCTGCCGATGTTTTTGACCGTCCTGACGGTTCTCGTCACCTCGCCGACGGCTTCCGCAGACGAGAAGGCCGAAGCGGCCTCAGAGAAGGCGGCGGCGGCAGCGGGCGTGGATCAAGCGGCGCCCGCGCCTGCCGAATCCTCCCCGGCGGCCGCCGTGACTGCGCCGCCGGCACCTGCGACCGAGGCCGCGGTGGCAGGCGGCACGCGGGCCGAACCGGCGCAACCGGCTCCCCAAGCCGGGCCTCCCCCGGATCCCGACTCCACCACCGAGGTCGGTCTCGAGCGCTTGCCCGCGTCGGCCTTCCCCGAGCCGGAGAACCGGGGGATCAAGTACGGTTCGCTCTACCTCACCTTCCACGGGCTGCAATGGCCCTACATGCCCGTGGGGAGTGCGGGCTCACGCTTCATCGTCGGCGTGTCGGGTTGGGGTTGGGTTGACAACTCCTACCAGAAGTTCGCCCCGTGGGGTGAAAACCCAAGTATCCAGAGCGGCAAGGTCCGATGGTGGAAGCAGCAGGCCCGACTTCTCTTGCGTGTCACGCCCACCTACTCGTTTCGCAAGGACTGGTTTGTCCAGGGGCAGGCCGAGTTGGTCGCCACCGAGGATCAAAGCATCGATCGCTCCGTCCCCAGCGGTCAGGATACCGACGATCTCTGGCTGCGCCTCGGCCAGTGGAACAAGTGGGATTTCCAGATCGGCCGCTTTGAGGGCTGGGAAGTGTTCCATCTCGGCATGGGGCTTGACTTCAACACCTTCGAGCGAAAGGGCGCGGTCGGTCCGGCGGAGGAGGGCAACTACCCCATCTCCTTCTACGGGCTCACCGACAATCAATTCCGGGCCGACGGCGCGGCCGGCAACCTCGCCTTCCACTACTACCCCTTTCGCTTCCTTCGTTTCGAAATCCTGGGCATGGCGGGAAGCTTCACCTCCAACGCGGCGCTGGCAACGCGTCCGGTGGCCATCCTGGACCTGGGGTGGCTCAAGCTCAAATTCGGAATGGAATACCGAAACCTGGTCGCGCATCAAGCGCTCGACAGGACCGACATCACGTCCAAGGGCATCGGGGGCGCGATTCAGTTCGTCTTCCAGCCCCACATCGAGTTCGGGGCCAACGCCGCTCAAGGAACGGTCTGGAACATCGATTCCAGAGGTCGGTTCGATCCCAAGGGCAGCCTCACCCGGACCAGCTTCGGCGGATTCGCCAACCTCTCGAACGGGCATTCCAGGCACCCCCTCATCTTCGGCCTGGGCGCGCTTTTCACCCGCAACGTGGATCAGAACGACATTCTTCAAGATGGCGTGGTCGACAACTACTGGCACTTCCAGAGCTTCATCGCCGTCCAGTACGTGCTCTTCAATCAGCTCTTCATCAAGCTGGTGGGCGGCTATGCGAGAGGCCACTGGCTCGTGGCCGGCACCGAGATACCGGCCCAATACGACGACGAGATGTACAGCGTCCGGCTGCGCTTCTCGTTCTACTTCTGACCCGTTGGCGTAGCCGGGCTTTGCTCGGCAGAGCCACAGCGCGGGCTTCGCCCGCAACCGAAGAGGGCTGCAGGCTGCAGGCTGCAGGCTACAGGCTACAGGCTTCAGGCTTCAGCTTGTTCGGTTGAGAGCAGCGTTGAGCTTGTACGCGGCGCGAAGTGCGTCACCGTGGTGCGCCTTGAGGGGATAAGGACCCGCTCGAAGATATCTGTGCGAATTTGGACGGCCGATCCATCCCGGCTGGCGTCGTTGCTCGTCGTCGCAATACGTCGAGTATTCCTCCTCCTCGCGCCTCGCCAGCCGGGCGCCT
>Ga0172363_10005586_pt1 | contig 10151 bp, 7 predicted proteins | sample LakKivs2_kivu2a2_FD_114541 | JGI IMG/M metagenome (GOLD analysis project Ga0172363, IMG submission 114541) | Sediment microbial communities from Lake Kivu, Rwanda - Sediment s2_kivu2a2 | ecosystem: Environmental > Aquatic > Freshwater > Lake > Sediment | place: Rwanda: Western Province, Lake... | reverse complement strand
TTGCAGTGGGTCAGCACGCCGGCGCAGGCGCCGACCAGCGGGGCGGCGTGGCGCCCGATGGCCAGGCACATCGCCGCGTCCTCGTCGTGGATCGCGCGGGCCTCGTGGAGCATCGCCTCCGCCACCGCGGGGGCGGCCGCGGCGCCCGCCAGCTCCATCTCCGCACGCCGCCGAACGCGCGCGACGGCCCAGGCGAGGTTGACGGCCGTGGGACGCGCCGCGACCAGCTCGCCCGCCAGACCGCCCAGCGCGGGCAGGAACTGCCGCTCGCGCGCGGCGGCCTGCGCGGCCAGGACCATGCCGTAGCCCGCCGCCACGCCGATGGCGGGCGCGCCGCGTACAACAAGACGCCGGATGGCACCCACCAAGCCGGGCACGTCGCGACAGTCGAGGAAGGCGGCTTCGGCCGGCAGGCGGGTCTGGTCGAGCAGGCGCAGGTGGCCGTCGGCGGCGTCGCCGACCCACCGGAGCACCTCCACGGGCGGTTTGACCTCTTGGCGCGTTGGTGCCATGGGACCCAACCTACCGCGTGGTTGCGCCGGGGGCAAGCCGCCCGCGGAACCAAAGAACGCGAAAGAGGATATGTAGAAGTGGGTCCGGCTGGCCGATATCTGTATACTACGACAGGAAGAGCCGGTCCGCCCGCCCGCCGAGACATCGCCCGGCGGCGGGGAAGGGAACGGCTTCACCGGCCAGTCCAAGGAAGGAGCCGCGGATGCTGGTGTTGTCCCGACAGCGTGACGAGACCATCATGATCGGCGACGAGGTGGAGATCACCGTCGTCGACATCCGGGGGGAGAAAGTCCGCCTCGGCATCACCGCGCCGCCCCACGTTCCCGTCCATCGCAAGGAAGTCTACGAGGCGATCAAGCGGGAGAAGCAGGCGGCGGCGGCTGCCACCGGCGAACAGCCCAAGGTCGAGTCACTGGCAAATCGCAAGCACGGCGACAACGGCGGGCGCTGAGGCGGCGCACCGGCGGCGCCGCCTTCAGGCCGGGCGCGGAGCCGACAGCTCGCCGCCAGGCGAGACGTCGCTCGGCGCAGCGGCGGGCACGCGCTGCGCCAGCGGCACGTGCAGCACCTCCGCCAATGCCTCCACACATCGCTCGTCGTAGCCGGCGGGCGAACAGCGGCGCAGCTCCCGCACGGCCGCGTGCGGCGCCATGGCCGGTCGATGCGGGCGGTCGTGGGTCATCGCGTCGTAGGCGTCGGCGACGGCCAGCACGCGAGCCTCCAGGGGGATCTGCTCGCCCGCCAGGCCGTCGGGATAGCCCGTGCCGTTGGGTCGCTCGTGGTGGGAGCGCACGGCGGGGAGGACCGCCGCCATCAACTCCAGCGGCTTGAGCACCTCGTAGGACGCCTCGCTGTGCCTCCGGACGGCGTGGAACTCCTCCACGCCGAGGCGGCCGTTCCGCAGCAGCACCGCCTCGGGCACCGCCAGCAGGCCGATGTCGTGCAGCTCGCCCGCCAGCACCAGCTCCCGGCAGCGCTGCTGGCCGAGACCGAGCTTCTGGCCGATCTGCCCGGCCAGGCGCGCCACGTTGTCGCTGTGGCCCTGCCAGTAGCGGTCGCGTGCCTCCGTGTAGCGGATGATCCGGCGGAGGACCTCCACGTAATGCCTTTCGGCCTCGGCGGCCAGGCGCCGGGCGCGGTGCGACTGGCCCTTCAGGTGCTCCACCGCGCGATGCACCTGGAAGACCAGCACCGTCGCCACGGCGACCAGGGCCACGCCGAAGGCGACGGTCCGGGCTCCCCAGCCCCCCGCCGCCATGACGCAGGCAACGAAGGCCATCGTGGCCGCGCAGAGCGACACCGGGCGGACGACCTGACAGGCCTCCGACAGCACGCGAATCCGTCTCAACAGACCACCTCCGCCGAGGGGCGCGACAAGACCCCCGACTCCGCTGGGAGCCTACGATACGCCCGGCGGAAAAAGCCGCGAAAAACGCGCCGCCCCTTGCGATAGAATATCCGGCGGCGAAGCATGTCGCGCCACAGGAGCATATTGATCGGCTGCCCGCAGTACCACTGCATCGTCCACGGCAGCTACGACTGCGACGAACAGGGCAACTACCTGCTCGGGCCCGGCGGGGAGTTTGTCCTCGCCCACGCCACCTGCGGGCACCGCGGCGGCAAGTGCGCCCAGACGCTTTGCGCGCTGCACCGGCACAATCGGGCCGGGCAGGGATCGTGGTTCCCCTCCGGCATCTGGGCGATGCGCCAGGGACGCGCCGCCCCGCCGCCTGCTCCGCCGACCGAGCCGCACGTCGGGCAGGGCGGCTGGTACGCCTGAGGCGACCCGGCCGGCGGCGCGCCCGGAAAACGGTCAGTCCACCGTCAGCTTGACGGGCAGGGGCCTGGAGTTCTCGAGCTGGATGGACAGGCTGTCCGGCTCGGCGATGACGGAGACCTCGAAGATGAGGCCGGGCGCGACGGTCCGCCCGCTGTTCCAACGGATCCCGGCGGTCCGCAGGAACACGCTCACTGCCGGCGGAGATGCAGCCGCAGCTACTGCCGCAGGTCTCACAGGCGCTCGGCGGGTGAGCCCTCGTTGGGCCGCTCGCCGCCCTCGCGTTCGCCCGCGGGGGCGCCGGAGCCGGCGGCGTTCCCGCCCACGGGCGGGGCGGTGGACCGCAAGGCGGTATTGTTCAGCGTTTCCAGGCCGTCGCCCTCCAGCCGGTCGCTGAAGTCCGTCTTCGCGCACCGCCAGGCCTTGAAGTTGTCCAGTCGCACGCGCCCGCGGGACAGATGGTGCTGGTCGAACACGACGATCTTGCCGCCCTTGAGCGGCCCGGTGTCGGCGGCGGCCGCGGCACACGTCGACGAGTTGAGCTTGCCGTCCAGGAAGGCAGCCAGGGTCTGCCTGCCGTCGCCGACGCCGGGGATTCCCTTTACGTTCCAGGTCACGGCGTAGTGGTGCCAATCGGCCTCGCGGCCCTTGCCGAGAACCTTCTCCAGCGTCCAGGCGCCGAAGACGCCCGTGCCGATCGAGCCGCACGAGCCGCCGCGCACGCACAGGCCCCCGTGCGACGCGCCGTCGTTGCCGTTGAGCATGATGATGTACCCCCCCTCCGCCGCCAGCACCAGCGCGGGGCTGTGCCCGTCGGGCGTGTTCTGGTCGAAGCCGACGAGTTGTGCCCAGATTTCGATGCACCCCTCCCTGGACGACAGCACCTCGCTCGGGAACGTCACGGCCGTCTTGTGGCTCAACTCGAACTCGATTGCCCCTCCGAACACGCCGCGGACGAACCTGCCCTGCTTGTTCCACATGCCTCCCGGCCCGGCCTCGGAGGCGGCGATCTCATGGGGCGAGCCCAGCCGGTTCCACAACACCAGGCCCGGGCGGACCACGGCCAGGGCATCGGGGATGGGCAGCTTCAGTTCGGCCGTGTTCGCGTCGCGCTGAAGCCACGCCAGCCATCGGCGCAGCGGCTCGGCCCGGTCGTCGCTTCCCTCGTATGGGGCGAAGCCGAACCTCCTGCCGGTCGCGGCCCGCAGAGCGGCAACGCTTCGCGCCCGCACCTCCGGTTCGTCCGATTTCAGCAAATCCACCAGCACGGCGACCGCCGGCCGGTGGCCGCGGTTAAGGCAGGCTATGGCGGCCTCGGCCCGGACGGCCGCCTTGGCGTCGGCCAGCAGCGGAGCCAACTGCTCCGCCGCCTCCTTGCCCGGCAGCGCGGCCAAGGCCCGCACGGCCGCGACGCGGGCGAAGGGCCTCTCGCCAGCGGCCATCTTGCGCAGCAGCGGCAGGTCGTCCTGACGCACGGTTGCCCGCAGGGCGGGGATGGCGGCCGACGTGATCTGCGCGTCGTCGCTGGATTCCAGGACATCGAACAGGGCGGCGGCCAGGCCGGCAACTCCGTCGCGAGCGATGCAGTTCAGCGCCGCCCGCATCGCGTCCTGCCACGCCATGGCGCTCTGATTGGGCATCTTCTCGAGGATCTGCTCACACCGTGCCCGCACCTCGGCGTCGCCGCTTTCGGCCGCAGCCTTCACCATCTCCGGGTACCAGAGCTTCGAAGCCAGCACGGCGGCCGTGGCTTCCTCGCGAGTGCGGTACGATTCGGCTCCGAGCCGGCCGATGATCGCGGCGAACTGCCGGCCGCGCTGCCCGGCGGGCGTGACGGCCCGCAGGAACGCGCCCAGCGACTCCGCCCCGCGCTCCACGCCAAGTTGTCGCAGCGCGGCGGCGTCGAGGTCGTTGGGGTCCTCACCGCCGACGGCCGACCCCGTGAACACGGCGACGATAAGCAGGCCTGCCACGCACATACGCTTTCTCCCGTGATTGCCACGTTAGACGGGGGTGGTCCCCGGTGGTTCCCCTGATCCTACCCAAACCGGGCGCTGTTGGCGCTACGGGGCCGGCGCCGACGGGCGCCAAGTCGGCGCAGCGATGAGATGCCTGCTTCCAATCTCAGTCCACCGTCAGCTTGACGGGCAGGGGCTTGGAGTTCTCGAGCTGGATGGACAGGCTGTCCGGCTCGGCGATGACGGAGACCTCGAAGATGAAGCCGGCGGCGACCGTCTGCCCCACGTCCACCAGCCCCACGTGCAGACCCTCGTCGTTTCGGTAGCTGCCGTGCCAGCCGAGCGGATCGTGCCCGAAGATCCCCTGCCCGCTCTTGGTCAGGACGGTCATGCCCGCCCCGGGCGCGACGTTCCACCTGGCCGGGTAGCGCCGCCCCTCCGGGCTGAGCAGGTGGATCCGCGCCATGTCGAACAGGCGGTACTTGCCGCTGGCGGTCGTGCCGCCGATCTGGACGATCGCGTCGAGGTTGCGCCGCCGGCGCAGGCGCTCGACGGCCTGGGCGTCGGCCTCCAGCGGGGTCATGCGGCACCGCACCAGCACAAGGCGCTTGCCCAGCGCCGGCGCCACCGTCACCTGCCCGTTGCCCACCTGCTGGGTGTACCTGCCCTTGATGACCTGAAGCGAGGCCCGCTCCAGCCGCCAGGCGGCGGGCGGGTCGGCCGGGACGTTTGGCTCCCTCGTGCCGGGCGGGTCGACGGCCGGTCCGACCGGCAGGTCGGAAACGGCGCCGTTCTTCGGGGGCGCCGCGGGCGCGGCAGGCGAGCGGCTGCACCCGGGCGCGCCCGCGCCGACGGGCTTCTGGCCGGCGCGGCGGAAGGCGCAGAACGGCTGGTCGGAGAAGTTGCCGCCGATGAACAGCAGATCGCTGTTGCGGTCCTCGGCGGCGGCGATGAACAGCTTGACCCATTCCCCGCCGCGGTCCTGGAACCACACCAGGTGCGGGTTGCCGTGCAGCTCGATCAGGATGAACGGGTACCGCTTGCCGCGAAGGCCCATCATCCCCGCCAGATAGGTGGTCTTGCCCTGGAGCAGCCGCCGGTAATCATCGGGGATGAGCTTGGCGACCCGGTCGTCGGGCACGAACTCCAGCGCCTCGATGCCGCGGTCGTCTTTCTGGAGCCGGGCGCTCAGGCCGCGGTCCACCTCCCACTTGCCGGGCAGGCGATTGGCCACGACGTTGTCGTTGTCGTGCGCGACGGCGATCTCGTCGGCGGCGGCGCACAGCGCCGCCGGCGCCGCCACCGCCACCGCCAACCCAAGCACGGCACACCGCATCAGGCAAGCTCCTCTGGCTGGAGTCCCCTGCTTAAACGCCACAGCCAGAGGACGGTTGCGTTGCGGCGGGCCCCACCTCACAACGTCAGCGGCGGCGGGCCTTGCCATCGTTGGGCCAGGCCCTCCAGCTCCTGGCGCACGCGCGCGGGGCGGACGCCGCCCAGACCCGCGCGGCGCAGGCGCCCCAGCAGCGACTCGAAGTCGCGCCCCGTCCAGGCCGGACGCCTCGGGCGCCCGCGCCAGTCGCGCCCCGCGTCGTGACAGGTCAGAAAATCCACCAGCATCGCTTCGGCGGCCGAAGTCCACTGCTCGCCCGCCGCGGCCGCCGGCTCCCACTGCGCCTCCCACACGTGCAGCGACGCCCCGGCGGCCAGAAGCACCCACCGCCCCTGCCCGCCAAAGCACGCCGCCGCCAGCGGCGAACCGAGATCCTCGAACGTCCGGAGGCACCTGCCGGCCTGGAGGTCCCACAGGTGCGCCTTGGCGGCGCCGGCGGTCAGCGCCCACCGCCCCTCGCCGCTGAGGCACGCGCCCGTCACCGGCGCGTCCTGGCCCAAGAACGTGGCGGGCGCCGCCTCGCCGGCCGACAGGTCCCACAGGCGCATGGCCTTGTCGTGTCCGGCCGACAGGGCCCACCTGCCGTCGGCGCTGAGTGCGACGGCTGTCGCCGCGTCGGTGTGCCCCTTCAGCACGCGGAGGCACGTGCCGCCCGCCAGCTCCCACAGGCGCAGCGTGCCGTCGCCGGCGGCCGAGATGGCCCATCGCCCGTCGGGCCCGACGGCAACGGCGGCGATGGGCGACTCGTGCCCGCGGCAGACGGCCTCGCAGCGGCCGGTGTCGAGCGCCCAGACGCGCAGGACGGCGTCGGCGCCGCCGGAGACGGCCCTGCGCCCGCAGGGGCCGAAGGCCACGCATGTCACGGCGCGCGAGTGGCCCTCGAAGGTCCGCAGGCATCGCTCGCGCACGGCGTCCCAGAGGCGCACGGCGCGGTCGGCGCCGCCGGTGAGCACCAGCCGACCGGGCGCGTCGATGTCCGCGGCGCCCAGCGGCTCGCCCGGCCCGGCCAGCACGCCCGTGCAGCGCGCCGCGGGGATGTCCCAGACCCGCGCAGCGCCGTCCTGGCTGGCGGAGACCGCCCACGGCCCGTCGGCCGCGGCCGCCAGCGCGGTCAGCGCCGCGGCGTGGCCCTGGCAGGCGGGGCGCGCGTACAGCCCGCGCAGGCCCTCGCGCCGGCAGCGCAGCGTCAGCTCGTGCCACAGCTCCAGCGACTGGGGGTGGCGGTCGCGGCCGGGCAGCGCGCGGGCGCTCTCGATGCGCTGCCGGGCCTCGTCGATCCGGTCTCCGTCCAGCGCCACGCGGGCCTCCGACAGGCAGCGGTAGAACTCGTCCTGGTCGGCGACCTTCTCGGCCGGGGCACGCACGCGGCAGAGCACCGCGTGGCCGACGCTTCGGTCGGCGGCGTCGGGCAGGGCGAGCAGCCGGACCGTCCCGTCGGCGCCGGCGAAGGCCGCCCACCGCCCCCCGCCGCCCAGGCACGCCGCCGGCGACTGGCCGACCGGACCGTCGAACGTCCGCAGGCAGCGCCGCCCCGGCGGCTCCCACAGCCGCACCGCGCCGTCGGCACCGCCGGAAAGCCCCGTGGCGCCGTCGCGGCTGAGGCACACCAGCCGCACCTGCCCGCCGTGGCCGCCCAGCACGCCGGCCGGGGCACGCAAGTGGGCGTCCCACAGACGCACCTGCCCCTCGCGGTCGCCCGACAGCACCCAGCGGCCCTCGCCGCCCACGGCCACCGCCACCACCGGCGCCTCGTGACCGCGGAACGTGCAGACGCACGCTGCCGCCGACGTGTCCCACAGCCGTACCGTGCGGTCCCAGCTTGCCGACGCGGCCCAGCGCCCGTCGGCGCTGATCGCCGCGGCCGAAACCGCCGCCGCGTGGCCCTCCATCGCCCGGGACCAGCGCCCGGAGGCGAGGTCCCAGAGGCGCACGGCGCCGTCCTGCCCGCCGGCCAGCACCACGCGCCCGGCGGCGTCAACGGCGACGGCGGCGGCCTCCCAGTCGGCCTCCGCTTCGGCGATGCGCCCGCCGGCGGCAGCATCCCACAGCCCCACGCGCCCGTCGGCGCCGAGGCAGACGGCCACGGGCGCCTCGCCCGCCAGCCAGGCCGCTCGCACGCCCCCGCCGGTCGCCAGCTCGCGCAGCGGCATTCCCGTCGCCACGTCCCACAGGCGCGGCGGGCGGTCGGGCCCGGCCGACAGGACCGTCCGCCCGTCGGCGGAGGCCGACAGGCACGCCACGGCCCCCGCCCTCCCGCTGAGCGTTCGCGGCGGGCCCCATTCGGCCAGGCGTCGCTGGGCCGCCGCCAGCACGCCGCCGAGGTCGCCCGGAGCGGCCGGGCCCGCCGCCCGCGCCGCGGCCGATAACGCCTCCGCCGCCGCCGCCGCGTCGCCGCGCTCCAGGTGCACCAGGCCCAGCAGGTACGGCGCCCGCCAGTCGCCGGGCAGCGACTGGGCCGCCTCCTCGAGCTTCCGCAGCAGCTCCACGTCGCCGGTCCGACCCGACCGCCACCGCAGCAGGCCGAGGTTGTACGTGGCCTCGGGCTGGTGCGGGTCGGCCTGGAGGGCCTGGGCGAACAGCTTTTCGGCCTCGGCAGTCCGGGCGAGGTCGACAAGGCTGGCGGCGCGGTTGTTCCAGCCGTCCGCCAGCAGCTCCGCCGGCGGCGGGGGCGTGCGGTCGTAGGCCGCCCCCAGCGCGCGGCGGTAGGCCCTCTGAAGCGCCTCGGCCACCTGGAGCATGTCGGCGGGGCGCTCCTCGGGTCGCTGGCGCAGCAGGCGCCCCAGGACGCGGTAGACGGTCTCGGGCATCGGCGGGATGCGTGCGTCGGATGGGCCGGCGTCGAGGCATCGCTTCAGCGCCGCCCGCGCCACCGGCCCCGACCGCCACGTCACCGCGCCGGCGAACATCTCCAGAACGCTGACCGCCCAGCTCCACATGTCCGAGCGGACGGTCGGGGCCTGCTGGCGGGCCTGCTCCGGCGAGCAGAACGCCGGCGTCAGCCCGCCCTGGCGCACCAGGCGGTTGCCCGTCCAGTCGTCGCCCGGCGCCCGTGGCGCAACCTCGCCGGCCAGGCCGAAGTCGGTGACCTTCGGGGTGCCCCCCGGCGTCATCATCACGTTGGCGGGCTTGACGTCCTGGTGGATGATGCCCTGCTGGTGGGCGTGGTGGAGGCCCCAGGCGAACTGGATGGCCACGTCGAGCATCCGCTCCAGGGCGACCTCGCCGCCGCCCTCGTACAGCCGCCGGCTCTCGATCCAGTCGCGCAAGCTGCCCCCCTCGACGTACTCGGCGAAGATCCGCGGTATGCCGCCCAGCGTGCGCACGTAGTAGGCCGTCACGATGTTGGGATGCAGGCCCAGCGAGATCCACGTCTGGCACTCGGCGGCGAAGCGCCCGCGCGCCGCCTCCGTGCGGTACGTCTCGGCGCGCGGGCTCTTGACCGCCAGGTCCAGGTCCCACTGCCGATGGTGCACGCGGTAGACCACCGCCCGACGCCCGCCCTTGTGAACGGCCTTGACCTCGTAGAGGCCCAGGATCACGTCGCCGACCTTCCACTCGGCGGCAACCGCGGCAGGGGAGGCCCTCGTCCCGGCCGGCCCGCCGGGCGGGGGCGCCTCCGCAGCGGTTGCTTCGGATGCCGATGGCGCAGCGGCGCGCCACTGCGCCGCGGGCAATTCAGCACCTGCCTCGGCAGCGATGGGGAACTTCGAGCCGCACTGGGCGCACCGCCCGGTCTTGCCCACGTCGGCGGCCGCGGCCGCCATCTGCGCCCCGCAGGCCGGGCAGGTTGTTGTGATCCGCGCCATCGGACGTCGCGTCCATCGTATCGAACTCCGGTCCGCGCGGATACGCCCCCTTTCCCCTCGCCTCTGGCCCCCCGGCGCACGCACGGGGGGCGGATGCGCCATGCGGCGGCGAGGGATAGGGATTGGGGGGATTGGGGGGATTGGGGGGATTGCAGAGATTGTGGGGATTGCGGGGATTGGCGTGCCCTGTGCGCGAGGGAAAGGGGCGGCGACCGCGTCCCTGACGCCGGCGCACGGGAACCGGGAATCTCCGGTGCGATCTCCGACAGGGGGTGTCCAGACACCTCCGAAGGGGCGTTCTTCGATTTGGCGCCCGATTGCCGTGCGCCGGCGCCGGCCGGGCGGCGCCGGTGAAGCGAGCCGCAGGGCGTTTGGATGCCGAGCCGGGCGCGAAACGCCGATTTGCGGGGCGATCTCCGAAAGGGGGTGTCCAGGGCCGCCCAAGGGCTCGTTCGTCGCTGTGGCGCCGAAAATCCCGTCGAGCGGCCGGGATTTCGAGCGCCGGCCGGGCGAGCCGGTGGGCGTGGGCACCCCGGGCGGCCGGCGTTTCGGCAAGGGACCCGATTTTTCCGAGTTTGGCCGATCCGCCGTATCCGTACGGTGAACCACAGCTTTCGACGGAGGCCGGGGGAGGAGAGGATGTCGCCATGGCGAGAGGAGGCCGGCCATGGCGGAGCGACGAGAACCGGCAACGTCGGAGCAGC
>Ga0172363_10005584_pt1 | contig 10152 bp, 7 predicted proteins | sample LakKivs2_kivu2a2_FD_114541 | JGI IMG/M metagenome (GOLD analysis project Ga0172363, IMG submission 114541) | Sediment microbial communities from Lake Kivu, Rwanda - Sediment s2_kivu2a2 | ecosystem: Environmental > Aquatic > Freshwater > Lake > Sediment | place: Rwanda: Western Province, Lake... | reverse complement strand
CTACAATTGGAGCCTTTGCAGGAAATAGATTTACTAAAAACCGGACGTCTAGCAAAAATTATCAGAGGTCTTGCGTTTGCGGCAATTGACAGTATTAAATCAGGCCATCCCGGAGGCTCTTCATCTAAAGTTGAACAAATTTTGACGCTCTTAACTTCAGGCGCAATGGCGTTTGATCCTTTACAGCCCAATCATCCGGGTAGGGACAGGATTGTCTGGTCAGCAGGACATTGTACGCCTTTATTCCATTCAATTTTATCTTTAATTTATGAATCTTTAAAACGCGAAGGCAAGAATTTTGATATTGCAAAACTTGAAGCATTTTATCCTGCTTGTCTTGCCAGGTTCCGACATTGTGACGGACCGACCGGGCACGTGGAAGCGAATTATCCTTTATCTGATGCTTCAACCGGTTCTTCGGGACACGGATTTTCCGCTGCTCTGGGCTTGGCAGCCTTGCAGAAATCAAACGGCTTGCCTGTAAATGTATTTGTGATGGCAGGAGACGCGGAAACAGAAGAAGGTATGAGTTTTGAAGCCAGGAATTTGGCAAAAGCAATGGGTATGGATAATTTAATCGTGAGTTTGGATTATAACGGATTCGGCATTGACGGTCCGATTACCGATGTTATCAGCGCGCCGTATCTCAATTATTGGTTTGCCGCGGGCTGGAACGTGATTGAAGTTGACGGCCACAATCCAATGGAACTTGCTTATGCCTACAAAAAGGCAGTGCTCGGATTTAATAATAAGCGGCCGACAGTTGTGATTTGCCATACAATTAAAGGTAAAGATTACGGATGCCTGGAAAATACCTGTGATTCCCACGGCAGCCCTTTACCGCATGACCAGTATGTGCAGGTAATGAAAAAACTCGGATTCAATATTTTGGGAGTTGAGGGTGAACAGGTTAAAGACATTGATGCGGTGCTTTCAAATTTAGTTAAAGAAGATATTGATTATTTAACTGCCAGGCTTGATGCAGGAGCAAAAAACGTGGAATCGGAAAACGATTTACTGGAAACAATGAAGAAAACTTTACTCAATCGACCGATGGTTGATTATAAATCAATAAAAAGACCCGATGTTTTACCTGCAGAATTGGTTTTTGAGGAAGGCAAGCCGATTGCAACCAGAAAAGCAACCGAAGCGTTTTTCAAATGGCTGATGGGGCAAAGCGCATTCTTTTATCTCGGTTCCGGAGATTTGGCAAAATCAATTCTTACGGTGCCTGCGGAAAATGTATACGGCATAATGGGTCCGGATAATCTGTTGGGCAGGGGATTCCGATTCGGAATCGCAGAACAGAATATGGCCCTGATGTCTGCTGCGTTGACCCAGGATGTTTTGCCCGGAGGATTTCAGGCAATGAGCGTGTTTTCTACTTACGGTGTTTTTACTTCAATTATGGCCAATCCTGTGCGCATGGCTTTAATTACCAATGCTACTAACCGTCATTGTAAAGGATTCTTTATTATGGTGGCAGCACACGACGGCCCGGAAACAGGAGAAGACGGGCCTACTCATCACGGGCTGTTTTGGATGTCGCTTTTCACCGCATATCCGGGAATTAAAGTTTACAAACCGCTTGATGCAAACGAAACAATTGAAATGCTTTTTTATGCATTAGAAAAAGGCGAGCCGATTGCTTTGTCTATAATGAGGCCGAATACTCCGGTATTCAAACGCGGAAACGGCGTCCCTGCTGCGCGCGAAGCTGTTAATGGTGCATATATGTTTAAGAATTATAATGAAACAGGGAAGAGTAAAGTTTGTCTGGCAATTGCAGGAGGCCAGGTCCTGGCAAATGTGCTTGAAATTTTGCCGGAATTGGAACAGAACTGCGATATTAAAATTGTTGCCGTGACATCTCCTGAATTATTTGAAGAATTGCGCGCAAATGATCCGCAAAAAGCCAATGCCATATTTTCTGATGAAGACAGGCAAAGAGTGATTACTTTGCATAATGGCTGGCCGGGATTCATGCATCCTTTCGCATTGCCTGCGGACTATAAGAAAAAAGTTATCGGTATTGATAAATTCTTGAAATCAGGCCCGGTAAGCGAAGTTTATAAAGTCGCGGAATTTGACCCGCAAGGCCTGAAAGCAAAAATCTTAAAAGCACTGGAATAAAATGAAAACATTGGAAGTGAAAAATTTGGTTAAAAATTACGGTGAAATACGGGCCGTAAAAGGAATCAACTTTGACATTGAAGGTGAAGAAATTTTCGCATTGGTCGGGCCCAACGGTGCAGGCAAGTCAACGACTTTGAAAATTATTGCCATCATTCTTTCGCCTACAAGCGGGGAAATTTTAGTAGAAGGTAAAGACATTAAAAAACAGGCAAGCCAAGTCAGAGAAATGATCAGTTATTTGCCTGAAGAAGCAGGCGCTTATAAAAATCTTACTGGGCACGGGTATTTGAAATTTATGGCGGCAATTTACACTGATGACAGCCAAAAGCAAAAAGAATTCACGGATTTTGCCGAAGAACTTACAGGATTAAAAGAAAGGTTGAAAGACAAAGTTAAAACCTACAGCAAGGGCATGACAAGAAAACTTTTGCTTGCCAGGACCGTGATGTCGCGGCCTAAACTGGCAATTTTGGATGAGCCTACTTCCGGGCTGGACGTGATTAATGCTTTTGAAATCAGAAATATCATCAAAAAAATGTCGCAGGAAGGAATGTCGGTTTTGCTTTCTTCACACAATATGCTGGAAATTGAATATTTATCGCACCGCCTGGCATTAATTGATAAAGGAGAAATAAAGGCAATCGGCACTCCGCAGGAATTGAAGCAAAAATACCAGGCACAGAACCTGGAGGAAGTTTTTGTAAAAATCGCATTATGAAAAAGTTTTTTGTTTTACTGAAAAAAGAAATTAAGGAACTGATTACAGTTCAGATGGTTTTACCGCTGGTAATTATGGTGGTGATCTTCGGTTTTATCGGAAATATAATTTCCAAAGAAACCCAGAAATTTACCAACCCGCAGACAATCGTAATTTTAAACCAGGATACGCAGGATTCCGCAAATCAGGTTTCCGAAACCTTGAAAAGCGCGGGATTTATGACCGATGTTTTAAACAACAGCACCATTGATAATGCGAAAAGTATTGCCAAAAGCCAGAGCCTACCTGCATTTTTGGTTATTCCGCAGGGTTTCGGCAGCAATGTCAGTAAATTTGTTCCTCAGCAAATCGCGGTTTATAAGATTATGGAGAATTTTTCTCTGCTTGCATCCGCAAAATACACGGCCATGGACCAGGCAACAGCAATACTTAACAATTTTTACAGCAATCAGTGGATTGTGGAAAAGAATGTCGGTATTGCGCCGGATACTTTGAAGAACCCTGTGAAAACAAGTGAATTTGTAATTGTCGGCAGTAAGCAGGCCAATATTTCGCTTGCCGCGCTCACAAATTATATTAACCAGCAGATAGCATTTATTCCGATAATATTTTTCATTGTGATTATTTTTGCCGCGCAAATGGTCGCAACTTCTGTTGCCAGCGAAAAAGAGAATAAAACTTTTGAAATACTTTTAAGTTCTCCGGTTAACCGTAAAACGATTATTCTGGCAAAACTGATAGCTGGAGGAATTGTTGCTTTGCTTTTCGCCGGAGTTTATATGGTCGGGATGAATTTTTATTTTCAGGGCCTGACTTCGGGAATGCCGGCAACCGGACAAACTGTAGCTGATGCCGCATCTTCTTTGGGATTGGTTTTTACGCCTTTGGGATACTTGCTTTTGGGCGCTTCTTTATTTATGGGAATTCTGGTTGCGCTTTCCGTTTCCATTGTTTTGGGAATTATGGCCGAAAGCGTAAAAAGCGTGCAGGCGGTGATAACTCCTTTGATGATTTTGGTGATTCTGCCTTATTTTCTGGTGATGTTTTTGGATATTAATACTATTTCTCCGGTTTTGCGCTGGATAATTTATCTGATTCCTTTTTCTCACGCATTTTTGGTTCCGCAAAATCTCTTTTTGGGAAATTACCCCGCGATTATTTACGGAATTATATATCAATTTATCGTTTTTATGGTTTTTGTAATTATTGCCACGAGGATTTTTTCTTCGGACAAAATCATTACATTAAAAATTGATTTCCGCAAAAAGAGAAAATGAAAAAAGGCAGGGGATTCACCTTAATTGAAACCTTGGTGGTAATCGCGATTATCGGGATTCTCGCTTCAATAATAATCACTTCGCTTATTTCTGCGCGCAATAAAGCAAGAGATGTGAAAAGAAAAGCGGAAATCGCCCAAATCGGCAGATTCTTAACAATGTCCTGCTATTTACCCGATGCCGGAGACGGGGACTATGATTTATTGCCTATTGCCCAGGAATTACTTGCGAAGAATCCGCAATATGCGGAGTACCTGAAATCTATTCCTAAAGACCCTAAAAGCGGAAGCGATATTGAATCCGGATACAGATATGTGGTTAGCGACAGCGGTACAAGATGCGCGGTTTACGCCAATTTAGAAAACGATAAAGAACCTGTCACACTGCCTAATTTGAGCGCGCCGACGCCTAAAGGCGGAACAGGAGTTTTGCGAGCATTGTCGAATGGGGACAACGGCACGCCGTTATATTACCAAAATTCTAACTGAATCGCTAAATAATTTTCATAAATGAACTTCTCCCAATATACAACCAAAACGGTTAAAGAAATATTCGATATTTTCAAAAGTAAAGAAACCGGATTGACCGACAAGGAAGCCGAGAACAGGCTTGCCGAATACGGCCTTAACGAAGTGAAGGGCAGGCAGACTACATTTTTCGATATTTTTATTCGTCAATTCAAGTCGCCATTCATTTATTTATTGGTAATTGCTGCAGTTCTGGCATTAGCAATAGGAGAAAAAACCGACGGTTTAATAATTGTCGGTTTTGTTTTAGTTAATATAATTTTGGGCTTTATCCAGGAAGCGAGAGCAGAACAGGCAGTAAAGCTTTTAAAAAAATATTTTCCTTCGAGTGTAAGAGTTTTGCGCGGCGGAAAAGAAAAAAATATCGACAAAAAACTTTTGGTCAGGGGAGATGTTATTTTTCTGGAACAGGGCAATATTGCTCCGGCTGACCTGTTTGTTATCAAAGAAGAAAATCTTTTAGTGGTCGAATCAGTGCTGACCGGTGAGTCGGTTCCGGTAACTAAAACCAACCAGCCGTTAAATGAAGAAGCAAAAGAAGTTTTTGAAGCCAAAAACATCATTTTTGCCGGCAGCTCGATAATTTCCGGAAGGGCGAGTTGTATTGTTGTGGGTTGCGGAAAAGAAGCGGTTTTGGGAGAAATCACCAAGCTGGTTTCTTCCATTGGCCGGGAAAGCGCATACGAAAAGCACCTTTTGAAATTTTCAAATCTTATTCTGCGTCTGGTGGTTGTTACTATTGTTTTTCTTTTCCTGGCGAATCTGATTATCAAGGGCACATCGAACATCCTTGAGTTCTCTATTTTTTGCATTGCTTTGGTTGTAGGTGTTGTGCCGGAGGGTCTGCCTTTGGTTGCGGTTTTTTCGCTTTCCAGCGGTGCATTAAAGCTGGCTAAGAAAAAAGTTGTGGTGCGCAGGCTTTCGGCAATTGAAGACTTGGGTAATATCGAAGTGTTGTGCAGCGATAAAACGGGGACCCTTACTCGGGGTAAAATGGTTTTGGAAAAAGTTTTTTCTGTAAATAATGACAAGTGTATTTTATATTCTCTTTTATCTTCGGCATACGTCAATGAACAGATTGACTCGATGTTTAACCCGTTCGATTCCGCTGTTTTTGAACAGGTTGACGGGCACGGCCGAGAAGAGGTGAAAGGCCATAAATTATTGTGCGAAGTACCCTTTAGCCCTGAAAGGCTGAGAAACAGCGTTTTAGTGAGAAGCGGGAAAGATAAAAGAAATATTATGATAGTTAAAGGTGCGCCGGAAGCGATTTTGAAAATGTCATCACGTTTTGAAGACAGCCAGACCATCGAACAAATCAAAAAACAAATTGAAGAAGAGGGCAAAAAAGGGAAAAGAATACTCGCTGTTGCCTATAAAGATTTTGACGGAGAAAAATATACCGAAGAAGATGAAAAAAATCTGACTTTTCTAGGTTACTTTTCATTTTCCGACCCGCTTAAGCCGACCGCAAAAAAATCAATCCAATTGGCGGAAAAACTGGGAATTAATGTAAAAATTATTACTGGCGACAGCGGGGAAGTCGCCGGTTACATTGCCAAAGAAATCGGCCTTATAAAAAATGCACAGGATGTGGTTATCGGCGAAGAATTAGATCTGCTGCCGGAAGAAGAATTTCTAAAAACCTGCGAGAAGTTTTCCGTTTTTGCCAGAATTTCTCCGCAGACAAAATACAGAATCGTAGAAACGCTGTCCAAAAGATATGAAGTCGGCTTTCTGGGTGAAGGCATAAATGATGCTCCTGCGCTGAAAGCATCGCATCTGGCAATCGTAGTAGACAGCGCATCAGATGTTTCGCGCGAAGTGGCGGATATTGTTCTTCTGGAAAAAGATCTTGGGGTTATTATCAATGGCGTCAATAACGGCAGGAATATTTTTTCTAATATCAATAAATATATTAAAACCACACTGGCGAGCAATTTCGGAAATTTCATATCTATTGCGATTATATCGTTGTTGATTCCGTATCTTCCGATGCTGCCGATCCAGGTGCTTCTGATTAATCTGCTTTCCGATTTTCCCCTGATTGCCGTTTCTTCGGACAGTGTTGACGCCGAGGAACTGCGCAAGCCAAAATATTTCAACCTCAACAGGACAATCGGCCTGATAGTCATTCTTGGGCTTATCAGCACGATTTTTGATTTTATATTTTTCGGGATTTTCCGCAGTACCGGCCCGGAGATGTTGCGTACATTGTGGTATATAGAGAGCATTGTTACTGAAATTATAATTATTTATTCTTTGCGCACTTTCCACTTCTTTCTTAAAGCAAAAAAGCCGAGCAGCCCCTTGGCAATATCTTCAATTTTAATCATTGGTCTTACCATAATTTTGCCGTTCACTGTTCTGGGGAGTAAATTCTTCCAATTCGTTAAACCGAATATTCATTCTTTATTCATTGTATTTTTGCTCATTTTGAGCTATTTTATATTAAGCGAAATCGCCAAGCTTTTATTTTTTAAGCACGAAATGAAAAAAAACGATTAGCCGCGTTACTTTTCTCTTTCCAAATCGTAATAATTAATGGAAGGTTTTTTTAAACATTAAAACAAAACCTTATGACGGACAGAAGCGAGGAAGTTTTGATTGAGCTGTGCCAAAAAGGAGATTTGGTAAATTTTGCGTCTTTATACGATTTTTATATCAAGAAAATATACGACTTTATTTATTTTAAAACCCATCATAAACAGACAGCCGAGGACCTGACTGCAAGCACTTTCTTGAAAGCCCTTGAAAACATCAAAAAATATGATACGAGGAAAGGCAAGTTTTCATCCTGGCTTTATAGGATTGCGCGCAATTCGGTTATAGACCATTACCGTACGCAAAAACATACCTCGAACATTGAGGATGCCTGGGATCTTTCCTCAAATGAGGATGTGGCATCTCATGCAGCCGTAAAAGAAAGCATTGAAAAAGTAAAGTCGTCTTTAAACAAGCTTAATGCGGAACAGCGGGATATAGTAATTTTAAGAACCTGGAGCGAGTTGTCTTACGGTGAAATCTCGCAGATTGTCGGTAAAAGCGAAGCGAATTGCAAAGTGATATTCTCCCGCGCGATTTCCAAGCTTAAAGACCAGGAGATACTTACGATTTTAATACTTTTATCATTAATAAAATTATTTAATTAAAATTATGAAAGACAATAAAAATATCAAAGATATTCTGGACGATTTATACAAAATCGATCCGTTTTTGGAGCAATACGAGGAAAAGGTTAAGGAAGCAGTAAAAGAGCTTTTAAAATCCAAGCCTGACGTGAAAATTGACGCGAAATTCGTCGCAGAACTTCGGGAAAAAATATTGGATCGCGCCGAACAGCTGAAATATGCACCGCAAAAAAAACAGGGCATATTTTCAATATTTTCTCTCGCCCCAAAGTTTGCTTATGCATTTGGCGGATTAATGGTTATTATTTTAGCCGTGGGCCTGTATTTCCATTTTTCCGGCAGCGGAAATAATGCCGTTATCCAAATCGGCCAGCAGCCGCATAATGGGGAAATCAAAACAACTGCGCTTGCGGATAATGCTTTCGGCTCTTTGGCAATAAATAATTCTTCGGCTAACACCCAGGAAAGCGGAACTCAAGCTTATTCCTCAAGTGAAGTTGCAAGGGATTCTTCAGGAACCGCTATTGGCGGGCTTAAGGCAACAGGAATGGGTGGAGGCGGGGGAGTTGTTACGGGTTCTGCACCCTCGGCAATGCCGGTTTGCAACGGCCCGGATTGTTCTTATGATTATTATTTGCCCAAGTACATCTATACCGGAGAGCAAATAACTTTAACCCAGGACAAAGTCGAGGTTTTACGCAGAATAAACAAAATTGATTACAGCGGTTCGATTTCAGGGCTTCTCGGAAGCTTCGGGTTCGGCCTGGCCGATATCGGCGGTTTTGACGGCGCGCGTCTGCAATCTGTAAATCTCGTGCAGGATAAAGATTTTGGTTATGCGATTTACATTAACTTTGACGAAGGAACCATTTCCATTGATGCTTACTGGCCAAAATGGCCGCACCAGCAGTATACGAATTGCAAGGGCGAAGTATGCACTATGACCACTGAAGACTGGAAAAATATTTCTTCAGCCGATGTTCCTCCCGACGAGCAACTGATAAGCATGGCCAATAGCTTTGCCGAAGAACACGGAATTGATTTGTCTTATTACGGCCAGCCCGAAGTAATGAAAGACTGGCTTACTGTGGTTCCTATGCGTGACAGCGCAACAACGGTGCAGCCGTATATTTCCGACACCATCTCTATAAACTATCCGTTGATGATTAATAATAAGTATGTCTACGAACAGAACGGAAGCAAATTCGGCCTGACTATTGTAGTGAATATCAGATTCAATAAAGTTTCCGGAGTCTACGGGCTTTATACGCAGGATTATGAAAGTTCGGCATACGATGCGGAAACCGATTTCTCTAAAATTACCGCGCTTGCCGAGAAAGGAGGCGTATTTAATTATGTTTACTATGACGCTTCTGCAAAAACCAAAGAAGTGGAGCTGGGAACTCCCGAGGAAGCATACGCGGTGAGCTGGCAGTACGACCAGAACAGTCAGAATTCGAAAATGCTTATTGTTCCGTCGCTGGTTTTTCCGATAACCAAAAACTTTGAAGAAAATAATGCTTACATCTATAAAATCGTCATTCCCTTGGCAAAGGAAATGTTGGAACAATACAATAATCCGACGCCTCCGGTTCCTGTGCCGCTTATGGAAAAAAGCGTAAGCGAATAATTATTAACTTGCTTGCCAAACAGGCCAAAATATATGACCAAAAAAAATATCGTACCGATTATAGTGTTAGTGGTAATGGTTGCGGCAGCTTTAGTAATTCTCCGCATTGTAACTCCTGAAGATACCTGGATTTGCGACAACGGGCAATGGGTAAAACACGGCAATCCTTCGCAGGCAATGCCCGCAACGGGTTGCGGACAGAACAACAACGCTGAGATTAATTTTTCCAAAGCCGGAAATATCACCAATTTCGACAGCAAAACCCAGATGGAAACCCAGGCATGGTATTTCCTTTATGAAGAGCCGGGAAAACCGGCAATCAGTAAATTGCTTGTTATTTCGTCGAATTGCCTCTATCATTATATAAACGGAAACAGCGCCACTTGCCTTGATGCGGGAGGAAATTTTTATAACGGCGAGAGAGTCAAAATAGACGGCCAGCTTACCGATAATGCCTTAAATGCAGTCAGTATCTACGAGCAGGCGTCGGCCTCGCAAATGGCAAACCCTGCATCCGTGTATTGCGGAGAGCAGGGAGGAACTTCTCAGATTGTAACCGCTGACGACGGTTCGCAATCTGGAATATGCAAGTTTTCCGACGGAAGACAGTGCGACGAATGGGATTTTTTCCGTTCGCACACCTGTACCGCGAAATAAATTGAAATAAGCAAAAAATTTTTATTGTAATAAATTTAATAAGCCAGTATGCAGATTAAAACCGATGAGGAAATTG
>Ga0172363_10005583_pt1 | contig 10152 bp, 11 predicted proteins | sample LakKivs2_kivu2a2_FD_114541 | JGI IMG/M metagenome (GOLD analysis project Ga0172363, IMG submission 114541) | Sediment microbial communities from Lake Kivu, Rwanda - Sediment s2_kivu2a2 | ecosystem: Environmental > Aquatic > Freshwater > Lake > Sediment | place: Rwanda: Western Province, Lake... | reverse complement strand
TGGAAAAGCCAAGAATAACCCCAATCAGAAGGGTAAAAAAGGAAAATTTCAAAATCTTTCTTTTTTTAGGAGTATCTTTTAATTTCGGCGGTAAAATATCGTAAATAAACATTAAAGGTATTGTTTTATTATATCTATTCTACCATAAAATACAATAAAAAAAGTGAGAGAAACAGGAGTTTTCCCCACCCCTCTTTTTAAAGCCAAAAAGCCGCGTTTAACGCGGTTTTTGGCAGCCCTACTAACTTCCAGAGAGTTCGTCCGGAAAAAATTCTAAGTGGAAATCCCAGTCCCAATCCACGGATCGGGATCATATCAGATTTCCTTGAAAAACTTTTGTCCCAGAAACTGACCAGAAGTCTAGCAGGGCCCCATTAGAAATTATATTTATCAAAATTAGATAACTTCCAATAGGCCCCTTCCATCTGTAATGGATATTTCCCTAATTTAATTATATATTTTCAGTAAATTAGTCGTCAAGCTTTTATTTTTTAAAGTTGCAACGCCTCAACCATTTGCTTAATAAGTGCAATGACCACAGCCGGAGGCAATAAACTGTATGAAAGAACTCCTTCATCATCACAAACTTGCCAGGGCTTTTCAATTATTTTTATTTTTCCATTTTTTGATATTTGATAGCTGTATTCCGGAGTAATTTCATAGTCATCAATAAATTCTTTGGCTTTTTTGACCGGAACCGAGTTTCTTAAAAGAATTTTGGGAATTCCATAAATAGAAAATGATTTTTTTATTAATTTCTCATCCATTTTTAATCTTTCTCTAATTGGCTCTATCCCCGATTCATCTCCTTCTTTTGAAACCATTTCTGCTCCTTTACATTTGGGATTGTCGCAAATAAGATAAAAATTTTTCAATTTTTTATTGTAGCCGATTTTTTTAGTTGGAAGTAATTTCAGATTTCTGGAGGTCTGACAAAGAGGACAAACCCTTCTCCATTTAATTCTTTCATCAATTACGGATTCCGGCACATCGATTAAGACAAAAATGTCAGGGTCTTCCCGATAGCCAATTAAATCTCTAAAGAATAAAGAATAGGAAATTTGGTCCAAGCCCCTGGGAAAACCATCAATAAAAAGAGCTTGTTTTTTCTTTCTGGCTATTTCTTTTTTCACTAAAGCTAAAATCAATTCGCTGGGTAAAAGAGTTTTTGTACTCCTTTTTTCTAAGGAAGAAATTACCTTATCCAAAGGTATAAATCCTCGGTAGGTTTTCTCCAAAAAGGTTATTAATTCTCTTTTTTTCTTTTTATCTCTAAACTCTCCGTCAATTCCCCTGATTACGTCCCCTATTGAGAAATGCTCTATCTTCTCGGGACTAACTATTTCTTTAAACATCTTGGCATAGGTTCCTTTGCCAGAGTTCTTTTTCCCTAAAAGATAAGCAATAAAAGTATTTTTTTTCAAATATTCTCTTATTTTTTTAATTTCTGTTCCGGCTTTCAATTCAAAGTAATCTTTTCTGTCTTGGGGACTAATCAAATCAAATGTTTTAGTTAGTCCTTTGGTTTTAGTTTTAAAGATTGGGAATTTCATAATTTTTTCCATTAGAAATTATTTTAACATCTCCATCTAAATCTGTTCTTAGAATATTTATATCATATTTCTTTAAAGTTTCCAAAGTTTCTGGGCAAGGATGACCATATTGATTATCTTTGCCGACCGAAATTACAGCAATTTCTGGCGAAACCTCCTTAACAAATTCTTCTGAACTTGAAGTTTTGCTTCCGTGATGACCAACTTTTAAAACATCAGAATTTAAATCTACTCCCCTATCTATTAATTCTTGTTCTGTTGATTTATAGGCATCGCCGGTGAATAAAAAAGAATTCTCGCCAAAAATCAATTTAGCAATAACCGAAGTGTTATTACTATCTTTAAATTCCTGACCTTCTAAATTTTCCGAGGGATGAAGAACATTAAAGTAGCTAGTAATATCTGATACCGCCATATTAATTTTTTGACCAAATTTAGCAATAAAAATTTTAGCATTTTCCTCTTTCACTAATTTTTGCCATTCTTTATATTCAGGGGTATCTCTGATAACGCCGGTCCATAAAATATTCTCAACTTTATATCTTTTTAGAACTTCAATTAAACCAGTTAGGTGGTCGCGTTCAGGATGGGTTAAAATTACCAAATCAATGGTTCTATCCCAAAAGGGCATTTCTTTTGACAACTTTTCTAAAATATTTGAACTTGGTCCGCCGTCAATTAAAATTTGTTGTCTTTGAGGGGTTTCAATAAATATAGCATCACCTTGTCCGACATCAAAAAAATTAACCTCAAGAAATTGAGGTTGAATTAAATTATAAACAACAAGCCAAGCTAAAACATTAATAAAAAATAAAAAACCTAAAATTAAATAAGGAAATTTCTTAAAAGAAATCATTCTTAAATAATATAATAAAAATAAAATAAACTCTACCTTAAACCAAAGTAGAGTTTATTTCCACCAAAAATTAAAAGTTAATCAAAACTTGTCTTAACTTAAAATATGCGAAGCGTTCAAGGTTCTTATTTCGCTTTTCCCAAAATTCTAAACATCTTGGTCCCACAAACCGGGCAAATTCCGGTGAGGGCCGCTCTCTTTACTCCTCCTTTTCCTTTCATTGTTACCTCTTTCTCGTCTTTCATTTCTCTTTTCTTTTTACATTTTACGCAGTAAGCAGTAGCCATAATAAAAATTTGATTTTCCTTTATGTTTTAAAGCGACCTTTAGTTATCCACAATCTTATTTTAGCTTAATTTAAGCATAAATTTAAGTCAAGCCCCGTTAAATTTTACCTTAACTGGCAGACTTCAAAAAATGGTGAGATTATTTTTTGAATTTGTATTAAATATTCCTGAGGATAGGGTTTTATTTTCTCAAATTTTGCGTTAATTGTTTTTTCTGGCCTAAAATTTTGAAGATAATACTTTTTAGCGCCCCGAATCCATTTTGCCATTTCAATTACATCTTCTTTTGTGTGTAAATTCGGAACAATAGTGCTTCTAAACTCGTAATCAACCTTCCCTTCTCTTAAAATATCAATACTTTTTTGGATTTTTTTAATATCAGATTTTACTCCGGTTGCTTTTTCATATTTTTCTTTAGGGGCTTTAATATCCATTGCTACATAATCTATCAATTTGCCATTAATTAATTTTTTTAAGGTTTCGGGGTCGGAACCATTAGTGTCTAATTTTACCAAAAATCCCATTTTTTTAATTTTTTTAATAAGAGATATTAATCCTTTAGAAATTACTGGCTCACCCCCGCATAAAACCACGCCATCAATCAGTTTTTTTCTCTCTTTTAGAAATTCAAAAAGTTCTTCTTGAGAAATTTTCGGCTGTTTTTTGATTTTTTCAGGTAAAACCAACTCTGAACTATAACAAAATGGACAGCGAAAATTACAACCAGTAAGAAAAACTGTGGCCGCCAGGCGGCCAGGAAAATCAATAAGAGTTAATTTTTGAAGTCCTCCTATTTTCATTTAAGTTTTGACTAATTCGGTTTTTTTAATTTTAAATTCTTTTCTTTCAGTAAACTCTTGGGCTTTTCCTTGATTCCATTGTTGAATGGGTCTAAGGTAGCCGACAATTCTGGAATAAACTTCGCAGGGCTGTTTTATTGTGCATTTTGGACAAAAAAAGTGTTCCCCTTCTAAATAACCGTGGGCCGGACAAATTGAAAAAGTAGGAGTCAAAGTAATATAAGGTAAATGGAAATTTTCAAAAATTTTCTTGATTAAATTTTTTACCGTTTGAGTATCAGAAATTCTCTCTCCCAAAAAGAGATGCAGAACAGTTCCTCCATTATATTTACACTGAATTTCATCTTGAAGTTTTAAGGCCTCAAAAATATCGTTAGTGAAATTAACCGGCAGTTGGCTACTATTTGTATAATAAGGGGTTTTCTTTGTTCCGGCAGTAATAATCTCGGGATATTTTTCTTTATCTGCTAAAGCCAACCTATAACCTGTTGATTCAGCAGGTGTAGCTTCTAAATTATAAATGTTTCCTGTTTCTTCTTGGTATTTGACCAATCTTTTTCTCATAAAATCTAAAACTTCTAAGGAGAAATTCCTGCCTCTTTTGGAAGCAATATTTTCACCAATAAAGTTTAAAGCTGCCTCATTTAATCCAACCAAGCCAATAGTTGCAAAATGATTGGCGTAATAACCTCCCCTGGCTTTTTTAATGTCTGCCAAATAAAAACGGGAGTAGGGATACAAACCCTTGTCAATAAAATTCTCTATGGTTTTTCTTTTAATTTCCAAACTTCCTTTAGCTAAATCCATCATTTTCTCCAATCTTTCAAAAAATTCTTTTTTAGTTTTGGAAAGATAACCAATTCTCGGCAGGTTTATTGTCACCACTCCAATACTACCTGTTTTGCTGCCCGAGCCGAATAATCCTCCACCACCACGGTTGTAAAGTTGACGTTTATCAATCATCAGTCGACAACACATTGATCTTACGTCGTCGGGCTTCATATCGGAATTGATATAATTGGCGAAATAATTTATGCCGTATTTAGCCGAGGATTCAAAGATAGGATCAAAATTTGGGTCGTCCCAAGGAAAATCTTTAGTTATATTGATGGTGGGAATAGGAAAAGTAAAAACCCGCTGTTTAGCATCACCCTCCACCATTACTTCGTAAAGAGCTTTATTTAAAACTTTCATTTCTTCTTCAAATTCTCCATAAATTTCTTTTTGGGGTTGACCACCAATAATTATTGGCTGCTTAGCAAAAACCGGAGAAGGTTTTAAATCCAAAGTAATATTGCTGAAAGGATTTTGAAATCCAACTCGGGTCGGCACTGACATATTAAACATAAATTCCTGCAGGGCCTGTTTGGTTTGTTGATAGTTTAAATTGTCATAGCGAATGAAAGGAGCCAATAAAGTATCAAAATTTGAAACAGCTACTGCTCCTGCTACTTCTCCCTGTAAGGTGTAAAGAAAGTTTACTAATTGTCCTAATATTGCCCTGAAGTGTTTTGCTGGTTTTGTTTCAACTTTGCCAGGAACTCCCCGAAAACCTTTTATTAATAAATCATAAAGGTCCCAACCAGCGCAGTATGGACCCAAAGTATCCAAATTATGCAAATGAAAATCACCTGATTCATTGGCTTCTCTGATTTCCACCGGATAAATTTTGTTTAGCCAATAATTTTTTACAATATAAGAAACTCCGTAGTGATTCAAACCCTGTAAAGAGAAAGCCATATTGGCATTTTCCTGAACTTCCCAATCAAGTTTTCCTAAGTATTGGTCCATTCTGTCTACTGCTTCTTCAGAAATCGTCACTGCTTCTCTGATTTTTCTTCTTTGTTCACGATAGAGAATGTAAGCTTTAGCCGTTTCAACTAAACCATTTAAAACTAACACCTCTTCAACTATATCCTGAATTTGTTCAACATTGGGAATCTCAGGGGCCCGCTCTGCGGGAGGATGTGGTGGGTGGGTTGTAGTCTGTTTAAAACGGCGGTTTAGAATTTTAACCACCTGGTCAGAAAGTCTCTTTGAACGCTTACCGTCGCCCTGACCGGTGGCGGTGATGGCTTTAAAAATTGCATTGGTAATTTTAGTTTGGTCAAATTCTACAATTCGACCATCTCTTTTTTGAACTTTGGTAATTTTATTTTCTGGCATAAAAAATAAAAGCAATAAATTATTACATTTTAAATCGCCAAAAGGGTTTAGTCAATCTAAGTCAAGGCCAAACCCTGTGGAAAACCAGAATTGCCAACAAAAAAGGCCGAAAATGTCCAGCCTTATCTATTTTTCTTTCTCTTTTATCAAGATTCTATACATTTTTTCACCCTTTCCTTCAAAACATGGAAAACCAGCAGGGTCTATTTCTTCTTTTTCTATTTCGGTACCCATTTCTTCAGCCAATTCCTGGCACTGGCTCCAAGTATCTTGAAAATTTGGTCCTCCTCCAATATAAACTTTCCGCCATATATTTCCGTGTTTATCTTTTTTTTCCTGAATCATGTTTTCTTTACACTCGTCCATCTTCCCTCCTAAAAAGAACTATTTTAAAATTATTTTTTTACAAACAATCCGCAAAAACAATGGTCGTCTTTTTCAATTTCTTCTTTATGCCATTGGCAAGGGCAAATCTTTTTTTTATCTTCATCTTTGTCTTCGCTAATTCTTCTGCAGGGGCAATATCTCGCCCCGTATTTTTTTTCATTTGCCAACAATCCCCTAATTAATCTTTCTACTGTTTCCCTGTCGGGATTTAATTTAAATCCATTCTCTTCGGCATATACTTGATAACTTTTTATTATTTCTTCCATATTTTCTGAATCTTTTATTTCCGAATTGTCTTTTAACGCTTTGTCTAAAAATTCTTTTATTACCAGCTCGGGTCTTGCTCCGATGAATCCACTAACCAGCTTTCCGTCTTTAAACAGGATAATGGTTGGAATTTGCTCAATTCCATATTTTTGAGAAACCTGAGGAGCACTATCTAAATCAACTTTGGCAAAAATCAATTTATTTTTATATTCTTCGGCTACTTTTTCTAAAATTGGTGCAAAAATAAAACAGGGCGAACACCACGATGCCCAAAAGTCAACCAAAACTGGCTTATCAGCTTTTTTAATTTCCTGCTCAAAATTTTCATCAGTTAGATTAAGCATTATTCTTGCTTCTTTTCAATCGCGCCTATCGGGCAAACGCTTTCTCCTCCGCACTCTTCAAGCTTTTTTTGGTCAACCACTTCTGCTTTACCATCTTTACCCATTTCAACGGCTCCCGGACAATTAGCAAGACAGGCCTGACAACCAACGCATTTTTCTTTGTTTACTTTATACATAAAAATTAAAAATTTTTTAAATGCCGATAATTTGAATTTGAACTTTCCTTTTCTTTGGTCGGTCTAATTCAACAACTAAAATTCTTTGCCATTGACCCAGTTGAATCTTTCCCTTGGTTAAATTTAAAGTAGCGCTGACTAATAAATAAATGGCTTTGCAATGAGAATGACCGTTAATACACTCTTCCGGGCAGAGATTAACTTTTCGTTTATTAAGATTGTCGTGTTGATACTTTAAATTATGGGGAGCAATTCTTCTCAAAGCATTCTTGAAATCATTGATGAGCAAGGGTTCATTTTCATTAACAATAAGAGCAACGGTGGTATGTAAAACCTGAATGTTCACCAAACCATTTTTAATTTGGCTTTCTTTAATAAAATTTTTTACCTTATCAGTGATGTCAATAAAATCAAGAGGTTCTTTAGTTTGAATTTCAATGGTTTTATTTAAAATTTTCATAATTGTTTATCTATATTACCAAAAAATCATTTGTTTGGCAAAATAGGTCTGGGGATTGACAAGTAAAGTATAACGAGTATAATGACTTTAGACGTATAAGTCGTAGTATCTTAAGTAAGTTTTTAATTTTTAAAATTAAGGCTCAATAAGTAGAGCGGCTTAGAAGTCATCCTTCGGCAGGCTCAGGATGATACTGAGTTTATCGAAGTATCAAAAGGTCGCTTTTTATTTTAATTCGTAAATCGTATGATCTTCAAAAAATCTACTGAACCGGGGAGAGATTTTCCTCCTCGGGAAATGATAAAAGGAAATTGGAAATGCGCTGACTGTGGAAAAGAAATAACCGAGCTACCCTTTGAACCATCAGCTGATAGGCCGATTTATTGCCGAGACTGCTGGTCAAAGAGACGAGCTCAAAAATTCGGAAGATAAACTGGTTAGAATAAAAGAGCGGGTTTAATACCCGCTCTTTGTTTTATATAACTATCCGATATTTTTAATGGTTTAAGATTAAAAATCAATAAGTGGTTAAAATACGCTTTCAATAATGTTTGCTATTTTTTTCTTTTCAGAAAGTGAAAATCAGAAAATTCGGTGATTTAATAAATACCAAACAGCAATAATGAAAGCAATTACTACCACCATAACATCAATAATGATTATCGGCATTTTTTTAAAATCTTATTTATTTTATCATTTTACCCCTTCAGTTCATTTAAGACAACCCTTCAATAAATTCAGGGTAAAGCAAAAAGCTGTCTTGGCGATTTTTGTGGACTGGTGGCGTGATAACCTACTTGAATTGAAAATAAAACGGCTTCTTTCTGTATCACTAGAAGCCGTGATTTTTACGAAGCAACCTAGGTTTTAGTTTCTGCCTTTTCCTCCTTTTTAGTCAAATTACAATTATTGCATTTGAAGTAATAACACTGATTTGCCCCAGACCATATAAAAATTTTCATTTCCTTTTCACATTTTGGACATTTGGGGCATTTAGGTTTTTCTTCGTTTTCCATTATTCACCTCTTTTCTTTTTTCTTGAGGTAATCTTTTTCTTCATGTCAGAAATTGGAAAATAATACAACAAGAGAATAACCACTAAAACGGTTAAAACCCATATTCCGGGATTATTCACTTTTCACCCCTTTTTCCCGTTGTTGAAATTTATTAATTATAAATAACGGTGGCAATTGCAACTGTTCGATTACTGCAATCTTTTTTTGACATTTAGGACAATAACTCCATACATTCCCTTGTTCATCTTCTCCAAACTGCAGCTCTGTGCCACAGTCCTTACATATTTTATCGCCCAATTTCGCTTTTCCTAAATCCTCTAGTCCCAATTTCTTTGCTACCTTCTTTGCCATTTTTTAATGTACTACCTCCTTTTTACTATTCTCTTTTTACAAAATCCCCATAAAAAGTCAAGCTATATTATTTCTGATTTTTTGGCATCCGATAATGAAAATAAAACAGTTTAACAATCTCACTGACTATGAAGTAGGCAAAAATCAATCCTAAAACAATTGAGAGCGCGAAAATTGAAGGAGAAGCAAAATGAAAAATTTCTTTTCCAAACTCGGTGAATGGCAAGGAAATTGTAACCAGTAAAGTGATGAAAGAAATAAATAGTAAAGGAAGGCTTGGCCTTTTTGCCTTTAAGAAAAAATGTGAAGTTCTAATAGAAAATATAAGCACAATTTCTGTAAAAATACTTTCAATAAACCATAAAGTCTGTAAAAGAGCCGGCTGAACTTTATGGAAAATGCCAAAGAAAATGAAATCAAAAATCGTACTAACAAGGGCCAGTAAAATAATAAGTAAAAATACTTTATTTAATAGATAGAATTTCGGCTTTCTCAATTCTTCAACGTCAACCTTATCTGAAGCTACACTGATTAAAGGAAAATCTGACAAAAGATTAACTAATAAAATTTGAGTTGGTAACATCGGCAAAAAAGGGATTATTAAGGAAATTAAAGCTATTGAATAAAAATTGCCGAAGTTACTGGCTAAAGTACATTTGATATACTTGTTTATATTTGAAAAAATTCTCCTTCCCTGCCTGATACCGCTGACAATTACTTTGAGGTCTTTTTTAAGCAAGACAATATCTGAAACCTCCCGAGAAACGTCAGCAGCTCCCTTGACGGCAATGGCTAAATTGGCGATTTTCAAAGCTGGGGCATCATTAATTCCTTCTCCCAAAAATCCAACTTCATATTTTTTCTGAAGGGTCTCTACAATTTTATATTTTATTTGAGGAGAAACTCTGGCAAAAACTGAAAATTCCTCACAGGCCTTTCCAAAATCATCTTCTGATAAAGAATTCAATGTTTCGCCTAAAATAACTTTACTGGAATCGTCAACCAATCCTATTTCTTTTGCCACCTGACCGGCTACCTCCTTGCTGTCTCCGGTTAAAATTTTAATCTTGATGTTTAATTTTTTTGATAAATGAATTGCGCTTTTAGCTGTTTTTTTAAGCGGGTCAGAAAAAGAAAAATAGCCCAGGAAATTCAGTTCTCCCTCATCTTCTTCTGAAAAAACTCCCTTTGTAATTTTTTTAAAGCCGACTGCCAAGGTTCTTTTTCCTGCCTCACCTTGTTTTTCTATCTCCTTTTTGATTGTTTCTCTGTTTTGATAACCTTCAATTTTTGAAGACAGCTTAAGAATAACTTCTGGCGCCCCTTTTACAATTAGGACTAAATTTTTATCTTTATCTTCCAAGAGCGTGCTATTCCTTAATCTTGAAGCATCGAAGGGAATTTCAGAAATTAGCCGAAAATTCTTGAGAGAATCACGAATTTTCTGGGGGGCCTTTTCAAAAAGGGAAAAATCAAAAGGATTAAGGGC
>Ga0172363_10005582_pt1 | contig 10152 bp, 7 predicted proteins | sample LakKivs2_kivu2a2_FD_114541 | JGI IMG/M metagenome (GOLD analysis project Ga0172363, IMG submission 114541) | Sediment microbial communities from Lake Kivu, Rwanda - Sediment s2_kivu2a2 | ecosystem: Environmental > Aquatic > Freshwater > Lake > Sediment | place: Rwanda: Western Province, Lake... | reverse complement strand
CGTTAATCTGGCTGAAACCCCTCTGCCATTAGAACCTACTGAGAAAACGCCCGCCAATCTAGATACACGACTAGACTGGAGACCATTAGATTTGAGACGATCAGGGAGTTTAGCTATTTTTAGAATTCAAGCGAAAGTTGTAGAAGGTATGGCAGAATATCTCAAAAAAGAAGGATTTTTACAAGTCTTTACTCCATGTTTGTTAGGCGGTGTATCAGAGGGGGGGGCTGACGTATTTCAGGTAATGTATTTTGACAAACAAGCCTATTTAAGACAGGACCCACAGCTCCATAGAGAGCTACTCATACTCGGAGGTTTTGATAAAATTTTTGATATAGGACCAAGCTGGAGAGCTGAGTTAAGTCATACCCCTAGACATTTATGCGAACATAGAGGGGTAGCTGTAGAAGTTGGATTCATCGAGGATGAAGGTGACACAGAAAAAGTAGAAGAAGAAATGATTGTTTATGTTTTAAAGAAAGTAAAAGGGGATTGTAAGGAAGAGTTAGAATTGCTCGGGAAAAAAATTGATATACCCAAATTACCTTTTCCTGAGTTGAGGTTTCCCAAAATTTATGAAATACTTGAGGAATTTGGTAAAAAAATTCCTTTTGGCGAAGATTATGATAAAGAATCTGAAGAACTTTTAGCGAAGTACGTGAAAAAGAAATACAAAAGCGATTTCTTTTTTGTTAACCGATTCCCATTTAAAGCGAAACCATTTTATGTTATGCGAGTTGATGATGAACCAGAATGGGCTAGAAGTGTTGACTTGATTTTTAAAGGTATGGAGCAAAGTTCCGGAGGCCAAAGAGAACATAGATATGAAAAGATTATTCAGCAGTTAAGGGAGAAAAAAATAAACGTGAAAAGTATGGAATGGTTCATCGATCACTTCAAATATGGAGCTCCACCAATGGGAGGGTTTTGTTTAGGACTTGAAAGATTTACCATGCAGTTACTTGATATAAAAAATATAAAAGAAGCTGTTTTGTTTCCGAGAACTCCAGAGAGACTTCTTCCTTAATGTTTTAGATATATTAAATATTTCAATTTTTAATTATTTTTTCATGCTGGATGTTAGAAAAAATCTTAAAGACGATTCAATGAAGAGAATTTGCGAATTATATAAAAAAGGTGAGTCCACTTGTACTTTATCAAAAAAATTTGGTATTGCACATACCACTATATTTTATCATATAAAAATCCACTAGTCAAAGACTAGTGGTATTACCCTGCTTTCTGACGTAATTTCTCATCTGATCTTCATCTCTTCCTACACTGTCAAAGTATACGACAGGAGACCAAAACCCTGAACCCCAGAAACATCTTTTCTTCAACTCTGGAAATGCCTTCAGCAAGAAATAACCCGACCTGCCCTTCATACACTTGGCAAAATGCGGTATGCTGTTCAATCCCAAATCAACAACCATGTGACAATGTTCCTTGTCAAATCCTAATTCCTGAATCTCAGCATCCAGCTGTCTTGCAGTGGTGTAGAAAATATCACTGCATATCTTAACGACCAACTCATCATCAAAAACGGGATGACAATACTTAACCTTGAAAGCTATGTGAAGCAGATGTCTGCCAAGGCTAGAGCTACGTCTAATCATAGTCATGACAACAACCTCCAAAAGTTTTTATTTGCAGAAGACCTAGTTTACACTAAGTCTGGTATTCAGTGGTGTAATATTGACACCACATTTATTTTTTCTTTTTTGTGATAGAACTAGATTTCATCCACTAGTAGACACTAGTGGAATTCAAGCTTTAAAAAAGAATCATGTTAATTTAAGATCAAAAAGCGAAGCACTCAAAATTGGATTTAAGTTTGGCAGAGTTAAAATACGTAAGCATGAAATACCTAATTCTAGTAAGAAATTGACTCCACAAAAAGGTTATCTATTGGGGGTGATTTGTGGTGATGGATATATTGATTTTGACGAAAAAAGACGAAGATTCCAGGTTAGTTTACAAACTATAGATAAAGAATTTGCTCGAGAATTTGGTAATTCTATAAAACATATTTATAGAATAAACCCTTCTTTCAGTGTAACAAAGCCACCAAAAGGCAAAAATTGGAGCGTAAAATATCAAATGAGAGTTTGTTCAAAAAATGTTTGTTTAGATATCTTAAATTATGGGGGTTTCAAAACTGGAAACTGGAAAGTACCATTTGAAATTAAAAAATCAAATTCAATCTGCAAGTTTAAGTTTCTTCAAGGATTTTATGATTCAGAAGGTGACGTAGATGAAAAATATAATAGAGTTGGATTAACTTCGATAAATCTTACAGGTCTTCAAGAAATTCAGAGTATCTTAAATGAATTTGGTATCAGAAGTTCGCTCCTAGAACAAAAAACTTATGGGAATAGAAAGCATAAATTTGTGCTTCGTATTCAAGATAGAAGATCTATTGAAATATTTAATCGCAAAATAAATTTTATGATAAAGCGAAAACAAAAAGCTTTACGGGGGGTTTTAAAAAAATACAAGCTATATAAAACTCTAAAGGAGAAAATAACAGAATTGAAACCAAAAATGATTGAATTAAGAAGTAAAGGATATTCTTATGAAGATATCTCAAAAGAATTGAATTTATCTATTGCTACAGTTTGGAGACATTTAAAGGAAGAGAATAACTGACACCATAACTTTACTATTTTATAGAAAATTTTATTCTATCTGATTCAAGTTAAGAATATTTAATAACTGTAAGGGGGATATAATACAACTTTTATTCTTTTTCTAACTTTTTTTAATTTTTCTACATCAGGTTCAGTTAACAAATGAATTACATCACTTTCTAATTCCTCAAAAACTTCTTTCTCTTTTTGTAACCCATAAGAAATACTTCCCATCTTTAGATTTCCAGATTTGAATCTTTCGGTATCCTTTGCACTCATTTCGTTATCTGCCCTTCTTTGTTCAATCAATACCTTTTCCCCGTTTTTTAATACATATATTAAATCTGTATAATGACGAGTTGGCACAGGTTCATTCAATAGAAATAAGACATCACGAGTTGCGAACTGTGTATACATTTGTACAGGGTCTATGAATCTATCATGTTTTAAATTTAATTTGTGTGTCCCGTAAATCTTATTCATAGTAAAATAATTCTCCGGAGGATGTTCCTTGTCACCCGGATAAATAGGTTCAAAAGTTATCCAATTTTTACCATCAATGGTAATTTCCATCCAGTTATGATGACCAGGTTTTTCAGTTCTATTTTTTTCATATATTTCCAGCCCTTTAGTCATTCCATCTCTATATCTGACTTGTAAATCACGAAATGCAGGATACTCATCTGAATGGGTTCTTAGGAGTTTTAAAAAGTTTCCAGTCCAGAGAGTATATGCTCTACAGATTATAAATATTCTATCTTTACCAGAAGGTGTCAATTTCATACGATTATTTGGGTTTTCCTCTTCTTTCCAGAATTGGGTTAACCCACTTTCGGTCAACTTTGTATACATCTCATCAATAGTCTGCGGCGTATCTCTTGGAGACAGATTCTCATATTTAGATGGGTCTGAAACTATTTCTTTGGGGTGAAAAATATGTATAAACGGGATTTTGGCATTTTTGGCTAAATTTACTATAAAACCGAAAGGATTTTCATTAGGATTAACTTCTTCAGGATGATACATACTATACTTATAGAGTTCCCTGCATAGAGTCTCGAGACTTCTTGATTCAAAACCATAATTCTTTAAGTCTGTATTTAAATCAACCCACGGGTTTTTTAACATTTTATCATTAATTCACAAATAGACAGAAAGGATTTAAACCTTTCCATAGAACAAAAATTTATCTAACCAGCTAAAAAATATTTTTTATCAACCCAAATAAGATATTTTTATCCTAATTAAACCTATAAAGCCGACACCATAACTCGTACAAAATTTAATTCTAGTTAATTGAACAAAACCCGAAAATGTTAAATAATACACCCATAAAGTATATTCATGGAAGTCATAGAATGCTACGATCTCGGTGGTACCAACATAAGAGGTGCGCTTGTCGCCAATAATAGACCGGAAATAATTTTATCAAAATCAGTTAGAACCGCAAGAGGCAACAAAAAAAGAATCTTAAAACAAATTCTGGAAATATCTGCTTTTCTAAGGGGCTCAAATGAAAAAGTGATTGCAGTTTCCCTTGGTGTACCAGGCCCTGTAGTCGATGGAATAATGCAAAAATCTCCACCACTAAATCTAAGTAATTCTTTGGACTTCTCATCGGAACTTAGTAGAGAGTTAAAAGAACCTATTTATGTCGATAATGACCTTAATTCAGCTGCAAGAGCAGAGTTACATATGGGAATTGGAAAAACAGTAAAAAACTTTAATCTTCTAGCAATAGGTACTGGTATAGGTGTAGGTATCATTATCGATGGGAAATTACTTGGTGGGGCTTGCGGTGAATTTGGCCATGATGTTCTTGAGAGGAACCCTAAACTTGCAAACAAATGTAGTTGTGGTAAAAGTGGTTGTTGGGTAGCTATGGCTTCTGGTTATGGAATCGAACAGACAACAAATAAAGAAATTGGTAAAGTTACTACCGAAGGTCTTTTTGAGTTGTATGAATCAGGGGATCCAATTGCTAAAAAAATTGTGGATAGAACGAGAGATTATAATGCTCATGGCATCGGAAATATATTGAATGCTTTTTCCCCTGATGTATTGGTTGTGATGGGTACCGTTGGCTTAAAACAATTTAATAACATAATTCCACGAGCAAAAGAGATTAAAAAATATACGATAAACAGAATTCCAAAGATAATGCCTACAAAGCTAGGCGAGAAGATAGGTATATTTGGAGCGTATTTTGTTTTCAAAGAAAAAAAGCACAAATGTTGATTATATGAAAGTTGGGTTTATTGGATTAGGAAGAATGGGAAAAAGAATGGTTTTGAGACTGATATCAAAGAGACATAAAGTTATAGTATACGACATCGATAAAAAGAAGCTTTCTGAAGTCATGTCAAAGGGATGTAAAACTGTTGATGATTTAAAAGAACTTGTAGAACTCCTGAAACCTAGAAGTATAATAATTATTATGATTCCAGCAGAGAACGTATACGGCGTTATAAAAGAATTAAAACCTCATCTCAAAAAAGGCGATATCATCATAGACGCAGGAAATTCGTACTATAAAGATTCTATCAGACACGCTAAATACCTAGCATCAAAAAACGTTTACTTTCTAGATATTGGAACTAGTGGTGGACTCATGGGAGCAGCACATGGTGCATCGATGACCGTTGGAGGGGATAAAAAGGCGTATGAACGGATTTTGCCAATACTAAAATCACTTAGTACTGAGGATGGTTTATGTTATGTGGGTGAATGTGGTGCTGGTCATTTCGTAAAGATGGTACACAATGCAATAGAGTATGGTATACTGCAATCATACGGAGAAGGTTTTGAACTACTGCACAACGCACCATACAAGTTAGACCTTGAAAAAATTGCATATAATTGGAATCATGGTAGTATCATACAATCCAGAATACTTGAGCTAGCTGAAAAAGTGTTTAAAAAACATAACAACTTAGAAAAAATAGTTGGAATTGTGGAAGGAGGTCAGAGTGGAGGTTGGGCTATAGAAGAAGCAAAAAAACTAGGCTCTTCTCTATCTGTTGCGGAACTCGCACTTAAATTGCGTCGTCAATCATACAAAAAAGAATCTTTCTCTTCAAAATTTGTGGCCGCATTAAGGAATGAGTTCGGTGGTCATAGATTACATTTTAAAAAGAAATCAAAAAGACAATAGATTAAAAATGTTCAAAATAATATCAGAGCATAATTTAAAAAAACTAAACAAAGTTGCAGTTGATATTTTAGTAAGAAACGTTAATGTATTGCTTAAAATTCAGGATTATGTAATTCTAGGTATACCTGGTGGTAAAAGTGTTTCTGGAATTTTCACTTTGCTAAAGAACGAAGAAAGAATCCCTTGGACACGGGTTCATATATTCATGGTCGATGAAAGACTTGTTCCGCTTTTTAGTGAAGAAAGCAATTTCAAATTGGCAAAGGATTTATTTATAAATAATTTGATCGAAAAAAACCTCTTACCCAAAGAAAATGTGCATGCATTCATTACTAAAGAGAAACCAGATTTTGGCCTTTCTGATTATGAAAATGAATTAAGAAGATATGGGAAAAATTATGATATATTAATTTTAAGCGCAGGTGAAGATGGTCATATCGCTTCATTATTCCCGGATCACGATTCAATAAAGGATAATTCCGAGGGCTATTTACTCGTAAAGAATTCCCCTAAATTACCAAGAAAAAGAGTTACTATTTCACGAAAGATGATTCTTAAGTCAAAAATAGTTATGCTCCTATTCCTTGGAAAAGGTAAAAAACAAGCGTATAAAAATTTTTTAGATAACCGGAATGATTTTTGTTCATGCCCTGCAAAATTCGTCAAGAATGTCGAGAATTTATACGTTTTGACGAGTCTAAATAAACCATAAAAAAGAATTCTCTAACTGTTCAATTTAACCGATACCATAACTTTTTTTACTCGAGTAGTGAATTTATTAATAAATTATCAAATTATTAGTGGTGGCATGATTAAACCTCGGTATCTGTTGTTCATCGGTTTCGTTCTATTTGGTTTATTGTTCGTTTCTTTGACGATCTCCGTGCAACAGAGTAACCCCCTAAGACAATTCAACGTGACACCTGATACAATCTATTTAAACTGGACTAATAACTACGCTTCTAACATAACTATAACGATTAATGAGAGCTTCAATAACATCACAGTTGAGATACTCAATGGAACTTCTGTTGCTACAGTTAATTATTCTCAGACAAACTCACAAACACGATGTGGATCAGGATCTCAAGGATACTATCTATTCGTTAAAGACGTTAATGCCTCAAATTTGTACAATAATACAATCGGCCCTTTAAATGCGACTAATAGTTCTATCGCTACTATAATCGATAACATCGACTTCAACCATAATCAATGCAGTCCTGGCCGATATTGGATTAATCAACTCATTATTAGGAACACAACACAGACTAATGAAATTGCCAATATTACTGTTTTCATAGACATACCGATTTCTTCCTCGAATACTTTAACTGAATCCGTTAATAATGCCAATTTACCGACAACAGGGGTTGGATATTTTGGTAATGGAGCTAATTTACCTATTAACGCAACGACCTATCACTCATACTATTTTAACACATCACTAGTTCCGAACGCAACTGGCATCATGATTAACCTAACTGGTTGGTCAGCTTCTCAAGATATAGATTTATTTTTGTTTGATAATTCAACAACACCTGCTTTAAAAGCTAAATCGATAAACAAAACTCATATTGTTGAATCTTTACTGTACAATTACCTACCTTCAACAGAAAAAATGTGGGAAATAAGAGTTTACGGAAATTCCACTTCAAATATCTCATATAATGGAATGATCATTTTCACTACTTTGAATGTTACAAATTCATCTAATTTACAAGTTTCTTCTATTAATTTCGGTGTGATGAATGCCAGCGAACTGAAGCAAGCTGAAATCATTCTAAGGAATGAAGGTAATCTAACGCTATCTAATGTTATAGAATCAAAAGAATTGTATCGTGTCCATAAATTTGGAGGAAACGATGCAGAAAACTTCACATTTATTGTTCCTGATTCTTCAATAGCTACAAGAGTTAAAGTCAGCCTAAATTGGACTGGTTCTAGCAACTACTCTTTCAATCTTTACAACCAGAATGATTCTATCGTGATGAGTTCTGTGAACAAATACGTTTACGCGAATGCAACAAGAGCAATGCAAGAGGAGTATAATGAAACATCGAGTATTTCTACTGCTGGTATTTGGAAGGTTGAGGTTAAGAACAACAGTGTAGCTACTGATCCATACAATATAACTGTTTACGTATACGTTTCTCCAACGAACTGGATTAGCACGAACTATACTACGATGACATTCAACAGGACTGGTAACTCTAACTATACTAGTGCTGTACAGATTAATTTAACGGTTCAAAATACTACGATGGACGGACTGTACGAAGGATACATCCAATATTTAGACAGTAACAAGGCGGGAATCAAAATCCCAATCTCTATCAACGTAACTACGCCAATGCTCGTTGTGAATGGTACTTTGAATTCTACAACTATAAGAATCGATGAAGATTATGGAATTAATTTAACTAGAGTTTTGAACATTACTTTGAACAATACTGGATTTTATAATTTGGGTCTAAGTTTAACTAACTCGTCCAATATTTTAAGTGGTCCTAGTGGATATTTCGCTAATTTTACATATAATCAAATAACTTCTATAAACAATTACAGTTCACAATTTCTAAACGTAAATATAACTTTCAACAGCTCTATGTCGACAGGCGTATATGAAGGTTGGATTCTTTTCAACGCAACGAGCACATCGGTTAATTTAACCTCTCATCCGTATGAGTCCTTTAATCTGACGCTAAGACTAAACTTAACGAATTCGTTGGATGTTCGTGTTCAAGAAATTATATCGGCTGACGGGGATACTTATACACTTAATACAAGTGCTGAGAATGTTACGACAAAATTAAAGATCTACTATGTTAATGGGACGACTGTTGAAGCAAAGAATGCTTTAAACACATCTAATTTCACTATTTGGTTAGTCAACTCTAATTTAACATCACACCGAATACCATCAAGCGGCGGGCTGAGTATATACAATGGCACTAATCCAATTTACATAGATCCTTTCTATACTATCAATTTCGTAGTTCCAGCAAGCAGTCCAGGTGGCCAATACGCGGTTCATACATCAGTTAATTACAATAAAAATCCTAGATACACTGGAGAAGGAATCAATCAATCTTTGTTCATTAACAATACTGGGTTATATATGACATGCACTTATCCTGATTCAACGTGTAACATAAATGTAGAGGAAGGCAGTAACACCACATACCTCAATGTAAGTGTAGTAAACTACGGTTCAGTAGATCCAGTTGGTGGGACGATAAGTTTTATCAATAATAGCTGTTATGCCGATATCGATGCTCTTTCTGCTCGTACTACTTGTACTGGTTCACCATCAGGTATGACCTTTACATCAATAAATGTAAGTCGTAATATCTCAGAGGGATGTATATTTTCCTGGAGAATAGTAAGTACTGGAAGTGTTTCATCAAATATCCCATGTACTTACAACATAAGACTGACCAATACTTCGTATCATACTGATAATCAAATATCCGGTACTTTAACTGTAACAGACACTGGGGTGACAACAACCACTGTCCCTAGCAGTAGTAGTGGTGGTACAGGTGGAAGTGGAGGTGATTCGACAAGCAAAGTATCAGGAACGGCTGAATATCTGAATATAGTAGATTATCCTACCAGCATTTCAATTGAACAAGGAGGAAGTAAAGTAGTTTCAGTGGCAGTCAACAATACAAACAAAACTCTGACACAAAACATGAAATTGACCATTGATGGTCTAAATTCCTCATGGTTCTCTGTGAACCCATCAACTGCTGTAAAACTGAAAAGAGGTGAAAGTTACACTTTTGAAGTTACGTTTAACATACCGACCAATGCCACAATTGGTGATTATTCTGCTAAATTCAATGCCACAAGTGTCTACATTAATCCAGTTAGACCTGCGACTAGTTTCATCTATGATACTGTGCTAAAGAGTTTCACTCTAAAAGTAACTCCTGGTGAAACATTAAAATCTGAAATAACAACAAAACTTTCTGGTTATACGACTGATATGAATAGTTTGGAGCAAGAGATAAACCAGAGTAAAGATCAAGGCTACAACACGAGTGAGGCGGACAGTTTACTCAGCCAACTAAAAACAAAAATAAACAGGGCGAAGGATTATATTAGTAGCGGGGACTATAATTCAGCTTACAATCTTCTGGATGATATCGCGAGTTTAATAAATCAAACTAGAACTGCTTTAACTGGAGCGACCCCGATAACAGGAAAAGCTATTGCTGGAACATGGTGGGGCTGGGGCAAATGGGTTGTAATTGTTGTAGTTGTCATAGTAGCTACTGTGCTCGGTTATATGTTGTGGCCGACAAAACCGGGTGAAACCAAACCTACTCCGGTAACTGTCGTACAAGGAGCAATAGAAGG
>Ga0172363_10005581_pt1 | contig 10153 bp, 16 predicted proteins | sample LakKivs2_kivu2a2_FD_114541 | JGI IMG/M metagenome (GOLD analysis project Ga0172363, IMG submission 114541) | Sediment microbial communities from Lake Kivu, Rwanda - Sediment s2_kivu2a2 | ecosystem: Environmental > Aquatic > Freshwater > Lake > Sediment | place: Rwanda: Western Province, Lake... | reverse complement strand
TGTCCTCGTCCAATTGCTTGCGGATTCTGTTAACCTCATCGGTTCCGATGGCAACCCGAAAGTCCCGAGAGGCGGGCAATTGGGAGAACCTGACAGAGAACGAGAACTTGCTCGCCAGTTCCCTGGGTGAGGGATAATCCCGAGCGTTGAAAAGGCCGCCCAAGTCCCGCTCTGCCTGGGCGATGAGTTGCGGGTATTGCTCAAGAAAATCAGCGGCGGCGGCGTTGAACTGAGATTGGAACTCCCGCATCTTCTCCGAGTAGGCCTGGAAATGGTCAACCGAGATGATGTCGGCTCCGTCATGAATCCAGGGCAGGGTGTTCGCATAATGGAAAGTCCGAGCGGCTCCCATAATGCGTTGATAGGTCTGGACAGAACCGAGGTTGACGAGTAACTTGTTGAACCGCCCCGCAGTCTCCGAGCAGTCGAACCGACTGATAACAGACTCCGTTGCGTTGCGGTCATGTTTCCTGGCAGTCCAGGCCGATATGCTTAGAGATACGAGCATGGCCCGCTCTGTCAGGTCAACCCCTGAGATGTTAGTGGATGTTTGAGCGTTCATGGTCTGGCCTTAGATAATGACCGAGGAATGCTTGGCGGTCCAGGCGATAAAGGCCCGAGTCTTCATGAGGCCCTTATTTGCTTTTACGATGTCGGTGATGAGCAGGACGGAAAACTCTGCAGGGATGCGGAAGGAATACTCAACGATGTTCGGGAAGGAATTGTCGCCCGCCCGCTTTGCCAGGGCACCGCACAGGGCATACAGGGTGGCGGGGTCAGTCGGAACCTCTGCCCCCTTGGGGTTCATGATGATGAGGTCAGGGTCAGGGAGAGTCCGATAGATTCTCATGAATCCCGTAAACTCAGCCGCCGCCCCTTCCCCAACGGCCCCCGAAATTAACTCATATTCCAGGGACGAATCGGGTTTTTGCTTGAGGATGTCGGAAACGAACTGCCACGCCCGAGGAGTCGGGAACGCCTTGTCATCCTTTGAGGGGTCAAAGTTGTTGAGGAGTTCGGGACGGAACCGCAGGAAGGCGATTATTTCGGTCATGATATCGTGGTCAATCGCCCAGGCAACCCAATCGTTCAAGTCCACCTCAAAGTTGAGATGGATAAACCGATTCCGCAGGGCAGTCGGCATCCGTTGAACACCCGTTCTGTCACCCTCACGATTGCCCGCCGCAACAATTGCCCAACCCTCTGGCAGGACATACTCACCGAGCCGCCTGTCCAGAACAAGTTGATATCCCGCCGCCTGAACTGCCTGGGGGGCAAGGTTCATCTCATCGAGGAATAGAATCCCCTTGCCAGACCTGGGCAGGAAGGACGGGGGAACCCAAACGACTGAGCGGCTATCGCCCTGGCCCGAGAGGACGGGGAGTCCTCGCAGGTCAACGGGGTCAAGATGGACAAGCCGCAGGTCAATCAGTTTTTTGTCCGTCTTCGCCGCCAGTTGAGCGACTACCTGAGACTTGCCAATGCCAGGGGAACCCCAAAGGAAAACGGGGCGGTTCGCCTGGATGGCAGTCTCAAGGGCCGCCGAGATTTGTGTAGGTTTCACCTGTTAGTTCCTTTTCAGTTGTCAGACTCCCCCCGCCGGGGATTGCAGAGGAAACAATCCAGGCAGAGGGAGTCTGTCTCCATGTCCCTGGTGATGCGGTGGCAGGATTGGCAGAACCCGAGGGGCCGATAGTCCCTGACCGAGGAATACGAGGGGTCAGTTGCCAGGGCCTTGGGCGGGTTGATGGCGATTTCCTCATGTAGTCTGGCCCGCCGTTCTCGTTCTGCCCTTTTCAGTTCCCTGGCCGCCTTGGTCAGTTCCCGTCTGGCCCGCCGTTCTGCCAGTTCCTCTCTCCGAGCCGCCGCCTGCTCCCGTCTGGCAGTCCTCTCCGCAGGGGTCAGACTCTGCCAAACGGACCGAGCATGCTTGAGGTTCTCCGTCATTCGCTCCTCTCTGATAGGTTGGCCTATCTCGTTGATTTGATTGATATTGTGGTCTGTCATGTTTTTTTGCTATTCAAAGGAAGATAAGAGCAAATATCATGCCAACTTAAATTGTTGATTCTATTGATAAATGCTTTGGACGATATGACCTCATTTGATGACAATATGGGCAATATTGTCCTATAAAGGATACAATTTCCGCTGTCAGTTAGGCCGCTGTCAGTCTCCCGATGGAGTTGACATAATAGGCCAGGATAAGAAAGGATAGGGCTATCCTATTGATTGTAAGCAATACTACCTCTAGTCTAAAACATTCCAGAGGGATGAGACAGCCTGCCAGAAAAATGAGATTCCCCCATATGGAGAAGGTGGCCTGTGTCGCATAAGGATGATTATGTCAACTAACAGGGGGCACACCCTGGACCGCCGACCCTATGAGGTAGAAACCCGACCCCCCCCTATAGCCTATTGACGGGGTATCATGAGACTATCGATACCTCTCATAATTTTTACAGAAGTTTTTTCAAAAACGACCCTACCCCATGTAACAAACAAGACTTCCTTAACCAGTTATTGGATGTTCCAACAGGGTAGAACGAGCCTTACAAATATCGAGTCCGATTTGCTTCTACCGGTAACTGAACCCTTATTCCCCACCCTGCATGCTCGACCCTAAACCTTGAGTTTTCTACCCAGTATGTGGACTTTTTTTCCACATACTGGGCTGAAACAACAGGGTTTTTACTTCAACCTACTATGTTATACAAGATACTGTATGGCATACAGTATGTTGTTGACTGCCTTGCAATAGGCATCGAACAGCATGGTGGTAGTAGGGGTGGGAATTGAAGTTGTTAAATTAACATATATATTAACTAATTACCCTGTATTGACAACGATACAATTTATCGGGCATATACCCTAATTTTTAGTCATATGACCAACGCCGTTAGTCGGAGCCTGTAGGCTCCTCCTGGCTGTCTATTTATAGTATATTATATATATAATTATATATAATCATATATAATTATATATAATGCTATAGGGTATGTTATAGAGATATAACAACATCATTATAGACAGTTATTAATCTCTTGGTGAGATTAATAACCATATGTCTATAGGGAGGATTATTAAGGGGGGGGGACTATTTGGAGGGGTCGGGCTTCTTCAGTTCCTTACGCCATTTACGGGGAAGCATGCGCTCAAAGGCCTCTACATCGTCTTCCTCGATAGCCCTCTTGAACCGCTCCTGCCTGTTCTTGTTCATTCGGGCACCGAAAAGCCAGATAGACAGTTTAGCCAAGAAGGAAATCATTGTCATACTCCCTGACGCTTTCCTTTGCCATCAGGACTATTTCCTCTAGGGGCATGGTGGGTTGGACGGCTCGGAAGCACAGGGCTAAGTGAATCCAGGGTAGGCACCCTGAGTCCTCCTTGGGGTCGAAAACGGCTTTTATTGATAGGCATGCGAAACTTGAGAAGTTGACCGTTAAACATTTCGTGCCATACAAGTCCAAGTATTGGGTGTTTAGCCATAAATTGAACTCCACCCTGTTGCCCCAGGGGTTCCTCTCCCCTGCCTTCTGGTAGGCCTGCCACAGTCCCTCTCTGTCCACCCTTGTCTCTGTCATCTTCAGTTAAAGGATAGGATTCGGAGTTCCGCTTGTCAAGCACCTGGCGGGCCAGGGCGGCGGCTTCCTGGTCTTCTAGGGAAGGGTTCATGTTCTGCAGGGCCACGGCCATGGGCACCCAGGGTTCCTGAATCTCGATATAGAGTTCTGCCATGGCGTCCCCGCTCCTGGGGACGAACAGGAAGAACTCCTGGTGGGCTGAACAAATCAGGCTTGAGTCGAGCCAACGGTCAAAGTCGGCCCTATCCTTGAAAGAGTGGCTGTTACGGTCGATGATATACTTCCATAGGGCATCCCGGCTTTTCAGGTATTCGACCTTGACCCAGTTGTGCTTCTGTCTCATCTCAGGCCTGTCGCCAGTTTCTGGACTTTAGGCAGGGCGAGGGGGGCCACTTTGTCGTTGGGGTTCTTGGCGATATGGCGTTCCAGGTCACGGAGCCGCCTGCAGAAACCCCGCCTGGTGGCGTTGTAGCGTTTCCGTTTGGGTTGGTCGGTCTTACGCCGTTTACGGTTGCCCTTCTGTTCGCTCACTCAGTTCCTCCTCAAGGATTTTCTCGGCCAGTTCCGCCGCTTCTATCGTGAGCAGTCCTGGCCCCATCTTCTTGAGCCGTTCAACCAACCGGTAGAAGCGGGACGGCGGTTGGAGTATCAATGGTTCGGGTAGCGGTGGTGAGTTAAACTTGCCCGTCAACCAATCCTGCTGAGATTGAAATGATGAATAGTCGGTGTTGTATTGTTGGTTGTTAGACAACTCATATATGTTTTGACATTGGAGATACTCCCACCAGTTGTTCATGCCGTCTTCTCCTCTATAACTTCCATGGCCCTGGCCGTATCCAGGCATTCCCTTATCTTCATGTCGGGGTTCAGCCTCATAATTACCCGCAGATAATCTGCCCCACGGGGGCCGATATCGACACTGAAAGAGATTCGCTCGGGCGTGTTGCCGAGGCGGGCCAGGTAACGCACGACATAAGTGTTGCCCCGGCCAAGGGCCTGTAACATCCATTCGACGACTCCCCGCTCGACCTCCTCCCGTATCTGTTCGCGGTCGAGTTGGGTCAGTTGTCGCCAAGCCCATTCTTTGCGAATGGCATCGTTCATCAACTTCTCGACAACTTCTTTTCGGGTCATCATGCCTAATCTCGACTTAATTCCCACCATCCCACCCGCCAGTTTAGATGTCTGGTCACATCGCCCATGTTAGTTAGGCCGCTCGCTCCTTGCGGAACAACTTGATAAGGAGCGGGATGACGGCCATAAGGACGGGCGTAATAATCGTAACAGGAATGTCCAGGCCGAAAATGGCCGAGACTTCCAACAGGATAACGCTGATTAAGCCCGTCCAGAAAGCGGGGTCAGAAGCCTTGTTAGTCTGCTTTAACCCCTCAAGGACGGCCTTGATATCGGCCCTGGCTTCAAATAGAATGAAGGTCAGGGCGACACCGAGGCCAGCCAACGCCGCGCCGAGGCCGGACGAAACGCCCGCCTCTTTGGTGACGAAGGCCACGATTGCGCCAACGATGGCAAAAATGGCAGTCAGGACTTTACGCATGTTTTTTCACCTCCATTTCAGTTTTGGATTTCTTTATGGCAGTTCTGGCAAAGCCAGACCGCCGATATCTTCTCTGGTATTCGGCCCTAATAGTCTTGACCATTAGTCTTTATCTCCGAGGTCGAACATATCCATGTCGGACAGTTTTTCTTTTTCCTGCCGACATTCTTCATCCATCTCTTTGTCGGATGCGGCTCGTCCAAGCCGCCAGTTCTCAACCTGTTGGTCTTGGCCGGGGCCGGTGGCCCCAGGCGGGTAGCAGAACACCTCGCCGTAGGCCAGGGTGTCGCCCAGGTCACGCTCCCGGTAGTCGGGGAACCACAGGAGTTGCTTCCTCAATTCCAACTCTACGGGGTGGTCACGCAGGAACTTCACCCGATTGGTCTTGAATCGGGGCAGGAGCCGCATCATTCGGGCATCCTTGTCCTTGTCGGGCCTGACGGCGATGGGGTAGATTGGCTTCCAATGATGCTTCTCCGCTGTCAGTCGCAGGACATCCCAAAAGCCCTTCTGTGTGGCCGCTTCCTCGACCCCCACGGCCAGGGGGTTCCATTTGTCTCTGAAGGCATAGACATCCTTGGAGAACTCATACCAGTCGGATTTCGTCTGGTAGGCATCGACCAGATACCAGGTGTCGGTGCTGTCCACCCCGATGACCGTCAGGGCCGAGAAGCAGTTGCGTTTCTTCTCCCCGATGGCGAGGTCACAGATGATGAAGATGTTGAGGTCTTCGGGCTTGACATCCTTCGGGGCGAAATAACCAAACATCTCCTCATGGAAGGGGTGTTTATCAGGAGACAACGGGTTGCACAGATACTCGGTAAAATAGACATACAGGTTGCCCGTGGCCGCCAAGCGGGACTGCAGGGCCGCCAGGGCCTTGGCATCCATGTGTTCGGGCCAGAGTGGAACGCCCTCCTCGGTGATGGCGGGATACCGCTTAAAATAGAACCCAGGTGTCTTCTTAATGCGCTCAATCAGGCAGTCGGCGGTGACTGGCGTTGTCACCATAATGAGTTTGCCGGTGTCTGCCAGGGCGGGGATGACTTCTTTCAGAAGCCATCGCTCATCCTTGTCCACATTCTTGGGGTTCTCGGCCACCTTGATGTCCTCGGGGTCATCGACTACGATAAGTTGGGGCCGCTCCTGCAGGTATTTTTGGCCCAGTATCTGCTGACCCAGGCCTCGGGCAAGCAATTTACAATGGACACCGCTTTTTTTGTTGCTGATAATCAGTTCTTTCTCGCCCCATTTTTCCGAAACGAGGTCGCCGTGGAAGAACCTGAAGGTCTTGTTATGCTCACACTCATGTCGAATATCGACCAGACGCTCTGCGGCGATGTCCTCAGTCTGAGAGATGAAGATGATGAACATCACTTCACCGAAGACAACGGCATGAAAGGCCAGGAACTCACACAGGGTGGTCTTGGCAAAACCTCTCGGGGCTTCGTAGGACTGCACCTGGTGCCCCAGGACATGCCAATTGCGGGCGATTTCTCGGTGGAACTCGGGGCTTTGCTTCCGAAAGTAATGGGGGAAGAAGTATCTCATCCAAGAAATGGGGTCTAAGGCCCACTTTTTATACAGACGGGAGATGGTTTCATCGTCCAGTTCTTCGGGCAGGTTGAGCCGGGGAGCATCGAGGTCATCGAGGTTCTGCTCCCTCTTGGGATATTTCCTCATTATTCTGGCAATTCATGGACGATTTCAGCGTCTATGGCTCCTTTATCAACGGACTTGCGCTCGTCTGCGATGAGTTTTCGGAGTTCGGATAGTTTGTCCTCACCGAGCATGAAGACGAACTCTTTTCGCTCAAGGGACTCCCGCTCTTGGCGGGTTGTTTCCTTGAAGTCTTCGACATATTGCAGGAATAACTTGGCCGCACGGTCATTTCCCTGCTGTGCGGTGGCGGCCAGGGCGGCAATAATGTCGGAAGTGAACTGCTTAAAGAAGGTCTTGCGGTATTCCATCACCGTATCCAAGAAACCTTCTTCCCGCTTTATCTGACACAGCCGCTCCTCGCTGACCCCGAGCAGTTCCGCCAGGTCTTTTTGCCTCGGCGGGGTGCGATGGCGGGTCGGCAGGGCAAGCCAGTAGGCCAAGGCGTCCTTGGTTGTCATCCCCTTGAGGGATTCGGGGTCAACGGTGGGTATTTTTTCGGTTTTTGGCCCTGGTTTTGCCATAGCAGACCTTCATTTTCAGGATTTGTTTGACATTGTGAGTCGGGATGACGAGCAAATCCTGCCAGTCGCCGCTCTCACAGGCCCTGCCTTGGGAAAGCACGACTTTCTTTTTGTTTTTTGTGACCAGGAAGCCCGTAGAGCCGACTAAGAACTCATCCTTGACCATCTCTGGCACCTCGGAAGGCTCACGCCACCCGCCCCGATGCACGGTGTCTTCCCAAATCACGAAAACGAACCGACTTTTTTGTTGTTTCATTTTTCCACCGGCTCAAATTGACTGGCGGCCTCAAGCATGAAGCGGTTGTGCTTCTCGTTCCAGACCATGAAATAGATGTAAGTCCCTTGCAGGGTCGAATCGGTATGGATGGCCCTGACCGTCAGAACCTGACCTAATTGCAGACCGCCGTTTTCGGGTGGGACAGACGGCTTAATCACCCTCACCTGAAAAGGAGTTATGGGTTGAACCATCGACTTCTCCTTAGACCCAACCTGCCAGGTAATCTTCTACCCCGACCAAACCCCGCTCCATCCAAGACAGGAGGGCGTAAGCGTCCTCATCAATGTATCTGTCCAGGGCCTTGGGATTGTGGGTAAAGAACTTGTTGATGCGGAGTTTCCTCAGAACCCTGTTGTCGAGGGGGTAAAATTGGTGGGTTTTGGGGTTTTCGACTATCAGAGATGGCGAACCGTCCTCATGATAGATAATCCACCGGCAGGTCTTGTCATGCCAATGCACGGAAAGTGTTGGGTCTATTAGATTTAACTCCCGGCGAAACCACCGGGGGGCTTCATATAGCGGCATTTTTTCACTCCTGGCCTGAGTCTAGCATAGTATTAACTGACATTCAATAAGATTTCATTTGATTCATCAATAATTTTTTGGTATAATATCTTATAGGATAGAGATATCTACAGGGGGCCGGGAGGCCCCACCAGGCCTAGCGGAAAGGCACTTTCTCTCCCCCTCTCCCTAGCATCCCTCCCGCCCCCGTTATACAACATATAGTGTTTTAGAGAGGAAAAATGATAGCCCAAACTATTACCTTCTACCCTTCGACCCGAAGACAGGTTGGCGGAACCGTCTATTCTGACTGGTTCAATGCCGAAGCCCTAAAGGAAATCCTGGCAGTTTTAGAGGTTACGGCACAGGGAGCCTATACGGATGAAACCCTGGATGTGACGATTCAGGGCAAATGTCCGAGCGGAAGCGGCAATCCTGTCAACCTGGCACAGTTCACACAGGTTGGAAATGTCGTTGCCTCGGTTCCTTATAGCGAACCTTTGAAACTTTCTAACTTCAGTAAGGAACTCCGGGTCAAAATCGTTACGGCGGGCACCGCTGTCGATTACACTTTCTCTGTGACGGCTAACGGCAGATAAAACTGGCGAGGGCATAATGAACATTGGGCGGTTTCTGCGCTCGATTCTTCCCTCGGCGGACAAGTATATCGAGGGGGCGGAAGTCCTAGTAGATGGTGGTCTTGAAACCTGGGCCTCTGCTACTGACCTGACCTATTGGGCGGAGGATATTCCGGGTTCATCCACCATCAACCGCGAGGCCACCGAAAAACACGGTGGAACCTATGCGGTGCGGGCCAACGTAGTCGGTGGAGACCACGCCGGGTTTTATCAGAGTGGCAAAATCATTACCCCCGGAAAACGGATGCGTGTTTCTTTCTGGTATAAGACCCCCGCCAGCGGGACGCCGTGGCTTTGGATTTATGCAGGCGTGAGTTTCGACTATTCGTTGATGCTCGGGGCCAACGGGCCTTATTGGTCAGCCGGGTCCGGGCATTATATCATCTTGCCAACGGCAACCACTTGGACAAGGTATGTTCTAGAGGTTGATGCTTTAGATAACTATAATTCTTACCTTTTTTCCCTAAGTGGCGACGGGGTGGATGGAGACTATTACTTTGACGATTTCTCTGTTAAGGAACTGACCCCCGCCGGAATCGTGTCCTGCTTGGTTCCCGGCCCCGGCACCAAGGGCTACGACATCATCCACGGCAAAACGATAGATGCAACCACGGGGATTATCCCCAAGGTCGGCGGGGACCCTATGCCCATCCTGACCGACATCGGCTGGAAGTTCAACGGAACGTCAGACCACATGGGGCCTGTCGTTGCCTCGCCGTCAGATGCTATCTCGCTGGGGTTTTGGCTCCAGAGGACGGGCAACAAGGTTGCCCAGCCCGTTGTCAGCCTCGCTAATGGCATCACCAATACGCCATCTTTTTTGATAGACGGCGGGAGCGCACCCTACTACAACCAACCCGTTGCTTGGTTGGGGGATGGTAATTGGCAGTATTGGTCGGCGTCTACCCCCGTTGATATGTCCAAAATGGGGCATTGGTATTTCTATGTCTTTACCGTCCCCGGTTCGGCCCTAAACGACTTAGACAATTGTGTATGTTATATCAACGGTATTGTTCAAGAAAAGACTATTTCCAGCAAAACTAGTGAGCAATCCGCAAGGTCAACTGTTCGCGTTGGAAGAAGTGGTGGGGAATATCTTGCTTGTCCCATAGCGATGCCATTCGTCGCCAATCGCGTTCTGACCCAGCAGGAAGTTCAGAACATCTACAACGCTACCAAGGGAATGTTCTTCCCGAGAGGATAAATAATGGCTCTGTATATCATGGCCTTTACGTTTGTGGTTCTTTTAGTTTTTGTTTATTTTCAGACAAAACTGTTTACTTCTGTTATTGCCCGCTTGGTCAATTCATTAACTGAACTCAAGGCTTACGCCTTGGGGAAGGCGGAGGAAAAATCGGGGACAGCGGTTCCGCTTTCGGCCAAACCTGTCCCATTCCACCCCGATTTCGGCATAG
>Ga0172363_10005580_pt1 | contig 10154 bp, 6 predicted proteins | sample LakKivs2_kivu2a2_FD_114541 | JGI IMG/M metagenome (GOLD analysis project Ga0172363, IMG submission 114541) | Sediment microbial communities from Lake Kivu, Rwanda - Sediment s2_kivu2a2 | ecosystem: Environmental > Aquatic > Freshwater > Lake > Sediment | place: Rwanda: Western Province, Lake... | reverse complement strand
TGAACGGATAGCAGCCGGAGAGACCTGGAAAGAGTATGATCTGATCTTCCCTACGAGTGTCGGTACACCCATTGACCAGCGGAGCTTCTTGCGAACATTCAAGCTTTTTCTAAAGCACGCTGGCTTACCACCAATCAGGTTCCATGACCTCCGGCACACCTCCGCCAGTCTGATGTTGAACCATGACATCCCGGTGATCATTGTCTCACGCCGGCTTGGGCATGCTAGAGCTTCGATCACGAGCGATGTCTATGGTCACCTGATGCCCAACATGCAAGATGACGCAGCTGAAATGATCGATGACTTGATAACACCGACAGAAGTGAAACTCGAAAAACCAATCGTCGTAGAATAAATCTGTTGTACACGGTTGTACATGGAACCCCTCAAAACCTCAATCTGCAACAAAAAATGAGCTAGTTTCTCGCATACCACCCAAAAAAACGCTAAAGCCAGCGATTATTGGCTGGCTTTAGGGGATATTGCATATTATTTTGTGGACCTGGCGGGATTCGAACCCGCGGCCTCTTCAGTGCGATTGAAGCGCGCTCCCAACTGCGCTACAGGCCCTCGTATATCCAGCAAGATTGTATCTTAGGCATCTTTCAGTGTCAAGCACAAGACCGAGCATAATTGCTTTTGTGTGCTCCTTCGCCAATTGGACACCAATCAGGCTATAATTCTACGATACTAAGTCCAAAGGGCAAAACAGTATGGCGAAACAATCTGAAACGAATCCCCAAATATCCAGACAGGAAAAATTAAACAGAATTATCAAGAATTCCCAGGTAGACGCAATGGTGCTAAATCCAGGGCCAAGCCTGGTATATATGACCGGCCTGCATTTTCATTTGTCCGAACGGCCGGTTGTTGTAATATTTCTACCCGGTAGAGATCCAATCATCATCTTGCCAGAATTGGAGCTTGAAAAGATTAAACACCTCGCATACGAGATTCAGGCATTTTCATATGGAGAAGATCCAGGTAGTTGGGAAGCGGCTTTCAAACGCGGTAGCGAAGCCGCTGAGTTAAAGGGTAAACTCATCGGCGTAGAACCAAGACAACTCAGATTTTTAGAATTCGAATTATTATCTAACGCAGCACCAAATACCCAATTCATATCCAGCGAGGAGAGCTTGGCGAAGTTACGCATGTACAAGGATGCAGTCGAATTAGCTGCAATGCGCACTGCGACTGAAATCGCCCAACATGCCCTTCAGAATACCATTTCACAGGTGAAAATAGGCATATCAGAACGAGAGCTGGCAGCTGAACTGACTTTACAGCTATTTCGCGCTGGTTGTAACCCGGAAATCCCCTTCTCGCCGATTGTATCTGGCGGGCCCAATAGTGCAAATCCACATGCCACCCCATCTGAGCGAAAGCTTGAGATGGGTGATCTGTTGGTGATCGATTGGGGAGCCAGCCACAATGGTTATTTCTCTGATATCACGCGTACCTTCTCCATTGGAGAGGTAGAGGCAGAATTCGAGAGGATTGGGCAGATCGTGCTGGCTGCCAATACCGCCGGTCGAGAAGCCGCCCGGCCAGGGGTTACCGCCCAACTGGTAGATCAGGCAGCCCGTGAGGTGATCAAGCAAGCCGGATATGGAAAATACTTCACCCACCGGCTGGGGCATGGGCTGGGAATGGAAGGGCATGAAGCTCCATATATTCGGGACGGTAATCTCATGGTGCTTGAACCAGGCATGACCTTCACCATCGAACCTGGTATCTATCTGCCATGTAGGAACGGGGTGCGCATCGAGGATGATGTCGTCATCACGGATACCGGCATGGAGTGCCTGACCAGCCTGCCTAGAGAGATAGAGCAATTAATCTGAGCTTTACTGGTAACCTCCATGAGCAGTGATTTAATCTTGCTTGGTATCTCCCTGATGACCTGGGGAGTGGGTGAGGGGATGTTCTTTATCTTCCAGCCACTCTACCTGCAACAATTGGGTGCGAACCCGGTTACTATCGGGGCGATTTTTGGAGCCGCTGGGATTGCGATGACGATAGCCCATATACCCGCTGGACACCTGGCGGATCGCATTGGGCGCAAACCGCTCTTGATGGTTGCCTGGATCCTGGCCACGGTTGCCACCTGGCTGATGGCCATAGCCCCCGGATTAACCTTATTTGTCATCGGAATGCTGGTTTATAACCTAACCGCATTTGTCTCTTCCCCGATGAACAGCTATATCACCGCAGCGAGAGGCAAATTAAGTGTTGGCAGGGCAATCACGATGATTTCGGCCTTGTATAACATCGGGGCAGTTGTCGGGCCATGGCTGGGGGGCCAGGTGGGTGAAAGATATGGATTGCGGACAATTTATCTGATCGCCGGGAGCCTGTTCGTCGTTTCATTCATCGTCCTGGTGTTCATTCGACCACAACCGATTGATCCACATGAGCCGAATGAGAGTACGAATGGCAAATTCATCAACAGGCGCTTCATTAGCTACCTATCTGTGATATTCCTGGCCGGCTTTTCGATGTATTTGACCCAGCCACTTTCTGCAAATTATTTACAGAACCAGCACCAGATATCCCTGGAATCAATCGGCGTCTTAGGAATGATCTCTGGATTGGGAATCGTGATCCTGAACCTAAGTTTGGGCAATCTAAAAGCACATATCGGATACCTGGTGGCACAGGCTGCGGTAGCAATATTCACGCTGACACTCTGGCGGGGCAATACGTTTGCCTGGTTTTGCCTGGGATATTTCCTGATTGGGGGTTACCGATTTGCACGTTCGCTGGCAACCGTCCAAACCAAAAACCTGGTACACCAGTCCCGTATGGGTCTGGCGTATGGCATCACAGAAACCGTGGGATCATCGGCTATAATCCTTGCGCCTCCGGTAGCAGGCTACCTGTACCAGATTGACCCGCACCTGATGTATCTGGTTGGCTTCGGCATGATATTGCTCTCCATTGTGATCAGCGCGCGCTATATTCCACGACCCGCTCCAGCCTCTTGATTTGAATATTGAGTCTATAATTAAAACAGGCAAATCAGTTTTCTATCATCCTTCAATTAGGGAGGGCATATGGAAAGCATATTTACCATTGGATTGCAAATCATACAGTGGTTTCAATCGCTGGGTGCCTGGCTCACACCCATCATGCAGCTGTTCACTTTCCTGGGCGGGGTGCAGTTTTATCTGGTCGTAGCTCCTGCGATCCTGTGGTGTGTGGATGCAAACCTGGGAATTCGCCTGGCGATATATCTGATGATCAGTGAGTCGACGGTTTCAATCCTAAAAATGTTTTTTCATGGGCCGCGACCCTACTGGTATAGCAGTAATGTTAAGGTGCTGGGAGCAGCAGAGACGAACTTCGGCCTACCTAGCGGGCATACTCAAAACTCTGTGGTCGTGTGGGGAAGGTTGGCTGGGTGGATCAATAGGCGAGCCGTCTGGCTTATCGCGGTCATCCTCATGTTTTTAATCGGAGTATCTCGTATATACCTGGCAGTACACTTCCCGCATGACATCTTGTTTGGCTGGGTTTTCGGGGCGATTATCTTGCTAGTGCTGCTCAAATTGGAAAAACCCGTCATTAGCTGGATCAAGAAGTATCGCGCAGGTACTCAGGTTCTCTTCACTTTCCTGTTCTCTCTCTTCCTAATCCTGCTTGCCTTCCTGGCACAGCTGACTTTGGGCGGCTGGAACCCGCCGATGGAGTGGATCAACAACGCCCACCTGGCCTTCCCATCCGAACCCCCCATCGACCCACTCTCGTACCACAACGTGCTGACCGGCCCGGGTGCATTATTCGGCCTGGCAGCTGGCTGGATCTGGATCTCCAAGTTGGGGGGCTTTACCACTCACGACCCGTGGTGGAAGCTCCTGGTGCGTTATATAGTGGGTGTGATTGGCGTGCTGGCCCTATATATCGGGTTAGGGTCATTATTCCCTGAGGTGGATACCCCGCTCTCCTATGGTGGGCGATATATACGCTATTCAATCCTCGGATTTTGGGCTACTGGTATTGCACCATGGCTTTTTGTGAAATTAAGATTGGCCTCTCACCTTGAGGGAGAAAAAAACACCATAAGATAAATCGGATAGGCAAAATAATAGGGTGGGTCGTGGCCCACCCCTACGGTATACGATAGGTAGATGTTAACAATCCAACGAAACTAATCCTTGTCTTCCTTGGCGGCCTGAATGTCTTTCAGTCGGGCAGCAATCACTTGCTCGGCAATGTGGCTGGGGACAATCTCATAGTGATCAAATTCCATGGTAAAAACACCTCGACCACCGGTCTTGGAGCGCAGATCGGTTGTATAGCGCTGCATCTCTGCCAGGGGCACCTGGGCTGTCACAACTGAGAAACCTTTTTCAGTGTCCATGCCCTGCACGCGCGCCCGCCGCGTGTTCAGATCGCCCAGGATATCACCCATATTCTCTTCAGGGACGACGATGCGGACGTTCATGATTGGTTCGCGCAAGACTGGGCCTGCATCTTTAAAAGCCAGCTTGAAGGCTTCTCGCCCGGCAGTCTCGAAGGCGATCGGCTTGGAGTCGACCGGGTGCTCTTTTCCATCGTATACTGAGACGTGCACATTAAGCACCGGGTAACCAGCTATCACGCCTTCTTTCATCACACTGCGTACGCCTTTCTCTATGGCTGGCATGAAGCTGTTGGAAATGGCGCCACCGAACACATCATTGGTAAAGGAAAACTCCTCCTCCTGATATGGTTCAACGCGCATAAATACTTCGGCAAACTGGCCTGCACCGCCGGTCTGCTTCTTGTGGCGATATTGGGATGCAGATTGTTTGGTGATCGTCTCCTGGTAAGGTACTTTGGGGATCTCTGTAAGTAGACTGGTCTGGAATTTACTCTCAGCCTTACGAATGGCGACATCGATATGCTGGTCGCCCATACCCTGCAGGATCGTCTGGTTCGTGCTGGGCTCCTGTCGCCAGGAAAGGGTCATATCCTCTTCGCACAGACGGGTGAGGGTGGGGCTGATCTTTGCTGAATCGGCCTGGGTCTTGGGGAAGACGGCTACGCTGTACAAGGCGTGCGGGTAAACCGGGTTCGACAGGTTAAGCGGGTGGCCTCTATCGCAGAAAGTATTGCCAGTGGCAGTGGCGCTCAGCTTGGGGACGGAGGCAATATCTCCAGCATGGATGAGCTTCATGGGGATCTGCTCCTTCCCGCGCAGGATGTGGACGGTACCAAAGCGCTCTTCAACGCTCTTGGTCTGGTTCCACACACGAGAATCTGAGCTGATGGTGCCGGAGTAGATACGGAAGTAGGAAATACGCCCCACAAAGGGATCAGCGGTGGTCTTCCATACATAGGCAGCTAAGGCCTCATTATCTGCAGGGGTTATTTTTTCTTCACCATCCTTGCCCTGGGCGATGGCGGGGGCGGCTTCAAGGGGTGAAGGCATCAGGTTGATGATGGCATCCAGTAAAGGAGCCAAGCCTGTTTCAGCTGTGCCAGCCGCCACAAAGACCGGCACCCAGGCTTCAGCGAATATTGCCTTCTTGAAACCGCGCAGAATCTCTTCGGAAGAGAGCTCGTTGCCTTCGAGATATTTTTCCAGCAGAGCATCTTCACCCTCGGCTGCAGCCTCGATCAATTGCATGCGAGCTGCTTCGACCTCATCCTTATATTCAGCCGGGATATCCGAAGCAGTATCCCCGGCGCCAGCATAGGCTTTCATGGTCAAGAGATCTAGCACGCCTTTGAAATCGGCTTTCTCGCCCCAGGGGAGCTGAACAGGGATGAGGCGCTTATCAGATATTTGCTGCACTGAATCGAGTGCCTTGCGGAAATTGGCATTATCGCGATTCATCTTGTTGATGATGATGAGGCGGGGCAATTTGAATTGGTCACAATACTGCAGGGCGATTTCCGTGCCAACCTCTGCCCCTGCGACTGAATCGACCAGGACCGCGGCGCTATCGGAAACCCTCAGGGCGGAGATTACCTCGCCAATGAAATCGGTATAACCGGGTGTATCTAAAAAGTTGATCTTATAACCCCGGTATTCGACCGGGATTACAGAGGTGGATAAAGATATCCCGCGGCGGATCTCCTCCTCCTCGAAATCGGAGGTGGTGGTGCCATCTTCGATCTTACCGAGACGGGTGGTGGCTCCTGTGAAGTGCAGAAATGCCTCTGCCAGCATGGTTTTGCCCGCACTGCTGTGAGACACGAGGGATATATTCCGAATGGATTCAGTCGTATATTCTTTCATTATTAAAAAACCTTCCTTAGTTAGCTTGATTCATGCAAACGTTGATTGTAAAGGAAACACGGCAAGTTGTCAAAGTATTCCAGCCCAGAATCATTTATAGTGGGCGATTTCACTTCATAAACAGGTATCACCCATACAAGCTATCAGGAGAGGTGCTTAATAGAAAAATTTAGGGGGTAGACTAACTAATAATCTCAATATTGCCTGTGTATATCATGGTCGAGAGTTTACCCAGAAAGTAAAAATCGGGACCCTTAGGGGATCGTCATATTTCAGGAGCAGAGGCAGAAAAATGCGGCCACGGATGGGTGGACTGACGAATTCATATGCGCCGATGTCGCACACTGCATGACCATTCCAGTCACCATCCAATGGCCTGGTGATACCGCGCTGGTCTATGGGTGGACAGGATGAGTTGTCGCCGGCATCAATAGCCGGACTACCCCAAAGAAGTGCGTGGGTCTCGGTGGGACCGCCGTTATTTTTTAATGGAGCGAGCCTTGGGTCGGTATTCGGCATCGAATCATTCGAGGCATCAAATCCACAGGTGTCGTCTGATGAGATATTATGGCCACCATCGATTATGAACGAAGAATTAAAGCAATCGCCTCCAAATAAATTGTTGGCTATGATCGTGTTCGTCAATGTAACCGATATGGCAAAAAAATCATTAAGAATATAAATACCACCTCCACCGCCATCTGCCCAATTTTCGTAGAAAGTACTGTTGATGATATCCGAAGTTTGCATAGCATTATAGATCCCCCCGCCCTGGTTCATTGCATGATTCGATGTGAAGGTAGTATTGGTGATTGTGATTCTTTTGGCGAGAGAAAGCACTCTAGAATCATTAAATAACCCGCCACCGCTTTCTTGAGCCATATTATTATAAAAGGTGCTGCCAGAAATGAATAAATGATCTAGGTTGTTAATAGCGCCGCCATTATCGCTGCTGTTGCCACTGAAGGTGCTATCGGAGATAATCATGTCTCCATAGGTCCCAATTGCGCCCCCACTAGAACTACTATTTCCAGTGAAAACGCTCGTGTCAATAACCATATGGTTGTAATTATATATAGCACCACCTGCTTCACTGGTATGATTATCCTCAAAGGTGCTATTTGAAACAACCATATTGCCATGATTCCAAATCCCGCCTCCCATTTTGCCAGTGTTCCCTTTAAGTGTGCTGTTGGTGATGGTAATAGAACTGAGGCTATTATAAACACCGGCGCCTCCAAGCGAAGTGTTGCTGATAAATGCGCTGTCCTGAATCACAAATGAGGAATTTTCTAGGTAGATGCCACCACCACCAATTTTAAAACATGGGATACCTTCCAGGCAACCTACAGCAGTATTGTTTTGGAAAGTAGTGCCAAGGATCTTGCCGGTGGTGCCAATGGCAGCAATTCCACCCCCGTGGCTAAGCCTATCGTCCGAGCCGTTTCCAGAAAATTGACTATCCACCACGTTCAAAGTTCCTCCTGCTGAATAAATGCCGCCACCATAGTAATCCACGGATTCGGATAGGTCAAATTGGTTATTGGAGATCACACACTGCGTGATGGATAAACTTCCACCATTGTTGTACAGTCCCGCGCCACTGTCATTAAGAACATAGCCGCCCGTCACGGCAAGTTGTTTCAAGGTTAGCTGGCTGCCCGGATCCACCCACCAGACCCGCGTCAATCCTTTACCGGTGGTCGTAATGGCCCCTCCGCCATCAATTACCAGCGGTCCACCGGAGGTCACCGAAAACTGACTTGTTACAGTGATAAAGCCCGAAACATCGAATGTGATCGTATCGGTGAGCACACCACCGCTTTGGCAAGCATCTACCGGTGCATTGGTGTTGGCGGCAGCGATGGCTTCGCGCAGGGAGCAGTCATCGTCTTCGTTTTGCTCATCTTCCAGGGTATTGACCACGATCTCCGCTGGGGCAATTGAAATAGATGATGCAGCCAATGCCATGCTGGAAGTGCGCATGAGAAAGAATAATATTCCAAGCAGCGAGCTGGCGAGAAAAACCGGAAGAAAAGTAAACAGGATCTTTTTCATAGCGTTAACTCCCCATATATATTTGTAATGTCAGATGCATTCGCACAAGATCAGCTAGAAAAGTAATAGTTGTCGTTGTCACAAAACCAGATATAACCGATAAAAGTTCGCATTTTTTCCCGACTATTTTCAATGAAGCCAGGATTTGCCACTCGCGTAACGCGTAATAATTTATATGTTCTCCGGTGATTATCTGCTATTGCCAAATTAAAAAGATAATGGCGAAGGACAATTTTTTAAGCAATTTAATAACCAGCACTACAGGCGATCCTCCTAATTTTAACCCCGATGCTTCATTTACGCAATAAAAAATGAAACCCTAACCCAATAATTAATATTTCTATTGCATATATCAAGTAAAAGTAGTAAAGTAAGGATGCATAAAATATTTTAAAAAATCGCCGATATTCCAAGAACTTTTGAGCAATTTCGAACAGCTTATTACAAGGTAAAACTTCACATTGCCTGGAGGAGAGAAATGAAAAAGTTTTTCTGTATTGCCCTGTTCATGCTGATATCCCTAATTATCAGCGGTTGTCAAAGCTCTCAGATCAGCCAATTGGAAGCCACCAATTCATCACTGAGCACCCAGGTACAGGCGCTGATGACCCAACAAGTGGTGTTGCCGGCAGTGGTCAATCAGGCGCCAGGTCCGGCTAATTCAGAAGGGTCCAGCGCGGCGAATGTTCCACAGGTTGCCCCAAACCCCCTGCCCGCTGAAGGGCTGACGATCATCAGCCCAGCGCTGATCTATTCGGGGTCGGGTACGATCACGCCCTGGTCAAATACAGCCGCATATCCAAACGTGCTATTTGGCGCGGCGAACGTCCACATGGTGTGCGATCCAAACGGCACCGCAGATGGAAAAGTGTGGATCGACAAGGAGACCGAAATTGCCACCTGTGGTGCCAAGGGTGAAGGCTGGACACCCTGGCAGCAGGATATCACCATAGGAGATCATTATATTTATTCCAGCAATGCCAACGACAAATATGAATTCTGGACGGTTGGCAGCACACCTTTTACTATACGCAATAAATATTCGCACTCGGATTTTATTTTCACGGTCAATGACCCGGGGATTTACACTTTATCCGCCAACCTGATCAAGGGATCATTCAACGTGTACCTCACCTGCCAGGAGGCGCAAAACTTCAACTACACGATCACCCAATCCACATCCATCCCGATCGTGCTCAACCCCGCCACCTGCAAGATCATCATCAGAGATGTGGCCCAGGCGAAAACCAGCAAGGCGGAGATCGAAGTGAGCATGGCGTTTACCAGATAGCCCTGGTATGGCGGAGCCTTCGCAGGAAATTTATTCGCTAGAGCGCTGACCAGTTGTTTCTGTTTACCCAGGGTGAGAAAGTCGCGTAGGACGGAGGAGTGCGCTAGGTAATAGAACTCCTAATGCGAGTGCAGGACAACCGGGCCCTTGACAAGGGGATTTGTTTCGCGAAAAAAATAAAGAGGAACAAATCATTTAATTACTCACCCGTTTTTCGATATACCTGATATTGAAGAAGAATTTTGGCATATTAAATATGATATAGATGATGAGAAATCCTGGCTGGTAATGAACTCCGATGAATATGTGAGTAATTACGACGTTATGTATCTACTCACACCCCCACCCCTGACCCCTCCCCCGCAAGCGGGTGAAGGGAAGGGGAGACAAAGGGGAGATGGGTGAGTAATTACACACTATTATAGCACAAATGTTCTGTTCTACAAGAGGATTATCTTAGGTTCGGACACAAGTTCGGACAAAGGTGTAAAAAATGCAATGGAAACCTCTGACTTGAGTGGGCAAGCTGTCACAAGCTACTCAAGGGGAGGTTTCCATGGACAAGTGTATCAACTT